>OCZT010005757.1_pt1 | contig 12323 bp, 13 predicted proteins | sample 1539031 | NCBI WGS metagenome assembly OCZT01 (sample SAMEA3539308, study PRJEB22396) | soil metagenome | biome: tundra; feature: field; material: soil | place: USA | collected 2010-05 | depth 0.15 m
TCGTTCTGAGCTACCGCAACATCCCGCTGGTGAAGTCCTCGTTCCTGAACCCCCGCTCCAACGTGATGGGTACGGTTACCGCCGCCACCGCCACTACGGGTGGGACCGTTGTTGCTGCCACCTACATCTACAAGGTGTCCGCAGTGATCGCTCGGTTCGGTGAAATCCAGGCTTCGGCTGAGGTCACTCAGGTGTCCGCTGGTGGCAACACTTCAGTCAACACCCTGAGCTTCACTCCTCCGACCGGCCCTGACGGTGCCATTCCGACGCTCTACAAGGTGTATCGGACATCCAGCACGACTGGAACCGAGACGCTGTTGGGTGTCGTTGATGCTGCTGTTTCGCTGGCTTCGGACGGCGTGACCCCCATCGTGGCCAACCAGATCGTGGACACGGGTGCAACACTGATCCCGCAGAACTCGACCGGCCCGACCCAGCCCAACACTCCCGTTGCGGCCTACGTTGGCACCAATACCGGCCTCAAGCCGTTGGTGTCTGGATCGCAGAACTTCTACCTGCTATCTCGGGACCCAAACCTGATTTTGCGGCCGTTCGTTCGTGACTTAACCCCTATTGAGCTCTACCCAACCACGTCGAGTCCGGACTCACTACCCTTCGCTTTTGTTAGTGATACGACTCTCGCAGTCCGCGCACCCAAGTATATGGGAAGAGGATCTGCTGCGAACATTACGCTGGCCAACTGACCAGTAATGACGGCGCTTAGTCAATAAGGACGGTGCAGGGATTGGGTCTACCACAACCCAGTCCCTGCAACCCCTTGACTTTCTGCTAAAAATCCGCTACCGTTGCGGACGTGTCACCGAAAATTCTCAACAGAGATAAGACGTGTTCGTACGATGGGTGTCCCAATCTGATCGCCTGGGGTAAGGCGCCCCGTTCCTCCCCCCTCGCCCCAGGCGATCACTTTTCATCACCAGGAGATCCATGAAACTTGGCAATAAGCATTCTGCTGCCGCGCCCGGTGGCTACTCCTGGGACCCAGGCGACGTGGTCGAAGTACCGGATGCTTTCGGCAGGGAACTGTTGCTCATCCAAGGCGGCGGTTTCTTCGAGCACCTGACGGCGGCGCGACAAGTCGTCACAGTGACTCCTGAGCCCGAGGTCGAAACTCCCGAAGCCGACGTTGACCCTCACAAGTTGGAGGCTAACCCCACCAACGACCTGAGCGAAGCAATCGACGTCGCTAGCGCCACCACCAAGAGAAGCAAGCCCAGCACCAAGTAAGGCGGTCTGACTGATGGCCGTAACCGACCCGGTTCCCTTGGTCACCTCCGACGTACTACAGAGGCGTTACCCGGAACTCTGCATGGACGTTGACCCCATCACCCTCGACGAGGTTGTGGTGGAGGCGACCGCCAACATCGAAGACCGCTCTGGCCGCAGGCTCGCACCGTTCACGAACATCGTCTACGAAGATCAGCTGTTCGGGATTCGTCCTGACCAGTACGGAAACAACTCTGACCTTCCACTCGACGTAGCCGGCGCTCTCGGGCGCTCCTACGCTAATGCCATGGGCGCCAGTGACCTGGTGCGGGAGTTCTGGCTTGACGAGTTCGCCCCGGCGTACACCGAACTATGGACCTACAGCGTCACGTCGATGCAGTTGTACCTGACGTTCGGCAACACCCAAGCCATCGACATTCCGCGCGGTGGTCTGATTATGGGGCCGGACGTGTCTGACGGACATTGCTGGCTTCGCATGGGGACTTTTGCCCCCGAGGGATCTCGTGTCCGGGTCGTCTACAGCGGCGGCTACACAGTCGCCATCCCTGCATCCCTCCGACGTGCGTGTCTGTTCCAGGCGGCGAAGTTCCTCATCCTTGAGGCCGAACCGCAGGGACGCTCGACCATGAAGATCACCGACCTTGACGAGCAGATTGACATGCTGGTCGCACCCTGGGTCCGCGGTTAGTCCGTGGCTGGTTTCATCGAACCACTGCCGGGGAACGCGACGTTCACCGACAAGCTCATGGGCATCGCCGCTCGTATCGGCACCATGGAGATCCCGTTCGCCGCAGTTGTCGAGGACTTCCGCGCCATCGAGGCGAAGCGGTGGGGCAACGAGGGTCCGGGCTGGGACGATCTCAAAACAACGACCATTGACCGCAAGGAACGTGGCGGCTGGGGCGACATGCCCACGATGGTCCGCACCGCAGACCTTGTGGACAGTCTCGCTCACGGCGCGGGATACGGCTTCACCGAAATTACCCCGTTCTCGGTGAAGATGGGCACCTCCGCCCCCTATGCCGGTTACCACCAAATCGGAACCCCCAACATGGCTGCTCGACCGCTTGTCGATGACAGTGAGGCAGGCGTGGAGGCAACCGCCATCGCGTGGGGCCTCATCATTGAGGACTACATCTTCAGGGGGTTGCTCTAACTTTCGCTTCGACCGGGGGACTGTGTGCCATCTACCACGAACACATTCCCTGAGCCGTTCTGGTACGAGTGGGATCTGAGCTACACCGACGACGTCTACGGCCCCCTCTACGGCGGTCACTCCATCCAAGAGGCGTACTACGCCACGATTCAGAAGTGGCTCCCGAGTTACATCTTCGACATCAACCGGAAGCTCGGTTCGGACGTTCTGCAAGTCCCTGACGAGTACCGCTACCGACCGGACTATCGCACGCTGCCGCGCACGGCGGTCTGCGCTGTTCTGGTGGTGGTTCCCGGAACAACGGGCACGCCGGACAGACAGGGTGACGGCAGGCTCCGCACCACATGGGAAGCCCAAGTCTCCGCTTTCGTATTCGGCACCAAGGACTGGCAGCAGACACAGGCGCTCACTCATGCCTATGCCGCCGCCATTCGAGCGTGCATCGTTCAGCACCCGTCCCTGGATGGCTTCGCTGAAACGACCACCTGGCACAACGAGCGGTATGCCGAGGGCGAGCACTCGTCCACCCGCACTACCGGGCTCGCAATCATCGACTTCGAGACGACTCTCGAAAACACGATGAACGTCTTTGATGGTCCGCCCGACCCGTCCATCTACCCGTCCCCGATGGGGCCGGAAGCGACTGATGTCGACGTGACCGTCACGAACACGGAACGAGCGTAATGACCAAATCAGACGTAGTCGTTCAAACCTCCTACTCGATATCAGATAGCCGCGGCGTTCAAATCGCTCCGGGTGAGATCGCCAATGTCGAAATAGACGACGCCATGCAGCACCGCATCGCCGCCGGGGACGTAGTTGTAATCCCCCGCGCCGACACCATCGACGAGGACTCCGCGTCCTCAGACCAACGCACACCCAGGGCATCTACTGCCCGCTCGTCATCGAAAGAGAACTAAATGGCACAGGCTCCAGGGGTATACACGTCAATTGTTGCAGCCCCTTCGTCCAGTAACTCCAGTCCTCCCACTGGGACCTGGTTCGTTACGGGCCAGACTCAGGCCGGACCGACCGGAGTTGCCGTTCCGATCACCTCGATGGGCGATTATCTGGCCTACTTGGGTGCTCGCGTTTCCTACGGGATTCTGTACGACTCTCTTGACGAATTCTTCCATGACGGTGGAGTTCTTGCCTACGTGTCGCGCATTACCGGCCCTGCTGCCGTTTCCGCTGCCGTCACGCTGGTTGACCAGGCAGGCTCGCCGCTCTCGACCCTCTCGGTCACTGCCGGCGGAGCTGGCACGTGGGGCAACAACCTGTCGGTGACTATCGCCACCGGATCTGTCTCCAACTCCTACACCATCGCCGTCAAGACCATCTCCCCCGCCGCCACGATCATCACTTCACCCAACCTTCTCACCCCGGCTGATGCCGTCACATGGGCGAAGTCGCTGAACGTGTGGCAGTCGGGTGTCGTGATCGCCAACCTCGGTTCTGCCACCGCCGCCCCGACCAACAATCCCGCCAATGGATCTTTCCCCTTGGTGTCCGGTGCGGACGACAACGCCAACACCACCGAAGCCGAGTGGACCGCGGCTCTGACTTCGTTCTCTGGCCACTATGGATCGGGACAGGTTTCTGCTCCCGGCCATACCACGGAGGCTGGTTACGTTGCGCTCAACACCCACGCGATTGCATTCAATCGGGTTTCCCTGTTGGACGTTGCCGATAGCCCCACCGCGGCCACCCTGGCCACACAGGCATCTACCTTCCAGACTGCTGGCGGGGGTGGTGACGCGTCCTACGGCGCCCTGTTCGCCCCCTGGGTTGTCATCCCCGGCATCCCGACCGCGCTGCCGTCCAGTTCCTCGTTCGCCCCTGCCCGCGTGGTACCGCCGTCAGCCCTGGTTGCTGCGGCTATGGCCAAGAGCGACCTGACCAACGATACCAACACCCCCGCCGCAGGTCCCAACGGAGCGTCGTCTTACGCTATTGGCGTTACCAACTCCTACACCTCGGCAGACCGCGGGACTCTCAACGCCGCTGGCGTGAACGTGATCCGCACCATGCCAAACGGCGTGATCGAACTGTACGGTTACCGTTCGCTGGCGCTCGACCCGGCCTGGGTGTTCCTGAACAACGTCCGGTTCCGGATGCAGGTTATCAACGAGTTCGACGTGATCGGTGAGGCTCTGGTCTTCCAGGAGATCGACGGTCGTGGTCATCTGTTCGCCCGATTCAACACGGCGCTATCAGGCAAGTGCCAGCAATACTGGCTCGACAACAGCATCTACGGAGCTACCGCGGCAGAGGCATTCAGTGTCAACACCGGTCCAGGGGTGAACACCCCCGCCACCATCGCCGCCGGACAGTTGGGTGCTCAGGTATCACTGCGCATGTCGCCGGCCGCTGAGGTCGTGACGATTTCGGTCGTCAAGTACTCGGTCGCGCAAACGCTACCGGGCCAGTAGTCCCGGCCACCTCCCGAATCGCTCGAATCCCCCTTTACTAGGAGTCCAACATGGCCGTTAATGGCGCCACTGGCAATGCCACCGAACAGCAGTTTCTTACGACCGTCAGCGTTGACGGGTTGGGGGACATTGGGGTGTTCGATAAGTTCACTGGTGGTGACGTAACAACCAAAATCACCAAGAACCGTGAGGGCGGGATGGGTGTGGAAAAGACCTACCTGTCGCTTCAAACGTATTCTGACGTGGTTGTTTCGAGGGTCTACGACGAAGGCCGCGACCACGCTCTTATCGGGACCATCAATCCGCTGGTTGGGAACACCTACGCGACCTTCGGCCAGCAACCCCTCGATGCTGACGGCGTGCCGTGGGGTACTCCCCGTACCTGGCGCGGTCGGTTGGCTGACCTCAAGGACGGCCCGGCTGACTCGAACTCTGCGGCAGTTCGCATCTGGGAGCTGACGTTGTCCGTGGAGACAATCGCCGGTTAAAACGAATAGCAGGAGGAACACACCATGGGCATAGCAGTTGTAGCAGAATCCGACCCCGTCGAAGTAGCACATTCCGCGGGACCAGAAGACTCTCCCATCATGCTTTCACTGAAGGCACGCCGGACAGAGATTGCCAAGAAACTGTTCATCGACCTCAAGGTCCCACGCTGGGATGCTCCCGAGGTATTCGTCCGCTACGGACCGATCGACACGGTCAAGATCGACAAACAGGTAGCGAATCGCCAGAAGTCCAACAAGGAAGACTGGTCGCTCGTAGCCAACGCCGACATTCTGATCGGCTCGTGCCAAGGCGTCTACGCGTGCCTCGACGGCAACAGGGACGTGAAATACTCCCTGCGGCCCGGTGACGAGAACGGTGCGTGGACGAAGTTCGACCCCGACCTTGCAAGGCAGCTCGGACTAGACCCCGATGTGACCAAAGCGGTGGACTGCGTTCAAGCTCTCTACTTCACCGACGGGGATCTCATCGACGCCAGCAACGAGGTATTCAAGTTCTCCACTGAAGCCAATGAGAAGGTCGATGCGGATTTTTAGAGGCCCTCAAGTCTGACGATTATGTTGACTGTGGGGCCGTCGCCATCCTGCTCGGGCTCGACCCGTTCATCCTCTTAAATCGTGAGGGCGACGAGTTCACAATCGTAGTTGCAATGCTCATGCGCGCCTACGAGAAACACCAGAAGGAACTCGAAGCGTCAGCCAAGCGAACTGCAAATCTGGTGGCGTCGATGTTCTGAGCAGCAGTCACGACGTAGCGGTTATGCCAGTTCCAGCTTTGCTCCGATGTGTTGGCAGTAGAAGCGCATTCCGCTATCCGACTGTGCTCCCGAGTTGTCGTGAAAATGCTCGAAGTTCTCCGGCACGCAGTCGAAGCAAACTATTTGGATGAAGTCGCCAGTGTCTTTGAACGACGACGCTCCAGGTGGGGCGCACTCTGCGCAGTAAAACACTACACACATTTGCCCAGCGGTGGTCTTCGTGTGCTCTGGTTGCGGGGTCATGCCATCAACGGTATCAGACTTGTCATCAAAAGTCAATCAAGGATCACAATGACAGCACACAACCACACCACTGTGATTCGTGCCGCTGTTGCTAATACGCCCCATGGCCCAGCCGTCGCGTTCGCGGCGGCTTTTGGCATCTCTAGGAGCAACTAGGTGTCAGCGGGAATTACGGAGGTTGGGGCGAGGCTTTCGCTCTTAAATAGTCCGGCGTTCGTGCGCAACGCTACTGCGGCAGCCGATGCCGTGACAAAACTCACGCTCGCAATCGACCGCTCTGCCGCCGTGGCCCGAGCCAGCGCCGCCGCCAACGACACCCTGGCTGCGTCTAACGCAAAGGTTGCGGAGTCCGCAGGCGTGACGGCAGGGGCGGTCGCCACGACGCGGGACGCGACACTGGTCACTGACGCTGCAATCATCAAGTCCACCAAAGCCAAAACTGTCGCAGTCGAGGACGCCGCCAAGGCTCAGAATGCCGCGCTCAACTCAGTTGCGAACAACCCAATCGTCAAGAAGGGTGCGCTGGTTCTTGGGGTCGGACTGTTTGCTGGGGTCTACGAGGCACTGAAATCAGCCAACCAGGTACAGGCGAAATTGACGCTGCTATCCACCGCTGCTGGGGCCGCAACCAAAGACCTTCCCTACTTTATGAAGGGCGCGCTGACCATCAGCAACCAATATGGAACAAGTCTCGGTTCTGTGTTGGATGTCATGTACCGAATCAAGTCGGCATCGGTGGGGATGAACATGTCGAACGCTCAAGTCCTCTCAAACAGCAAGGCAGCAGTGGAACTCGGCGTTCTGCAAGGCGGAACGATGACCCCGTCGCAGCTCGACAATACCGCTCGGGTCTACGGTGCATTCGAGAACGCCGGACTAAGAGGAGCGCAGACCCCTTCGCAGATCAGCGCCACCGTAAATGCCGCCGTCGGAGCCGGTGATGTTCGCATGAACGACGTGATCGGGATGATTGGTAAGGGTGGCATCCAAGCCGCCCAGGCATCGCATATGTCCGCCGCCGACATGCTCGGATGGATGGACACAATGACTCACTTTGGCGCTAACCCCCAGAACGCCGGGACTCTGGTTGCTCACGCGATCAACCTGTTGCAATCTGGATCGAAGATGTCCCAGGAAGCGACACAGATGGGCGGTATTGCTCCCGGCCAGTTGGCTGCGGAAATTGCTGATCCGAAGGTAGGACTGATCGGGGCGATGACCACCCTGAAAAACTCCTTTCATAAGTTCAACCCCACCGATTCGTTCCCGCATACGGCGAGCGAGACGCCGAAACAGGCTGCGGAGAAGCTCCTCAAGTCCTGGGGGATTATGACCAACCAGGAGTACCAGGCTTACACAACTGGCGGGTACCTCACTCCTCAGCAACAGCAGCAAATTCAGAACGCGATGACGGCGAAAGCATTCGGCAGTGCTCGTCAGATGACGCCGGAACAGACGCTGTTGATGAACATGATGAAGGCCCAAGGCATCATCACTCAGATAAATCAGAAGGCCACCCCAGAACAGTACAAGAAAGACCTGGCGCTGGCGCAGGAAACGCCGCTGAACCAGTTGAAAATCGCCGGTAACAAGTGGAAGAACGTACTCATCGAGATTGGCACGGCGCTACAGGGACCAGCCAAGATCATTGCCCACGGGTTTTCTGACTTCGCCGGGTGGCTTCAGGAAAACATGGTAGAGGTTGAAGTAGCCCTTGGGGCGGTTGCCGCTTTGGGTGCTGCTTTTATCGCACTCAGGGTGGCGAATAGCGTTATGAATCTCATCGGCAGCCTCGGCAAGCTCCGTGAGGGGTTTGGTCTTCTGGGGGGTCGTCTGAGCGGCGTGCTGAACACGCTCTCGGGTGGGCGTTTCGGAACCGCCTATGAGGCCACCCAGGTTCCGACCACTGAGTTCGCTGGAGCAGTAAATGAGTTCAGCGCAGCCGTCACTCGATTCATGGGCGAGTCGGGCATCCTTGGTAGTGTTGGTGGGGCTGGGGCCGCTGAGCGCGCTGGGGTCGCTGCCGCCGCAGGTGCCGAGACTGCCGCCGCAGGTGCCGAGACTGCCGCGGCCGCCGCAGCAGGTGCCTCCGCCGCCTACGCCATTGCCGCCACCGCCAGCGCCGTGGCGGTCGCTGGTGCAGCAGCCTACCTTGGCGCCAAATATCTCCCCGGCAACACGTCATTGCTGGATCGGGTAACCGGCACGCACGCCACCATCAACGGGCACCCAGTTGTCACACCCGCCCAGTTGGCGGCGCAACAGGCAGTCTCCAACGGACAGCCCGTCCCCCTGGGTTCCAACGGGATGCCCATTCCTCCATCGACATCAACCGCCGCCGCCGCAGCCGCCTACGCCTCCGCCTACGCCAGACGGAATAACGCCGGGGCCGCCGGGGCCGTCGACTGGGCAACCGTTGCCCGAACTGCCAACCCTGGGGCACCCGTACTGGTCCCCTCTGCCGCCTCCACCGTCACCTCTGCCACGGGACAGGTAGCCAAGTTGCTGAAACAAGCAGCAGCCGATCAGGTGACGGCTAACGCCGAGAGGTACGCGGGTTTGGGCAACCAGGCAAATCAATCTCAGGCCGCCGAGGCAGCTCTCGCCGAGCGAGCATCGACGCTTCTTGCGTCTCAACATCCCACCACCATCTATACGCAGATTAACCTTGATGGCAAAAAAATTGCCGACGTGGTTCAAGCCCAGATTAAGAAGACCGCGGCGCGCAACTGATGGCAGCCTCCGACCTCATCATCGGCGCGGTCAATCCCGCCGGCCCATTGATCCGCTGCATCCTGCTCGGAAACGCCGCCTACTCGCGCCACGGTGGAACTTCTGCCTCGGCAAGTGCTGGTGCGGGTGGCTGGCAGATCGTGGACCGTGCCCGTCAAAAAGCAGCCACCGAATGGCTGGACTACTCCCCACTGGCCATGACCATCAAGGCCATGCTCAACGGGGAAACGCCAGGACGGGGTCCGCTGTCGGTGGAGCCGCAGATTACTGTCTTGGAGTCCTATGAGATGCCGGTGGCGGGTTCCACGCCTCCCCAACCTACGACCATTCAGGTGTCCGGCCCGGTGCCCCACAACGAGATTGTTTGGGTGTGCTCCAAGCTCGATTTCGACGGTGGGGACGCGGGAGCGATTCGTGATCCGAGTACCGGCCAGCGCATTCAACAGTCATTCTCCATCGAACTCACAGAGTATTCCCCGTCCACCGTGATGGCGTCGGCTCTCTCGCCGGCAGAGCAAGCCGCTGAGGCTGCATACCAAGCCACGTTGGCGTCGGTGAATTCCTGATGAGCGTCTACATCGTCAAAGACGGCGACACCCTCGACTCCATCGCCGCACGGGTACTCGGTGACACGACGAAATGGCGCAAGTTGGCGATCATCAATGCCATCCGCGACCCGCGGTCGGTAACGCCTGGTCAAATCATCCGGTTGCCGTAAATGGCGACCACCCTCACCTTTGGTCAGCTCGAATCCCTGTGGGTAGGCAACGGTGGTGACCCGAACTGGGCTCCGACCATGGCCGGGATCGCCTTCATGGAGTCCGGTGGCAACTACCTGAGCGTACAACAAGGCCAACCCTACGCCACTACCGGATGGGGACTTTGGCAGATCACCCCCGGCAACAGCGAGCCGCAGGTTGGGACAGACAACCAACTCTTAGACCAAAACCTCAACGCCCAGGCCGCTCTGGCTAAGTTTGCATCACAGGGAATAGGTGCATGGGCTGGCGACCCGGTCGGCGGGCAGAGTGTCGGCGGGCAGCCAGTACCGTTCGCCACCGTACTGTCCATCGTCCAGAGAAAGGGATTCTCCACCGCGGACGCCGTTCCTGCGGCGCAGGTCATCGGGTATCCCGCGGGCGGAACCTCAGCGGCAACATTGCTGAACGGTTCCTTTGATGTCAATTCCCTCGTCCCCATCCATCAACCCCCACCGGGGATGGACTCCAACATCTCCACTGGCTCGTTCTTCATCAACGGTCAGTCGGTAAACGTGGATGTCTCCGCTGCCTTGACGAACATTGGCATTGAGTACGACATCACCCAAGCGTCCACTTTGACCATGAAGCTAGAGGACCCCAACCGGACCATCATCAACAATCCGGCGTTCTCTCAAGCCTCCACGATCAGCCTCCTGTCCTCGGCGTACACGTGGCAACTGGTGTCCGTTGAAAAGGCATCCAACGTCGTTACTGCCATCTTCGAGCCGTGGGTCGTCGCCGCGCTGCGCTCTGCCCCCACCCGGCGTCCATTCAGCGTTGCTCCCGGTCAACTGACCCGTTCTCAGTTCGCCACGGTGCTCATCAAGCAGATACGGGGCGCCACCGCCGCAGTGGCCACCACCGCGTTCATCGCCACTACTCCGACGACAAACGGCCAACCTCCAGGCATCACACAGGAATCACTATGCCGCGGGACGATGGACAACATTTACGAGGACTCGTGGACGTGCTTACAGCGGCTCGCGAGCGAGGTCCAGTGGGTGTGCTTTGAATACAACACCGTTGTCTATTTCGGACCGCAAGAGTACCTAGCAGAACAAGCAGCCTTCCCCGTCCAGGAGTTCCAGAACGGCGTCCTCAATATCGACGGCACTTACGACACCGGTCAACCGCTGGGGACAGCGACGATAGACGCGCTGGCCGGAACCTGGATGCTGGGACCAGGGCAAGCAGTGGCTATCAATAACCTCGGACCATTCGGCCAGAACGCTTCGGCCCTCTACACCCTCAACCCCGACCAACCCGTTGCCATCGGACAGAACTGGATCGTCGCCACCGTCGCCCGAGCCAACGTGTTCAACCCCGACATCATCATCACGCTGCAACAGGCGCTACCATCGCTGGCCGAACCCGCTACGGGTGGTGCTAGTGCAGCCGTGGGGGTGGGACAGCCGCTCTCTCAGTCTGCCACGGGCATCACTGCGGCACAGACTGCCATCGCTTACGCCATAGCCCAACTCGGCAAGCCGTACGTCTGGGGCGGGGAAAACCCGAACTCGGGGTTCGACTGCTCTGGGCTCATGCAGGCCGCTTATGCCTCTGCGGGAGTTGTCATTCCTCGCGTGGCCGCTGACCAGCAGAGCCAAGGCAGTCCAGTTCCTCCGGGAGGGTCGCAACTTCAACCAGGGGATCTCGTGTTTTTCGGCGCTCTCGGCGTCGGGGCAACCCATGTCGGCATGTTCATCAGCTATGACGCCGCCACCAACACGGCAACGATGATAAACGCAGAGCAGACTGGCACGCCGATCAAATACGACACCTTCACCCCTGACGTCGGAGCCAAATGGGGTGCCGATGTCTACCTGGGAGCAACCACGCCGTCGCCATGAGTAATCAAGATGTTCACGACAGCCAGGTAATCCAAAAAATCCTCACCGGGCGCAAGACATCCACCCCGGCGATGGGATACAACCCGCTTCAGGCCACGGTGGTATCAGCTACGGCTACGACGGTCACTGTCACGGTCGACGCGTTCAGCGATGTCACCACCTTCACTGCCAACTACGAGCCGCACTTCCTGTTGCCCGCCGTGAATCTTGGTTCCGCCCCTCCCAACATTCCGCCGAGGGGTACGAAGTGTCTGATTGTTTTCGTGCGGAACAGCATCAGCCCGTGGGTTCTCGACTTCACGGACTGGCCGGTTGCTGGCAACTACCCCATCGTAGATGATGACAGTGGTGGTGGCGGTTCACAGGGAGCGACCGGAGCAACGGGTCCTCAAGGTCCGCAGGGTGCCGCCGGTAACACGGGCACTCAGGGATCGCAGGGCGCGACTGGCTCGCAGGGCGCTACCGGGAGCCAGGGCAGTACGGGTGCACAAGGCTCACAAGGAGCCTCGGGGGCCACCATCACCCCTGGCAACGGCTACGGGATCACCGGGAACACCGGGAGTACGCCGACACCAGCGGTAGGACTTGCTAAGGCCAGTGGACATTTAGGATCGGACCTAAGCCTGCCCGGCACTACAT
>OCZT010005758.1_pt1 | contig 12323 bp, 7 predicted proteins | sample 1539031 | NCBI WGS metagenome assembly OCZT01 (sample SAMEA3539308, study PRJEB22396) | soil metagenome | biome: tundra; feature: field; material: soil | place: USA | collected 2010-05 | depth 0.15 m
TGGCATTCGTCTTCGCGGAGGCAGGCAGCAATTCGCCCAGGAAATCGGCCACTTTGCCAAACGGTATCAGTGCGGCCAGTTTAGACGTGAGATAGCGCAATTCTGGAGAGGCTGGGTTTCCCCAAGTTGCCAAGCTCGAGAACGTCTAACTCTCCGCGCCTCGACATTTGCAGCCCCAAACCCGCCGTACCCGCATCGGCACCCGGCCAAACACCGATTTGAAGATTGATTGGTAGTATCCCTTCGTTCGGACGCGCTGCCCGCAAAATCGGCAGGCCGTCGGAGCCTGGTTGTGCCTGTCGACTTGATCGAATACCATGCTCGCCTGAATGCTGGCCGCAATCTGTTTGCTCTCTTCAATGCATGCCCAGGGTTGTCGGCTTAATAAATGCCTCGGGCTGTCTCAGGATAGCCACTTCATGCACCGTCGTTTCGCCAGAGTCTGATTCTGCTACGAGCCTCAAAATCCATTTCATTCGCTCCTCCATCTCCCTGCAAGATAGTAGGTTAGGCCTCGCAGCTGTCGTGCTCAAGAGCGACCACCCCACACTTTTTCATGGTCACCCTTCGAACCCGCTCGCACGACTCGGCCGTTGCCGCTTAGCGTGCTTAAAACTCCGTTTCGTGTCTTCTCCTCTTCTAGAACTCCGCATCGATGTTCATCGGCACAGCAATATTCTTGAGAGACACCGTGTTCTCGCTCAGGATGGTGACGGGATGTCCGTTGAGGGTAACTGAGCGCAACTTTATGCCTGCAGCAAGAGGAAAGCGGACAATGGCCTCAGGGATGGTGGTAGTCGATTCAAAATGCAGACTCATCTTGCCACTCTGAGGAGAGTCGAGCCGGAAGGAGACCTTTCCGCCAAGAGTAGTTGGAGCGGAGGAGATGGCGATGTGTTCGCCTGGATGAATCCAATCGGCAGGAATGCCGGCGAGAAGATGGAGCGAGTCATGATCTTCGTAGAAGAGCATATCGCGAACTAGCAAAATGAGATTGGCGGGGCCCCAAGCCTCCGGCATATCGCCAGTGCCATGGCCGTTCTCCACCTCCTTGGATTGGCCGGAAGCGCACGCGAGGGGCAGGGTCTTGTCGACCTTGATTTCCTCGCGAAAGACATCCGTTGTGTAAGTGTGGTTGAGTGAGGCCATGAGCAGGCTGACGGTCTTATCAATGTTGCCTCGCCTCAGGTAAGTCTCAGCCACGTTCATCGACTCACTCGGCCAGACGCCGCCAGCGCCCATCCATGCCATGTGGGTTGGCAGGCCCTCAAGTTCGTGACGTCGCATCCGCTTAAGAAGATTGGTAACCCAAAGGTTATCCGGACTGAGCAGCCCCGTTGGGTAAACCGCGATCAGGCTTTGCGACACACCCGCACCAGGATCGGTAGGCATGGCCGGCAAGTAAGGCGCGTCCTCTTTCTCCAGAGCGATCGACCGGCGCATTGAAGTGAGGTAAGCCTGCTTGTAGTCGGAATACTCTGCCGCGTAGCGCGCTGCATCGTCTTTAAAGCCGAGATCATTGGCCGCTTGTTCCGCGATCTTTATGGCATAGAGTCCCCAGGTGTTATGCGGAAAGGGATGCCCTTCAGGCAAGCCGCTGTCGCCGTAACTCCACGGAAGCAGGCCCCACCAATACGGCTTCTCGCCCGGTTTGAGAGGGGGCGCCCATTCTGGAGAGCATTTCCAGGGGATCTGCCGTTGAATGGGCTTGGTTGCCTCTGGCGCGTCTTCCGGCACCATGGACTCTTCGCGATGCAGGTTGATCCAATTTGCCGCGGCTGCCAAGTGGGGATAGGAACTACGCAGCCACTCCTTGTCGCGAGTGAGCAGATAGTAATCCCAGACCGTGGCGGAGTTTCCGCCGATGTTATCCCACGCCGGCCATCCGCTCGTCACGGGCCAATCCCATTCCCCATCGTCTTTCTGCAGGCTGAAGGTGTGCTTCGCTGTGTCCAGTGCAATGGACAGATATCCGGCAAACTCGATCGACCGCGCTTGGAAGTACTCGCCTCTGCCCCAGAATTCGCGATAAATCGCTGGGCCATCGAGCGTCCAAAGCTCTCCTTTCTCATCGCGCTCGGTAAGCATCAGAATGTAGGCGACCGACGCCTGATAGAAGTCCAGGAGTTCCTTCTCCTCCTGCGGGAGATCGATCTGCGCGCCCTTGCCCCAAAGGGTCTCCCATGCTTTCCGCGCGCCCGTCAGAAGGATGTGGCTATCAGCCGTGGTCAGCGATTTGTCTTCCGTCATGGGCAGGTCGTACGGCAGCTCGATCCAGAAAGCAACGGTGCCGTGAGCAGGAACCTGGCGCCGCTGGACAAGAGTAAGATCACCTGTTTCTGTCGATTGCCTTTCACCGCTGTTGAATGGCCTGACCACGGCGAGTAGCTTCCCATCGCGTGTAGCCAGTTCAGAGCCAGCGGCAAACGCAGGTAAATTGCGCTGCTTGCCACTGAGTCGCAACTCCAGCGTCTCCGGTTCGGCTGCGTGGTTGGAGACAATCATCTCGACGACATCCATATCCTGTTTGTCGACGCTGGTGGCGAAAGCGGTCTCTTGCACACTGAGCGTCTCGCTCTTCCAATCTGTGATCACAAAAGGGAATCGCATTTCATCGAGATGCTGACCGACGGCAACAAGCGGTTTGGCTCCCGTTCCACGAAGTTCGCGCATTCCGATGCCCAACGCACCATCGAACTGCTCGCTGAACCCAAAAAGCACGGCACGGCCTTTCTGAGCCAAGCTCCATTGGGACCACAAGAGCTGGCCATCTTTGGTCACAATGGTCTTGTGGTTGCCCATAGGCAGCCCAATCATGCTGCGCGCGTCGACGTTCGAATACTGGTGGGTGATGTGCAGGGAGTTCGCCGTTTGAGCCGGCATGCCCAGGGTACCGAGGGCAAAGAATGCGGAGCCTATCATCGTCCAACGGATTGATGTGCAGATGGTTTTCATGGGCGGTCCTTTCGCTCGAAAGTCTTGTAATCGTGCGCTATTTCCAATCCGTCTCGATCTCTTCAAGTGTCTTGCCCCTGGTTTCGGGCAACCGATTCCAAACCAGCGCAAAACCAAGAGCGCATATCAGTCCATAGATCCAGATTGTCGTTCCCGTTCCAAGACTGTGGTTGAGCAACGGGAAGGTATACGTCAACCGGGATTTCCATTTTGCTTTTCCAGCGGCAGCAGCGTATACCCCCAGTGCCGCGCGCGCAGTCTTCTTCGCATTTCGTCCAAGGCCAGAGCCGGGGCGTGCCCGGATGGGCCGTTGCCGGGACAAAAAAGCCATGATTCGCCCCATTCTGCAGCGATTTCTCGGACACTTCTTCCTCAACCTCCTCCGTCTGTCCAGGTTGATTTCGCCTGCTTGCCAAACCTACCCGGCTGGCAGCGGTAAAGCCTCCATCCGCTGCACCATCCCCGCGAATAGGCGCTTCGTCAGGTGGCTCTCCGCCAGCATTAGCCAGTAGTACCGCGCATGCTTGACCAGCCTGCCTCCCGTCTTCACCAGCTGTTGCTGTTGCATGATATCTTACTCACACTGGAAGCCCCGCAATTCTCCACGACTTATGAAAGGAAGTGGCCTCCGGCCTCCACCGCCATAGTCTGCCTCGGGGCCCGGTTGAACTACGGGCTCTCGAAAGCTCTGGAGAAAACGGTCCGTCAACAGCCGCCCCTTTACGCCGGAACACAGCGCGGTCTATTTGATAATGGCCGGCCGTTCGAGATATTCCAGTGAAAAGCAGTCTACGCATGCGCGGACTAAAGAGAAACACTCGGATCGAAGTAGTTCACAACGGTTCTTGACAGTTCATTTCGGTGCGGTATATAAAGCACAGCAAGAATTCACGAATGCTTCCATCGGGCGTCTGCGCGCGGCAAAGGCGGCGGACAAAAGGGGTCTGATCGCAAAGATCCTCTGGATTCGGTCCTGCGAATTCATCGCCCATAACCGTCACTCACAGAAATTGCTCAATCTTGAGAACTGAGTCCGGAGGAAAACCAACGCCCATGAAAATCGCTGTTTGGATCGCACTCGGCGCGGCCTTGTGCCCGCTATTGGCCGCCCAGGAAGGGCAGCCCCTCAAAATCAAGCACGTTGATGTGGTGATGTTGAGCCACCTGGATGTTGGTTTCACTGACCAGCCGTATCTTGCGGTAAACGAATTGCATCGGCGCTACTTCGACGTGGCATTAGACGCGGCGAACGCCACCGCGAAGGAACCACCCGCACAACGGTTTCATTGGACAGAGGAGTCGCTGCTTCCCGTTGTGGCGTGGTGGCGCAAGGCCTCTCCCGAGCGCCGCCAAGAGTTGTTGCGAGCGGTGGAAAACGGCCAGATGGATACCGGCGCCATGCCTTTCAACACAGAACCGTTTGAGAATGCCGACGAATGGAAGCGAGTGGCCTCGTGGGCACCCGACGATCTGTTGAAGACCGTCCATCCGAAGATCGCGATTCAAGACGACGTGAACGGGGCGTCGCGTGCCGGCATGACCGCCCTGGCGGACCATGGCATTCGGGCACTGATGATGGGGTTAAACGGGTTCTGGGGAGGGCCGCCTTTCCCGGCGCCGAAGGCATTCTGGTGGAAGCTGCCAGATGGCCGCCGCATCTTTGTCTACCTGGCAGCAGGTTATGGGCAGGCAGATGAGTTGTTCCTGCCCGGAGAATGGAGAGTCGGGGACTCTCCGGCTGCCGCGAATCTGGCTTTTCGTCCGCCGCGGACCGGTGAAATCCTCAGTGCCGACGATGCTTCAGTCCAGGCGGCTCACGAACGTTGCGTAAAGGTTCTTGCCGACCTTGAAAAGCGTGGGTACGTTGGCGAAAGGCTCCTCGCTGTCTTCGCCAATCAGTGGCGCATGGATAATGAAGTGCCATTTGTTCCCATGGTCGACTTTGTCGCCACCTGGAACCGTCTCAAGCTTGAACCGGAATTGCGCCTGGTCACTATCTCGGAAGCCATGACGACCCTTGAAAAGGAGGTCGGTAGCCGCATTCCGGAGTATGAGGGAGTTTGGCCTGACTGGTGGTCGAACGGGGCGCCTTCCACCCCGCGCGAACTCGCAGCCAGCCGCTTCGCCAAGCGCTATCTCCACGCTGCCAACTCGCCACTATTTGGCCCCATGGACGACGCCGCCACGGCGACCGAAAATAACATACTCGAAGATCTGGCGCTGTTTGAAGAGCATACCTGGGGCGGGGCCTACAGCGTCTCCCTGCCGGATAGTCTGGACTCAGCCGGACAGCTCGACGAGAAGGGCTTGCTGGCTTTTCGTTCGAATGCCCGGGCCGCCTGGCTGTTTTCGCAACGCGCCCGGACAAAACTCTACCCAGAGCAGCCTGGATTCTATGCTATTAATCCGACCGGCACTTCGATGAGCGGCTGGGTCACGGTGCCCGTCATGACGCTGCGAGGCCAGTTTCAATCGGTGCGCGACAAGAGCTCAGGGCAGGTTATTCCGTTGGAGTTTTTGCCAGCCACAGACCCCTCTGGCCGGGCAGTGCCGACAGGACCGCCGGTGTCGGACTGGCTTCCCTACATCGACGATTTTCCCCGCCCGATGGTGCGTTTCTGGGTAGACCATCTGGATGCGAATTCGACACGGGTTTTCGAACTCGAGCCGGCTAAAACTACCGACCAGCCATCTGCTCCAGCCAAGTTCACGGCACAGTTCGACGAACACGGCTGGCCCACCTCCTTGCAGTGGCCTGGCATGACCCGGCCTCTGTTCCAGGGAGCAATGGGCGACTTTCTTTCAGTGCGGACCACAAGCCCGACCCCACTCAATGCATTTAACGGCCTGGCTTCCAACATGGATGAAACGCAGCGCAACAGCCTGCGACAGCATGCGTTCCAGGAGATTGCGGCGGTAGCCGATGGGCCGGTCAAGGTTGAGGAGACACCCTACACCATCACTTACACGCAAGAACTGAAGCATCCTGCCGTGAAATGGCTCATCCGGCGGCTCGAAGTCTGGAAACAGGAGCCGCGCGCTCGCCTGGACGTCCGGTTCGACAGGATCTCGTCGGGCGATCCGGAGATCTACTATCTTGCATTCCAACTAGCTGCTCCGAAGGGTCTTCTGCCGCTTTTGAGCGAAGGCGGGATGCCGTTTGTGCCTTTCAAAGAGCAGATACCGGGTACGTGCAAGGACTATTTTGCGATTGACGGTTGGGCGCACTACACAACCCCGGAAGGTCATTGGCTGTGGGTTAGCCGGGACGCTCCGGTTCTTTCTATCGGCGGCACCAATGTCTGGACCAGACTCAAAGAGGCCCCTGAACATACCAACAGCCTGTTTTCCATGGTCTTCAACAACACGTGGGCAACGAACTTCGCGGCGAACAGCAATGGCGTGATGGATTTTCAATACGATCTCGCCTGGAAGAACCAGATGGACGCCGACGCTGGCGTTCCGTCGGAGTCGCTGGTTGGCGATCCGGTCCCGCTCATCAACCCGGTCCCGCGCGAGAACCCTTTCGTCATGAAGGATCTCTTCAAGCCGTAAGCGATGCGGCAGAACAGGGGAAACGGTGTGACCTGCCAACCGGCGCCGCTGCGTCCGTGTGGCCAGTTTGGCGAAGGATTCAAGCCGAGCCCCGGAGCGAACTCTGGTTTTCAAATGGAACGACGGAGACCGGCAGGTCGCCGTCGTTTTTCTCTAATGCCGCATTGTTACTGGAATCCAGTTACAGCAACTGTATGCATGGGGAGGACTCATTGAAAGATTGTGAAGAAACAAATTCAACCGAGCCGGTTGAGCTCTTTCCGGTACCGATCCTGAACCGCCGCCAGTTTTCCAAACTCGTAGCCGCTGCCGCGGGAACGCTCGCCGCCGGATGCCCGGCAACGATCGCAGCGGAGGAAGTGCTCGGAGCCGATCGAAGCGACGCTTCCGCAACCAGCGTTGAATATGATGTGGGTCCGATTTGGCCGCACGAGCTTGGGGATGTTCGAGCGGTGGTTTCAGTTCCGGAAGGTCACGGGACCGTCCGTGTTCACATTCCCTGGCGAAGGCGAGACGCTGATCCCCAAGCGAAGGAGATCATCGTACGAGACGCCAAGACCTGCAAAGTTGTTGAAAATGTCGCGGTGATTGCGGTCAATCGCGAGTATGGGGATATTGTGTTCGAGTCCTCAACCTCTCCTGGGACTTATGAAATCTATTACATGCCATACACCGTGACGCCTACGGAGTGGGCTTACTCTATTGCCTATGGCAGCGCGAAGCCGCACGCCCAGGCGGCATGGCTGGAGAGCCACTGGCTAACTCCTGCGCTGCTCGAGAGCGGGCGATGGAAGGCTCTGCCTCAGGCAAGCGTCAAGGAAATTCAGGCGCGAACGGAGTTTGATCGCTTCGACCCCATGGAGGTGATTGCCACGCGGGAGGAAACCGGCCAACTGGTCGCGAAACAGCCTGGGAAGCTTTTCCTGTTGTTTCCCGAAGAGCGCCAGTTCCCCATTCGCATGACGGACGATTTGCCCAAGCGCTGGATTCAACAGGGACCACGAGAGGAATTCCGGGGAGAGGCGCGATGCGGAGAGTTCTTCGCATTTCAGACAGGCATCTATGCCTGCCGGACCGATGTGCACATTCTCTCGATCGAATCGAGTGATTTGAAGTCCGCTACCGGGGCAGCCATTCCGGCGAGCGCTATCCGTTGTTTCAACCTGGGCGGGACGGACTGGCTTGGCCGTCATTTCTCGAAGAATGTCGCCGTCGCACAGGGAAAGGTTGGCGCGCTGTGGTTCGGTGTCCAGATTCCGAGAGATGCAAGGGCCGGAACCTATCGGGGCACGCTGGCCATTCGGACCCAAACCGGTGATGCCCGGCTGGCTGTGACACTTCAGGTTTCCGCACAACTGTTGGAGGATGCCGGGGACAGCGAGCTTTGGAGGCAATCGCGCCTGCGCTGGTTGGACTCGACCTTGGGATTGGACGACGAAGTGACGGCACCCTACACCCCTATGACCGTCAACGGACGGATGGTCGGCTGCCTGGGAAGAGAAGTGAAATTTGATGCCAAAGGATTTCCGGCAAGTATTCGCAGCAACAGCAAAGAAGTTCTGGATGGTCCGATCAAGTTGGTGGTTGAAACAGAGAAGGGGGAGGTTCCCTGGAGCGGCGGACAGGCAAGGGTGCTGAAATCTCTGGCGGGCGCTGTTACCTGGGAGGCGTCGAGTTCGAGCGGAAACTTTACGCTTGGATGCCACGCCAGAATGGAGTTTGACGGGCACATCGATTTTGACGTCCATCTGCGCGCTAACGAAGCTTCGAAGGTAAATGATATTCGCCTGGAAATTCCCTTCAGGAAAGATGTTGCGGGATACATGATGGGCTTGGGCCGCAAGGGAGGGTATCGGCCACAGCAATGGAAATGGGCATGGGACGTCAACCGGGCGATCAATAGTGTATGGATTGGGGATTACAACGCCGGCCTGCAAGTGAAACTATCCGGGCCTGAAGATACGTGGGATCTCTACGACCTCAAACTGTCGGGCATCCCGAAATCCTGGGGAAATGACGGCAAGGGAGGATGGACGGTCACAGAAGAAGCCGAGCGGGTGATGGTGCGGGCCTATAGCGGCGAGCGGAGCCTGCTCGCGGGTGAGGAGTTGCAGTTCCGCTTCAGATTGCTGGTGACACCCGTGAAGCCGCTGGATCGCGCTCACTGGGGGCAGCGCTATTACCACGTTTTTGGCCCACCGGAAGATGCGGTGCAATGCGAAGCCACCATCATCAATGTTCACCAAGGCAATGACCTTAACCCCTATATCAACTATCCATTTCTCGCTGTCGATAAGCTCTCAGCGTATGTAAACGAGGCGCATGGTCTTGGACTCAAGGTAAAGATCTATTACACCGTCAGGGAACTGAGCAATTACACCGCAGAGATGTGGGCGTTGCGGAGCCTGGGAGACGAGATCTTCGTGGATGGTCCGGGCGGCGGCGGCGCCTGGTTGTGTGAACACCTCGTGTCGCACTACTTGCCGGCGTGGCACTCGACGCTGGCTTCCGGGGAAGTCGATGCCGCGATCACAACGGCCGGGCTTTCGAGATGGCATAACTACTACCTGGAGGGATTGGCATGGATGCTCAAGAACGTGGAGATCGACGGCTTGTACCTCGACGGGATTGGCTACGACCGGCAGATCATGAAGCGCGTACGCAAGGTGTTGGACAGGAAGCGCCCCGGTTCGCTCATCGATTTTCACTCTGGAAACGAGTTTCCGTTCCATGACCTCCGCATCAGCCCCGCCAACAAATACATGGAACATTTCCCCTACATCGATAGTCTTTGGTTTGGAGAAGAATACGACTACAATGAATCCCCCGACTATTGGCTCATTGAGATTTCTGGAATACCGTTTGGGCTTTTCAGCGAAATGCTGCAGGAGAACGGGAATCCATGGCGGGGAATGGTTTATGGAATGACGGCAAGGTATTACCTGGGGGCCGATCCCAAATACATTTGGAGGGTTTGGGACGAATTCGGCATCCAGAATGCCGAGATGATTGGGTATTGGGTCCCATCCTGCCCGGTAAAGACATCGCACAAGGATGCCCTGGCGACGGTATACAAGAACGGCAAGCGCGCCTTGATTTCAATTGCGAGTTGGGCAAAAGAACCGCTGAAGTGCCACTTGTCTATCGATTGGCCGGCGTTGGGACTCAATCCTGAAAAGGTAACGATCTCGGCTCCGCCGATAAAGGGCTTCCAAGAGAGCGCCTCGTTTTCGCCTTCGTCCGAAATACCGCTTGAACCCGGCAAGGGGTGGCTTCTCATCGTTGGGCAGACTGGATCGTGATCGGCTTGGGGGCAAGCGGAACCAGAACGCGATGGAGATAGTTCCGACGTTTAAGAACGACGTGAAGCGAATTGAATTGCAGGTTGACACAAATGAAGTGTCATGGATAGTGTTTATGCTGAAAAAGTTGAACTCGTTCATTGTGACGCAACCTCCTCCCTTGAGGCGGCGGCAATGGTTCGGGCAAGGAGATGGGGATGAAGAGATCTGAGATGAACCGGTACATTGCCGAGGCCAGTGCGTATTTCGCAGAGCATCATTTTATGCTGCCGCCGTTTGCGGATTGGACTCCGGAAGAATGGCGCCAGCATGGCAGCGAAGCCAATGAACTTCGCACCCAGCGGCTGGGATGGGACATTACAGATTTCGCCTCCGGGGATTTCGACAAGATTGGCTTGACCATGTTTACACTTCGAAATGGGCTGGCGGGCAGCGGCAAAATCTCCAAAGTCTATGCCGAAAAAATCATGTTTGTCCGGGAGGGCCAGGTTACACCTTTCCACTACCACGGGCACAAGAACGAAGACATTATCAACCGGGGCGAAAAAGGGGCAGGCCGCTTGCTCGTCCAACTCTATAACTCAACGGAAGACGGGCAACTTGCGCAGAGTCCGGTTTCCGTGGTCTGCGACGGGGTTCGACGCCAAGTCGAACCCGGGGGCACGGTAATCCTGGGCCCCGGCGAATCCATTACCCTGGTTCCCGGTTTGTACCACGCATTCCATGCCGTGGATGGCCCAGCCCTGATCGGCGAGGTCTCCTCGGTCAACGATGACGATACAGACAACTACTTTCTTGAGAAACAGCCCAGATATCCGGCGTTGATTGAGGATGAACCTCCACTCCGCCTGCTCTGCACTGAGTATCAGCTTGCGTAGAACGGCGCTTGAACCTGCGGTCTTGCGTTCCAGAGGCGCAGGCCGCGTCTTTTGCAACCGGCAGTAAGCGATGGTTCGGACGAGGGACTCCGCTCCTCGGTAAGGACAGTACCAGCGGAGATTGAAAGGCCATCATGACATCGCGAGATCGCGTGCTTGCATCCTTGAACCATCGTGAGCCTGACCGCGTTCCGCTCGACCTGTCGGGCTATCGCTCATCCGGAATTTCCGCCATCGTGTATCCCAAGCTCAGAGCCGCACTCGGGCTTGAGCCGCGGACAGTTGACGTCTACGACGCGGTACAGCAGTTAGCCATTTGTCACGATGATGTTCTGGACCGGTTAGGCGTGGATACGATCGAATTGGGACGCGCATTTTGCCACGACGACAAATGGTGGGCGGATTGGACACTGGCCGATGGAACTCCGTGCCGACTGCCGGTGTGGATAAAGCCGGAACGTGCCGGGAAGGAGTGGATACTGCGAGCGCCGGCCGGCCATGTAATGGCGCGCCAGCCGGAAGGATCGCTGCACTTCGACCAGGCCTATTGGCCATTTCTGGACGGGGAGGAGGATCTCTCCCGCATTGAGGAGTTGTATCCGGAACACATGTGGACCGGCGTGCAGTTGCCACCGGGACCATCTATTTCAGGACTGGAGGAGTTGGCCGCCGGTGCGCGAGCCCTCCGCGCCAGGACAGACCGGGCGATCATCGGGCTATTCGGCGGAAATCTGCTGGAGATGGGGCAGTTCTACTACCGCATGGACAACTTCCTGGTGATGCTTGCCGGCGAACCGCAGCGGGCGCATCGTTTCCTGGACGCGCTCATGGAGATCCACCTGCGCAACCTCGAGCGCTTCCTCTCGGCAGTTGGCACTTCGATCGATGTCATTCTTTTGAGCGACGACCTGGGCGCGCAGAACAGCCCGCAGATTTCACCTCGCATGTACCGTGAGTTCTTCAAGCCGCGGCATGCCAGGATGTGGGCGCATGTGAAGAAACTGGCCAATGTCAAAGTCATGTTGCATTGTTGCGGAGCCGTGCGTCCATTGATTCCCGATTTGATCGACGCCGGACTCGATATCATCAACCCGGTGCAGATCAGTTGCAGGGGCATGGAAGCCGAGGGTCTGAAGCGCGATTTCGGCAAAGACCTTGTTTTTTGGGGCGGCGGGTGCGACACCCAGCACGTGTTGCCGCTCGGTACTCCCGACGAGGTGCGCGAACACGTTCTGCACCAGTGCGAAGTGCTTGCGCCCGGCGGCGGATTCGTCTTCCATACAGTGCACAACATCCAAGGCAATGTCCCCGTGGAGAACATCGTCGCCATGTACGATGCGGTGCATGAGTTCGACGCGCGGATGGCATTATCTGCATAAGTAAGACGTCTATTCCAAATGAAGTTCTAGAACGGCGACCCGGGCCCTAAGTTTCGGGCCCGGGTACCGTCATACTTTCTTCAACATCCTCTGTGCCCTCTTGCACCATGGCAAATCTGCGTACTTCCAGGCGAGCGTTCCAAGTTCCCGTCTTGCCGGGTGGCAGTATCAAAGAACAAAGTGTCCACTTATCTTAAGTGTAAGCGAGTGGTCTTCCCCTCTGGCTTTTCAGTGGTCTGTGAGACGAAGATGCG
>OCZT010005759.1_pt1 | contig 12319 bp, 16 predicted proteins | sample 1539031 | NCBI WGS metagenome assembly OCZT01 (sample SAMEA3539308, study PRJEB22396) | soil metagenome | biome: tundra; feature: field; material: soil | place: USA | collected 2010-05 | depth 0.15 m
TGCTTTACGATCCGCACGCCCGCGGCACCGAGGCCTACCTGAAGCTGGCGGAAGAGATCATCGAACGCGTCACCCATCCCCAGCAACCGTCTGAAGAGGCCGCGCAGCCCAGCGAGTAACCGCCCGCGCAATCCTTGGGATGGTATTATGTACCACAATGTGGGATATATCACAATGTGGGATATACGACTGGGCGCGATAACCACGACGAAAGGGGCGGGACGTCAGAGGCAAGGGTAGCTGCATGGCGGCGGTGCACAACGGCGATGGCACGGGATATTTCCAGCACGCCGACTGGCTGGGATCGTCGCGCTTCGCGCACGACGGCAGCGGAACCGTGAAATATGATCGCGCCTATGCGCCCTTCGGAGAGGTCTATGCCGAGACGGGCGGCGCCACCAACCGCGACTTCACCGGGCAGACGGAGGACACGACGCCGGGGCTGTACGACTTCCTCTTCCGCCAGCAAAGCCAATCGCAAGGACGCTGGCTGGTGCCCGATCCGGCAGGCTTGGCCGCCGTGGACCTCATCAACCCGCAGACCTGGAACCGCTATGCGTATGTGGCCAATAATCCGCTGAATACGATTGATCCGTCCGGGCTAATGATGGACGAGGTGTGTGGGCCTTGGTTCTCATCTTGCGGAGAGGACGGCAACGGCAACTGGTGGGGGATACCGGGCCCATCTTGGTGGCCGTGTTGCGGTGGCCCCATATTTCCCGATCCACCCGACCCCGGCCCAAGTCCGGCTCCCAATCCGCCGAGTCAGCCGATGCATTTCCCGAACGAGACCCTCGGCATCCCGAACGGGATGAACATCAACTTCGGAGGAATTTGGGGAGCGATTATCCCTACCGCTACCTGCGGCGACATGGGGCCGTGCAATCCGATTGGGACGGGGTATGCCGACGTTCTGACCTGGCCTGTCGTTTGGGGTAGCATAGAATCCGGCCTTGCCACAGTGGGAGCGGTAGTCGGGTCGGTGATCTTGCTGGCGTTGCAGCAGGGAGACGCCCCACCTAAAGGGAAGTGGTTATGTACTGCTTCGTGCCCCTTGCAAGGTATTGGGGATACGAACCCGCCATTTGAGCGTGTGACCGGAGTTGGATGGGGGAATAGTGAGACTGCGGCCTGCTTAAATGCTAAGCGTGCTGCTACTCAGTCCGCCCCGCGTGGCACATATCCACGTCATTGTGACTGTGACTGCAAGAAGCGATGAATACATCTGAACTGAATACAATTCGACTCTTGTTGCGTATGCTGACCGGTGACCCAATAGAAGCCATGGAGTCAGCAAAGAAGCTCATTGGATCCAAGGTGCACGTACAACCGGTTTTGTTGGAACAAATCGCGTCAGAAAAGAAGTATAAAAAATGGTCGCGAATTGCTGCCATTTATGTGCTCGGATTCTTGAACCATAAGACAAGTACAGCGGTGTTGAGCTCCATCCTTCGTGATCGGCTAGATAATCCACAGATTAGAGCTCATGCCGCCGAGGCGCTGGGGAACCTAAGAGATCCGCGCGCATTCTCTGTCCTGCATGACATCCTGCTAGGGAAAGATCCAACTCTGGTTAAGCGCTGGTGCGTTTATGCATTATCAGAAATTAAGGGCGACCGTGCCTACTCCATGCTGAAGAAGTTAGCAGCAACAAAACCCACTGGGGTAATGGCTAAGGAGTTGCGAATGGCTCTCGGTGGGACAATGTCGGACGGGTGGCCCGGCCAACGCTTCCATTGAGGAATCGTCTTCAAAACTTGGGTGCCCCTCGATAAGAGAGAAGGCGTTGTCAAGCGAAACTTCTCCTGGGCGGTGGGTGAGCACTGCTGGTTTCGTCGCTGAGTTAGCCAAGCTGAGGAGCAAGACACAGGAGATCTCGCGATTGATCAGTTTGCAGTGGAACCTGCATCGTTCCACCAACCATCGATTCGGGCGGGTGGCCCAGCCAAGCCGCTGAAAGGTTGACACCGAATAGGTAAATGGGGTGCCCCGTTCTAGCCCGGTTTTGGCTAGGGCGAGGCAGTTATGGTCCTGGTCGTCAATCGTGTTCCCGGCTTTAGCTATGATGGCATGGGCAACCTGACCAACGACGGATCAACCGCCTACACCACGACGCCGAAGGCCGTCCGACGAAGGACCAGCTTGCCGTTGGGTCAAGTCCGCAAACGGTCGAGGGCGACCTGACGTGGAACCAGAACGGCACGCTGAAGACGCTTGCCATCACCGACCCGCCGACTCCTGCGAACGCGCAGACGTGTAATTATGGCTATGATGATCTGGCTCGCATTGGGGCGGTCAACTGTGTGCATGGAACGACCAATGTCTGGAACCAAAACTTTAGCTACGACGCTTTTGGGAATATCACCAAAACCGTCCCAACCGGCGGTACCGGATACAGCTTCCAGCCCACCTACGCCTTCCCCCCACCAACCGGATAGCGTCTCTGCCGGGGGCTGCAATCTCCTACGATGCGGACGGCAATCTGAGAAGCGATGCCGACTACGAGTACACTTGGAACATAGAATCGAGACTGGCGCAGATAGACAGCATTGATGGGACGACCTATCTGACCTACGATGCCTTGGGACGAATGGCGGAGCAAGCGAGCGCAAGCTATACCGAGATCCTCTATAGTCCGACCGGCGACAAGGTGGCGCTGATGAATGGGCAAAGCCTGCGCAACGCTTTCATCCCCCTTCCCGGCGGCGCTCAGGCAGTTTATGGCTCGACGGGCGTCCTTTCGTATTACCGGCATCCGGATTGGCTGGGCAGCTCGCGGCTGGCAACCACGAGTACGCGCACAGTCTACTATGATGGCGCTTATGCTCCCTTTGGCGAAAACTACAACGAGACGGGAACACACGACCGATCTTTTACCGGCCAGACCCAGGGCACCGCATATGGTATCTACGATTTCCTGTTCCGCCAGCAAAACCCGGTACACGGACGCTGGCTAGTGCCCGACCCGGCAGGCTTGGCCGCCGTGGACCTCATCAACCCCCAGACCTGGAACCGATATGCCTATGTCGCCAACAACCCGCTGAACCGGGTTGACCCACTAGGCCTGATGATGTGCCAAGTTCGCTGCCCGAATTGGGGAGGCGAGTGGGGCGGATGGGGATCCGGCTCGGACCTATTTTGGCTTGGCGTGGGATCCTCGGATATGGATAGCGGCGGTAGCTTTCTAAGAGGCATACTCGGGGACGGAGGGGGTGGAGGCGGTTCCGATGGAGGAGGAGGTTTTCCTGACATTTTCACTATTCCTAGCTTTCTCCCGCAAGGACTATGCATTGGTCCCGTTTGTATCAGCGGCAACATCAATGATGGCGGTATCTGGGGGAACATATTTAACGGCGTTGTGAATGGCGATTGGAGCGGAATCACCGGCCCCATACCGGGTATTGACACACCCGCATTTGATGCTAATCGCGAAAGCAACAAATCCCCTGATCCTATCTTGCAGTACGACAAGTGTGCCACTCAGGTCCGCAATCAAGCCGCCAAGAATAGGCAGACAATCACTCTCCTTCAAGCGGTCAGCCTCGGCAATGCCGTAGCTGGATGTGCGTTTACAGGCCCGGGTTACCTAGCATGTCTGAGTACACTGGGAAACCTGAACTTAGCGGTAACTGTCGTCAACTGGACAGGGTATGAGGTCTCCGTGTGGAACGGTGAAGCAAAATGCATGCAAAACAACTAGACAATCAGCGGGAAATTTCTGTGCATAGGCGCGGGCGTCTTGCGCTCGTTTTGCTTGTTGGTCTAGCATGCTTCTCGCTGCTTACTTGGCTGATCTTTAGTCCGAACATCACCGAGAGCTTGGGAAAAAGCCGGGTGTTCCCCTTTGGAGTTGCACTACTCAGCTTGGTGCCACTTTACCCTTTGTATCGGCTTGCGAAAAAATGGCCCCGCTTCTCTGTTGCCATCGCTCTGCTAGTGGCGGGCCTAGTGCTAACGCTTATTTTCGTCATTGCCGAGTATGCCCTTCACATCGAGAATGAGTGGGTTCATGACCTGTTGAATGTGAGCGAAATTCTCTTTCTTCTATGCTCTATACTGTTCGTGTGGAAAGCAAAGGCCTAAAGGCGACCCCTTGTGGCTCGCCAATCCGAGGGTGGCGGACATGGGAAAATAAGGCGGGTGGCCCACCCTAGCGCTTCTCTATGGACATAGGGTGCCCCGTTCTAGCCCGGTTTTGGCTAGGGCGGGGCAGTTATGGTCGTGATCGTTAATCATGTTTTCAGCTTCAGCTACGACACCGGCGGAAACGGCAACCTGACCAGCGACACCTTCAACAGCTACGCCTGGAACCCCAATTGGGGAAACCCGGCGACCGTCAACAGCCAGGCGCTGGTTTACGATGCCTTAGGCAGGATGGTCGAAAACACGACGGCAGGCCGGGAATACGTCTATGCTCCGGGAGGATCGCAGGTGTTCGCGGTGATGAACGGGCAAACCACAGTGCAGGCGCAGTACCCGCTTCCGGCAGGCGGCATTGCGATTTACACCGGAGCGACGCTGACCTACGCGCATCCGGACTGGGCGGGTGGCCCACCCAAGCGCCGGTAGATTCCGAATTCGTTCGGAAAATCGAAACATGGGGTGCCCCGTTCTAGCCCGGTTTTGGCTAGGGCGGGGCAGTTATGGTCCCGGTCGTCAATCATGTTCCCCGCTTCAGCTATGATGGCATGGGCAATGTAAAAGTGGACAATCTCCTTAACAATTACACCTACGACGCCGAAGGTCGCCCGATCTCGGCGGCTGGGGTGCAAACCACGTTCGATGCCTTCGGACGGGCACTGGAGCTGAATCATAGCGGCACTTATACGCAGATGGTTTACTCGCCCTCGGGATGGAGGCACGCGGTCATGAACGGGCAGTCGCTGGTCAAGTGGCTGGATCCGATGGTCGCGGGCATGGCTGCGATACACAACGGCGATGGCACGGGATATTTCCAGCACGCCGATTGGCTGGGATCGTCGCGGCTTGCCGTTACGGGTGGAGGGACCGTACAGTATGATCGGGCCTATGCACCCTTCGGGGAACCCTACGCCGAGACGGCAACCACGAACCGCGACTTCACCGGGCAGACGGAGGACACGACTCCGGGGCTGTACGACTTCCTCTTCCGCCAGCAAAGCCAATCGCAAGGACGCTGGCTGGTGCCCGACCCAGCAGGCTTGGCCGCCGTGGATATCACCAATCCCCAGACCTGGAACCGTTATGCCTACGTCGGCAACAACCCGCTGAGTGCCGTTGATCCCCTCGGTCTCGACATGTGCGACAACTGGTGGGGGTGTCTATTCGACGAGGGCGGAGGTGGCTACACCGACACCGGCTACTGCCCTCCAAGTGAGGAGTCTTGCGGTGATGATGGCGGCGGAGGCATCGGCATTGGGATCGGCGGCGGTGGTGGCGGGGGAGGAGGCACCACGCCGCCCGGCAATCCGCCGAGTCAGCCCATCCATTTCCCGGACGAGACGAACGGCATCCCGAACGGCCTCAACCTGAACTGGGGCGGAGTCTGGGGCGCGATCATCCCCACGGCTACTTGCGGCGACATGGGGCCGTGCAACCCAATTGGGAACGGCGCGTTTGGGGAAGAAGCGGCCGCCGGTTGACTTATCTGTCAGATTGCGGAACCATGTGGAGCCATCGGAGACATTGTTCTGCTGGGGACGTTAGCTGCGGAAGTGGGTGTGCTGGGATATCAGTATTTTTCCAAGGGAGGCAAGCAGGGGGATGTTTCCGATACAGGTATCCTGGAGGATGCGCAAAGCCGGTACCCACGTCTCCCATTGTGCGGCCCCGGTGGGTCATTACAAAAACTATTACAGGAAGCCAAGGCGCAGGGCGATATAGCGAGAATAAAGAAAATCAACACAACCATTAAAGGATCGTGCCGTGGATGGAAGCAATAAGTTTAGCGGACTGCCAGAAGTCATGCCAACTCAAGGATGGTATGCAGCAGAACTGGTCGAGGAAATCACAATTTCTGGGGATATGCGGAATGTGCTTCACCGCAATCTAATATTGGTGTGCGCTGCCAGCCCTGAGGAGGCTTACGCAAAGGCGACTGAGTTTGGTTTGCAGAGTGAAATAGATTATGAAAATCCCCTGGGTCAAGCCGTGAGTACAAAGTTCCGGGGAATCGTGCAACTAGACTTCATGTACGACGAACCAGGAGACGGCGCAGAGGTCACGTTTGTTGAGTTGATAGGGGTTCCGGAAGACGAAATTCAAACCTGGATTCCCGCCAGAGAGCACTTGAGAGCATTCTTGCCTCCGGAGAGAAGTAGGGGCCCGAACTATACCTCAAAAGAGGTATTGGACGAAGCTAAGAGACGCTTTGGATCCTGAGGGGACCGGGTTCTATAAAAGCAGTTGACCGCGCCTGCGGCACAGTCGCTGGTGCCAAGAACTTGTCGCCCATTCCCTATCTTTGCGACTCTTACCACAGATTTGGTTCGGCAAGCTAAGGCCGACTTCCGAGTGGCGCTTCCTGTGCCCGCATAAAAGCATGGCTCCGGTACTGGCGATCGCTGGCATGGTGGCAGGGCCGTCCCAACCACGGCGCCTTGACCCCGTTGGAGAGACTTTTCAACCTTTCGTCACCGGGCCGAACCGAATCCCATTTTCCATGCAGGAGAGCAGGGATGACGGTGAAGGAGAAGTTGTGGCACAACCGAAGAGAGAAGAAAGAGTGGGCGCGGCGCCTGCAATCGGGCGACCCGGGCCTGACCGTGATTCATCCGCAGGCAGCAGTTATAGTCGTGGTCGTCAATCATGTTCCCAGCTTCAGCTATGATGGCATGGGCAATGTAAAAGTGGACAATCTCCTTAACAATTACACCTACGACGCCGAAGGTCGCCCGATCTCGGCGGCTGGGGTGCAAACCACGTTCGATGCCTTCGGACGGGCACTGGAGCTGAATCATAGCGGCACTTATACGCAGATGGTTTACTCGCCCTCGGGATGGAGGCACGCGGTCATGAACGGGCAGTCGCTGGTCAGGTGGCTGGATCCAATGGTGGCGGGCATTGCGGCAGTGCACCCGTATACGGGTTCGGGGTATTTCCAGCATGCCGACTGGTTGGGATCGTCGCGGCTTGCCGTTACGGGTGGGGGAACCGCGCCGTATGATCGGGCTTATGCACCCTTCGGGGAACCCTACGCCGAGACGGCAACCACCAACCGCGACTTCACCGGGCAGACGGAGGACACGACGCCGGGGCTGTACGACTTCCTCTTCCGCCAGCAAAGCCAATCGCAAGGACGCTGGCGGGTGCCCGATCCGGCAGGCCTGGCCGCCGTTGACCTCACCAACCCCCAGACTTGGAACAGGTATGCCTATGTAGCCAACAATCCGCTAAATGCGATTGATCCTCTGGGCATGGATATGACGGAAGTCTGCCCGCCATCCGAAGCCGACTGCAGTGGAGGTAGCGGTGGAGGGTATGGCGGCTACGGCGGAGGATAAGGGACGGCGGCGAATATTATATCGACCGTTGCGGAGTAGACTTCTCGTGCATTGCAGCCGGAGGTATAGACCCATTCTCCCGCTATGATTCGATTGTTGCGACTGGATACGACCCAGAATTGAACCGGTATTGGGGAACGTACGAAATCAGTGGAACTTCACCGACTGGTTTTGCTGACAATATAGAACTGACAGATCCATCAGCAGAGGATTTACAAGGTGCTCTCAATTTTGAGACCTTCGTAGCGTCAGGTGCGATACCAATTCTTGCGTTCGGCGGAGATACCCACACGGAAGGCGACTTCATTTACGACTCAAGCGGGAAGCGGGTTGGGGTAGCTCCCCCAGAAGCGCTTGGTATACAGCCGACAAATATCGAGTTCGTGATCGTCGGCGGTATCATGCGACCGCCAAGTCTCTTCGCCGGTTCATATAAAAGCGGTGGAGGTGGTATCAACCTTAACGATTTCCCATTCCGCGGCAACCGAATAGGTCTTGATTACCACGCTTGGAAGCAAACCGCAGGGGAGATGCTTCTGCACCTCGACGTAAAAATTCAGCAACTCGGCATTAACCTGCGGCACTGGAGACCATGGTAGCCATGGAGAATTCGTACCGAGCAAAGGTTGCGGATCTCCTCCTTCAGCTTCTGGAAGGTTCCGTTACGGATGATGAGTTTCGGACACGGTTGCGGCTAGAGACCGAGGGTCAAACTGATCCCATAGTGGGTATAGCGGAAGACGAGGCTGAAGACTACCTAAGGGCATTCCAGAGACTCAGCCTTTTCCGACGGCGGCCCATCCCTCCTGACCCGGATGAGGTGGCGAGTCGGGCTGACTCGCTTCGCGTTGTGGCTCGCGCACTAAGAGAGGGGTGGTCCGTCAAACAACTGACGAAGACGCTACGGTGGACGTAATTTTGGTCTGGGTCGCGCCAGGTGGTTGAGAAGGAGTTCGGAGGGGCAATGCCCGCCGAGGTGTTCCTCGATAGCGCGCTGGGGGCGCCTATAGAGGCCGAGAGAGAAGAGATCAAGAGAGAACGAGAGGAGATTGAGAGAGAGAGTGACACGACACCCCAGAATGAGTGGCGGGTGGCCCACCCAAGCCGCCGAAAAGTTGACACAGAATAAGTAAATGGGGTGGCGGGTCGCCCAGGCTTTCCGACTATGGTCGAACATGGGGTGCCCCGTTCTAGCCTGGTTTTGGCTAGGGCGGGACAGTTATGGTCGTGGTCGTCAATCATGTTCCCAGCTTCAGCTATGATGGCATCGGCAACATGACCAACGACGGATCAACCGCCTACACCTACGACGCCGGGGGCCGTCCGACGAAGTACCAGCTTGCCGTTGGGTCAAGTCCGCAAACGGTCGAGGGAGACCTGACGTGGAACCAGAATGGCACGCTGAAGACTCTTGCCATCACCGACCCGCCGACTCCTTCGCGCTCACAGACGTGTAATTATGGCTATGATGACCTGGCTCGCGCCGCTCTACCCGCACGACGGCAGCAAAGAAAATCTGCGTGCCCCATCCTTTGCGCCCGCGGTTGGCGCAAAGGGTGGGAGCCAATCAATCAATTCTCATGATGCATCTGGTGATCGAACCGCCAGCGCTCCAGTCCCGCCTGGCGGGCCGGAAGTGATTGCCGCCAACCTCAGACGCGAGTTGCCGGGCATCCCGCGCTCTACCCTTGGTCGCAGAGTACAGTAACTTTGGAATCGCACTAAGCCACCGAACCAAGCGCCAAAAAGGTAATTGCCAAATGCTAATTGCCAACTGCCAACTGCTAACTGCCTTTCCTCAATCTGCGCCCGTCGCCAGCGCTTGCTAGAATGAAGCTGCATGTCCGACGTCAAGACAACGCGCCTCACGGAGATGGTGAAAGCCGCGGGTTGAGCCAGCAAGCTAAGTCCGGCGGTGCTGGACTCGGTGCTTGGGAAATTAGCCCGGCAACACGATCCCAACGTGCTCATCGGCTTCGAGACAGCCGACGACGCCGGCGTGTATCAACTCACGCCTGAGCTGGCGCTCGTCCAGACGGTCGACTTCTTTACCCCCATCGTTGACGATCCCTACGTCTTCGGGCAGATCGCGGCCACCAACGCGCTGAGCGACGTTTACGCCATGGGCGGGTTGCCGATCAGCGCGCTGGCGATGGTCTGCTTCCCCGACAGCGGCGACCTCAAAGTGCTGGAAGAGATGCTGGCCGGTGGACTCTCGAAGATGGTCGAGGCCCACTGCACCGTGATTGGCGGGCACAGCATTCGCGACGAAGAGATCAAGCTCGGCTACGCGGTGACCGGCACGATCCATCCGCGACAGATATTGGCGAACAGTGGAGCGAAGGCCGGCGACCGGCTCGTCTTCACTAAAGCGATCGGAACGGGCGTGATCTCGACAGCGATTAAGCGCGGCAAAGCCGAGGCCGCATGGATTCGCGACGCAGTGCGCTCCATGACCACGCTGAACAAAGCCGCGTCCGAGATCGTGACTTCATCGCCCCGCTTCGAGGTGCACGGCATGACGGACGTCACCGGCTTCGGACTGATCGGCCACGCGCGAGAGATGGCCATCGGCTCGGGCGTTAGCCTGCGCATCCATGCCTCGCGTGTGCCCTTGCTGGACGGCGCAGTGGAATGCGTTCGCGCCGGTTACGTTCCCGGCGGCCTGAAGGCGAACCGCACCTTCGCTGAGAGTTGCGTCGAGTACGACGCCGCCGTCCCAGAAGAGATTCGCACCCTGCTCTTCGATCCGCAGACGGCGGGAGGATTGCTCATCTCGGTCGCGGAAAAACATGCTGAGCGATTGGTTGCAGCCTTGCGCAACTCAGCAATCGACGCCGTCGAAATCGGCGAGGTCGTTGCCAAACAGAAGCCGCCCATCACGGTGGTATCCTAACCAGCGAAGCGAACTTATCAGCCTTTAGCAACGGATAACGGAGCCTTGCCTACCGCAGCCCGGCGTACTCGGCTTTGGCTTGCTTATAGATGGGAATGTCGGGATCGGCGTCTTTCCAGAGGGTGAGGAAATTCTGATACGACTTGCGCCGGCGGAGTTGTCTCCCATCAACGCCCCGATTGGATTGTGTCCTCTGGTTCCGGACGGACCTTCGGCGCCTTTCGTAGAAATTCCATAAGCCTTTGTCCGGTGGCTTTTCCGGCGCGCTCCTGGAAGAACTCCGCGGCAGTTTCCACAACTCCAACCTTCTCCGCCACCGCGACAGCGATCCACTGGTTCAGAGACACTCCGTCCTCCTTGGCCAGGCGCTGAGCGGCCTTCTTGATCGACAGAGGAAGTTTCAAAGGATAGGTAGCTTTGCTCATCGTTTTACCTTCTTCAACAGTTCGACCGGACTGAGAACTGAGATGCCAAATCGCTCGCCAGGCAACGCAAAATCTCGAACATTGTAAGTGACCAGGGCATCTGCCTGGCCGTTGATGGCAGCTTCCAGCACCATTTCGTCATTCGGGTCCCTCACTTGTGGCCGCCAGCGAAAATGTAATTCGACGGGCTCCACCAAGGCCGCAAGTTCTGCCAGAAACTCGTCTACCTCTTCCGGAGCCAGCCCATGCGCCAGCCGTTGCTCTGGACGCTTCAGCACCTCTTCGTATTCCAGGAACAGCGGCGGAGTCGCCAAGGGTACCAACCGCCGATTCGCTACCAGCCTCAGGACAGCATTGCCGGCTCCCAACCGCGTGCGGAGACCGGCAACTACAACCGACGTGTCGAGAACGATCCTGCGGATCATGTAACATCCCATACGATGTCACATTTCATAAGATATTTCAACGCAGCCTGGCGTACTCGGGCGTACTCGGCTTTGGCTTGCTGGTAGATGGGGATGTCGGGATCGGCGTCCTTCCAGAGGGTGATGTTAGGCCGGGATTTGAATGTGAACGGCCACCCTGAGACTAGCTCCTACTCTTTTGACTGTGATTTTCAGGTCATCCTGAGTGATCGAGTCCAGAGCATCCCAGAGTGACATTTGAATTGCGGAAAACCCTTCTGCTTTCACCTTCTGGAAGGCCAATTTCCCAAAGATCGTTTTATCGATCTTCAGATGGCAGTCCCACATCTCCACTGCTTTGTCGAGTCGCGCTGGCCGCATCAGCGAGGAACCGTTCAGATAACTATGAAACGCTTGGCGACTGACGCCGAGTTGCTTCGCGGCTTCATCGACGGTCAAGCCGCGGTCACGAATTGCCCTACGAAGCTCATCACCTACAGCGCTTCTGACATTTTTCATCTGAACGACACCCACTATTGGACAAGTTTTGCTTGACAGCATCCTCTATGTCAAGTAATACTTTACTATAAAGTTTTTCTTTACAGTAAAGCAACTTGAGATACTATATGGGGTTCAAAACATCACGATGAAAGGAGGGGCTTTGCAAACACAACAGAATCCTCGATATCTGGCTTTCGCTCTCAAGGTCCGAAAGCTGACTGATTCACTGATCACATTGGTCGAAGAAGAGAGGAAAAGCCCGCTTCTTGAAGCTTCGTTGAAGGAAGTTTTGGCGTCGCTGGAAAATATCGGCGAAAGCACATCCGTAAAATCTCTAAGAGACCGCGGCGAATTCGGTCGATATGAAAATGTGGTAACAATCAATGAGGTCGTTCAGGCCGATGATCGACGAGTTCTGGTTCAAAAGCTTCATGACGCGCTCGGCGCCAACACAAAGCAGAAGCGGGATGAAGGTGCACTGGACGCGATCCAGTTCTTCGACGCCCTTGAAAGAAGAGCTTTGTATCACTACAACCATCCGCCTGTCATAAGACGGGCTAGAACCAGTCTCATAAACATTTCCAGTCGTGAAAAGTGGCATTCTATGGATGC
>OCZT010005761.1_pt1 | contig 12317 bp, 11 predicted proteins | sample 1539031 | NCBI WGS metagenome assembly OCZT01 (sample SAMEA3539308, study PRJEB22396) | soil metagenome | biome: tundra; feature: field; material: soil | place: USA | collected 2010-05 | depth 0.15 m
CCGACGCACTTGAGCGCGTTCCACTCGACGGGGTTGTGGCTGGCCGTGATGCACAGCCCCCCCGCGGCGTGGTGGTGCTCGACCGCCAGCTGCAGCGTGGGCGTGGTCGTGAGGCCGAGGTCGATCACGTCCGCGCCCACCGACTCGAGTGCGGCGCGGGCGACCTGGTGGAAGAGCGGCCCCGACACGCGGCTGTCGCGCCCCAGCACTACCGCGCGCCTGCGGCCGGACGCGTGCTGCAGCGCCCATGCGCCGAACGCCGCCGCGTAGCGGGCCACGACCTCCGGTGAGAGCCCGAAGCCCACGCGTCCCCGGATGCCGGAGACGCTGATCATCAGGTCGGAGTCTGTCATCGTGACTAAAGGTAGCTTCGGGTTATGTTTGAGGCACCCGCGGCCTCCGTCCTCGGTCTTTGGTCTTTGGTCTTTGGTCTTTGGTCTTTGGTCTTTGGTCTTCGGCCGTCGGTCTCGCATCTCCCCTCTCCCATCTCCCCTCTCTTAGTATGACCCGCGCCTTCGACGAAGACCTTCCGCTTCGCTTTTCCACCCGCGCGATTCATGCCGGACAGCGCCCCGATCCGTCCTCCGGCGCCATCATGCCTCCCATCGTGCAGACCTCCACCTACGTGCAGGACGCGCTCGGGGTGAACAAGGGGTACGAGTACGCCCGTGGCAGGAATCCCACGCGCGAGGCGCTCGAGCGGAACGTCGCGGCGCTGGAAGGGGCACGGCACGGCTTCGCGTTTTCGAGCGGCATGGGGTGCACCGACTCCCTGATGAAGCTGTTCAAGGCGGGCGACCACATCGTCTGTGGTGAGAACGTGTACGGCGGAACGTACCGCCTGTTCGACAAGATCCTCACGAACTTCGGGATGTCGTTCACCTTCGTCGACACGCGCGACCCGCAGTGTATCGCGGACGCGATCACTCCGAAGACCGTGGCGCTGCTGCTCGAGACGCCCACGAACCCGCTGATGCGCCTGACCGATCTCGCGGCCGCCGCCACGATCGCGAAGCAGCGCGGCGTGCTGCTGATCGTGGACAACACCTTCGCGACGCCGTATTTCCAGCGTCCGCTCGAGTACGGCGCGCACATCGTGTTCCACTCGACGACGAAATACCTGAACGGCCACAGCGACATGATCGGCGGGATCTGCGTGCTGAACGACGACGCCCTCGCCGAGCGCATCCAGTTCATCGCGAACGCCGCCGGCGCGGTCCCCGGTCCCATGGACTCCTGGCTCGCCCTGCGCGGCACCAAGACGCTGGCGCTTCGCATGCGCCAGCACGACGCGAACGGCCGCACGATCGCCGACGCACTGGCAAGGCAGCTCGGCGCCGAGCGCGTGTTCTATCCGGGGCTCCCGTCGCATCCGCAGCACGAGCTCGCCAGGAAACAGATGTCCGGATTCGGCGGCATGATCTCCGTCGAGACCGGGTCCAAGGTGAACGCGGCGACGGTGCTCGGCCGCGTGAGAGTCTTCTCGCTCGCCGAATCGCTGGGCGGAGTGGAGTCGCTCATCAGCCACCCCGCGTCGATGACGCACGCGTCGGTGGAGCCGGCGCGGCGCGCGGCGCTCGGCGTGACCGAGGGGCTGGTGCGACTTTCGTGCGGCGTGGAGGACGTGGAGGACTTGCTGGAAGACCTTCAGAACGCGTTCAAGGGGGTCTGATAGCTAAACGCTCGCGGCTAACGGCCGACAGCTTTGACGTCAAAGCTGTCGGCTGTTAGCGATGCGCTGCCAGCTGCGAGACCACTGCCGAAGGACACTTTTCTGGTGCCCGATCCGTAGTGCAGCTCAACCGCTGCACCCGAATAGACCTTGGAGGCCGTATGCCCGACCGCACGATCCTCACCGACATCTCCTCCACGACGTGGGAACATCCCGCGGACCGCGCCGCGCTGAACGCCCTGCGCGCGCTGCCGCTGTTCGACGAGGTCGTGCGCAAGGTGATGGGATTCTTCGGCGACACGGGCGTGCGCCAGCTCTTTCTCGCGAACGCGGTGCTCGTCGGCCCGAACCAGCGGCCCGGGCTCTGCGAACTGTACGAGGAGGTGCTACGGACGATGGATTGCCCGACGCACCCTCAGCTGTACGTCACCCAGACCCCCGAGGCGAACGCGGGCGCGGTGGGCTTCAACGAACCGTTCATCGTGATCAACTCGGGCACACTCGCGCTCCTCAACCGCGAGGAACAGCGCTTCGTGCTCGCGCACGAAGTCGGGCACGTGATGAGCGGGCACGTCATCTACCGCACGCTTGCGGCGATTCTCCTGCTCGTCGGCTTGCGCGGGCTCCCCTTCCTCGCGGGCATCGCGCTCCTTCCGATCCAGGTCGCGCTGCTCGAGTGGTACCGCAAGAGCGAGCTCTCGGCCGATCGTGCCGGTCTCCTCGGCTCGCAGAGCCGCGACGACACGCTGATGTCGTTCCTCAAGTTCGCCGGAGGCGGCAGCGGCGAGGACAAGATCAGCCTCGACGAGTTCATGAAGCAGGCCGCGCAGTACGAGACGCAGGGCGGAGCGTGGGACACCGTGATGAAGGTCCTCAACACCGTGTTCCGCGAGCATCCGTTCAACACCGTGCGGGCCGGCGAACTCCAGCGCTGGATCGAGAGCGGCGCGTACGAAAAGATCCTCGGCGGCGAGTACGAAAAGCGCTCGGATCCCGCGTCGCGCCGCGACCTCGGGGACGACCTCACGGCCGCCGCGGGCTACTACGGCGACCAGGCGCGCGCTGCGGTCGGCAAGCTTAGTGACGTGTTCGATCGCGCCAAGGGCGCGTTCGACGACGCATTCAAGAGCGGCCGCCCGTGAGGATACTGGTCGTCGGTGGGGGGGCGCGCGAGCACGCGCTCGGCTGGAAACTCCTCGCGGACGACCCGACTCTGGACCTCATCTCGGCGCCGGGCAATCCCGGGCTGGCTGCGATGGGCCGCTGCGAGGCCATCGCGGCGACGGACGTCGCAGGCCTCGCGGCGCTCGCGCGGCGCGAGGACGTCGCGTTTACCATCGTCGGGCCGGAGGGGCCGCTCGACGCGGGGATCGTCGATCACTTCCGCGCGAACGGCCTCGCGGTGTTCGGGCCGTCGAAGGCGGCCGCGCGCATAGAAACCTCAAAGCGGTTCGCCAAGGAACTCATGCTCACCGCGGGCGTTCCCACCGCGAGCGCCCGCACCTTCACGAGCACCGCTGCGGCGAACGCGGAAGCCGAGCGGCTCGGCGCACCGGTCGTGATCAAGGCGTCGGGTCTCGCGGCCGGAAAGGGAGTGATCGTCGCAACGTCCATTGCCGAGGCGCGCGCGGCCATCGCGTCGATGCTCGAGGGAAACGCGTTCGGCGACGCGGGGCACGAGGTGCTCGTCGAGGAGTTCATGAGCGGCGAGGAGATCTCGCTGTTCGCCATCACGGACGGCACGCACGTCCTGCCGATGATCGCGGCGCAGGATCACAAGCGCGCCGGCGAGGGCGACACGGGGCCGAACACCGGCGGGATGGGCGCGTATGCTCCCGTCTCCATCGCCACGGGTGAGATCGCCGCGCAAGCCGTCGATCGCGTGTTCCTTCCGACGCTCGCGGCGCTGCGTGCGGCGGGCTCGCCGTTCACGGGCCTGCTGTACGCCGGACTGATGCTCACGCGCGACGGACCGAAGGTGGTCGAGTTCAACTGCCGCTTCGGAGATCCCGAGACCGAGGCGCTGCTTCCGCTCATGACCTCGGGCCTGCTGGAACCGCTGCGCGCCGTCGCGGTCGGCGATTCGATTGCCGCCGCGCCGTCGATCGAGTGGCGCCCGGGCGCGGCGGTCACCACGGTCGTCGCGGCGGAGGGATACCCGGGGCCCGTGCGCTCCGGTGACCCGATCACGCTGCCGCCCACCGAACGCGACGTGCTGGTCTTTCATGCCGGCACCTGGCGAGACGCGCAGGGACGGCTCGTGACGGCCGGCGGTCGTGTGTTCGCCGTGACGGCAATGGGACCGTCGCTCGGCGAGGCCCGGAAGCTGAGCGCGTCGCATGCCGGCCGCATCCGGTTCGCGGGCCGGCAGTATCGCCGCGACATCGGCTGGCGCGAGCTCGCGCGGCAGCCGGCGGGTGCCTGAACTTCCCGAAGTCGAGACGATCGCCCGCGACCTCGAATCCACGGTGCGCGGCGCGACGGTCCGCGCCGCGCACGTGTTCCGCGCGGACGTGCTTCGCGGCAGCGCAGCGAAGGGCTTCTCCGCCCGGATGGCGGGCGCGACGTTCGATCGGTTCTGGCGCCGCGCCAAGTACGTCGTCGCCGACCTCGGAACGGGCGACCGCCTCGTGGTGTCTCCCCGCTTCACCGGCGCGCTGCTGGTGGAGCCCGCGCCGTTCCGCCGCGGCGGCGACGACTACACGTGCATCCAATTCCCGCTGGCGGACGGCCGCACGCTTCGCTTCCGTGACGTACGACGGCTCGGTACCGTCGAACTCATGGCGCCGTCGCGATTCGCGGCGTTCACCACGGCCATCGGCCCCGAACCACTCGACGTATCATTCACGGCGGAGCGATTCACCGACATCGTGCGGGCCTCGAGACGGGCGATCAAGACGATCCTCATGGACCAGCGCCGCATCGCCGGCATCGGAAACATCTACGCGAACGAGGCACTCTGGCGCGCCCGCATCCGGCCGACGCGACGCGGCGCGTCGCTCACGCGCGCGCAGGCCGCGCTGCTGCACGGCGAGGCGATTGCCGTGCTTCGTGCGGCCGTCGAGCAGCGGGGGACGAGCTTCCGCGACTACCAGGATCCCTACGGTGGCCGCGGCGGATTCCTCGGCCTCGTGAAGGTGTACGGCCGCGAGGGTGAGCCGTGCGCGCGCTGCGGCACCACGCTGCGATCGTCGCACGCGCTCGAGGGACGCGTCACCGTGTGGTGCACGACGTGCCAGAGGTGACGGCGTGAGCCGCAAACGCCATTCACGCCCCGCGTCGAGCGCTGCCGAGACGCGCGTTGAAACGATGCTCGGGCACGTAAAGGCCGGCGTGCGTCAACGACCCGGCGTCTACCGCATGATCTCGCCCGACGGCGAGATTCTCTACGTGGGCAAGGCGAAGAACCTCCGTACGCGTTTGCTCGGCTACTTCCGCGCCGAGTATCCCGCAGAGAAGAGCGCCCGCATCATTCGCGAAGCCGGCGAGGTAACGTGGGAATACCTGCCGAGCGAGTTCGCCGCGTTGATCGAGGAACTGCGGCTCATCAAGAGGTTCCGCCCGCGCCTGAACGTGATGATGAAGCGCGACGCGCGGCATTTCGCGTTCATCCGCATCACCGCGGGCCCCGCGCCGAAATTCATGGTCGTGCGCGGCGCGGGCAACGACGAGCACGGCACCTACTTCGGCCCGTTCCACGGGGCATGGCAGCTCGAGGAAGCGCTGCGGGAACTGAACGATGTCCTCGGGCTCCGCGATTGCCGGCTCGACATGCCGATGCACTTCGCCGACCAGGTCGAGCTGCCGGTCGCGCCGGAGCGTGCGCCGGGGTGCATTCGCCACGAGATCGGGAAGTGCCTCGGGCCGTGCGTCGCGGCGGTGTCGCAGCGGCAGTATCGCGCGCGTTTCAAAATGGCGCGCGAGTACCTGGAAGGCCTGCACGACGCGCCTGTCGAGACGCTTCGCGAGGCGATGGAAGCGTCGAGCGAGCGTCTGGAATTCGAGCGCGCCGCGCAGCTGCGCGACAAGATGTTGCGGCTCGAGTCGCTGCGGGAGCAGTTCGAGCGGCTGCGTTTCGCGGTGGAGTCGCTGTCGTTCGTCTACACGGTGCCGGGCCACGACGGCGACGACCGCGCGTACGTGATCCGTCGCGGCCGCATCCGGGCCGAGTTGCCGGCTCCAGGCACGGCCGAGGAACGCAACGCGCTGGCCGGACGCGCCGCGGAGCTCTTCGCGCCGGCCGAACTGAAGAGCGCTACGGTCCCCGCGCACGAGGTGGACGAGCTCATGCTGCTCTCGAGCTGGTTCCGGAAATTCCCGGCGGAGCTCGGGCGGACCGTGCCCGCGACGCAGTTTCCGAGAGCGCGAACGGCGTAGACGGAGAAGACGGACTGCACATGACCGAATCGTGAAACGGGCAGGCAGCAGTGCTCGACAGGCGAGCGGTAGCGAGGCGAGCGGTAGCGAGGCGAGCGGTAGCGAGGCGAGCGGCGAGCGCGGCAGTTCCGCGATTGCCTGGCGAGTGCGCGTATGTGAGATCGACGTCGTGGCTCCGGTCGTCGCACTACTCTGCGCTTGGCTCGCATATTCGACTCGCTACACTCGCAGCCCCGACGGCGTTTCATACCTCGACCTTGCGGCGGCGCTGGCCCGTGGCGACTGGTCGGTGTTTCTCCAAGGGTATTGGTCGCCACTTTATCCGGCTCTGATCGCCGGCGCGTCGCGTCTGACGGGCGCGACGGGAATGGCGCTGGTTCCAATCGCTCACCTGATCAATGCGATCGCAGTAAGCTGTACCGTCATTGTCATATGGCTCTGGGCACGGAAGTTCAGCGACCCCTTCTTCGGACGTGCGGCCCTCGCAGCGCTTCTACTCTGTAGCGCAAGGCCCCCTCGCGTGGAGGCGGTTACGCCCGACCTTCTAGTGCTGTTCATGGCGTCGTGGCTCGCCTACGAACTCGTTGTCCATGGCGGACGCCGATGGTGGCTGATCGGCACCCTCTGCGGACTCATGTTTCTGAGCAAGACCAGCGTCTGGCCTTGGCTGATGGTTGCCGCCTTCGCGCGCTGGTTCGCCGCGCGGAAGCCAGGGCAACACCGACCCTTGATGGCGGCCGCGCTGGTGAGTTTCGCAATGATGCTTTTCTGGGTAGTTCCGCTCTCGCTCAAGACAGGCCAACCGACGCTAGGGTCCACCGCTCGACTGAACTTCTGTTGGTACCTCGCCCAATGTGATTCCCGAACCCCCGACACTCATTCCGGTAATCACACAAGCTACCAAACGGTGCGCCTTGGCGATGGGAGAGAAGTGGCTGTCGCGAGGTTCGCGGCCAACTCACCCTGGACGTATCCGCCGTGGGGAGATCCGACTGCTTGGGAACAAGGCGTCCTCTCTGAGCGACACGTGACTCCCGGTATCGGTGAACTACTGAGCTACTGGAGCTCGAACGCGGTGATCGTAGTTTGGTTCTGGATGGGATGGCTCTTGTTGGGAGTTCTCGCACCGATGTGTTTGGCGGCTCGACGGCCCGGCCTGTTCCTTGAACTCCGCGGCGCACAACGCGACGCAGCCGTCGTGATGGTGCTTGGAGTGCTTGGCATCGCCCAGTTCATCGCGATTCACGTCGAGCCGAGGCTGATTGCGCCATTTGCCCTGATGATCGCGCTAGGCGCGCTAGGTTGGTTTGGAGCGTCGCCATCACGGTCGCGGCGGCAAGCAAAGGCCAAACCGAACGTGTCGCGTCGCTGGATGTGGCAGATTTGCTCCGGGCTTGGAGTGGGCCTTGCACTAGCAGTGATGATCCCTCGGTTGCGAGAGGGGATAGCAGCCGATCAACGGATTTCAGCGGCGATTCCGTTGCTTCGGCAAACCGCCTCGCAGCTCGAGGTCGGCGGAGACCTTGGGAAAAGACTCGTTGTGGTCGGACCCGCCATACCGATCCTGGAGGACGTCTACATGTTGAGTTGGCACATCGTCGCCCAGGTGAGGCCGGCTTCGGTCGCGTCGATCGTCTCATTGCCGCCAGGTGAATTGGTCAGCACTCTCCGGGAACTCTTCCGCGGACAGGCCGACGTTGCATGGGTGACCATGCCGGACGGGACGTTTCAGTTTGTTCGTATTGCCGGGGTGGCGGGAAGATGAGACTCGCCGAAAGCATCTTGCTGTGGGATTGTCGCGGCGGCGTGCCGGCCCGCCAACTCACGGACGGCCGGCGATCGAGACGGCTTGACGTCGCCTCGGCCGCTAAGCGCCCAAGCAACTCAGCGCTGCGCGTCGAGGTCGAAGATCCGCTCCATCGGCACCCACTTCTGCCCGGGATCTGCCCACGGCAGCGGTTGCTGGAAGCGCCACATCAACCGCTCCCATTCGGCGACCCTCGGATTCGCCGCGTCGGTGGCGGCTTTGGCGGCGGCGTCGAAGCGCTCGTCGGTCTCCATCACCATGGCGAGCCTGTTGCCCGTGCGCCAGATCTCCATCGAGACGATTCCGGCTTCGCGGATGCTCGCCGCGATCTCCGGCCAGATGCGCGCATGCAGCCTGACATATTCGTCGATCAGCGCCGGATCGTCCTTGAGGTCCAGCGCGAGACAGAAGCGCTGCGTCACGAGGTCACCTCCGCCGTGTGTCGATGTCCGCGCAGTGCGAAGTGGAGGACGACGACGTAGCACAGCACCGGCACCCAGAACGCGAACTGGATGCCGCGCGCGTCCGAGAGCGCGCCCATGATCGCGGGAATGATGGCGCCGCCGACGATGCTCATCACGAGGAGCGACGAGCCCAGCTTGGTGTCGTCGCCCAGCCCATCGATCGCGAGCGCGAAGATCGTCGGGAACTGGATGGAGTGGAAGAGCCCGAGCAGGACGACCATCAAGACCGTGGCCGCGCCCCATCCGGCGGCGGCCAGGGCCGCGGCCACTATGCTGAGCGAGGCGCAGATGCCGAGCATTCGTGGTGCAGAGACGCGGCGCATCATCACGGAGCCGAGCACTCGCCCGGCGAGAAATCCCGCGAGGTGCCACTTGAGGAATCCGGCAGCCGCCCGCTCCTGCGTGCCCGGCAGCGCCTGCTGCACGAAGCGGATCACGAACGACGCGACCCCCACCTGTGCACCCACGTAACAGAACTGCGCGTACACGCCCCGGCGCAGGTGCGCGTGCCGCCATGCGGCCGCGAGCCCGCGACCCGTGCCGACGCCCGGCTCATGCACCTCTGGAAGCGTCGAGCGCGCGATCAGCAATCCGACCAGCACGAAGATGGCCGTGATGACGAGATATGGCCCCTTTACGCCCGCCGCCTCGGCGGTCCGCCACGCCTCGACGGCCGCAGGCGACATGGCGCCGAGGTCCGCCCCGCGGTGCTCGACGCCCGACAGGATGAAGCGCGCACCGAGGATCGGTGTGATCACGGCGCCGAGCGCGTTGAACGCCTGCGCCGTGTTGAGCCGGCGCGCGGCGCTCTCGGGCGGCCCCAGTACCGTGACGTACGGGTTGGCCGCCACCTCGAGCACGCACTGGCCGCACGCCATCACGAAGAGCGCGAGCAGGAACGACGGATACCAGCGCGACGCGGCCGCCGGCTGGAAGAGCAGCGTGCCCAGCGCGCACAGCGACAGTCCCGCCAGGATGCCGCGCCGATAGCCGAGCCGGCGCATCAGCCAGCCGGCGGGAAGCGCCATCAGGAAGTAGCCGCCGAAGAACGCCGTCTGGATGAGCGACGACTGGAAGTCGGTGAGATCGAGCGCCTTCTTGAGGTGCGGAATCAGCACGTCGTTGAGGTTGACGCCGATCGCCCAGAGGAAGAACAGCGAGGTGACCAGCACGAACGGCACGAGGTAGCGTCGCTCGGTGAGCGGCGCGCCGCGCACGGTCATGGAGTCTCCCGCGAAGCCCATCAGGTGAGCGCGCGATCGAGGTGTACGTAGCCGCCATCGACGTACAGGTGCTGCCCGGTGACATGCCCGGCGCGTGGCGACAGCAGGAAGCACACCGTCGCGGCGATCTCGGCCGGGAGAGTCATGCGGTGCTCGAGCGGGATTCGCGCGAGGATCGCCGCCTCGCGTTCCTTCGGAAACTCGAACGTATCGAGCCATTGCCGGTACAACGGCGTCATCACCTCCGCGGGGACAACGGCGTTCACGCGAATGCCGGCCTCGAGCAATTCCGCCGCCCACTCACGCGTGAGCGCGAGGATGGCGCCCTTGGCCGCGGCGTAGCCGGAGGTGTTGCCCTGCCCCGTGACCGCCACCTTGCTGGCAATGTTCACGATGCTTCCGCCCGACGCCTTCAGGTGCGGCAGCGCGAAATGCGTGATGTCGTAGTAGTGGTACAGGTTCGTGCGCAGCGACTCGCGAAAGCGCTCGGGGTCGCCGCGTTCGAGGCCGACGCCGTCGTTCACGCCGGCGTTGTTCACCACGGCGTCGAGACGCCTCGCGCTCCGCACCGCCTCGGCCACCGCGATGCGGCACGCGCCGGTGTCGCGCAGGTCGGCCACGATGGGGATAACGTCGGTCAGCTCGGCCGCGATGACCGCTGTCGCTTCGGCGTCGCGATCGACGATGACCGGACGCGCGCCTTCCTCAACCAGCGCGCGCGTGATGGCGGCGCCAATGCCCTTGGCGCCTCCGGTGACGAGCACCACGCGCCCCGCCAGTTCGAGGTTCATTTCATGCCTCCAGCTGATAGGCGGAGATGGCCGTGCCTCCAAAGATGCATGACCGCTCGCTTTCCGACAGCCGTGCGGACCATGCGTGCAGCGAAGCGGCGACCCGCGCATAGTCGGCCGCCAGCAGGCAGACCGGCCAGTCGGAGCCGAACATGAGGCGCGCCGCCCCGAACGATTCGAGCGCGGTGTCGAGCACGGGCGCGAACTGTTCGTCGCTCCATGAAGACCACGCTGCCTCGGTGACCAGCCCCGACAGCTTGCAGCACACGTGTTCGTGCGCGGCGAGCGCGACGAAGCCCGTGCGCCACGAAGTCAGGTCGCCGCTCGCGATCGGCGGCTTGGCGCAGTGATCGAGGATGAACCGCACGTCGGGGCAGCGGGCCACCAGCCGTTCGGCCGCTGCGAGCTGCCTCGGGTAGATGAGGATGTCATACGAGTACCCGAGGAGGCCGATCGTCGTGATGCCGCGCACCACGTCGTCGCGCATCAGGAAGTCGTCGGGCTCGCCCTGCGCGATGTGCCGGAATCCCTTGAGCCTCGGATTGCCGCGCCACTTGGCCACCTGCCGCACGAGATCGCTCGCGCGCAAGTCGATCCACCCGACCACGCCCTTGATGAATGCATGCTGCGTGGACAGGCCGAGCAGGAACTCCGTCTCGGCCGCGGACTGGTCGGCCTGCACCGCCACCACGCCGTCGATGCCCGATGACGCGAGCAGCGGCGCGAGGTCGGCCGGAAGAAAGTCCCGGCGGATCGCGCCCATTTCCGGCGTGATCCAGGCATCGCGCGCCGGGTCGAAGCGCCAGAAATGCTGGTGCGCGTCGATCCTCACGGATCACTCGCCGTGGTGGCGTTCCCACGCGACGACGCGCTGCCGCGACGTACCGAGCCCTTCCGCGCCGAGCTCCACCACGTCGCCGGCCTTGAGATAGCGCGGAGGACGAAAGCCGAGCCCGACACCCGCCGGCGTGCCCGTGGAGATGACGTCGCCGGGGATCAGCGTCATGAACTGCGAGATGTAGCTGACGAGGTGCCGCACGCCGAATACCATCTCGCTGGTGCTGCTGTCCTGGAGCCTTTCTCCGTTCACGGACAGCCAGAGCTTGAGGTTCTGCGGGTCGGGAATCTCGTCGCATGTCGCCAGCCAGGGGCCGATGGGCGCGAACGTGTCCCAGCTCTTCCCCTTGAACCACTGGCCGCCGCGTTCGATCTGGAAGTGGCGCTCCGAGTAATCGTTGTGCAGCGCGTACCCGGCCACGTACGACATCGCTTCCGATTCGGACACGAGCGTCGCGCGGCGACCGATGATCACGGCCAGTTCCACCTCCCAGTCGCTCTTCGCCGATCCCGGTGGAATGCGCAGGTCGTCGAACGGCCCGCATAGCGACGACGTCGCCTTGGCGAAGAGGATCGGCTCCTCCGGGATCTTGGCGCCCGTCTCGCGCGCGTGGTCGCGGAAGTTGAGTCCGACGCAGATGATCTTGCCGGGCCGCGCAACGCACGACGCCCAACGCGCGTGCGCGTCCACCACCGGCAGCGATTCGCCGAACTCCGGCAGCCAACGCGAGAGCCGCAGCAAGCCGTCCGTCGCAAAGAACGCTTCGTTCCAGTCTTCGTTGAAGGCCGAGGCGTCGCGACGCACGCCGCCGGCGTCGATGATGCCCGGGCGCTCGGCGCCACGCGGGCCAACGCGGATCAGTTTCACAGGTCAGCCGTGCAGGGTCAGGAAGCCACCGTCGATGGGATAGTCCGAGCCGGTGACGAAGGCGGCTTCGTCGCTGGCGAGATAACGGGCGAGGTATGCGATCTCCTCGGGTTGCCCCATGCGGCCGATGGGTTGAGTGGCCGCGAGCTTGGCGAACATCTCCGCTTCGCGTCCCGGGTAGGTGCGCGCGAGGAAGCCGTCCACGAATGGCGTGTGCACACGGCCCGGCGAGATGCTGTTGCACCGCACGCCCTTCAGCACGTAGTCGCGCGCCACCG
>OCZT010005762.1_pt1 | contig 12315 bp, 6 predicted proteins | sample 1539031 | NCBI WGS metagenome assembly OCZT01 (sample SAMEA3539308, study PRJEB22396) | soil metagenome | biome: tundra; feature: field; material: soil | place: USA | collected 2010-05 | depth 0.15 m
AAGTAGGTGTGACGCCAGCCACGCTCTCAAAAGTTCCCTTCAACCTCGCGCACTGGCAGAAGGTGGCGGCAGAGAAATCCCCGAATGGATTGCCGAAGCCGTTTTCGAGCGACCCGACGCAGTGGTTGTTCAACGGGCATCCGAAAGGTTCGGACCATCCGTTGCAAGTGGCGGTGGCGCGTCTGGTCGGCTACCGCTGGCCGCGCCAGACGGGATCAAGCTTCCCGGATTGTCCGGCGCTCGGCCTGGATGGTCTGGAAAAACATGCAGACAACGACGGCGTGGTGTGCTTCAGCCAGGTGCGCGACGAGCCGCCGGCGGCCACGAGGCTGCGGGCGTTGCTGGCAGACGCTTACGGCAACGAGTGGAGTCATGCGATGGAGCGCAAACTCATCGCCGCCACCGGCTCGGGCGCGGACTCATTGGAAGAGTGGCTGCTGAATGATTTCTTTGCACAGCACTGCGACATTTTCCACAGCCGCCCGTTCGTGTGGCACATCTGGGACGGCCGCAAGGACGGGTTTAACGTGCTGGTGAATTATCACAAGCTCGCCGGCCCGAAGGGTGAGGGCCACCGCACTTTGGAGACGCTGGCCTACGCCTACCTCGGCGACTGGATCACGCGGCAAAAAGATGCGGTGACGCATGGTGAAGCCGGCGCGGAAGACCGGCTCGACGCGGCGCGCGAACTGCAAGGCGAGTTGAAAAAAATTGTGGCCGGCGAACCGCCCTACGATTTGTTCATCCGCTGGAGGCCACTCCACCAGCAACCTATCGGCTGGGAGGCGGACATCAATGATGGCGTTCGTTTGAACATCCGCCCTTTCATGGTGGCGACATTGAGCCGGGGAAAAAAGGGCTGCGGATTATTTCGAGCCAAGCCCGGTAGCAGCGTGAAGTGGGAAAAGGATCGGGGCAAAGAGCCATCGCGCCCGAAGGCAGATTTCCCGTGGTTTTGGTCGTGGGATGAGCAAACGATGGATTTCACCGGCAATGGCGAGTTCGATGGCAACCGTTGGAACGATTGCCATTACACGACGGCGTTCAAGCGCGCCGCACGGGAGAGGAAGAAATGATTAACCACGGATTACACGGATCACACAGATGAAAGGACACCAATGATCAAGTCAGCCCAAAATTATCCAATTTCGAGCATCCTGGACACGGAGGCCAAGGTGCGTTTCGCAGTGCCTAAGTATCAGCGGGAATACGTGTGGAAGAAAACGCATTGGGAGGATTTGTTCGACGACATCCATGCCAATCCGGCGGGGCATTTCCTAGGTTCGATCATCTGCATCAACCGAAGCGACGACACCTACCAGACACAGGAGTTGGAATTGGTGGATGGACAGCAACGGCTGACAACACTGTCGCTGCTCTATGCGGCCATCTACGCACAATTCGCGAAGTTCCCGGACCTTGATGACGAGACCAAGCACGAGCTTTACAACCTGAAATACCGCCTGCTCGTGAAGGGCGGGAACAAGGTTCTGCGGGTTGAGCCATCGTATCAGAACAAGAACTGTCAGGACTACAAGGCGGTGCTGGAAAAGGTTGGGATTCTCGAAGATGTGGAACAGCCGGCGAATCTGGGCAACAGGCGGATTCTGAAAGCCTACCGGTATTTTGAAGAGCGGTTGGACCAAGTGAACAATCGGGAGGAACGGCTGTTTCCCGTGCCGGCACTGCGGCAACTGATGGAGAAGCTGAACGCCGCGTCCTTGGTGAAGATCGAAGTAAATTCGCATTCGGATGCATTCGTCCTGTTTGAGTCACTGAACAACCGTGGAGAGCCTCTGTCCGCGCTGGATTTGATCAAAAATAAGCTGCTGGCGGTGCTGGAAAAACAGCAGGCGGACAGCATTGACGAGAATTTCAAGAAATGGAATCGGCTGCTGGAAAACCTCACGGATGATTATTCAGTGCAGGAACGGTATCTCAGGCAATACTACAATGCCTTCAAATATAAAGATGAGGTCGGGGTGAAGGGATTTAGCCTCGCGACGCGCTCGAATATCATCCAGATATACGAAAAGCTGATCGACAAAGACGCCAAGGTAATTTTTGGTGACTTGTTTGAAAAAGCAAAACTCTACAACCGTATCATCGCGCCAAACGATGATTCCGTGCCACAGAAGGTCGCAGAGCAGTTTCGCGACCTGGAGCGCATTGGGGGTGCTCCGGCGTATGTGCTGTTATTGTATCTGCTGGCCGAACGGTCCAGCGCCGACCTTGCGGCCATCTCGGAGTTTCTGATGAAATTTTTTGTTCGCCGCAGCCTGACGGACCAACCGCCGACACGGGATCTGGCACGCAACGCGATTACGCTCATAGACGTCCTCCGCAAGCAGCCCAACGATGATGTATTGGACATCATTCAAAAGGAATTCCGTAAGCAAGGCTGGATTGCCTCGGACGACGTGTTCCGGGCAAAGCTCGAAGGCAATCTTTACGAGGAGAACGTGGATGCGACGCGGTTTTTACTGTGCAAGATCGAGGAGTCGCACCAAACAAAAGAAAAGTTCACAGATCTGTGGAAACGCGACAGCGGCGGCGACTATGTCTGGACAGTGGAGCACGTCTTTCCGCAAGGCCCGAACATCCCCGAGAGCTGGGTAAAGATGATCGCCGGCGGTGATGAGGCGAAAGGGAAGGAGTATCGCGAGAAGCACGTGCATAAACTGGGCAACCTGACCATCACCGGCTATAACAGCAAGTTGGGGAACAAATCCTTTGCCGAAAAGCGCGACCGCAAAGACGCCGCCGGCAAGCTTGTGGGATTTAGGAACGGACTACACTTGAATGTCGAACTTCGGGAGAAGGATGCCTGGACGGTGCAGGACATCGAGGCGAGGACAAAGTTCTTGGTCAACGAGGCGGTAAAACTGTTTTCAATCTAAGGGATGACTCATCTGCAACCAGAGCAACACGAGCTACCGCTACAGCCGATCCTGTTCGAGCCGGTGAAGCAGGCGTTGCTGGCGTTGCTGGCGGGCGGACGCCAGCCGTCCGCGTGGGAGTTGTTGAGTGAAGTGGAAACGAAGGTCGGGTTGAAGGCGCGCTGGGAGTTGCTGGCGGTGCTGGAAGCCTTGTCACAAGACACCAAAGACCTGACGCAATCGCAGCGGGATTTTTGCGGGTCGCTGCGCGGGTCGGAGGATCTGGCGGAAGCGTTGCGTGGCGCGGATGCGCCGGAGAAGGAAATCAAGTCCACGATTGATTCGCTGCTGCAACAAAGCCGGGCCTACCGGGGCAGCAAGGATTTTCAGGACATGGTGAATTTCATGGGCGCGTTCCGGGATTACGCGCCGTTCAACAATATGCTGGTGCGGCTGCAAAATCCGACGTGCAGTTTTTACGCGACCGAGCCGGACTGGATCAAACGGTTTGAGCGGAAGCTGAAGGAGGATGCGCGGCCGATGCTGATCCTCGCGCCGATGCACCCGGTGATGCTGGTTTATGACCTCGACCAGACGGAAGGCAAACCGCTGCCGAAGGAAGTCACCGAGTTCTCGAAATTTGAAGGGGACTGGAAACCGGAATGGCTGAACCGGCTGGTGCTGAACGCGCAGGCACACGACAAAATCCGGGTGGACTTCAAGAAACTGTCCTCGACCAACGCGGGTTTCGCGACGATTGCGGCGGCCTTTGGCGGCTGGAAGATGCGCATCGCCATCCACGACGAACGGGATGAACCGAGCCGGTTCGGCGTGCTCTGCCACGAACTGGCGCACATCCATCTGGGCCACCTCGGGAGCGACAAGGATTTGTGGTGGCCGAGCCGGCGGGAATTGAACCATCGCACGATGGAGATCGAGGCGGAGGCGGTGGCTTTCATTGTCTCAACGCGATTTGGATTGAAGGGCGCGAGCGACCGCTATGTCTCCCGTTATCTGGGCAACCAGCCGATGCCGCCGAGCGTGTCGCTGGACCTGGTGGCGAAAGTGGCGGGCCGATTGGAAAAGATGGCGAAGGAAATCCTGCCGCCACGGCGCGAAAAGAAACCAAGAGCACAGAAAGCAACCCAATGAGTGTGAGCTATCGAACCAAAACCAAAGCACCGGGGACGCTGCTGGCCGCCGTCGAGGCGTCCCTGTTGGCGGCGACGCGGCATCATGCCGGGGTGGAAGAAAAGCCGGCGGCGGTGTTGTGGACGGATGCCGACGGCCAATGGCAGCCGGTGGTGAAGAAATTGCAGGAACGGCTGCCGCAACTGGTGGTGTATGGGGCTTACGATGAAGCGAAGCGCACCGGGCCGGCGGTGTGGCTGAAGTGCATCGTGGCGCGGACGATTGATTTGGGCCTCGGCAAAGACGTTGTGCCGATTGTGTATCTGCCGAACATCAGCCGGCAGACGTTGCGGGCGGCGGCAGACTGTCCGCCTCTGCTGCAACCGCTGGTGGAACTGCAATATCGCGGCGTGGTCTGGACGCAACGCAACGGCAAGGACTGGACGGTGGAAGCGTTCCTGATTTCCGACGACGGGCTGGGTTTGAAAGTGTCACGCGATGATGCGACACGCATTTCGCTTCACCAGTCGCTGCCAGTGTTGGCGGAAACGCCGGTCGCGCAGTTGGAGGACAAGCAACTGGAAGCGGAAGATTTTGACAAGCTGATGGTGGGGGACCAGCCGCGCGACCTGCTGGAATGGATGAATGACCCGAAGGAAGCCCGCGCCGGCTGGGGCGAAGGCAAGTGGCACGCCTTTCGGTCGCGCTGCAAAAAGGATTACGGCTTCGACCCGGACGCCGACGGTGCGTTGGGCGCGGCGGAGCGGCTGGGGCTGCGCAAGGAAGTCCACTGGCAGCAACTTTGGGATCGGTTCGCCGAAGCTCCTATGCTCTACAAGTCATTGCCAGATTTGCTGACATACGCGCAACCATCGGAGTTATTGTTCAATCCTGAATCGTGGCCGGAAGAAAATGATAAGGCTGAAGCGCGGTTGCGCGCCGCACTGCTGGAACTCGGCCCAGCCGACGGCCCGGCAGCGCGGGAGCGCGTGCGGGAATTGGAAACAGAACACGGCAAGCGGCGAAGCTGGGTGTGGGCGAAGATGGAACGGAGTCCGCTGGCGGACGCGCTGGAACATCTGGCCGCGCTGGCGGACAAAACAGGGAAGACGTTGAACGGCGCGAGCCTGGAAGACATGGCAAATAATTACGAAGCCGGCGGCTATGAAGTGGACCTGACCCTGCTGCGGTCGCTGGCGGAAGGAAAATCAAACCAAGACCGGGCGGCGATCCAAGCGGCGGCGCGGGCGGTTTATCTGCCGTGGTTGCGGTCGGCGGCGGAACTTTTCCAGCAACTCGCGGCCAAGACACCGCTGGGCGGCGCGAGCCAGCAACCGCTGATCGAAGCGAACGTGGGCGAATGCCTGCTGTTCGCGGACGGCCTGCGCTATGACCTCGGCCAGGAGTTGCGGGCGCTGTGCGAGGAACGCGGCTTGCGGGTCGGGCTGGGCCGGCGGTGGGCGGGCACGCCCACGGTGACGGCGACGGCCAAGCCGGCGGTATCGCCAGTGGCCGGACTGCTGCAAGGCGGCGTCACGCTGCCGGATAATTTTACGCCGTCCATCAAGGGCAGCGGACAGGAACTCAACACGGCGCGATTCCGCAACCTGCTGGAAGAAGCGGGCTATCAATATCTCGGCGCGGGCGAGACGGGCGACACAAACGGCAAGGGCTGGACGGAGTGCGCCCAGATTGACCGGCGCGGCCATGACATGCAGTTGGGGCTGGCGGGACAAGTCGCGGAAGAACTCGACGGCATCGTGGAACGCATCACGGAATTGTTGGATGCGGGCTGGCGCTCGGTGCGCGTCATCACGGATCACGGCTGGCTGCTCATGCCGGGCGGTCTGCCGAAAACAGATTTACCGGGCTACCTCGTGGAAAGCCGCTGGTCGCGCTGTGCGGCAATCCGCGGGCAATCCAAGGTGTCCGTGCCGAAGGTTGGTTGGTTTTGGAACGCCTCGGCAGAGGCTGCGATTGCGCCGGACATCACGGCGTTCGTAGCCGGCATGGCCTACGCGCACGGTGGATTGAGCGTGCAAGAGTGTTTGATTCCGATGCTCACCATCCAGCCGGCAAAGGACGCCGCACCGGTGGCGGCACGAATCAAGACCATTGAATGGCAACGGCTGCGCTGCCGCGTGACGCTTGAAACGCCGATGGCGGGCGTGACCGTGGATATCCGCACGAAAGCCAACGCGCCGGACACGTCGCTGGCATCCGCGCCGAAGGAAACCGACGCGACGGGACAGGCGTCGCTCATCATCCCGGACGACGAACAAGCCGGCGCGGCAGCGGTGGTCGTGCTACTGGACGCGATTGGCAACGTATTGAGCAAGCAGGCAACCACGATTGGAGAAAGTTAAAATATGAGCATACAAATGGATGAACTGGACAAGCTGGCCGCGTCAGCCTTCGATGGCTACCTGGTGCGCAAAGACCTCGTGCGGCAATACAGCCGGCAATATCCCGTGCCGACGTATGTGGTGGAATTTCTGCTGGGCCGCTACTGCGCGACGGTGAACGAAAACGAAATCAGCGAGGGGCTGAAAATCGTCGAGCAACAACTGAACAACCGCACCGTCCGCACGGGACAGGAAGAGTTGTTCAAGTCGAAGGCGCGCGAAAGCGGCTCGGTGAAGCTGATTGACATCGTGCGGGCGCGGCTGGACGCGAAGAATGATTGCTACATCGCGGAACTGCCAAGCCTCGCGCTCAAAGACGTGCGCATCGCCGACAAGCTGGTGAAGGAACACGAGCGGATGCTGACTGACGGATTTTACGCGGAAGTGACGCTGGGTTACGACGCGGTGATCGCGGAAGAAAACGGCGGACGCCCGTTTGCCATCGAGTCGCTACGCCCCATCCAGCTTTCCAAGTCGGACGCGGTGGACGTGCTGGCGAAAGGCCGGCGGAGTTTCACGACGGAACAATGGCGGGATTTTCTCATCCGCTCTATCGGGCTTGAACCAACCGAACTCACCGAGCGGGCGAAGCTGGTGGTGATGCTGCGCATGATGCCGTTCGTGGAACGCAACTACAACCTGGTGGAACTCGGGCCACGCGGCACGGGCAAGAGCCATCTGTTCCAACAGATTTCGCCGTATTCGCATCTGATCTCGGGGGGCAAGGCGACGGTGGCGAAGATGTTCGTGAACAACGCGAGCGGACAGCGCGGTCTGGTCTGTCATTACGACGTGGTCTGCTTTGATGAAGTGGCCGGCATTTCCTTCGATCAGAAGGACGGGGTGAGCATCCTGAAGGGCTATATGGCGTCGGGCGAGTTCTCACGGGGCAAGGAAAGCATCCGCGCCGAAGGCAGCATCGTGATGGTGGGTAATTTTGACGTGGACGTGTTGCAGCAGCAAAAGATTGGGCACCTGCTCAGCCCGCTGCCGCCGGGGATGAACGATGATACGGCATTCCATGACCGCATCCATGCTTATGCCCCCGGCTGGGACTTTCCAAAACTGAATCCAAACGTCCACCTGACGAATCATTTCGGCCTGGTGAGCGACTTTCTCAGCGAGTGCTGGACGAAGTTGCGCACGAGCAGCCGGGTGGCGGTGATGCAAGGCCGCGTGCATCTGGGGGGCGCGTTGAGCGGGCGTGACATTGAGGCGGTGAACAAAACCGTAAGCGGAATGTTGAAGCTGTTGTTCCCCGACCCGGAAATGACGGTTACCGACGCGGAACTGGAGGCGATTATGCGCCTGGCGCTGGAAGCGCGGCGGCGGGTGAAGGAGCAACAGAAGCGCTGCCTCAAGAGCGAGTTTCGCAACACGCACTTCAGCTACACGCTGGGCACGGAGGGGGTGGAGCAATTCGTCTCGACGCCGGAACTGCACAGCGACGAGGCGATTGAGAGCGACCCGCTGCCGCCGGGGCAAGTGTGGGCGATTTCGCCGGGAACCACGGAAGCCGGGCCGGGATTGTATCGCATCGAGGTCGCCGCCGGACCGGGCGCAGGCGTGCGCATCCTGAACACACCGGCGCCGCCGGGCTTCAAGGAGAGCGTGAAGGTCGGCGAGCAAAATCTGTATTCGCTGGCGAAGAAACTGGTGGGCGACCGCGACCCGCGCACGCACGAATTTTCGGTGCAGATGCGGGCGATGGACAACGACAAGAGCGGCGGCGGGGTGGGCCTGCCGGTGCTGATGGCGCTAGCCGGGGCGCTGCTGGAACGCAGCACACGCGGCGGGCTGATCGTGGTCGGGTCGCTGAATTTGGGCGGCTCGGTGGAGATGCTGCCGAACGCCGTGGCGCTGGTGGAAATCGCCATCGAGAAACAGGCGGCGGTGCTGCTGATGCCGGTGGCGGCGCGGCGGCAGTTGAACGAACTGCCGGACGAATTGTGGACCAAGATCAACATCGAATTTTACAGCGAGCCGGCGGACGCCTTTTTCAAGGCATTAGCGGAATAAGCGTATGAGCCATCTACACCTGAACATTTTTCCGATTGTTCTGCCGGACGTGGAAATTTCGGTAGGCGTCCTGACTTTCGATTCAAAGGACGTGATGCGTGAATTGAGAACGACGCACGCGGGGACACACGTCTTCAATCGCGTCAGTGTGGAGGAAGGCGGTAAGAAGAAAGATTTGATATACGCGGTGCGGATGGATGGCACCACCTGCACGATTGCCCCGGAAACGCGAAAAATTCGGTTGCTGGATAATCTGGGCGTTGCACGACAATTAGTGAACGAAAGTTTTATATCCAGTTTTTCCGGTAAAGCCGGCCGGAAAATTGTGGACGTTGGTCCACTAAAGGTTTTGTCGTCGGAGAAGGAACACGATTTCATCGCTCAGGCGGTGAATGACACGACTGTTCCACCGTGGTTGCTGGTGCGGTTGGCTCATGCGATTGAGGCGAGGGTCTTTCATTTCGATGGACAAGACCCGTTCCTCGGCTTGGTGTTCGACCATCACACTTACCGTCGAATCGCGCGGCCTTGCTCTGAATGGATCGCCGAGCGGCGCAACCTGACCGGACTGTATGTTTCGGAAAAATCGTCATTTAATGACAAGCGCCTCGAACCGCGAGCGCGGCTCGTTGGGCGTGTTGCTTCGGTGAATGGCAACACGCTGCAACTGGCGGATTGTCGTGAGGGACGGAACTTGGTTGAAGCCAAGGATGTCGAGAGAGAGGCCGATTACAATGGATTCATGTGGTGTCTCACTGCTGCGTTCGGTGGCAAGGCATCAACGATTGAACGGCGGTTGTTCGATCTCCAGTCTGCGGCACAAGTCGGGCCGAAGAAACTCAATGAACTGGTGCGTATCGAGAATCGGTTGACACATAAACCGCTCCGGTTGTTGTCGGGCATTGAAGCGCCAGTGCTGCCTCACCTCGACACAAAGGGGAAGAGATTTCCGACTGTTCGCCAAGCGCCACAAGCACTTTACGTTTTTGATCGGACTTTCAACAAGCCGGCGCTGGATAGCGCAACGCGGGGAATTGTTGAATTGGGTCCATACAGTCAGCAAGGCTTCACGCCTTCGAAGCCGCGAATTTGCGTGGTGTGCGAGCGCAATCGGAAAGGCGAAGTGGAACAATTCCTGCAAAAGTTGTTTGAGGGACATAACGATCCTGGGCGGAAATGCTTTTCCCCGAACGGTTGGATAAAGACTTATCGTCTCCAAGGCAAAGACGTGCGTTTCTTTCCAGCGGATGGGCCGACAGCGGTAGCTTATCGCAAGGCGGCGCAGGAAGCGCTGGCATCAGTCATCACGGAAGCGGAACGCTGGAACCTCGCGTTTGTGCAAGTGGACGAATCGAGTCATGAATTGCGCGGCGACGCAAACCCCTATCTAATTGCCAAGAGCACATTTCTTTCGCAGCAAATCCCAACGCAGGAATTTCTGACGCAGACGATTCGCCGGAACGGGGCGGGCCTAGATTTCATATTGAGCAACATTGCGCTGGCGAGTTACGCCAAACTCGGCGGCACGCCGTGGCATTTGAAAGTAAATAATCCGATGGCGCACGAATTGGTGGTCGGACTTGGGAGCGCGTCCATCAGCGATTCACGCCTCGGAACCCGTCAGCGCATGGTCGGCATCACGACTTTGTTCACGAGCGAGGGGCGTTATTTAATCGGCAACATGTCGAACGCCGTGCCGTTTGAAGAATATGGCAAGGCCGTTGTGGAAATGCTGACGAGTGCCATTGAGCGCGCCCGTGTGGACATGAACTGGCAAAAGGGTGATGAAGTCCGGCTGGTCTTCCATTCGTTCAAGCCTCTGAAAGATACCGAAGCTGACGCTGTGAAGGCGGTGGCCGCAAGCTTGCAGGACTACCATGTTGATTTTGCTTTCCTGCATATCGCTCAGGAACATGACACAGTGCTGTTTGACAGCGACAGCACCGGAATGAAGTCATATACAGGAGTGTTGAAGGGTGAATTTGCACCCAAACGAGGAACGTATCTGACACTCAACAAATCTAACACGATTCTTTCACTCACCGGCGGGCGCGAGATCAAGAAGCCGACAGACGGCTTGCCATATCCGGTGCTGCTGCACCTGCACCGTTGCTCGACATTCACGGACATGAAATATCTGACGGAACAAGTTTATACGTTCGCCGGTCATTCATGGCGGAGTTTCGACATGGCACGGATGCCAGTAACCATAGCATATTCGCAACTCATCGCGCGCCTGTTGGGCAGGCTGGGAGCACTGCCGCACTTCAGCGTGGATTCAATTCACGGGCGATTTAACCGGCTGAGGTGGTTTCTATGAAAACCGAGAACCTGATGCTGATCACAGATGCGCGTGAAGTTTTGCGCAAGGCAGCCGTCGCGGAGGCCAAGGGGAATCCACTGGCAGCGGCATTCCTGGGCTGGTTGCTGCGCCATGACGACTTGATGGCCTCACTGCAGGAAGCCGCCGGTCGGGCTGCCGCCGCGAAGGGCGCGGATCGCAATTCGCGAAACGTGGCAGTCCTCGGGTTCGCTTGTGGCGTCGAATCGCTGAAGTCCCGCTTTGCCGCTGAATTTACACAGCAATTGGAGTGGTCCATGGGGCTGCCCAACTTTGCGAGCGGAGGCGAGCCGTGCGGCGTGGTGGCAGACCCATTGATTTTCGCGGGGGTCGTGGCTGGTGCGGAAAGCGTTCTGATGAACGAATCGCACAAGCGATTCGGGCAATGGGCAACATCGGCCTGGAAAGATGCTGACGCACTTATCGAGGGAGCAAGCTGGCGACGAGGGCTGCTAATCAGTCTTGGAGGCCAAATTGGTATATCGAAGGAAAATCCCAAGGAAGGCGGTAATCCGATATGGCTCGCAGCGGCACTGTATCGTCGCGGGTGGGCCACTCCTGCTGAGAAATCTGTCAGCGAAGTGCTCAAGTCTTCACTCGCTGGTGCCGCCGGCGTGACTGACGGTTTTGAGGCCGGGTTGCGACTGGCCGCGATAGATTGGGCGGTGGCGCGCGCGATGGATTTTGACATTACAGCTTTAACGGTCACAGACGTTGCGGCCGTGTTACAGCGCGTGCCGGCGGTGTTTCAACGCTGGACGTGGGAGGAAAAGCCTCGAACGGCCAGACGCGGCGCACAACCGCGTCGGTGGCATATCGAAAACGAATACCATTTTCAGAGCCTGCTCTACGCGGTGTTAAAGCCGTTGATTCCGGCGCTGGAGGAGGAACAATATATGTCTCCGACTGGAACTTACCAACCCCGCGCTGACTTGTGTGTTTTGGCGCTCGAATTGGTTGTCGAAGTGAAGTTCTGGTATCAGGGAAAAAGCGTGAAAGACCTGACCGAAGAAATCGCTGCCGATCTGAGCCTTTATGTTCGGAAGGACTCTCGGTATCGTAAAGTCATCGCGGTTATCTGGGATGATGGCGCGCGAACTGAAGATCAGTCGGAACTCCGGCGCGGCCTCAAAGGGCTTACTGGTTTGTTCGATGTGGTAATCGTCAATCGCCCGTCATGTATGAGATTGGGCGAAACAGGGGTTCCGAGGAAGGAAACTGTAAAACTTTCAGCAAGAAAGCACAAATAACCTTCAGTGAAACCTTCAGTAAGAGGGTTAAAACAAGTTAAGCCGAATAGTGCAAGATTATATTGAAATAGTTCGGAAAGCGGTGTAGTTTTTCCTTGAAAACAGGGCATTAGCCGTTCGATTCCGACCTCCGCCTCCAGTCTTAACTGTCTTTGCAGCAAGGACATTGGAGTCGCGGAGTCCAGCACGGACACCAAAACGGACACCTGATTTACTACTCCGTAAGAACCCAGCGTAACCGGCGATAACTCGCCGACTACTCGCTAACTCTTCGGAACCGGCTTCATTTA
>OCZT010005764.1_pt1 | contig 12311 bp, 9 predicted proteins | sample 1539031 | NCBI WGS metagenome assembly OCZT01 (sample SAMEA3539308, study PRJEB22396) | soil metagenome | biome: tundra; feature: field; material: soil | place: USA | collected 2010-05 | depth 0.15 m
GAACATCCGCCGCGTGCAGAACCTGCGCCTGCTCGATGTTGTAGATCTCGAGGTCAGTGTTCAGGGTGACGTGGTAATGAAGGATCTCGTTGAAAAAGCCCTCGACACGAAGGTCGTGAATGAGGAACTTGATCTCGGCAACATCCTTCTTGATCCCTTCCCTGTAGTCGGGTATGGCCTGGGAGGAATCGTTCGTTCGACCCGTCGTCACCGTTCAGCCCCTATCACCTACATCAAAGAACCAACCGATTATACAGGCTACAGGCAGGGTGATCCGGGTCTGCGTATACACCGCGCAGCCCGCCTTCCACCCTGGAGGCTGCTCGCGGTGGCGTAAATATCCTCAACCGGAGGGGGCTCTACTCAACGAGAAACCCCCAACCCTGCCCTAACAAACTGAGCCGCAGCTACTTCCTACCGCCTTCGGCAGCCCACTTCTCGAGCATGTCGGTGGTGACGGACTTGGGACGCTCGAGGGCATAGCCCAAAGCGCGGTCCCAGGTGATATTGGCCATGCAGCCTAGGGCGCGACCCACGCCGAAAAGGACGGTATAGAACTCCCAGTTCTTGAGGCCGTAGTACCACTGGATGACACCAGATTGCGCATCGACGTTAGGCCAGGGGTTCTTGGTGTGGCCGTGCTCGCTAAGCACGCCGGGTGCAACTTCGAAGATCATGGAGACCAGCTTGAACAGCGGATCGTCCTTGAGGCCCGGAGTCCTGAGACAGAATTCGCGCTGCGACATATAGCGCGGATCGGTCTTGCGCAGTACGGCGTGGCCATAGCCCGGAATGACCTGGCCGGAATTGAGGGTATCCCAGAGGGCTTTGGTGATCAATTCCCTGGTGGGCTCAACCCCTTTACAGTACTTTTCCTGGAACTTCATGGTCCAGCTGAGCACTTCCTGGTTGGCAAGGCCGTGGAGCGGGCCTGCCAGGCCATTGAGGCCGGCAGAGTACGCATAGTAGGGGTCGGACAATGCCGAGTGCACAAGGTGGGTGGTGTGGGCTGAAACGTTGCCGGATTCGTGGTCGGAGTGGAGGATGAAGTACATGCGGGCCACGTCTTTATACTGCTCGCTCTGGCCGATCATATGGGCGAAATTGGCGCCCATGTCCAGCTTGGGATCGATGGCGGTCTGCTTGTCGCCCTTGTACTTCAGGTTGTAGATGAAGGCGGCGATGACGGGGATGCGCGCCACGAGGTCGCTGGCGTCCTCGTACAGCGATTCCCAGGCGTTCATCTTGTTGAACTTGCCCGAGTTGTAGTGAGCGGCAAACTTGGAATCCTTCTGCAAAGCCAGGATAGCGGTGGAGAGCATTACCATCGGATGACTGTCCCGCGGCAGGGCGCGGATCACGTCAAACGCGTACTTTGGAACTTCCTGGCGCGTTTTCCACTGGGCAACGACTTCGTCCACCTGGGTCTGGGTGGGAACGTCGCCGGTCAGGAGAAAGTACCAGAAGGACTCGACGGTGGGATAGACAGAGCCGGCAGCCTTGGGCAGGGCTGCAAACGTTTCCGGGATGGTCTTGCCCCTGAAGCGAATCCCTTCCTGCGGATCGAGGTAGGAGATATCGGTGACTAGACACCTGATGTCACGTGCTCCACCGAGACACTGTCCGATATCGACTTTGTCGATGACAACGTCTGCATATTCTTTGGCGAGTTTGGCGGTGCGTGGACGCTGAGCCTGAATCTTTTCCGACAACTTGTCTTTTAACTGTGTCATGTGCCTCATCTCCTATTACGTGCTGCGGTTAAATTAGACGCCCCCCGAGCAAGGTTGGGAGTTTATTGGGGAACCCCCCCAAAGGGGACTCAAGAGCGTTAGCCGCTTCGCGGCAGAGAAGCCGCAAAAACATTTAAGCTTGGTCTCATTTTCGAACAAACACGCCGAGCACATATGCTCAACCAAATCGCGCACCGGCTCAATCCCATCTTCGCCCACCGCATAGGTCAAACCTTTTGCAGTCTCCCGGCAAAGCCGGGGGTGTCTCACTGAACTCAGCACTCGCGCATCCATCCCGAAACTTCGGTGAGTCGCACATCGGTGCATTCGACGCGCGCATGGATCAACTCCAACAAATCGTTGTCAGCATATTCCAACGGTGTTTTGAACGAAGCCGAGTGCTCGCCGTGCCGCTCCAGAAAGCGTTCCAGCACCAGGTCCAGTTCAAGCAGCCCGCGGCGGCATTGCCAGCGCAGGCGGTTCAGTTCCTCCGCGCCCATTTGCGTAGCCCGCTCCTCCTCAGCCATTGCCGATTCTCGCCGAAGGTAGGACAGCAATATTGATTTGAATCAATGTCGGCGGTGATTGTGCGGTCATGCTGGCATCTGCGGTGCGTATTGTGTGTCATAGCGATTGACACCCGTAGCCGTTGAAACTAGAATTTCTGTCGCCAAGCAGGGGAACCCGGCATCGTTTGTGCAGCGCATTCTGAGCGTAACGTCCGAGCCAACCCGCCTCCACGCCACCCATTTTCCGCCTGCCTCGACCACTTTCCCCCCACCCCTTTCGTCCGCCACTTTCGCCAACTATTCTTTCGGGAGTTATCACATGTCCAAATCACCCGTACGCGTCGCAGTCACCGGTGCCGCCGGCCAGATCGGTTACAGCATTCTGTTTCGCATTGCCGCTGGCGAAATGCTGGGCAAGGACCAGCCGGTCATTCTGCAGATGCTGGAAATTCCAGACGAAAAAGCGCAAAAAGCCCTCGCCGGCGTGATGATGGAACTCAACGACTGCGCCTTTCCCCTGCTCGCCGGCATGACCGCCGCATCCGATCCGATGGCGGCGTTCAAGGATACGGATTACGCTATCCTGGTCGGCGCCCGCCCGCGCACGGCCGGAATGGAGCGCAAAGACCTGCTCGAAGCCAACGGCGCGATCTTCGTGCCGCAGGGCAAGGCGCTCAACGCAGTTGCCAGCCGCAAGGTGAAAGTGCTGGTCGTCGGCAATCCGGCCAACACCAACGCACTGATCACGATGAAAAATGCGCCCAGTCTTGCACCGACGCAATTTACCGCCATGATGCGCCTCGACCACAACCGCTCGCTGTCGCAGATCAGCGCCAAAATCGCCAGACCGGTAACCAGCCTGAGAAAGATGACGGTTTGGGGCAATCATTCCGCCACCCAGTATCCGGACCTGTTCCAGGCCGAGGCCGACGGCAAGAAGGTCTGGCCGCTGATCAACGACCAGGCCTGGCTGGAAACCAATTTCATCCCGACCGTGCAAAAGCGCGGAGCCGCCATCATCGCGGCGCGCGGGCTGTCCTCGGCGGCGAGCGCGGCAAGTGCGGCAATCGATCATATGCGCGACTGGACCATGGGAACGCCTGCAGGCGACTGGATCTCCATGGGCATCCCCTCCGACGGCAGCTACGGCATTGCCGAAGGCGTGATCTACGGTCACCCTGTGACCTGCAAGAACGGCGATATCCAGATCGTCAAGGGCATCGAAATCAGCGATTTCGCCCGCACCCGCATGAACGCCACGCTCAAGGAATTGCATGAAGAGCGCGACGGCGTGAAGCACCTGCTGGGCTAAGACCGCTGCTATATCAAGGCCCTGATCCGGAAATTGCATGGCTTGTTTCCGGATCAGCCTGCTGCGTTTTCGGGCGCAGCCTGGCGGATGCCGCGCATGAACACGCCGGTACATCCGGGCGCAGCCCTGTTCAAGGTCGAAAAACCCTTCCCCGCCATCCTGCTTGCCGCGCAACAAGCCGGCTGGGGCCCGATACAGTATGCTGGCGAATCGCACGATCGCGCCACCTACCGCTATTACTGGAACGTGCTGCAGAAAGCCAGGACCACCGGCGTGCCGGTTCCGGCCGACGCGGACAGGGCGTTTTTCGGCTAGCCCCGGTCGTGGCACTCTGTCACCGCGGCGACAATGACCATGCCGGATAAGGCGCTAGCATTTGACCTGCGTTAAAGTGTGCGGCAGGCGATGGCCGTAAGCTTTTGCGCTTAAGTCACTTCTGGAAGCACTGATTGGGTCCATGACCCAATCAGTGCTTCCTCTGACTTGGGGGATTTGCGCACCGAAGGAAGTCCCCTTGGAGGACAAGGGGGCATAGCCCCCTTGTTCAGACGGTCCGTGGACCCCGTTGCGGGATGAATTCCGCCATGGGCCGATATAGGGGAGCATGAGGGGAGGCGCCCCGAAGGTCTCGATCCCCCTTGAGGGGAAAGTCCCCTCGGGGGATATCCCCTTATTTCGACGCAGCTTCTTTGAAAGGCAGATATGGCAGAGCAGATGTCGGCAGGCGCGAAGTTTCGCGCCGCAATGAAACAAGAACAACCGCTGCAGGTGATCGGCGCCATCAATGCCTATCACGCGCGCATGGCCGAGCGCAGCGGCTTCAAGGCGATCTACCTCTCCGGCGGCGGCGTGGCGGCGGGTTCGCTCGGCCTGCCGGACCTCGGCATCAGCAATCTGGACGACGTGCTCACCGACGTGCGCCGCATCACCGACGTCTGCTCGCTGCCGCTGCTGGTCGATGTCGATACCGGTTTCGGCGCCAGCGCCTTCAACGTGGCGCGCACGGTCAGGTCGCTGATCAAGTTCGGCGCCGGCGCGATGCACATCGAAGACCAGGTCGGCGCCAAGCGCTGCGGTCACCGTCCCGGCAAGGAACTGGTATCCAAACAGGAAATGGCCGACCGCATCAAGGCCGCGGTAGACGCCAGAACCGATGCGGATTTTTTCATCATGGCACGCACCGACGCCCTTGCCGTCGAGGGCCTGGACCGCGCCATCGAGCGCGCCGTGGCCTGCGTCGAGGCCGGTGCCGACGCGATCTTCCCCGAAGCCATGACTGAACTTTCGATGTACCGCAAAATTGCCGCCGCGGTGAAGGTGCCGATCCTCGCCAATATCACGGAGTTCGGCGCCACGCCCTATTTCACCGTCGACGAACTGCGCTCGGCCGGTGTCGCGATCGTGCTCTATCCGCTGTCGGCCTTCCGCGCGATGAACCAGGCGGCGCTCAAGGTCTACCAGGCGGTACGCCGCGACGGCACGCAGAAAAACGTGGTCGACTCGATGCAGACGCGCAACGAACTCTACGATTATCTCGACTATCACTCGTACGAAACCAAGCTAGACAAACTGTTCGCAAAGGAGAAACCATGAACGAGCCCCAAACCCCGGTCCCGCCCAAAGCCAAAAAGTCGGTCGCGCTCTCGGGCGTGACCGCCGGCAACACCGCGCTGTGCACGGTCGGGCGCTCCGGCAACGACCTGCACTATCGCGGCTACGACATTCTCGACGTGGCGGATGCCTGCGAATTCGAGGAAATCGCACACCTGCTGGTGCACGGCAAACTGCCTAACCGGGCGGAACTGGACGGCTACAAGCTCAAGCTCAAGTCCCTGCGCGGCCTGCCGGCCAATGTCAAAGCGGCGCTCGAATGGGTGCCGGCCTCGGCCCATCCGATGGACGTGATGCGCACCGGCGTGTCGGTGCTGGGCACGGTGCTGCCGGAAAAAGACGACCACAATCATCCCGGTGCGCGCGACATCGCCGATCAGCTCATGGCCTCGCTCGGCTCGATGCTGCTCTACTGGTACCACTACAGCCGCAACGGCCGGCGCATCGAAGTCGAAACCGACGACGATTCCATCGGCGGGCATTTCCTGCACCTGCTGCACGGCAAAGAACCCAACGACCTGTGGGTCAGGTCGATGCATACGTCGCTGATCCTCTACGCCGAGCACGAGTTCAACGCCTCCACCTTCGCTGCCCGAGTGGTCGCCGGCACCGGCTCGGACATGTATAGCGCCATCTGCGGCGGCATCGGCGCGCTGCGCGGGCCCAAGCACGGCGGCGCCAACGAAGTCTCATTCGAAGTGCAGAAGCGCTACGAGAACGCGGACGCGGCCGAAAAAGACATCGTCCAGCGCGTGGCCAACAAGGAAGTGGTGATCGGCTTCGGCCATCCGGTCTACACCATCGGCGATCCGCGCAACCAGGTGATCAAGGAAGTCGCAAGGACGCTGTCCAAAGCGCGCAACGACATGAAAATGTTCGACATCGCCGAGCGGCTGGAGAGCGTGATGTGGCGCGAGAAGAAAATGTTCCCCAACCTCGACTGGTTCTCCGCCGTGAGCTACCACATGATGGGTGTGCCCACCGCCATGTTCACCCCCCTCTTCGTGATTTCGCGCACCAGCGGCTGGGCGGCGCACATCATCGAGCAGCGCATCGACGGCAAGATCATCCGTCCGACCGCAAACTACACCGGGCCGGAGGACCTGAAATTCGTGCCTATCGAGAAACGCAAGTAACATCAATCGGCCGCGGAGGCGCACGGACCACGTTCGGTTTTTCTCCGCGGCAAAACAGACTTTCAGACCTAAAGGAACAGCATGTCGTCTCACATCTCCAACGTGCGCCCGAAACCGGACCAGGTCCTGGTGGACATCGCCGATTACGCCTCCAAGTTCAAGATCAAGAGCGCCGAAGCCTACGACACCGCGCGGCTGTGCCTGATGGACACGCTCGGCTGCGGCCTGGAGGCGCTGGAATACCCGGCCTGCACCAAGCTCATGGGCCCCATCGTTCCCGGCACCGTCGTGCCCAACGGCGCCAAGGTGCCCGGCACGCAGTTCCAGCTCGACCCGGTGCAGGCTGCGTTCAACATCGGCGCCATGATCCGCTGGCTCGACTTCAACGACACCTGGCTTGCGGCAGAGTGGGGCCATCCCTCGGATAACCTGGGCGGTATCCTCGCCAGCGCCGACTGGCTGTCGCGCAACGCCGTCGCCGCCGGGAAACCGCCGCTCGCGATGCGCGACGTGCTCACCGGCATGATCAAGGCGCACGAAATCCAGGGCGTGATCGCGTTGGAGAACAGTTTCAACCGCGTCGGCCTGGATCACGTGGTGCTGGTCAAGGTGGCCACGACTGCGGTAGTGGCGAATATGCTTGGCCTCGCGCGCGAGGAAATCATCAACGCGCTGTCGCTCGCCTGGGTCGACGGCCAGTCGCTGCGCACCTACCGTCATTCCCCCAATACCGGCTCGCGCAAGTCCTGGGCGGCGGGCGATGCCACCAGCCGCGGGGTTCGCCTCGCGCTGATGGCGGTCAAAGGCGAGATGGGCTACCCCTCGGTGCTCTCCGCGCCGACCTGGGGTTTCTACGACGTTCTGTTTGGCGGCAAGGAATTTAAATTCCAGCGCCCCTACGGCTCCTACGTGATGGAGCACGTGTTGTTCAAGATCGCCTTCCCGGCCGAGTTCCATGCGCAGACGGCGGCCGAGTGCGCCATGACGCTCCACCGCCAAGTCAGGGACCGCCTGGGCGAGATCAGGAAAATCACCATCCGCACCCATCAATCGGCGATCCGCATCATCGACAAGAAGGGGCCGCTCAGCAATCCCGCCGACCGCGACCACTGCATCCAGTACATGGTTGCGGTGCCGCTCATTCACGGCAGGCTGACCGCGGGCGACTACGAAGACGCGGTTGCCGCCGATCCGCGCATCGACGCCCTGCGCGAGAAAATGGTGTGCGTCGAGGACAAGGGTTTCAGTCGCGATTACCACGATCCCGACAAGCGCTCGATCGCCAATGCGATCACGGTCGAGTTCAAGAACGGCAAAAAAACCGGGGAAGTCGTCGTAGAATATCCCATTGGGCACCGCCGCCGGCGCAAGGATGGCATCCCGCTGTTGGTGGAAAAGTTCAAGACCAACCTGGCGCGCCGCTTTCCGGAAAAGCAGCGCAATGCAATTCTGGCGCTGTGCCAGGATGCGAAGCAACTGGAAGCGACGCCGGTCAACGAGTTCGTCGATATGTTCGTAATCTGATATTCACCGCGGAGGACGCGGAGGAGTAGCGAAGAACCTCTGCGCCCGTCCTCCGCGGTTAAATGGTTTTTTGGAGAAAGCAATGCCATACAATCTGCATAACACGCTGCAACAATTCAAGCTGGCCTCGGGCAAGACCGGCAAGTTCTATTCCCTGCCCGCCCTGGAACAGGCCGGCATCGGCAAGATCTCGCGCCTGCCGGTATCGATCCGCATCGTGCTCGAATCGGTGCTGCGCAATTGCGACGGCAAGAAAGTCACCCAGGAACACGTCAGGCAGCTTGCCGGCTGGAAACCCAACGCCGCGCGCACCAACGAGATCCCGTTTGTGCTGGCGCGCATCGTGCTGCAGGATTTCACCGGCGTGCCCCTGCTTGCCGACCTTGCGGCCATGCGCGGCGTCGCGCACAAGATGGGCAAGAACCCGAAGGTGATCGAGCCGCTGGTGCCGGTGGACCTGGTGGTAGACCACTCCATCCAGATCGACCACTACGGCAGCAAGAATGCGCTCGACCTGAACATGAAGCTGGAATTCCAGCGCAACCAGGAGCGCTACCAGTTCATGAAATGGGGCATGCAGGCGTTCGACACGTTCAAGGTCGTGCCCCCCGGCGTGGGCATCGTGCACCAGGTCAACCTCGAGTACCTGGCGCGCGGCGTGCACAAGAAGGACGGCGTGTACTATCCGGACACCCTGGTCGGCACCGACAGCCACACCACCATGATCAACGGCATCGGCGTGGTCGGCTGGGGCGTGGGCGGCATCGAAGCCGAGGCCGGCATGCTCGGCCAGCCGGTGTACTTCCTCACGCCGGACGTGGTCGGCGTGAACCTGAAGGGCAAACTGCGCGGCGGCGTCACCGCCACCGACCTGGTGCTCACCGTCACCGAAATGCTCAGGCAAGCCAAGGTCGTGGGCAAGTTCGTCGAGTTCTTCGGCGAGGGCGCCGCGAGTCTCGCGGTGCCCGACCGTGCGACCATCGCCAACATGGCGCCCGAGTACGGCGCCACCATGGGCTTTTTCCCGGTCGATGACGCGACCATCGCTTATTTCGAAGGCAGCGGCCGCAGCGCAGAGGAAATCGACGCGTTCAAGTCCTACTTCAAGGCGCAGGGCCTGTACGGCATCCCGAAAAAAGGCGCCATCGACTACAGCCAGGAGTTGGAACTCGACCTCGCCAGCGTGACGCCCTCGCTCGCCGGCCCCAAGCGCCCGCAGGATCGCATCGAAATCGGCAAGGTGAAATCCAAATTCGCCGAACTCTACGCCCAGCCCGTGGCCGACAACGGTTTCGCCAAGAAGCCGGAAGACCTCCCCAAACGCTTCAAGGCACGCAGCGGCGTGGAGGTCGGCTCGGGCGACGTGCTCATCGCCGCCATCACCTCCTGCACCAACACCTCCAACCCGAGCGTGCTGCTCGCCGCCGGCCTGCTGGCGAAAAAAGCGGTCGAGCGCGGCCTCACGGTCAAGCCGCACATCAAGACCTCGCTCGCGCCCGGATCGCGCGTGGTGACCGAATATCTCACCAACGCCGGCCTGCTGCCCTATCTGGAGCAGCTCGGTTTCTTCCTCGCCGGCTATGGCTGCACCACCTGCATCGGCAACGCCGGGCCCTTGGCCGAACCGATCGAGGAGGCCATCGTCCAGAACGACCTGGTGTGCGCGGCGGTGCTGTCGGGCAACCGCAACTTCGAGGCCCGCATCCATCCCAATCTGCGCGCCAACTTCCTCGCCTCGCCGCCGTTGGTCGTGGCTTACGCCATCACCGGCACCATGCTGCGCGACCTGATGACCGAGCCGCTGGGCAAGGGCAAAGACGGCAAGGACGTGTGGATCGGCGATGTCTGGCCGACGAGCGACGAGGTCAACGCGTGCATGAAGTACGCCATGAATCCCAAGACCTTCCAGCGTCTGTATTCCAATCCGGGCAAGGACAACCCGCTGTGGCAGGGCATTACCTCGCCCGCGGGCCAGGTGTACAACTGGCCCAAGTCCAGTTATATCGCCGAGCCGCCATTCTTCGAGGGTTTCGGCATGCAGCCGGGCAAGATCGGCAACATCACCGGCGCCCGCGCCCTGGGCATATTCGGCGACTCGGTCACCACCGACCACATCAGCCCGGCCGGCTCGATCAAGCCGACCTCGCCCGCGGGCGTGTACCTGCTCGAGCATGACGTGCCGGTGGTGGATTTCAACAGCTACGGCGCGCGGCGCGGCAACCACGAAGTGATGATGCGCGGCACGTTCGCCAACGTGCGCATCAAGAACCTGATGCTGCCGCTCAAAGCCGACGGCGCGCGCGTCGAAGGCGGAGTCACGGTGATGCAGCCCTCGGGCGAGGCGCTGCCGATCTACGATGCGGCGATGAAATACATCGCGCAGGGCACGCCCACGGTGGTGTTCGGCGGCGAGGAATACGGCACCGGATCAAGCCGCGACTGGGCGGCCAAGGGCACGCAGCTCCTGGGCGTGAAGGCCGTGATCGCCAAAAGCTTCGAGCGCATCCACCGCTCCAACCTGGTCGGCATGGGCGTGCTGCCCTGCCAGTTCAAGGGCGCGGACAGCGTCGCCACGCTCGGCATCAAGGGCGACGAGGAATTCGACATCCTCGGCATCGACGGCGCGATCAAGCCGCAACAGGATGTGACCCTGGTGATCAAGAGGAAAGACGGCAGCCGCCGGGAAGTGAAAGTGCTGCTCCGGATCGACACCAGCATCGAGGTCGACTACTACCGCCACGGCGGCATCATGCCCTACGTGCTGCGCGAACTGCTTGCTGCTGCGTAACGCGTTCCGGCCGGTCTCGATCTGCATCAAGGAGCCCAGGCAGCGCTGGCGCCATAGGAACAGGCCGACTCCCGCTGCGCTTGAAGCTGCGCAACCAGAGCCGGCCTGTGAGCCGCGTTACGCGGGCCTGTTCAATCTGAAGCAGGCCGGCGGTGGGGCTAATACTTCTTGGCGGGCGTCGCCGGGGTGGCAGGCGTTGCCGCCGCTGCCGGAGTAGCCGGCTCCTTTTCCATCTTGGCGTCTTTCGCGGCTGTTGCCTTGGCCATCTTGGCTTCCTTGGCCGCCGCCTTTTTCTCGGCTTTGGCTTTGGCCTTGTCTTGCTTCAACTGCGCTTTGTCGGCCTTGAGTTTTGCCTTGTCCGCTGCCACGGCAGTTTTGTCGTCGGTCTTTTTGTCAGCCTTGATCTGCTGCTTGTCCGTCTTAACTGCGGCTTTGTCGGTCGCGACTGCGCCGGCGGCGGGAGCCTGGGCGAATGCTGCGCCGCCAAAGGCCATGAGAGTTGCGAATGCTAGGGCTTTGAGTTTCATCTTTGTCTCCTCGGTTTATGCCGGCGCCAAAAGGGCGATAGCTGTTGTACTACCAATAAATACCAATACCACCAATAAATACTGCCAATAACGCGGACTCCATGGAACGGTTGACTGCAACATGTAAGTTCTTGTCATGCGACCCGCGCGGAGCGCGGCAGGGCCCGTTGCCCTGCCGCGCTGCGGCAGTTCCTCCTGCTAGCGGCCCAGATCCTGGATTGCGTCGACGACCCGCGCAGAGGTGATGCCCTTGCCGAATTCGCTTCAGGTCGGCCGAGTGGCCTGTTCGGAAGCCTCTGCCGCTTCCCAAAAAGGTGGGCGGCGAGACTGGCCAGCGGCGGCCAGTCTCGCGCGTCAGACATCCATCGATTCGCGATTCGCCTCTTTTGTTCGCATTTCCACTCTGTTTGTCACCGCGGATGCCAGCGTAAAACTATTGCATCCTGTGTACGCTAACAGACAGACCAAACGTATCGCGGGGCAGAGAATTGCCGCATCGATAGATGGCCTTCGAAGCTTGGCGCGTCTAGCGGGTATAAGTAAGAAATCGACATGAACCACGTTCGTTTTGAAGGCAAATAGAAACAAGTTCAAGGAGATACAAATGAAGAACGAAATTCGTCTGGCTTTACTATGTTTGGCGGCAGCGTCCGTTCCGGCTCTTGCGCAGAATACGACCGACTCGCGCTGCGGGACCACGAACTACGATAGCAGTCGCAACATTTACACCATCACCAATCCCACACTGGGAACGGCAACTCAGCAATGTTTTATCACCGTGGTTCCGAAGCAGTCATGGAGCGGCGGAATGCCGAACCTGTCCACTTCGCAATTGGTTGAAGGCAACTATGAAATTACGCTCTCCGGTGCTGGTGGCGGCGGCGGCGGCGGCGGCGGCGGCGAGCGCGAGCACGGCCGCAACGAAGCCGGCAGCGGTGGTGGCGGCGGCTACAGCGCAATCCCGTCCACGACGGTTAGTTATTTGAGCCCCGGTGTCTACCGGCTGACAATCGGTGCGGGTGGTCAGGGTGGAATGGCGGGTCCGAACGGTGAGCGCGTAGCGCGCACTGGCGGGCGTGGGGCAGATGGCGCCCCGACCGGCTTGTCGAACGCGAATACGGGTCAGACCATCGCCGGATTCACACGCGCCGAATCCGGCGATGGTCTGACC
>OCZT010005765.1_pt1 | contig 12310 bp, 17 predicted proteins | sample 1539031 | NCBI WGS metagenome assembly OCZT01 (sample SAMEA3539308, study PRJEB22396) | soil metagenome | biome: tundra; feature: field; material: soil | place: USA | collected 2010-05 | depth 0.15 m
AACCCCGGCGAAGAAACGCTGGGATGGATGACGCAGGAAGAAGCGGATGAAGCCGAGGGGAATGCCGACGTGATCGCCACCATCACCGAATTGGAAGAATAAACGAAAAAATAATATGAACTCCATCACCATCTACATATCCGAAAGCGGAACGCGCTCTGAAAACGTCGAGCACTCCGACGCGTCCTCACACATCGCATCCGGAGGATGCTACTCGACCGAGTCCGAAGTCCTTCTTGCCTTCATCGCATCGGAAGAAGTTCCGAGCAAGATTAAAGACGGAGATGGTAACGTTTGGATTCTTGTCGATCAGGGATTCAAAGGCGAAGAAGGAACGGCTTCCGCCGTCGATTTCTATGTCTATGAATGAAAACACTGAGCACAAAAATCACCATGAAAATCATTTGCTACGCAAACTTCTCATATTCCACTCAGGACACCGAAGCCGAACACCCATCTCTGGCACTTAGCTATGACTGTCACCTCGTATCGGGAGAAGTGCTCATGGCCGCTGTCTTGAGCGATGATGCAGCCGAAGAAATCGCTGACACTCTGAACACCCTGGGGAGGGCTCGTGCGCGGGCTCTCAATACCTGTGATGCAGCTTCGTTCGCCACGCTCGCCCACAATGACACCTGGGGGGCGATGCTGTCCGGGGCGGCTCGGTCGTTGATCGGAAACCGTCTGGACAAGGAACTGGGAGGCCATTCACATCGTGATGCCCTCCTTCTGGCCCTGAAAGACGCAGCCGAACTCCTCGCCGAAATCATGCGCGACGAAGTGAACCACCAGGACGAAGCGGAAAAGTGGCTGCGCGCCTACGCCCCCGAACACCTGTTTCCCGCGACCACGCCACCTGCTCCGGCCCGCTGAGTCCGAACGTTCACACACCATCATCCACAAACGGAATCAACAACCATGAAAGTCGTATCGCAATCAGACATTCGCAACCTCACCGACGAAGAGCGGGAGGCGATCATCAACCAACACTACGACGGCATTAATCCCAATAATGCAGAGATTAGCAATGACCCGAATCTTGCCGACCAGATCGCTTACATTGCGCTCTATGCCGACGGCGCTGCTGTAGAATATAATGGGATCGCAGACATCAGCGCTCTCGTCGTGACCGATGACCTGATCGCTGTTGGCATGTTGTAGCCGACTACCTAAATCCAGAACATGTCCCCAATCCACCAGCCCGCCCGGATCACTCCCGGCGGGCTTTCCGTTTTCACTATCCAACATATAGAATCTATGACAACAAAACAAACTGAAGGATACGAACTGGCGAAAGGTGCAATGCAATATATCGCAGAGTGCCTAATAATCTGCCTGATACTCATGATCGGATTCAACGTGATGCGTCTCTCCTGCGGCTGGGGAATGGAATCCAGCGACAAAAGCCGATGGAATCGTAGCGGATTGACAATCCGCACGGACCAGAAAACCGGAATCGAATACCTGTCCGACGGGCACGGTGGACTCGTGAGGAGAGATACTCGCTAACGACATATCAGCCACCCATCCCAAATCACTCTCCCACTTGGCGCACTTGGCGCACTTGGCGTCTTGGCGTCTTGGCGGTTAAACTCTCCAGCCGAAACACCGAAACACCCTCTTCGCCATGATCTCCGACCTCACCAACCAAAACCACCCCTCAAGTCTTCCATCCAAAATCCAAAATCCACAATCCACCATCACCGCGCAGCGGTCCGCGCAGCGGTTTTCTTTCCGCTCTTACCAGCGCGACGACATCGCGCGCGCCTCCCTGCACGATGGGGCCATCATCGCCTGGGACCCCGGCCTTGGCAAAACCATGGCCATGTTCGCCTGGCCGTGGCTCAAGCGCTCCCGCCATTGCCTCATCGTGGCACCCGCCACCCTTCACGACCAGATCATCGCCGAGGGAAATGAAAAATTCCACACCCGTGTCATCCAGATCCGGGATCAGGATCACGCACTCGAACTCATCCGCTCCGGCGTGCTCCCCCGCATATCTCCCGCCCATGACCAGGAACCCGCATCACATGACATGCCATCATTCTTCATCACCGACTACCGATGGCTCGGCTACAATGGCGGTGACGAATGGGACTCTGCCACCGTCGAAGAGGACCGGGACGACGACACCCCGCCCGTCTCCGATCTCGTCCGCCGCCGGCGCATGCTTATCATCGCCCGTTTTTTCGGGATCGACGGCCGCCTTGCCATCGCCACCGCCGACCGCAAGTCCGCCCGCAAAGGCACCGCCGCCGCCCCGGCGCATGAAATCCTCGGCGTGCCACCTTCCGCACCCCGCTCGGAAGTCAAAGCCGCCTACCGCAATCAGGCCCGCCTCACCCATCCGGACCTTCATCCGGACGATCCAGCCGCCACCGCCCGCATGCAGCGGCTCAACACCGCCCTGGAAAAGATGCTTTCCGGCGATGTCTCCGCCATCATCCGCGGCATCGGCGACGAAGTCGCGGAAGCCGCCCCCACCATCGCGGAAATGCAGCGCGGCATCGGCAAGACCCGCACCTACACGCCCCCCTCTTCATCCGCCTCTTCCTCCCCCTCTTCCATCCAAAATCCAAAATCCAAAATCGAAAATCATCAATCTCCTCACACCATCAAATGCCTCTTCACCCCCACCCTCTCCACCATCCTCGCCGACTGCTTCGACTGCGTCGTCTGTGATGAGGCCGTGCGCCTGAAATCCTCCGCCACCTATATCTCCCTCGGCGTGCGGAATCTCCGGCCCCGCTATCGCCTCGCCCTCACCGGCACGCCCATCAAGAACAGACTCCCAGACATCTTCCACCTCGCCACCTGGGTTTGCCAGGTGGGAGCGGAGGACGGCACCGCCCGCTGGCCCTACGGCGACAACTCGAAAGCCAAAAACGAATTCGCCGGAAACCACCTCGTCATGGAGGAAAACATCACCAAGCAGCAGGATGCCCGCCGCAAGGGGAAATTCCGCCCCTACGTCAAGCAGACCAACAAGATCACCAACGTCCACCGCCTGTGGAAACTCCTCGGCCCCGTGGTCATCCGCCGCCGCAAGGACCAGATCGGCGACGAACTGGTCGGCAAGGTCGTCCATCCCATCCGCGTCAAGCCCGGCACCGAGCAACAACGGATCTACAAGTTCCATCTCGAACACCCTCCCCAAAAGGCGTCCCGGCTCGCCAGCCTCGGCGCGCAGCTTCAGAACCTCCGCCAGGCCGCCCTCTGCCACTGGTCCGCCTCGCTCGCCCCGGCCTGCGGAAAAAGCAAATGGTCCCCCAAGCTCGTCGGCATCCTCCACCTCGCCGCCGATCTCATGGAGCGCGGCGAACAGCTCGTCGTCTTCTCCCCGTTCCAATCCTTCTCCACATCCCTGCTCGCCGCCTTTCAGGATGCCGGAGTGCCCGCCCTCCTGCTCGACGGCCGCGTCAAGAACACCAAACGCGGAGCACTCGCCAAGGACTTCAAGAACCGCAAGCATCCCGTCCTCATCGCCGGCATCGACTCCATGGGCGAGGGGCACAGCTTCGAGTGTGCCAGCCACCTCGTCATGCCGTCCCTATCCTGGGCGCTCGATGCCAACCGCCAGGGGATCGAACGCGTCCATCGCCTCGTCTCCCGCAAGGATGTCACCATCTACTGCATGATCACCGAGAACACCATCGACGAACGCCTCTACTCCATCTTCGGGGAAAAAGGCGATGCCAGCGATCTCGCTCTGGACGGCAGGCTCTTCGAGGAAGACAAACGGGAGGTTTCCCTCATCGACATCCTCCAGGGAGCCACCGATGATTTCAATCCCGGCGCCGCCACCATCGACGAAACCACGCTCGCCCATGAATGGGAAACCACCCTCCGCCCGCGCATGATCCTCGCCGCCGCCATCTACGCAGCCATCCACGCCCACGGCCAGGCCATCCGCCCGGCCCCGGAAAGGCATGCCCCATCCGCCCCATCCGCCCCATCCATCCCCTCAAACACATCCGTCCGATCCGTCCCCTCAAACACATCCGTCCGATCCGTCCGATCCGTCCGATCAGACCGATCATCCTCCACCCCGCCGCGCGGCCAGATGGACATCTTCGCTTCCGTCGCCGCAGATCCAAAGCCTGCGCCCCGCCCCACCATCGCGCCTCTCGTCCTGTCATAAACCATCCACCCTCCCATCCCCATGCTCGCCTACTCCATCCGTCCCCACGCGCACACACCTGATCTCATGCGCGTGGCCGTCATCTATTGCGCGGAAGAATCCGGCACCGCGATCGCTATCCTCAACGTCACCGCATCGCGGCTGATCCTTATCCAGATCATTCCCTGGCGCGTCGTGCCATCCGACTCAATTCTGAAAAACTTTATGCGGGAGGTCGCCGACTTCTCCCGCCTCCATATCCACCCGCATGTTCGGTTCTGCTATTCTACTCCCGGCACCCTCGCGGACCTCACCGACGCCGAATGGCTCATCTTCCACTGGCCCGAGGAAGCCGCCCGTCATCCCGGCATCCTCCATCTCCGGCATCCGGAATTCTTCATCCCCACCGCCCACGCCGATCCGGTGATGACCGGCATCCTAGATTTCGCGCACGCAGTCACCACCACCCCGCCACCGGAAATCCCCGAATCCGGATGGTCCTACTACTACGACGAGGCCCAGGACCACTACGCCGCCCATGTGTTCGACGGCGAGGCCCGCATCCGCTCCCTTCTCACCGGCCCGTAGCGCCCACCCGTCCCGCCATTCTTCCCGAACATTCGGGAACAATCGCCGAACAATCGCGCACCCGTGCGTATTTTCCGCTTGCCAAGACAACCATCACGCCCACATTGTTGCGCCCGTCGAAACGTAGCGCAACAAACGCCCCACCCCATCCCTCCCCTCAAACAGATCCGTCCGATCCGTCCGATCCGTCCGATCTTCCACCATCCAAAATCAAAAATCCAAAATCAAACATCCTCTTCACTCTCATGGCTACCAAACAAACACCCGCATCCAAACCCCGCCGCCTGGAAGACATGTCCCACGGCCGCGAGGGAATCTTCAAACTCGACTTCGACCTCATCGCCGTCGAGCAGGACTACAACCCCCGCCGCCCCTTCGAGGGCATCCCGGAACTGGCGGACGACATTCACGCCAACGGACTCAGGCAGCCGCTCATCATCCGCAAACTCCCGAACTCGGAAACCATCCTTCTCGTGGACGGCGAGCGCCGCTGGCGTGCCATCGCCCACCTGCGTGCCACCGGCCGCGCTCCCGGTCCCATCCGCTGCTCATCCACCCCCCAGGGACTCACCGACCTGGACCGCCTCTTCTATCCGCTCTCCTGCAATAGCGGTCGGGAACTAACCCTGCTGGAAAAGGCCCGACACTACCTCACCATCACCACCGCGCACGAACTCACCGCCGCCGAAATAGCCCGCCGCTCACAGACCACCAAGCAGGCCGTCTCGAACGCCCTCACCCTCATCAATTCCGGATCGGAAAAACTGCTCGCCGCCGTCGAGGCGAACCACCTCAGCGCCACCACCGCCCTCGGCATCATCCGCACCCACTTCGACCATCTCCACCAGGACACCGCCCTCGCCGCCACCATCGCCGCCGCCCTGGAATCCGGCACCGACCACGCCCCCCCCCGCCATGTCCCGAAAGTTGCGCCCGTCGCACCAGAACACAACAGCCCCGACCCCTCCTTCGCCACGCCGCCCCCCTACTACGCCCCGCCGGAAACGGAGGACGAAGACGACGAGAACCCGTTCCCCCCACATCCGGGCGCGGACAAGGAACCACCCGACCCACCGGTCAATCCCCCCGCCGATCCCGGCGCCTACGCCCGCCTGAAAAACGCCAAGTCCACCACCCGCGACGGCGTGGCCAACGGCCCCGGCGAAGGATTCGCATCCCCGGACAAGCGCCTGAAAAACATCGAACAAGCGCTCGATGAACTCGACCAGTCAAAGTGCGACGCCATCCGTTGGGCCACCGTCGAACTCGTCCTCGATTACCTCAACGGCAACCACACCATCAAAACCATCAAGGACCATCTCAAGGCATAACTTCAACCGTTTCCCCAGCCAATGCAAAGGACGGACAAGCGGGCAAGTGTCCGAAAAGCGCCAGGGAGCAGTCAGATACGCATCCCCACAATCCGGACCGTGCCGGACGGCCAACACCCGCCACGGACCATCTCCTCTTAAGGAGAGCGGGATTGCATCCCGCCTTCTTCCTCTCCGACCTTCGACCTTTAGACCTTCAGACCTTCGACTTCTTCCCTTCCCAATCCTCACCCCATGAAAGAATTCAAAATCACAATCCACTTCCTCCGCCTCAATCCGTCTCCCGACCAGGAAATGAAAGGCTCGTTCAATTACACCAAACGGGCACTGAATCGCCGCCTGGCCGAGGACTTCGTAGAGCGCGAGTTTGATAAAACATATAAAAACGTCCTCAAACGCATATCCACCGAAGCGTCAAGCATATCCGACGTAGCGTCATAACTCTTCCGATCCGTCCGATCCGTCCGATCCGTCCGATCCGTCTTCATCTCCTCTCCCTCTCCCTCTCCCATCCAAAATCCATCATCCAAAATCCAAAATCATCATGACTCCCATCCGCCACCCCGCCTGCAACTTCCTCCTGAAATCCCCACCCGATTTCCCGGACGGCGCGTGCGCCGACCTCCCCGTCATGCGTACCCCCGACAGTGTCATCTCATTCTGGGAACCGAGCGCCGAAGAACTCCATAATCTCGCCTCCGGCAATCACATCATCTGCCTTCAGGTATCCAGTGCCACCCATCCGCCCCTCTCCCTGGCCACCGTCGAAAAGGAACAACCGGTTTCCATCGAAAAGGCCACACTTCCCAACACATCCGCTTCCCTCTCGGACGTGAACGATCTATCGGACTTCCTCACCTATCTCTGGATCGCATTCGTCACGCACGGGAAATTTCCTCCCCTCCGGATCAATTCCGTCCGCCGATCCCTCTGGGCCGAGGCCGCAAAGGAAATCAAGGAACGCGCGGCAGTTGGCCATTCCTACGATCCCGACACCGACAATCGGGTCACATGGGCCAGACAATTCATCTCATGGTCGGACGGTGGAAAACGTCCCGACTCCGATCTAACCAACCTGGCCGATCACCTCATCAACCGCAAAGCCCTGCGGCTGTCCCGCAAGGAACTCGCCGCCGGGGAAACCGTATCCCCATGAAAACCGCCGAACCCTGTTATGTTTGCGGGGAACCCACCATCTCCGTGCGCTCACTCACCATCCCAAACGCCGCACCTGTCAGCCAGCGCGATGCCGTCGCCATCTGCCGGAACTGCCGGGAACCATGGAACAAAACCCTCATCCTCATCCGCCACATCGAATCCCAAACCCCGAAACCATGATCCCTCCCATCCTAAAACTCACCGCATGCATGTTGGCCACGCCGGTTATCATCTTCTCCGTGGCGGACATCACCGCCAGCACACTTCCCTTTCCCGCTGCCGGTTCCCTCATTGTCGCCACGGGACTCTTCTGGACCATCTGGCTTCTCCGCACATTCGGAGGCATCCGCCTACGCGGAAACGCGAAGCCCTATCATCCGTCTGATCCGTCTGATCCGTCCGATCCGTCCGATCCATCTTCCTCTCCCACCTTCAGACCTTCGACCTCTCCCATCCAAAATCCATAATTCAAAATCCAAAATCAATATCATGCCCCGCAAAGGATCACTCACCCGCCGCTCCCGGGAAATCCAGACCGTCACCACCGACAACCGCGTCGTCCTTTATATCAGGGCGTCCACCCTGGAACAAGTCAACTCGCTTGACGCCCAGCGTTCCGCAGGCTCCCGCTTCGCCGTCCGCCAGGAACTCCTGATCGACGAAACATTCATCGACTCCGGAGTCAGCGCCGTGAAATGCGCCCTGCGGGACCGCCCGCAAGCAGTGCGAATGTTCAGACACATGAAGGGCAGGGGAATCCGCACCATCCTCGTCCTGCGCGTGGACCGCGCGTTCCGCTCGTCGCTCGATTTCTCCCAAACCTTGGCATGGTGCAAGGAAGAGGGATTCAGTTTCCGCTTCATAGATCCCGATATCGACCTCGGCACACCCATGGGGGAAATGTTCATCTCCATCCAGGTATCCCTCGCGCAGATGGAATGTGGAATACGATCCGCCCGCGTCGATGAGGGTCTGGATTCCCTCCGCTCCCGCCGCCTCTCCCGCAATGGGAAATCCGCACCCTACGGATGGTCCGTGGCACCCTGTGCGGACGGCACCAAAACCCGCCAGGGTGGCGACCAATACCGGCACCTCGCCATCCCCGCCGAACAGGCCGTCCTCCGGGGAATGCTCACCTGGTGGCAGGAATCCGGCGGTGCGCATGGCACCCTCACCGCCATCGCTGCACGGCTCAACCGCCTCCGCCTGCCCACCAAGATGGCCGGAAAAACCATGGTCCGCCACGGACGCCCCTTCGTCTGCGATGGCATCTGGAAACCCGCCACCGTTCAGAGCGTCCTCGAACACGCCATCCCCGCCACAGACGCCGAACTCCCCGATGGCATCCCCACCTTCGACCAGGCCGTAGCCGCCCTGTCATCCATCCGATCCGTCCTATCCGTCTGATCCGTCCGATCCATCTCCTTCTCCCATCCAAAATCCAAAATCCGCAATCCAAAATCAATCTCTTCCATCTCCCATGCCCACCATCACCCCCGCCGTCCTCAGCTCCCGCGAATGTCACGACTATGTCGGAGGCCGAAACATCTTCCTCGAACTCCGCGCTCTCTACAGTGATCGCCTGTTAAAGCCCATGCGCACCACCCCGCGCGGGGACGCCTCATGGCTGCGGGAAACTGTCGATGCCGCCCTACGCCTCGCCCACAGCGAAGGCGCTCTCTCCGACCGACCGCGCGTAGACAAAGCCGTAGAGGCGTACAAAAGAAAGCACGGCAAAGACTCCCAATAAATCCATCCGATCCATCCGATCCATCCGATCCATCCGATCCGTCCGATCCGTCCGATCCATCTTCATCTCCCATCAAAAATCCAAAATCCAAAATCCAAAATCAAAAATCATCATGTCTCCTTCCCCTTCTTCCCTCTTCATCGACCTCGAAACCCTGAACACCACCCCGGACTCCATCATCACCGAAATCGGAGCCGTCCGCTTCTACCCCGACAAAAACCTCGCACACGACCCGCGCACCTTCTGCCGGGAACCCTCCATCCCCGACCAGCTCACCCTCGGACGCTCCTTCTCTGTGGACACCATCCGCTTCCATCACAGAGAGAAATCCATGCGTCAGGATTGGTTCGGCCCCACCCTCAAAGAATCCCTCGCTGACCTCGCCCACTTCATCCGGCTCGAACCGTTCAACCGCATCTGGATCTGGGGAAAGGACTTCCACCGCCCCATCCTCGAACATGCGTTCGCCCAGGCCGGCCTCGACATGCCATTCACCCCGTGGATCACCAAGTGCGCGCGGGACACATGGGACAACGCCTTCCCCGGCGTCAAGCACGCCAAGCGCCAGCACCGCGCGGTAGAGGACTGCCTCGCCTCCATCGCCGACCTGCGAGCCGCCGCCGAAAAACTCGATATCGAACTGTCAGCAATATGAACGCCCGACATCTTCAAGACAAAGCCGACCTGTGGAACACCTCGCACCCGGTCGGAACGCCGGTGACGAGATACAAACTCATAAACCCGCTGCGTGAAGCACAGGAAACGAAGACACGCTCGGAAGCGTGGGTGATGGGCGGACACTCCGTGATGGTGATGGTCGAAGGAATCTCCGGCGGGGTCCTGCTGGAATCGGTGAAGCTGATTCATCCAACCACCCGGCAAACAATAGTCGCCAATTCCACCACTTCGGAAATGAAATCCAAGTTCAAAACCCTGAGAAATATGGATATCGGAACGGATAATCACTACGCCATCCCGATAATGCCGATTCCAGGAATCGGTGAAGCGCCATATTGGTTTGAATTATGCCCCATTGAGTCGCTGAAAACCTGCGTATCCACCCATGCGCGTGATTGGAGCATCAATAAGCGCGATGCCTGGATCTACGGAATCGTATGCGGATGGAACGACGATTGCTTCGAGGAACTCATTGAGATCCGCAAGTGGACTCCCGATGCAGTCGCGAGACTGAAAAATCTCCATGAGACATTTCAAGGTCTCGGGAAAACCCACCAAGAGAACGCACATACCATGCCGAAAGTTATGGGGTCTGGATCGGAATGGACTCAGACGCCACCATCGGAAACCGGAATTTATTGGCTCTGGCAAGGCGACGAAGATTCAGCCCCGATACCGGTGCAAGTTTATTCCAACGACCAAGGGACGCATGTTGCGCCGGGGCAATATGGTTGGACTCGCTGGCAAACCATAGATGAGCTTGCAAACTCATTGTGGGCACCATGCAATCCGCCATCCGATCCGCGCGCACAAGAAAACCCAACCGGAAAAGGAGACGATGGACGCAAGGATTCCCATACCGGTCCCGACCATCTCCGCTGGCACAAACTAACGGAACTCACCGCGGGCGATCGCGTGATCGAAGTCATGGCGGCAACCTGTGATGACGGAATCGGAGTGATCGCCCGGTGGACTCGTAACACCGATGATTCGTGGAAGGTGACGGCGATGGATACGGAAGGCGGCGAATGGGAAACCGTTCGCATTTTCGGAGACGAGGAAACCGTTCCCCCGGAACCACCTTCCCATTGGGATGATATCCAGAAGAACTCCAAAATCCACCCATGAGCCAAAAACTGAATGCATCCATCCTCGACAAAGCTCGCGCCGCAGTGGCCGAGATCGCCGGTATCGGGCCGCCACTTGTCGGACTCTCGATGTCTCCGGAAGCGCAAGCTCGTCTCCGGCGGGAATGCACGCCGACGCAATCCGCATATATCCCCCCGTTCGGAGTTTCCATCATCATTGATCCCCGGATGAAACAGAATGGGGCGACGGCGTTTTATGACCGAAAGATATGGAGGAAGAGGGTCAAAGAACAGGTCCGATGGGATCGAAGAACATCAAAACGGAACGCCAAATCAGCTCAACCCTCACCCCTGAAAACACCATGAGCACATTTCTAAACGGCCCCGCAGAGGGCACCAATCTCACCCTCGGGCGCTCGCCCTACTTCCTCAGAGTGGTTCGCACACCAGAAGGAAAATGGGACGCCCTCGACCAGCTCGATGACACACCCTCACCGGATGAGGAAATCCACGTCTATCGAATCGCCAGCGAACCGATGACATCACACGTCGATGGACGCGATCCCAAGACCGGAAAACGCTTTGGCCGGTGGATGAGCATCGCGGACTACGTGTTTCACGATGAGCAACCGGACGACCGGACCGCCCGCTACAAAGCGGCCTGGCAGGAATGGTGCGCCGATCAGGGCAAGAAGATCAATTGGAAGAGCGATCAAATCCTGAATAGCAAGCCATAAAATCCGTCCGGAAACAAACCATCTCTGACATGTATTTCGATAAGTATGCTATTACCAAGGATCGGCGAGAATGGACAAGACTGCGTATCCTTGCGGCCGCGAGGGCTGTACAACGGGAAGCCGAGGCCATGGCCTTGTGCCCGGAGTTGCGCAGATTCTCTACGGTTGCGGAGCGTCAGGAACAAATAGACCGCCGCACGGACCACATGACATCCGACCTGCGCAAAGGACGGGCGGAAATGTGGCGCGACGTGAGGCAATCCTTCCGCGCATTGCCCGCCGACGTGCGCGGGAGAATCATGGAAAAGTGGGAAACCCGCTACATGCCAGGCGATCCGGCCGCGTTCAGCGCCACGATTTTAATGCGGGCGGGAGAGCCGTTCGCATCCGAACTACGCAAAAAATGGATAGCTGACCTTTGCCAGAAATAACAACCACCACCGAAATGGAAACGACACTCGAAAGAAAAACATGGGGCGAACGCGAAGGCGTCACGCTCGAACTGCTGGGCAAATTCACCAAGGCCGGAGATGCAACACATGGCGAAGTCCGACAATCATGGGCATACCGCGGAGATTGCACCGAGACCGGAGACCAGCGCATCAAAGCTGCCATCGGTGAGGAAGCCTATGAACACCACCATTGGGACGCCGTGGCCTGCAATGGAGGCGTGATCGTCGTGGTGCCTCGCTGGAAGTTCAAGGAAGGCCGCGGCGGCGATTCCAGTCTAGGACTGGCAGCGGAATACTACTGGGCGATGAAAGTCATATCGGAAGATGACCCGCACGAAGATCACGGCGTCCGCCCATGCACGAAGAAGGAAATCGCACGCGACAACTACACCCAACGCGTTCGCGTCC
>OCZT010005767.1_pt1 | contig 12308 bp, 8 predicted proteins | sample 1539031 | NCBI WGS metagenome assembly OCZT01 (sample SAMEA3539308, study PRJEB22396) | soil metagenome | biome: tundra; feature: field; material: soil | place: USA | collected 2010-05 | depth 0.15 m
GGTCTCGATGCCCTCGACGATCAGCCGGCAGCCGGTCACGCTCGCGAAGTGACAAAGGCCGACGATCATGGCCTGGCGTGCGTCGTCGGTCTCGAGGCCGGCGATGAGTGATCGATCGAGTTTCACGAACGCGGGGCGCAGTTCCACGATATGGCGCAGGCTGGCGAACCCGGTGCCGGCGTCATCTACGGCGAAGTCCACCTTCGGGCCGAGCGACGCCATCGCGGCGCGGAATGCCGGGTAGTCGGTGATGGCCGCGTGCTCGGTCACCTCCAGCACGACGCGTCGGCTGGTTGCAGCGAGGAGGATGCGCAGCCGCTCTCCCGCCAGAATCAGCTCCGGCGTGGCGTTCAGGTTGAGCCAGGCAGATTCAGGCAAGCCCTCCGCCGCGGCGAGAGCGGCCGCTAGCGTGGCCGTCTCCAGCTTGGGTCCGAGTCCGACCGCGGCTGCTTGGGCGAACACGAGCTCAGGATCGGCGCCGTCGGTGAAGCGCGTGAGAGCCTCGTAGCCCACGATCTCATCGCGCCGGAGGTCGACGATCGGTTGGAATACCGGATCGAAGGCTCGGCGGAGAATGATGCCCGCGATTTGGTCGCGACCACGTCCTGCCTCGGTCCGCTCGGCTACGTCGCGTCCGATCAGCATCCCGACCAGGTCCGCGAACTCGACGAGTGCCGGCAGCGCCTCGGCGACCGCGACCTCCTCCGCGCCTTCCACGGAACTGACAAGTAGCAGCCCGATGAGCCTCTGGTGGTGCCGAACGGGCGCGTACGCAACGGAACGGATGCCGAGGCGGTTGAGGAGCTGGTTGTAGGGGTTCGTGGGCCGGTTCACCCATGGCTCGATCCAGGGGCCCTGTTCGGCCCGCTCGCGGAGGTACCGACTGCGCGGGGCCGGGATCAGCCGCAACGGCGGCTCGGATTGTCCCGCGATCACGAACCCGATCGGCGATGCTCTTCCATCGAGCTCGAACAGGAATAGACCTGCGGCCGCTACGCCCGTGAGGGTCACGACCTGGCGGCAGATCGCCTCAGCAGTGGCCTCGGGCGTGTCGCCTGAACGCAGGCCGCTGATCGTCCCCGCGATGAGGGAGCGCCGCCGTGCGAGACGAGTCGAGCGCTCCTCGAGCGTTCGCTCGTGCGTCACGTCGCGCTTGACGGCCACATAGCTCGTGATCGAGCCGGAGGAGTCGCGGATCGGCGAGATTACCGTCTCCTCCGTGAAGAGGGTTCCGTCCTTGCGCCTGTTGATGAGATCGCCCACCCAGGGCAAGCCGTTTGTGATCGAGGCCCACATCGCCTCGTAAAACCAGGGAGTCTGCAGGCCGCCCTTCAAGAGCCGTGGGTTCTTGCACATGACCTCGGCGCGGAGATACCCCGTCACCCTCTCGAAGGCGGGATTGACGTACGTTATCCGCCCTTGGCGGTCGGTTATGACGACCGACTCCGCCGCCTGCTCGATGCCGGAGGCAAGCCGATTGCGCTCGTCCTCGGTGTTCGATTGCTGGGTGACGTCGACACCGATGCCACCCACTCCGGCGCGGTTGTCGGCCGTCGGCATGGGAAACTCGACGAGCAAGACGGTATGGGGACCATCCTCGAGCGGCATCACGCGCGAGAAGATCTGCGATCCAGCCCCCTGGCGGACGGCGTCGTCGTGGGCGCGGACCATCGTGGCGCTTTCGTGAGGCCACATGTCAGCGTCGGTCTTGCCAAACCAATCGGACCCCATCTTCTTGCCCATGGTGGCGAGAAGGTAGGGGTTGGCGTACACGTAGCGACCGTCGGCGTCCTTGATGAACGCGGCGACGGGAAACGCCTCCATGAGGTCGCGGAACTGCGCCGCCAACGGCTCGGAGAAGATCGAGGCCGCCGCCTCGTTGGATAGCGCCGGGCCGTGCGGACTTGTCGTGACTCTGCGCCCGGAGGATGTGCGGTTCCGCGGCGCACGCGGGTCGCCCTGCCGACCGGCGTCTCGCCCCGAAGGATCTCCCATCGCTCCACCCCATCGAGCGCGCTCTATCGGCGTGCCGACCTCACCGGCCGGCCACCGTAGCGGTTGTCACCCTACGCCGTTCACTCGGAACAGGCCAGCCCCCCAGAAGTCAACCTCAGGTGCCGTCCGATGGCAAGGATGTGGTGCGCGCTGTCGACTTGCTGCTCTTTGGCCTTGGACTTTCGGAGTGACTTCCGTCTACGGTAGCCGACAGGCCACGCAGGTTCGGACAACGGGCGGGAACCGGACCACGTTCATCGACCCCACGCGGCCGTCAGATCGATCAGAGGTCCTCTCCCTGTGAGAAGCTCGAGAACACTAGGGGCTGCATTCGCTGTGGTCGCGGCGTTGTCTTTCGCCGGCAGCGTCGCAGCCAGCAGCACTTCCGTCATTCGGCCGGGCGACGTTGCTGGCGGCACGCTGCCGGCCGGGGCTGGTCAAACGTGGTCCACGGCAGGCACTCACTCTGGAGGCATGGTCTCGCTTGTCACGGGACCAGCGGCGCCGCCTCTGGGCGTCGGAAGCATCCAGATGACCACCGACGGCGACCCGGCCAGGGGGGCGTTGCTCACCAACAGCTACGTCGGCACCGCGCTTTCCAGCATTGACGCGCTCAGCTACAGCACCTACCGCTCCTCCATTTCGACCAACAGCGAGGCACAGAACATCGCCCTCACTCTCCTGGTCGACTACAACGGTCCCGACGTTACCGGCGGCTCGACCACTCTCATCTTTGAGCCGGTCTATCAGCCGGGCGGCGTGGGCGCGATGAAGACCGACACCTGGCAGACATGGGATGCGCTCCAGGGCGGAAAGGCCACTTGGTGGTCGACCAGTGACTTGCCGAACCCGGCGGGCCCCGGTTTCATCGCCTGCAATCCGAACGTCGCCGTCGTGCCGCCTGGCTGCGCCGACAAGTTGTTCGTTTCCCTGTCCTCCATCCTGGACGCCTATCCGAGCGCGACCATCAGGGCCGGCGTGAACGGCAGCGTCGGACTTGCCGTCGGTTCCGGCTGGGCCGGCGCATTCACCGGCTACGCCGACGCCCTGAAGATCGGCATTGGCGGCAATACCACTACCTACGATTTCGAGCCAAAGGCGTCGCTCAGCGTGAAGGCTCCGGACGCCTCCCGGGTCCAAGGAAACGCCAATCCAACCTTTGTCCCGGGTTACGCCGGCTTCGTGTTCGGCGATACCGCGGCCAGCCTCACAACCCAGCCGACCTGTACGACCACCGCGACAGCAGATAGCCCGGTCGGAACGTACCCGATCGTTTGCACGGGCGGAGTTTCCGCCAACTACGACATCACCTACGTTGCCGGCACGCTTGACGTCATCGCGGGCGCGACCGTCACCCCGACGGTTGAACCTACTCAGATTGCCGGAGGCGTTACCGGCACCCCTACAACTGAACCCAGTCAGAGGCTCGAAGGCGCGACAGGCATTCCGGTCCGCGCCGCTACGCCGCCTGCAACGAGCGCTACCGCCAGATCGGAAGATGGGCGCGACGCCACGCCTCTATTGGCTCTCCTGATCTGCGCGGCCTTCGGCTCTCTCGGCCTTCTGGTAGTTGGAGCCCAACGACGAAGCATTCGCCGCTCGCCTCTCGGGCGGTCCGGAGAGCCGCGACTGCGCCGAATGGACGGGTTGGGGCGCCTCCAATGCAACCGGCGTAGGGCGGCGAGGAGCTGACCCGCCGCCCTACGGGCGAAGTACGGGTCGGCCGAGACGAACGGCCCATACGCAGGGCAGGACCGCACTTACATACTTGAACGAGGCCGTGTCCGCGACCCACGTACCGTAGGGAGACACGATCGAGAGCCCAGCCGATCGCCACCGCACGGTCCGGCCGGTGCTCCTGATGCTCGTTCTCGGGGCCTTCCTCGTCATAGTCGGTGCGACTGCGACCGGACAGGCCGCGCTCGTGACCGCCGACTCATCGACCACCATCCTCAACGCGACGGTCAACGCGGACGCAGCCTCGGTGCGCGTCTTCGTAGGGCTGAACCTGAGCCAATCGGACCTCGCGCCGGGCGGCCTCAGCGCCGACCGCAAGGCAGCGCTCCAGCGCGGCCTGCACCTCCTGACGGACAGCGGCGGAATTCTCCACGTCGCGTTGCTGTCTCGGGACGGCACGATATTGGCCAGCGACGATGGCGCAGGCGTGGGCCAGCCAGCGCCGCTCACACAGGGGCTCACGAGCGCGGTCCAAAACGCGCGCGCCGATGCCGCCATCGTGGGGCGCGACGACACCGGCGCGGTCGCGTCGCTTGCGACCGATTCGGTGCTGCGCGAGTATCTGCCGATCATCGACCAGGGCCGAGTTTATGCCACCGTCGCCGTGTGGCGGGATGCTGCGCCCATCCTCGACCAGCTTCAGCAAGGCCGCATCCGCGTCGTCGTCATCACCCTTACGGCAGCGCTTATCAGCGCGCTACTGCTCTTCTTCGTTTTCCGTGCAGCTCAGCAGCGCCTCACGCGCCAGACACGCCAACTGCTCGACGCGGCGCGCTCCGATCCGCTGACGGGCGCGCTCAATCACGGCTCGCTCGTGGAGATGCTCGGCGCGCAAATCGAGGCAGCGCGAACCGGCGGCGGAGGCATCGGTGTGGCCCTCATCGACCTCGACAACTTCGGCTTGCTCGACGACACGTACGGGCATCTCGCCGGGGATCACGTGCTCATGGAGGCCGTTCGACTTCTCGCCGACTGGATGCCACCCGGGGCCAGCTGGGGCCGCTACGGGCCCGATGAATTCCTGGTGATCACCGCAACGGGGGACGAGGCCGAACTCAAGCCTGCCGTAGAGCGGTTGCGGACCAATCTGGTTCGGACGACGCTCCAGTTCGGGGACTCGGAGCGCCTCCCGGTGACATTCAGCGCCGGCCTCTGCTTCTTCCCGACGAATGGCGAGTCCGTCACGACTCTTCTCTCCATGGCGGCGATCACCCTTGACGAGGCCAAGGCGAGCGGAGGCGATGCAATTCGCGTGGCCGAGGCAGGTCTTCCCGAACCGGGCTATGTGAAAACCTTCGACGTTCTCGAGGGTCTGGTCATGGCTGTGGACACCAAGGATCGCTACACTCGCCGGCACTCGGAAGACGTGGCCCGCTACTCCGACTTCCTCGCGCGCCGGCTCGATCTCGACGCGAACACCCGGCGCGCGATACAGAGCGCCAGCAAGCTCCATGACATCGGCAAGATCGGAATTCCCGACGCGATTCTCCGCAAGCCGGGACGACTCACCGACGGGGAGTATGCAATCGCCAAACAGCACGTCACCCTGGGCGATTCGATCGTGCGAGACCTGCCCGACATAGACCTCATCCGCGCGGGCATCCTCCACCATCATGAGCGTTGGGACGGGCAGGGTTATCCGGACAGACTAGCCGGGGAGGCCATCCCCCTCATCGCACGCATCCTGGCCGTTGGGGACGCCTTCTCGGGAATGACGACGACACGCCCGTACCGAAAGGCTCTCTCTGTGGAGGTAGCGCTCCGGCGGCTCGAGGAAGCCGCAGGCAGCCAACTGGACCCGTGCTTGGTGGAGATCTTCGTTCAAGGCCTCAGGACTGCCACCGACGCGCCGATGCCCACCGAGTCATCGTCCTCCGATTCCGGCCTGCCGCTCACGCTGCAGGGTCACCAGGTCGCCTGATGGCCGGGCGAAGAACCGCCCGGGTGCTGGCCGTGGCTCTGATCGGGTTGGCTGCGGTGACCGTTCTGGGGAACCCCGCCTCGGTCAGAGCGGCGACGCCCTGGGCCATCGATCTTTCGCCCGCGGCCCTGACGGAGGGAGTCGCGAGTGACGTGACAGTCACCGTGACCTCCGGCGATTCCGATCTTGGCCGCATCGTGCTGACCGTGCCGGCGGGGTTCACTGTCCTTGCGACGAGCATCTCGAGCGTCCCATCCGGGGCCGTCTGGACATCGGACGGGGCGGGCCCCGGGCCGGTTCAGGTGACGTTCAGCACCACGACTGGTCCATGGCGCCTCGCGCTTGGAGCCAAGGGCGTCTTCATCGTCCGCGTCATCGCAACCTCCAGTCCACTCGGTGCGTGGAGCGCCTGGGCATACCACAACATCGCCGTGGACTCCCAACTCATCAGCGGGCCTCTTCAGCGTCCGAGGCCCTTTGTGATCGTGCCGGGGTCCACGCCGGAGCCAACGCCCACGACGACACCCAGGCCAAGTTTGACCCCAGCGCCAAGTTTGACCCCAGCGCCAAGTTTGACCCCAGCGCCAAGTTCGGCATCCGCACGCACCTCGACAACGCGACCCACCGCGGTTCCCAGCGTCAGGTCCCCCGGGGCCACGCCGGTCCCCAACAGTGCGTCTCCTGGGGCAACCCCGAGTCCATTGGCGTCCGACTCGACCGCCCCGTCCGAGACGCCGTACGCTCTCGGCTCGCCGGGCTCCTCAGCGGGCGGTGCGGTGGTCGGCGGGGGAGCAGGAACCGCCCTCTACGTGCAAGTGCTGCCGGCCGGGGGCACCGTTCAGCTCGACCTCCAGGCGGTCGGCGCGATCGGTATGTTCGCCTGGCTCGTGCCGGGCTTGGCCCTCGGCTTGCCGGGCTTGCTGCTCGTCCTCATCGTGCTGGTCCAGGCGAGCTTTGCCACAGCTTTTGTACCGGTCACTCGACGGGTGTTCGGCGTGAGACGCCGACGACGCGGCCTCCACGCCTAGCGGCTGTTGCCCTCAGTACCATCGGCAGGTCTGGTCCGTCCTGTCCGTCAACTGAGGGCAGGACCAGCAGACGCTGGAGGCTGGGGTGAGCGGCGAAGAGCGGCCCTCGGAGCCGATTAGCGGGCCGGTAACCCCAACCGTGGCGCGTCGGGCCCGGACCTGCCCGGAGCCAGGGTAGGGCCGGTCAGGTAGGTCCCTAGTAAAAATTGGCTACCACCGGCCCTTCCGGGATCTTCCGAGCAAGACTAGGTTCCGCCCCGAGGAAAGGGGCGGAACATGCGGACGAGGGGCAGGGGTCTTCACGTTGGTCTTGGGATCGCGGGCCGCGTCGTACTTGTGTTGATGCTGACCCTGACGGGCAATGCCGCGGTGGCGGCGCTCTCCACATCTGCCGTCGTGGCCGCCGGCGACCCCATCATCGCCGCCGCCGGCGACTACGGCTGCGACCCGTTGAACGCCGCTTACAACAACCTCAACGGCTCGCTCAACGGCGGCCAGTGCCAGCAGAAGGCGACTTCAAACCTCCTCGTAAACGGCAACTTCAGCGCGGTTCTGGCTCTGGGGGACCAGCATTACTGCGGCAGCCTGCCCGAGTACCAGCAGGCTTACGATCCCACTTGGGGTCGCGTCAAGTCGATCACGCACCCGATCCCCGGCAACCACGAGTACCTGACGGACGGCGGCTCGACGCCCACAACCGGTTGCGATAGCTCCAACGCCGGCGCCGCGGGCTATTTCAACTACTTCGGGTCGGCTGCCGGAACTTCGGGTCAGGGCTGGTATAGCTTCGACATCGGAGCCTGGCACCTGATCGCCCTCAACTCGAACTGCAGCGACGCGGGGGGCTGCATCCCCACCTCGCCTCAGGGCATGTGGCTGGCCGCCGACCTGGCGGCGCACCAGAACCAGTGCATCCTCGCCTACTGGCACATCCCGCTGTTCAGCTCCGGAGGCCGAGCTGCGCAGAACAGCTACTGGCTTTGGAAGCAGCTGTATGCGGCGCACGCCGACCTTGTGCTCGACGGCCACGACCACATCTACGAGCGGTTCGATCCTCAGGATGCGAATGGCGTTGCAGACCCGAACGGCATGCGGGAGTTCATCGTCGGTACCGGCGGGGCCAACCACACCTCTATCGCGACGGTCGCTTCCAATAGCGTCGTTCGCAACGCGACCACTTTCGGGGTGCTTGCTCTGACGCTGCACGCCGGCAGCTACGACTGGAACTTCGAGCCCGCCGCGGGCAGCTTTGCCGACAGCGGCTCGGCCTCCTGCCACAACACCGGATCCACACCGCCGAGCCCCAGTCCGAGCCCCAGTCCGAGCTCCGCGCCGAGCTCCGCGCCGAGTTCCAGCCCCCCGGCCGGCAACGCCGCGACATTCAGCCCGGCGGCCGATAGCTACGTGGACGCATCGGCCCCGACTACGACTCACGGCAAGCTCACCAGCCTGCGATTGGACGCGTCGCCCGTGGTCCGCTCGTATCTGCGCTTCAACGTCACCGGAATCACCGGCACGGTCGCCAGCGCCACGCTGCGGGTCTGGGCCGGCACAGCCCAGACGACCGGATACGACGCCTATTCGGTCGCGGACAATACCTGGGGGGAAGCCACCATCACGAGCGCCAACTCGCCCCCGTTCGGCCCGACCAGGCTCGGCAGCTCGGGCAAGATCGCGGCCGGGACTTGGGCGAGCGTCGACGTGACGTCCGCGATCGCCGGCAACGGCCTGGTCAGTTTCGGGCTCTCGACGACGAACAGCACGGCCGTCTCACTGTCATCGCGAGAGGGCCTGCTTCCGCCCCAACTCGTCATCGTCTCGTCGGGCTCTGGCTCGGGCAATTCGCCGACGAACCCTCCCACCGACACGCCCACCAACACGCCCACCGCAGCCACGAGTCCGACACCCGCGTCGACTGCCACGCCGTCCCCAACGCCGAGCCCAACGCCGAGCCCAACGCCGAGCCCAACGGCTTCTCAGGGCGGATCTCCCGGCATCGCCACGTTCACTCCGGACGCCGATAGCTACGTCGATGCCTCGGGTCCCGGGTCCAACTTCGGAAGGCTGACTCAAGTCCGGCTCGACGGCTCGCCCACGGTCCGCACATTCCTGCGCTTCACCGTAACCGGCGTGGCTGGGACCGTGAACTCGGCGGTCTTGCGTGTGTTCGCCAACTCGGCGCAGACGACGGGCTATGACCTCTACTCGGTCGCGAATGGCACGTGGGGCGAGACCGCGATCACCGACGCGAACGCTCCGCCATTTGGTACCACCAAGCTCGGGAGCTCGGGCAAGATCATCGCGGGTAGCTGGACGAGTATCGATGCGACTTCCGCGATCAGCGGCAACGGAACCTACAGCTTCGGTCTGTCGACCGCCAACAGCACCGCGGTCTCGCTCTCCTCGCGAGAGGGCGCAAATCCGCCCCAGCTCACCGTTACCTGGACGAGTGGGGCCTCGATGGTTGCGCCGGCATCGCCGAGTCGTCCAGATCCGTGGCTCGCGATTCCGCTCCTTCTGATTTCGGTACTCGCGTCTGGAATGCTGCTACTCGCCGGGAGGCCGGCGCGCCGGGTCCTCCTCGGCCCGCAAGTTCGACCCTCGTCGTGGCCGGGATGCACCGGAACCACTCAGTTACGTCCCTTCTTGGGCGATCCAGGGGGGTATTGAGTACTACCCAGCTTGGGCCATAAGTCGTAGGCTGAGCACAGGCTCGATCGGCCGCAGGGCTCCGGTGGGGACGCCACGCCGGATGAAGTGAGGGGAAAATCGTGGAGACGATGACAGTGGCGGGGGAAGGCCTGCTCGAGGTCAACGTCGACGGGAAGGTCGTCAGAGTTGTCTCGCGACCGGCCGACGACGATCGTCAGAGTCTGCTCTTCGAACTCGACCTCACCCCCGCGGCGGGGAGCGACCGGCCTCTCTCGGACGAGGACGTTGCCTCTGTGGTTCGCGGCCTGATCGATGGCGCGACCGAGCGCGGGCAGAGACCCGAGGTCATCGGCGTGTCGCCCGGAGCGGCGCTGGCCTTCCCGGACGATCCTAGGATCTCGATCCGCCCCGTCAAGCCGGTCTCCTTCTCGCTCCCCGGTTCGCCGGCCGGCCTGATCCTCCAGATGGACGAACAGGGCGACGGCCACCTCTGGGCACTATCGAATAAGCGCGTGCCGCTCGGGTCGGAGGGCATGTGGTGGATCGTCACTCTGCTCATCGACGCCCTCGAAATGCCCGACGTCGTCTCGCGGTGGCCACGCTTCATGACCCTCGGCGAGGCTGCGGGTGGCTCGGCCACCCAGGCCAGGATGGAGAGCGGAGATTCGGGCGAGCTTCGTCTCGTCTGGCGCCGGCTTCAAAGCGGCGTCGTAGGCGAGATCGTGGCCTCGCACGAACTATCTCGTGAGGCCGCGGCCGGCTGGCTGAGCATCCTGATCCCCGTGCTCGATCAGCTCGAGCGTCAACGCGTGCACCGTCAGCGCTTGCGTGTCGCCAAGACCGCCGAAAAGCAGGCTCGCGATCTGGAGCGCCGGCCAACCAAAGCCGTCCGTCGCAAGCGCGTCTGAGGATCAGTTCGCCGCAGAGACGGACCCTTTAGGAAGGTCGTCCGCGATCGCGGCAGCCCAGGCTTCTATCTCCGGCCAGTTTCGGAAGTCTCCGGCGGGAAGCCCCTTCTTGGCAGCCGGCATGAACGACATGAACCGCTCGGCAAACCCGACCGGCTTCTGATCCGGCAGGTAGGCGCCAAAGAAGACTCGGTGCTCACGAGCATGGACGGTCTCGATTAGCTCGGGTACCTCCTTCGGTACCGTGACGACCTTCTGGTCCCGACCCTTGGCGTCGAATGTCTGGATCGAGCCATCTCGATGCTCGTCTGAGTCTAGCCGTGACCGGTCAGGCGTGGTGCAACTCCGTATGAGGGCGACCCTAAGGTTAGGGGCAGTCTGCGTCGAGAAGGGCTTCCAGATCGGCGACGGCTCCTCGCAGCTGATCGTTGGCCCGACCCCATGCCAGCCAGTTGGCGCAGCTTCGCTCCGACCACCCGGTAGTGGTCCCCGGAGCCCGGTCAAATGCCTGGAGAAAGGCTCGCGTTTCCGAGTTACGAGTCGCTACAACCCGAACGCTGAGACGCCGGAACTCGCCGATATCCATGAAGCCTCCTGCAGCGGACCGCCCCCGTGCGAAATGACTGTACTCCGGCGCGAGCGCCTTTCAGTCGACCGGGGGTTTTCATCCTCCCGACTGGCGCCTGACCCAGCCTAAATTAGGCGAAAGGAAGTGGCCGGAGCGGCCGTGCTCTCGGCAGGAGGAATCGTCATGCCGCTTTTCGGACCTCCCAACGTCGACAAACTCAAGGCGAAGGGAGACGTCCCTGGGCTGATCAAAGCGCTGAGATATGAGAAGGACTCGGGGGTGCGCCACGACGCTGCCCTGGCTCTCGGCAAGATAGGCGACGCCCGCGCCGTCGAACCCTTCATCGCCGCCCTCGGAGACCAGAACGGCCTGGTCCGCTGGTCTGCCGCCGAGTCGCTCGGCGCTTTCGGCGACGCCCGCGCCGTGGGACCGCTGATCGTCGCTCTCAAGGACACCAACGTCAACGTGCGTGTGGCTGCCGCGGAGGCGCTCGGCAATATCGGCGACGCCCGCGCCGTGGAACCGCTGATAGCGGCCCTCAACGACGAGGAGTGGGGGGTGCGCAGGGCGGCTATCGCAATCCTTGGCAGGATCGGTGGCGCCCAGGCCGTCGAGCCCCTCCGTGTCGCCCTCGGGGATCAGCGGGAGGAGGTGCGCAAGGCTGCTGCCGAGGCGCTCGACCAGCTTGGCCGGCAGCCCAATCGCGGTAACGCCGAGCAGGCTATCTGGTGACAGGCTCGGAGCTCGGTTCCACGCTCACTCTCCGGCATATGTCGCAGCATCGCGGCCAGCATCAAGGAGACTCGATGGACAACGCAGAACGGAAGGAAGAGCACCTCAATCAGGTGATCGCCCAAGCCATGGGCGGAGAGGCGCCCGCCGTCAATCCGCTTGGCGTGGAGGCGCTGGCGTCCATTCCAATCCACGACAGCGAGGAGTTACCGCAGGACTGCCGCGGCGCAGAGGCGACCAAGCCAACGTCCGAAGCCTCTGCGGATGAGCTGACTCGTCACGCTCAATACCTGGAGTGGCGAGCCGGGCTTCTGACTGGCGAGGCAGTGGCGCTCCGCTCGATAGCCGCGACCCGCTGACCCCCCAGTCTCAGAAGGAGCGCAGGTGGACTCGTACGAGGTCTATGCCTCGGCGATTACCCCGATCGAGATCCGAAAACCGGCACGGCGTTGCAACGGAGGCATCAGGGTACCTTGACCAACCGGCGCGTCGCCCGGGAACCAGCGCACCCATTCCTTGTTGAACGCGTCGAACTCTGTCGGGTCGCGTAACGCCCAGTTTGCCCAGACCACCTTGTCCAGCGAGCTTCCCTCAGCCTCGAGCCTCGCTTTCATGTTGCGCAGGCATTGGCTTGTCTGTTCCTTGATACCTCCGGCGACGAGCAGCCCAGTATCGGGATCGACGGGGCCCATCGACGATACGTAGATCATGCCTCCGGCCCCTACCGCCCGGCCGAAGCCAATGGATTCATCAATTGGCTGAGGCAC
>OCZT010005768.1_pt1 | contig 12304 bp, 9 predicted proteins | sample 1539031 | NCBI WGS metagenome assembly OCZT01 (sample SAMEA3539308, study PRJEB22396) | soil metagenome | biome: tundra; feature: field; material: soil | place: USA | collected 2010-05 | depth 0.15 m
CAAAGCCCAGGGTTGCGAGCCGCGAGCTACCCTGGGTGAACTGCGCCACGCGACCCCAACCCCAACGGGGTTGCGCCCGCCGCGCTTTGTGCGCCAGGCCGCAACCCCGTTGGGGTTGGCTCTTCCCGGACCCATTTTCCCAGGGTAGCTCGCAGCTCGCAACCCTGGGCTGGAGGGCACAATCCCTTTGGGATTGAGTTAGGTGGCGGAGGAGCCGTGAGTAGTGATGTGTCAGGCGGCGCACGAGCTGCTTTCGGCGCCAAGCAGCCTGGGTGTCAGTCCCACACGTACCGCTCAAACTTCAGTCGTCCCGTCTTACTCGGCCGGAGTAGCGTAACGCCCTCCAGGCTCTGAGCTTACCTCGGAATACGGCAGGTTTTTCCTGGGTCCCAATCGCGCCGTTGTCCCGAAGCCCATCGACGCGGCCAACCGTGGCAATCTGAGGCACGTAGCGCCAAAAACGCTCCGGAAAGCGCTATATGTGGGGTTCTCCCAAATCGGCCAGCCCCTACAGGTAGTGTGGCCTGGCTGGTCCCAATTTCCAATCCCAGAAGCGCGCCTCGCAGGGTAGGCCGGACCAATCTACAGTCTGAGGCCTAATGGGAGTCATGCAATCAGTTCTCACTATTGACACTAATCCGCCGCCAGCCTTCTTGCCTTGTGCGACGAGTACACCCGCACCATCGAACCCGCCCGCGCCCTCGCCCCCTAAACCTTGAACTTGGAACGTACCCCCAGCGACCTCGTCAACCAAACCTACGGCTAGGAGTTCATGCAGGGAACTCAGGACGATACCGATGAATACTGTTTAGCTGAAAATTCAGCTTTTCCCGTGTGAATTCCCGTCCGGCGGGTGCTAATTGTGGAAACAGATGATGTCCGATTCAGAATTGCTGGCGCGGTTTGCTCGCAGCCGTTCCGAGGACGCTTTCGCCGAACTCGTTCGGCGGCACGTCAACCTCGTCTATTCTGCGGCGCTCCGGCAGGTGGGCGGCGATGGGCATCTCGCCCAGGATGTCGCCCAGACGGTGTTCAGCGATCTGGCCCGCAAAGCGCCCGCGCTCGCGCGCCGGGCGACCCTCACCGGCTGGCTTTATACCAGCGCGCGCTTTGCCGCCGCCAAGCTTGTGCGCGCGGAACGCCGCCGCCTCAACCGCGAGGAAGAGTTTATGCGCGAACCAAACGACGCCGCGCCCGAAGCGGATTGGGAACAGCTCCGCCCGGTGCTGGACGAAGTCATGCACCAACTCCAGGAAACCGACCGCGAAGCCATCCTGTTGCGCTATTTTGAGAATCGGCCATTTGCCGATATCGGCGCGCGTTGCGGCCTCAACGAAAACGCGGCGCGCATGCGCGTGGAGCGCGCGCTGGAAAAGCTGCGCAGCCTGCTCGCCAGACGGGGCGTTACGACGGTCGCCGCACTGGCCTCCGTGATTTCCGCTCACGCTGTGCAGGTTGCCCCAGCCAGCCTGGCCGCAATCCTGGCCGCCACGTCGCTCGCCAGCGCCGGCACCGGGACCCTCGCCTTTTGGAGCATTATGAATATGACCAAACTGAAACTCGGCATTGGGGCTCTCGTCGTGGCCAGCGCGTCCACGGCCCTGATCGTCCAACATCAGGCCCGGGAAAAACTGCTGTTGGCGAACGAAGCTTTGACGCAACAAATCGCTCAACTGAAGACCGACAATGAAACCCTTTCCAGCCTGGCCACCCAGGCGAAGAAGCCCGCATTACTGCCAAGCGATCAGTTAAGTGAATTGTTGCGGCTGCGCGGGGAAGTCGGAATGCTTCGACAACAGACCAATGAGCTCAGCAGATTGCGGCAGGAGAATCGGAAACTGATGTCGCAGGCCGCGGCACAATCTGAGTCCACCAATCAGGTGTCCGCGGAAGACCAGTTCACACTGCGACAAACGCATGCCGTTGACGCCATGAGCGCCCTCCTCAATGCGATTAAAGGTTACGCGACGAACCACAATGGACAATTCCCCGGAACCCTTGATCAGCTTACGGCCTCCGGCGATCTTGGGACCTCCCGCTTTGCCGGCAATCTCGGACTGGATGATTTCGAATTGAAGCAAGGCGGCGCGGTGGACCCGCACGACGGCAAGGTCATTCTCAGCCTCCGCGTTCCGCTTCAAAGGCCTGGGGGATCTTCGGTGATAGTCTTGGGCGGAATAGACGATGACGGTGTGCTCAAGACCATCATAAGGAATGTAAGTCCTGACGCAGCCCAGGCTTCACCAGCGCCCCCGCAATAATCTGACCGGCTAATCCGTCTCTTTCTCCGTGAGCCAGGGGCGGGCGGAAGGCTAGCGCGGCTGACGGTTGGGCGGGTTGCGGTGCAATTCCGTGACGGCGGCTTTGGCGGCTGGGTCCCCCTTGGCGACGGCGTCGTTCAAGCGTTCGGTCAGGGCGGTTAAGTGGCGGTTGACCGCATCTTGTTGCTCCGGCACCAGATCGGGCCGCGACAGACGGTAGAGCACCATCTCCGCAGTTACATAATCGTTGGTCTTGCTGGCCTCGAGGGCGGTTTGCCACATCTGCCTAAGCTCGGGGGCGGCCTTGTCAAAGACCTTGGCGTCATCCGCGGTTACAAGCGCCTTCTTGCCGCACCCAGCCAGCAGCAACAGGGCCGCGCTCGCCGCGGTTAACCGTCTAAGGAACTTACTTGCGATAAACATATCGGTTGCACATGTGCCCGCGGAACCTTCGGCCCTCTAAGGGCCGCCGCCATTGGCTAGACCCGGTGCCCACCACAGGAATGTCCTGTGCCCAGGCCCCGGGGCGGAGGCGCTGCCAGCCGCCTGCGAATCTTTGTCGAAGGCTTCCCGACTGATGAACACGACGTGCCCCGCGAGAGCAACGATCGACCCACCTTTATTATTGTGCAGCCGCCCGATTCCTTCCCCGTTGGAGATCCGCGGAAAGTTGGCGGCGTCATTAAATTCAAAGGCGCCTGGGTTGCCCTGCCCGAGCCGGTTCTCATCCGGTTCCCACAACAAATAGCACATTGGGCTCCAGACCTCGGTGATCTTGCACGCCCAATACGGATTGGAGGTGGTGGTATTCTGATAGTTGTTCGCCGCGCCATTCATTACGTAGCTGGACATTCTATTATTTCGATGGTTCGCCGTGCCCGGGCGTGCCAGCCAGGTGGGACTCTTTATGTCCACCGGGCAGAGGTAGGTCTTGGGGTTGGGCATGTATTGGAACCAAAGCCCTCCCTTGTAGGCGGTAAGCTGGTTGTTTTCGTAAGCCCCTCCTGGACCCGTGTCCGGGATCACTCCATTAATGACCGTATAGAGCCAGCCGGCCGCAGGAGGAGTTGTAAGCGCAGCCCCACCGTCCCAGTTGGGAAAGGCGAGACGATCCGCGTTGTCGGTGGCATACATGCTCATGGCCAGGACCATTTGCTTTTCGTTATTGATGCAGGTAACGCGCACTGCCTTCGCCTTCGCGGTGGCGAGTGCCGGCAAAAGCAGTGCTGCAAGAATGGCGATGATGGCGATGACCACCAGCAATTCAATCAACGTAAACGCGCGCTGTTGGGATGTGGGGGGCATTCTCATAGATCTGGGAATCTGTTAATAATTCTTATGAAACACTACGAATTCCAACGACCAAATCTTTGCAGTGGGATCTGAACTCGGCTACTGGCACCGCTTCAACTGCCGGTTTGTCTATCACACTGTTGGTATTGTAACTCTATTCTCGAACCATGACAAGGAAGAATTCTGCCTGTGTTGTATTGCCTCAGTCGTTGCGGGAAGAGGTAGGGCAGGCGGTGGTTCCTATTTCCGTTTGCGGGCAACACCGGCCTGCAGGGCGGCGCGCTGGACGGCGGCGGCGACGCGCTGGACCACCTGGCGGTTGAAGACGCTTGGGACGATGTATTCGGCGCTCAGTTCACGCGGCGTAATGCATCCCGCGATGGCGCGCGCGGCAGCCTGCTTCATGCTCTCGGTAATCTGCGTGGAACGAACGTCCAGGGCGCCGCGGAAGATGCCCGGGAAGGCCAGCACGTTGTTAATCTGGTTAGGGTAATCACTGCGGCCCGTGGCCACGATGAATGCGTAGCGGGCGGCTTCTTCGGGCATGATTTCCGGGGTGGGATTAGCCAAGGCAAAGACGATGGCCTTCGGGGCCATGCGCCGGAGATCTTTGGCCTGCAAGGTCCCGGGACCGGAGACGCCGATGAACACGTTCGCGCCGCGGAGCGCGTCCTGGATCCGCCCCTGTAAATTGCGCGGGTTGGTGTGCTGGACCAGCCAGGCCTTGCTTTGGTTAAGATTCGGCAGCCGGCCTTTGTGCAACACGCCTTCGCGGTCGCAGGCCACAATGTCTTGCGCGCCGCCACGCAGCAGGATGCGGGCAACGGCCATGCCCGCGGCGCCCGCGCCGGAGATCACGATGCGCAGCCGCTCCAGCTTCTGCCGGGTCAGGCGCAGGGCGTTGAGCAGGGCCGCCAGCACCACGACCGCGGTGCCGTGCTGGTCGTCGTGAAACACCGGGATGTCCAGTTGCGCCTGGAGGTCGCGCTCGATGTCGAAGCAGCGCGGGGCCGAGATGTCTTCCAGGTTGATGCCGCCGAAGCCCACTGAGAGGTGCTTCACGGTCGCGACAATCTCCTGCGGGTCCTTCGTCCGCAAGCAGATCGGGTAGGCGTCGATGCCGGCAAACTCCTTGAAGAGCATCGCTTTGCCTTCCATGACCGGCATGGCGGCTTCGGGTCCGATGTCGCCCAGGCCCAGAACGGCGGTGCCGTCGCTGACCACGGCGACGGAGTTGCCCTTGATGGTAAGCTGCCAGACCTTGCGCGGCTGGGCGGCAATGGCTTCGCACACGCGCGCCACGCCCGGCGTGTAGGCCATCGAGAGCGCGTCGCGGGTGACCAGCGGCACCTTGTTTTGGATCGCAATCTTGCCGCCCAGGTGTAGCAGGAAGACACGGTCGGAGACGTTGATCAGCTTGACCCCGCTCAGGCGCCGGACCCGGGCGATGATCTGCTCCTGGTGGGTCGCGTCGCGGGGCCGCACCGTGATGTCGCGCGTCATGCCCTTGCTGTCAGAAGCGACAATGTCCACGGCGCCGATGTCGCCGGCTTCCTTGCCAATCGCGGCCACGATGCGCGCCAGCGTGCCGACGCGGTTCGGATAGGCGAGCCGCATGGTGAAACTGTAACTGATTGAAGGGGCAGGAGGGTTGGTGCTCATGAACGAAACCGTCTGCCTATCTTCTCTCGAAGTCAATAAACCCCTGGGCCACATCCACGGCGGCCAGGCGCACCTGGACCTTGTCGCCAACATCGATTCCCTGCGCGCCATGGACCACACGGCCTTCGGCGGGGAACTTCAGGAGGCGAACGTAGGTGCCCTTGGGCGAAGCGCCGGTAACCACTCCGTCGAACACTTCCCCGATGCGCCGGCTGAGCAGGCAGGCGGCGGCCACCTTGCGCATCAGGCGCTCGACTTTGCGGGCGGCATCCTCGCGCTCGGTGCAGTGCGCCGCGATTTGGCTCAAATCAGCTTCACCGTACGGTCCGGGGCCGCTAGCGAGGGCTGCCTTGAGCAATCGTTGTGTGACCAGGTCGGCGTAGCGCCGGTTCGGCGCGGTGGAATGGGTGTAATCCTGCGCCGCGAGTCCAAAATGGCCTTCGTGCTCCGTGCCGGGCGGCTCGACAATGTATTCTCCCGGCCCGAGGAGTTTAACAATCGAGAGCGAGAGGTCGGCAAAATGCACGGGGTCGGCGGCTTTGCGCTGGTCCAGGAACTCAGACAGGGCGCGCGGATCGGGCGTCGGCGGCAGTTTGACGCCGAACTGGGCGGCGATGGCCTGGATGCGGTCCCAACGCTTTGGCGTTCTCACCACCCGACGGATGGAGAGCGAGCCCCTTTCCTTAAGGTGCCGGGCAATGGCGGTATTGGCGGCAACCATGAAGCTCTCGATGATATCTTCGGCGGCGTTATGGTGGCTCACGACCAAGTCCTTCACCTCGCCGTTTTCCACCACGGGCGTAGCTTCGACGGACCCGAAGGTGAGCGCGCCGTGTTGCTTGCGCAGACCGCGCAACGTCTCCGAGATCTCCAGTTGCAGGCGCAGTTGCGCTTCCATTCCTGGCGTGCCGGAAACCGCGGGCGGTATCGGCCCGCGCCCTTCCAGCCAGGCGCCGGTCGAGCTGTAGGCCAGTTTGGCACAATTGCGCAGCTTAGCCGGATAAACTTCGGGACCGTTCACCTCGCCGGAATCGGCTATGCGCATTTCGATGACGAGCGAAAGGCGGTCCTGCGCATCCAGCAACGAAGTAAGGTCCGTGGACAGTTCGCCCGGCAACATCGGGAAAGTCGTCACGCCGGCATAGACCGACGTGGTCTCCGCTGCCGCCTGGCCGTCCGTGGCCGACCTTTTGGGGACCGAAGCATCGACGTCGGCAATGCCAATCAATAGCCGAGTTGCGCCATCCGGCAGTTTCTCGACGTATTCGACCTGGTCCAGGTCGCGCGAGCTGTCATTGTCGATCGAGGACCAGAGTATCGAGCGCAGGTCGCGGACTGCGGGCCCGTTGTCCTTTAGAGCGGCTTGCTTGAGGAGTTGCACCTCGTGGAGAACGTCCGCCGGAAAGTCGGGTCGGAACCCGGCCTCGAGCATGGCCTGATGCGCGCGAGCTTTGAGGTCGATCGGGGTGTTTGTCATGGGGCCATCTTGAATCTGCCCAGGGAGCGCTGGCAATAGGAAAGGTGTTACCAGCGAATGAGAGAAACGGCCTCGGGAATGGAAGCATACCTGTTGAGTTGACGCAGGACCGCATCAAGCACAGCATTGCTCCGCCGAGAGGCTCGCAGCGCTCATGCAAAGGCGCATGGTTCCAGTTGACAAGAATTCCGGAACAAGCCCGCAACACCAAATGAAGACCAATTTCTCTAAACGATGTTCTCTCTCCGGCAATCTAAAGAATGGAGCATGGCTGGCGGTGGTGGTCGCGGGATTCTTGCTGACGCCGGGGGTGTTCACTGCGCAGGGCGATGACGTGTACCGCTTGTCCTCGCCTGATGGCAAGATCGAGATTTCAATCCGGATGCCGAGGCAAGGTTCGGATGAGCGGCCTACCTGGTCGGCCACATTTCAAGGGAAGCTGCTGCTGACCGATTGCGAACTCGGATTGCAGACCGCGGAAGCCGGTGACCTCCTGACTGGGGTCCGGGTCTTGCGGCAACACAGCAGTTCGGCGGACCGGCGCATCCGCGTCCTGTTTGGCAGGGCGGACCATGCACAGGACCGCTTACATGAAACCCGCTTTACACTGGAAACCCCATCGCACCGCCAATTGGACGTCGTCTTCCGCTGCTACGACGACGCCGTCGCCTTGCGTTACGAGTTGCCCGGAGTTCCAAAGAACGGGTTGGCAACCGTAACCGACGAAACCACTTCCTTCCGGGTCGCGGGCGCTCCCACGGCTTACGTCCAGTATCTCGAAAGCTATACCACCTCGCACGAGCACAACGTTACGACTGTGCATTGCCGTGATATTCCGCCCGACACGCTGCTGGACATGCCGCTCACGTTTTCATGGGATGACGGCACCTATCTGGCGCTCACTGAGGCGTCGTTGCGCCATTATGCGGGCATGTCCTTGATGCGGATGGCGGGAGAAGACTCGCCGCCCCGCCTCGTTTGCAAGCTCACCCCGCGGCCGGACAGCACCAAAGTGGTGCGGCAATTGCCGATGCTGACGCCGTGGCGAGTGGCATTAATCGGAGACCGGCCTGGCGCATTGCTTGAGTCGGAAACGCTCTACTGCTTGAACGACCCGTCGGTCATCAAGGACGTGTCATGGATCAAGCCGGGCAAGATCACTTTCCCGTGGTGGAACGGCGACGTCTATGACGGCCAACGTGACTTGCCCATCCTGTCCTTCGAGATGGCCAAAAAGTACATCGACTTCTGCGCGAGCAATGGCATTCCCACCCATTCGCTGACCTCGGATGAAAAGAACGTCTCGCCCTGGTACTACCAATCCAAACTGGGCGTCGCGCCCGGCCCGGACACGGATGTTACCCGGCCGCGCGCTGACTTTGACTTGCGCGCGATTCGCCGGTATGCGGAGTCGAAGCACGTGCGGCTGTGGACGTGGGTGCACCAGGGAGCCTTGCGAGGGAGAGTGGAAGAGGCCTTTGCCGCGTTCGAGAAGCTCGGCTGGAGCGGCATGATGGTAGATTTCTTCGACCACGACGACCAGGAGTCTGTGGAATTCGCCGAGTCCATCCTGCAGTCGGCTGCGCGGCATCATATTATGATTCATTTTCACGGTGTGTGGAAACCCACCGGCTGGCAGCGGACCTATCCCAACCTGATGAACCACGAAGGCGCCCTGAACCTCGAATACCTCAAGTGGAGTGATCGCTGCACGCCGGAGCACAACCTCATGCTTGCTTTCACGCGCCTTATTGCCGGCCCGATGGACTATCATCTTGGCGGATTTCGGGCGGTTCCTCGCGCCCAGTTCAAACCTCACAACATTGCTCCCAACGTGCTCGGCACCCGCTGTCACCACCTCGCGATGTATGTCTGCTTCGACAACCCTAATCCGATGGTCGCGGACTATCCCGTCGCCTATGAAGGACAGCCGGGCTTCGACTTTCTGATGCTCGTGCCGACGTGGTGGGATGAGACGCGGGTGCTCGCAGGCAAGGCAGGCGAGGTGCTCGTGACTGCGCGCCGGAAAGGCCGGACATGGTATCTCGGCGGGATGTCCGCCAACCACGCCCGGGACCTGGACCTGCCCCTTGCCTTTCTGAGCTCAGGGCAGTATCTGGCCCGCATCTGGAAAGATGCGCCCGATGCAGAATCCTCCCCAAACCACCTGACAACCTATACGGCAGGCGTCTCCTCGGGCGATACGCTCAAACTTCACATCGCGGTGGACGGCGGTTTTGTGGCACAATTGATGCCCGCCAGGAAGTAGGGGCAGATCGCGCAAAGCGGACGATCTCAAGGGTGTCTCACTACTGGAAGACACTGTCCTGTTCCAGGACAACTATCAATCCACAAGCCTGGCTAAACCCACGCTCGCGCAAGAATCAATGACCGCGAGGAATTTGGCCGCCAGCGCTATATCGGTGTGCGGTAACTGATGGCGCGTATCAGATTCCTTCAGCAACCGCCAGCGTCACTGATCGCTTGCTGTCATTCATCAGGATCTTCCTAGTGATCCCGAACACATAATGGCAACGGAACTGCGACTGGTCGGGCATAATGTTGAAAGTAGCTGCTTCGCTGTTGTTTGTCGTGTTTCTTGCTACTGCCTGTTCGACCCCGCGGACTGCCCGGTTTAGCGAGCAGGACCGGGCCGATCTCATTGTCCGTTACTACAGCGAAGACACCAGTTACGTGGTGAAACCTGCACAGACCGAAGGCCAGTTTTTGAGCATCTTCAAACAGGATGCGGTGCTTGACGTGGCCAAACAGCAACCGGGCCGCAAATTGGCGGTGGTCATCCTGATCCGCTATAATACTGAAAGTGAAGCCGAGGCGGTGAAGCGCAACTGGGTGACCAAGCTGACACAGGTTGGTTACCAGCGCGTGGTCTTCTTGCGCGGCATGAGCGGACATCGGATTAACGGGCTGCCGATCCTGGCGAGCAGCGGTTAAGGCTGGACCACTTCGAATGGGATGGCTGGCAGAGTGCCCACCACTGTGCGCTGTTGGTTGCCTTGCTTCTTCTTCTTCGCCGCCACGGCGAGAGCTTGTTCTGGGAGGATATTAACGATCAGGTTGCCTTTTAGGCCGGCCTTTGCTTTGGCGGCATCGCTGCGCAACTCGATTTCAGCGCCATCGTCGGCGGCAGACACTTTGCCCAGGGTGATCCCCTCGGGCGGCTCACTTAGCTCAAGGCGGAACCGGTCTGCGAACCCTCTGTTGGGTGCGCCGACGCGAACCCGCGCCGTGCCCCCGGCAGGGATTCTTACCGGCGTGGCACTCAGAATCTTCAGGGACATCCGGTTCATAAACCGCCCCGACACAGCGACGTCCAGTTCGTTGGCGGGAACGAGATGCCGGTAGGCGAAAGCCTGCATCATGTCTTCGGCTGGGACGGCGGGATGGACGACCGCGTGGCCCTGGATGGTTGCGCGGCCTTCCAGGACAAGGGAGAGGGGTTTCTCCGTAGGAACAGCCGGCGCCAGCAGAGTGAGCCGGACTTGGTCCTGGCACGCCGGAATCCTGGCCCCGGTCAATTTGAAGCCCGCGGGCGCATCCTGTAACGCCAAAGTGATCTCATTGGTGAACCCATCCCGCCGCAGGGCATATACCGTGAGCGGGACGGAAGCGCCGCCGCGAACACTGACGCTGGACGGCACGGCGCGCAACGCGAAGTCAGGCCGCGGCGCACTGATGCGCAGGCGGTAACCATACTCCGGACCGCCCTGGCGCTGCGCGTCGCCAATGTGGATATAGAACGTCCCGTCCGTGGGCAGGATAGCTGTGAGATACGAATCCGCGTAGTGGGTGTCCAGGCCGGCACCTTTGTCCTCGTGATCGTCATTGAAGGCGAGCTGTTTGCCGGAGGCGTCGGTCAGTTTGAGCACTGAATCCAGCGGAGAGTCCAGGCGGCGGGCATAGACTTCGGCAACGACGGTATCGCCGGCGCGGCCCGCGAAACGGAACACGTCCCAGTCGCCCGGCTTATCAATGCGCCCGTTGACGATGATCGGCAGGGTGACTGCTTGCGCCGTGGCAACCGAGTTGTTCGGCTCCTTTTCAAGGCATTCTGGCAAGGGGTCCACCGCAAAAGGCACGAGGTTTGAAACCCGATCCTCCTTGCGCACCGAAAGCGGATAGATGCCCGGCTCGGTATTCGTCAGCGTGAGGGAGGTCACCGGGAGATTCCAGCCTTGGAGTTCCACCGTGGTTTGGGCGCCAACCTGGCCACCGAGCGGGAAGACGCTGGTCACATACGGCAGCTCGCCCAGGGTAATGCGATAGACGAAATCCTCGCGGCCACGATAGATGGAATCCCTGATCTCGACAACGTATTCGCCGTCCTTGGGGATTTCATAATGCAGGACCGGGTCGGGGTGGTAGAGGTAATGGTCGGCGTGCTCCAATTCCTGACCTTTGGCGTCGTATAGCGTCAGCGCGGCCTGGAACCAGCCCGGCACGGCATCCGCGAGGTAGGGCATCAGCCCCCGTGCGGCGGCGACCACAACCAACCCCATTCCCTTGTGAGCCTGAAACCGGTAGTGGTCCACGCCGCCTGGCAGGATCTGGCCGTTAACGGTGGACGGCAGCGTTATGCTCATCTCCGTGGGCGCAACCGCCTTCTGCTCGTTGTTAAGTCTCCTCTGCCTCAAGGTCGCTTGCTCAGCGCTGAGTCTTTCCACGCGCTTGTTGTATTCTACCAACTGACCGACGCAGAAACGGAGTGGATTGGACAGACCGTTGGGTGTCGCCAGCCTCAACTCCCGTTCGCCGGGCTCAACGTCCGGCGCAAGAGTCACCCGGACTGTGACGGTCTCCGCAATGGCAGGATTCCCATTTCTCTTGGGGGCGAACATGATGAGCTTCTGGCGCATCTCCGCGAGCATCCTGTCATCCGCAGCCGTCCACACTTCATTCGTGCCGGACGGCGAACCGGCGTTTCCGCCCCGTCCCCGGCGATTGGCGGCCGCCCGTTTATCCTGCATTTCCTTAAGCTTCTCCCTCAGGTCATTGAACTCCTTCATTGTCAGCGGGCGGGAATAATCAACCACCACCGCTTGCACCCCGGTGCCGGAGATATAAGCATTGGTGGCGTTGTTCAAATACTGCCCGCCGACCGCTACCTGGAACACCGCACCTTGCCGGCCACCGGCGGGATAGACGTAACCGACGTGCGGGGACAACGGCTGGGCGTGGCCCCAAGGCGCGAAGGTCATTGCGGCCAAGAGGGTTAGCAGGGCCTTGGGGAAGCCCGAAGGCCGAAAACCGAAGGCCGAAAGAAGGCCGAATACCGTAGCCCGAAGAGACTGCGTACGCCGTCGAGGGACGCAGCGGCTGTGCTTATAGTTTGCCATCGTGGGTTTGGGTCTTCGGATCAGACGGTGATTTGCCGGTTAGATGATCTCTTTAAGGCGACCGCCCGAGGGGGCTTTGTCGGCCGCGGAGGGCGTGGCCGTGACCGTCGTGCCCTCCGGATGCGGCAGCTTGGCTGCGGGATCAATCCCCAGCAGTTCATACATGGTGCCGATAATGTCGCAAGGGTACACAGGCCGGTCTTTGACCGCCTCGCCTTTCGCATCCGATGCGCCGACCACCTGGCCGCCCTTGA
>OCZT010005769.1_pt1 | contig 12303 bp, 9 predicted proteins | sample 1539031 | NCBI WGS metagenome assembly OCZT01 (sample SAMEA3539308, study PRJEB22396) | soil metagenome | biome: tundra; feature: field; material: soil | place: USA | collected 2010-05 | depth 0.15 m
AAGACGACCAACTAATAAAAATAACTGATGAACAAGTACTATTCTTCCACAGGTATACTCCGACTGGCACTCCTGACCTTCCTGTTCTTGTCGTGCTTGACGAAGCTCATCTACATTTTAATGCACGTGACTACTCACAGACCGATAAGAATGCCCGAGAGACACTCATTTTTCTTACCCAGTCAAGAAAAGTCCACACCGATATTATTTTCATCTCCCAAAGTGCCTACAATATGGACAAACAGTTTATGCGACTCGTCCAATTTATCTGGCGTTTCCGAGACCTTTCCCAATGGAAGATTCCCATTTTATCTATCAAATATCCGTTTCAACAAATTCTCGTTTGCCAATACGACTACGATGGGAAGACGCTGTTACAACGCTGGTTCCACAAGAAAGACAAAGAAATTTTTAAACTCTACAATACTCACTCTTTACTTAAACCCTTTCCCCGTTTGGAAGGAGTTAAAACAAAGAGAGACTTAAAAAAAGTAGAGAGAAAGAAGCTCAACCCCCAACAAAAAAAGACCATGATAAAATTTTTTATACCACTAGCAATAATCGCCGGAATAATCGCCACCTATGTTTTATGGGGCAAAATGAAACACCTAGGGCAACCGGATACTCCCAAAATGACTCAGTCTACTACTACTACTACTACTAAGCCCACAATAGCAGAAACAGAAAAAAAGTCTTTTCTCCCTTCTGTTTCCCAAAAGGCGTACGAGGTTTACGACGAAGAGTTTGTTGCTTTTAATTCTCCCGACCACTCTTTACACACTTCCGGCGGCTGGTACAAGGCTGGGGAAATGTCTTCCAAAGGTTATGTTCTAGCCGTTTCTAATGACCGGGCAAAGGTACTTTCCCCAGAAGGTAAAAATGCGTGGATAGTTACCCATATAACACCAAAGCCAGTTACCCAGTCTACTCCCGTTCCTAGTTCTAAGCCTTCCGGCACAATCGTAGTAGCCAGAGACCCTATGCAAGTTTGGAAAGATGATAACAAGAGCAATTCCGCTTCTCTCACGGAGCCTTCTTCGACTCCTCAGACTTCAATTCTTACCCACGGACGCTCTACCGTTTTCGTGCCAGCCACTCCCGCAACTCCTATACCCGCTCCCCCTATTAAATGAGTACCTTCACTTATCTACTCTCACACTTCGTCAAGCTCATCATTTTACTAATACTACTAAAGGTGTTTTTTAAGTGGGTAAGTGTCTTAATCTCCGACTTTAAAAATTTACATTGAAATACTTTACTCACGTTATAAAGCACCAGAAGCCTTTTCACTGGCAGCCGTTTTTGCATGCCTTAGACCGTGTTATTATCCGAGACGTAGCCTTTGCACTGTTAGGAACCATAGATAAGCCCGAAGACCTAGACTTTCAACCTGGCTCCCGCAGACAGCCCCCGGCTGGCGAGCAGAGCCAGCTTCCCTAATCTTGTATATATATGAACAATTCAACAGAAAAGCCTTTGTCCACTGTATTATTCTCAAAAATGAGAAAGAAAAAGAAAGAAACAAAAGAACAAAACCAAGTAGTTTTTTGGAGCAAAAAACTTAACATACCCCCATATAGACTGTCAAACATACCCACCCACCCATAGAGAAAATAAGCCTACTTTATGGATATTTCAGCCGGAGCTTTTATGTTATCAATGGATAGAATGCTACCACTCCTAACTAAAACAAAAAAGGGACGCTCCTACGTTTATCTTTGGACTTTTACATTTAAAGAAGTACTTAACACTAAAGAAGCAAGTAGAAGATGGAACCATTTTACTACCATATTTAAACGTCAATTCCCGACTACTCCAATGCTAAGAGTTTTCGAGTTACATATGGCAGAATATTCCCACGGATTACACGTACACGCACTACTCCCTTTTAGACTAGATGTTAACCAAATAAGAAAGCTCTCAGAACGTGCAAAGTTCGGGCGAATACATACTAAGATAATCGACTCTAATAAAGGTCAAAACTACTTAGCTAAATATCTAATTAAACAAAGAAAAGAGATGCCCAAGTGTTTAAGAGGAATGAGGCTTTGGGCAGCAGTTAACTTCAAACATTGCAAAGTTATTAACGTGCAGAGAAACAACTTTGCTAGCTACTATTGCAAGCGTCATTTACACAACTTACAGCCGGACTTCTACGATAGCTTAGTTTATGTAGAAGAGAATTTTAAATGCTTTTCCCCAGAGGTTAAGAAGTGGCAGGGAAGAGATATGGTGCAGCGTTTTCAACCTAAAAATCACCCACTAGGAATTTTAAAAGTATTTCAATCCCTGTATCCCCGCAGAGCTTTTCGAGGATTTAGAAGAGTAAAATTCCTAATAGCAATTCTCCACGATTTATATTTCCCCCTGTTAGAATTTTACGCACGAACGGAGCTTTACCCGTCAGCTACTTTACACCCACGCTTAGAAAATATTTACTATTCGTGCGATAAAGATAAGTTAGCAGCCTAAAATCCGTGTACTACTTTTATGCTTTTCCCCTTCCTTACCTGTACTACTACCCTTACGGTTTGAACCCCCCAAAATAGCCCTTTGTGTACTACTTTGTGGTGTTTGAGTAGTAAAAGAAGAAGAATAAGAAGCCGAGACCTTTCAGTTCTCTTGCCTAATATATAACTCACCTTTCAGGGCACTTCGTTTGAGTTATATCGGCTAGGGTATACCCTAGAACCCTTTTTAAGAAGAAGAATAAGAAAAAACTAACGCTTTTCCTTATCCTCCGTTATATTAGTTTTATGACTAAAACTAAATGTTATGCCATCTTCGATGTTTTAAAAAATAAAACATTTGCAGAAATTTGGCTACTCTTACAAGAAGAGTTGCGGGAGTACACGGAAGAGCAGAAAGAAGAAAAGAAGAATGTAAACTGGGATTTCGAATGGAGAAATAGGCTCCTAGTGTCCATGGCGAATCCAGACGAAGAGAGAATAAACAAAAAGGAAAACAAAATCAAAATCCAAGATATTATGGATTGGAGGAAGAAGAGGATAGAAGAGGCAAAAATTAAAGAGCGACCTAATGGAGTTAAAGCTGTTTCGTACATCCTTTCTTACTCACCAGAAAAGGAAGGAAATATGCCAATTTCTAAGTGGTGCAAAAAGAATAAAGAATTTGCAATAAAGAAGCACGGCTTGCAAAATATTATGAATATGGTGTACCACGGGGGAGAAAAAACAGGGCATATTCACCTTATGGCTCTACCTATCGTTATACCAGAAAAGGGGAGATTTAAAGGTCAGGAAAGAATGGACGCTGCGGGCTTCATTGGCGGGAAGGGAAAGATGATTCAAGCGCATACAGATTACGCACAAGAAATGGCAATATTTGGACTTGAAAGAGGACAAAATGGAAGCCTAGCAAAAAAGATAAGTCCGCAAGAATACTACACCAATCAAACCGAAGAAAAAAACCATCAAGAAAGAAAGAAAATGTACGCCTTAATCGCACGTTTAAAATTGAAATTAAAGAAGGTAAAGAAGTGGATAGAAGAGAAGGGATTGGAGAAGGAATTAAACAACATATTAAAGGGCACCGAAATTGCTTAATATTAAAATTATGCTGCCAAACGCCAATAAAAATTAACTTATTATTTTAAAGAGACTTAGGTTTTGTACCTAAATCTCTATAAAAGGTTATTTCAAACCTTGTAGTAGACTTATAACAGCCCACTCTGTGGCGTTCCAATATAGTTCTTTTTTGGTCATTCCACTTACTAGCATTCTTAATCCAAGTTTACTTGGTGAAGCTTCTGTGAAGGCTTCTGTATATTCTACTACAAATTTGTAAGATTGACCATATTTTGGACTACCTTTCCAATAGAGAACTTTGGTTCCTTTGTAGTTTTCGTCTTTGTCAAAGCAGTATTGACATGTTTTTCTAACTACTTCCAATTTTTCTTCCCATGATTGTTTGTCAACTTGGCTATTTATTATTTTTTGGTTTGTATTCATACTAAGCGACTATGCTATTCCTATGAAGGAAACCGACAGCTCTGCTGGCATAGGAATTGAAAGTAGCAAGTAGAATTACAAATTTAAAAGTGATTGAAAGACAAGATAAACAACAATTAAAAAGAAAGGAAGGAGTAGAAAGGTTAATTTAAGTTTTGCAAAGCAGCAAACTATAAAGGAATAATTATTTTACTTGTAGAAAGAAAAAAGAAGTATATATATACAAGACAGTGGCTTGAAATAAGAGCCGTCCATATAAACATAGAAACATAGAAACAAATAAACTAGTAATTCCTTAACTAGAAATAACCAGAGAGCAGGTGTAAAAGCTTGCTCTCTTTTTTTGTACTGGAAATTGACCGGATAGCAGACGATGTACCTAAAATAACAAAAAGAATTATTTTCAAATAATGCTTGTCGAAACATTAAAAGAGTAAAAGAAGACACGTATCCACCTAATATATCATTGATTTATGTCGGCGTTCCTTGAAAGGGGCGTCGACTCTCCCAAGATAAAAAAAGGTATAACAACAAACCCAAATAAAAAGAAAATATGTTTAAAGAAGTACTAGAATATCGAGGCTGCATTTGTGAGCGAAAAAGCTACTTAGATAAAGAAACCAACCAGAAAAAAGAATATGTAACTTTAACGCACAACTTCGAAGCCACGGACGGCAGAGTAGTTTTCGTAAAAGAGCTTAATATGCAGGGAGTAAACCCGGACACTTACAAAAGTCCGTACGCAAGAGGTAAAAAGTATATGGTCGACCTTGCGATGCGTTTAGCAGAACCCGTGTACGCTCAGTCCATACAAGCAGCCTAAATAAAACAAACAATCTCCGGCAGTTAAGCTGTTCTTAATTGCCACTTAAAGAGAACCAACCCAAACAACAACTAAAGAAGTAAATGTTAGAAACACAATTTTTACTCGACGTTAGTTCCGGCTATGTCTTTGGCGTACTCGCCTTTTTCGTAGCGGAGGGCTTCTCACGAATGTTTAGAACATTCAAGCTAGTAGCCGACGCCGGGTAAAAAGAAGTTCCCCTAACAGAAAAAAAACAAGATGAATCTATTGAATCTACTTGCTGACGCTCCCTTAGACCTTTCCGCAACTGGAACCACAATTGCAGGATATATCGCCGACGCAGCCCTTGCTGGTGTCGCTATTCTAGCAGGGTTCTACGGCGTAAGAGTTATAGTGCGTGCGTTCAAGACTGTTAAATAATTAACAGTGAACCGGGGGGAGAGGTAGTGCTGTTACCCACTACCTTTCCTCATCACTAATCTTTGATATGTTAACAATGGGACAAATTATTTTCTTAGCCTTCTTCGTATTAACTTACGGAGGAATTATGTACATACAAAGGAATGTAAAATGAAAAAGATACTTTTAATTTTCCTTTTAATACTACCGGTAACAGCCTTTGCAAGGGCTACAAACGAAGTACAGAACTACACTACTAAAACCTTAGGGGTCTACATGACCGACCACTTAGGGAACGGCTCAATGTTTTACGTTGAAGCAAGTAAGTCAGTGACCCTATACGATGCTGCCGATATAAGCTATTACCCCGACGAAAGTCTTGGGATAGACCCATCGGGTCCTTGGTCCACAGATGCTACAGACGGGCATATCTACCAATTTGACGGGGGGGGGTCAATTTGGATAACCCCACTCGCCCAAGTGCCGAAGCAGCCACAAGACTTGGCAAGTGGTTATTCTGGAACTTACTGGGACGCTTCAACTTCTTCGCTCGGAGAAGCAAAGGCGCTTAGAAATGAGGTAGTAACTGTAAGAAGATTTCTCTTGGTTCTCATAGGTCTCTACCTTGTCCGTTTAACTTGGCACGCTTGGAGAGTATGAGAAAATGGATTTTCTTTTTACTCTTAACCTTTCCTTTAGTAGCGCAAGCACAGCTAACTAAAAATTTAATTTTACACGACACGGCAACTTGGTACTCAGCTTCTACAGCTAATTTCGATACAGAAGTTTGTACTTATACGGTTGTCGCAGGTACGACAATCACGGCAGCCAATATCTATACTGTTAGAAATTCCGCCGGTACCGTTTTAACTCCTAGTATTAACGTCGCAGCCAACACAACAGCAGGCACAACTTTATACACGGGCACGTTTGGTTCTCGTGGCGTTCGCTGGGATCCGAGTGGTGGCACGGACACTTATATTGCTTCCACGTGGGGCGTAGCTGGTCAAGCAGCCAATGGCGCAGCCTCGGGCGGTATAACCATGACTTACGCAGAAACAAACGACAGTCTTTCTGCTACTCACTACACGGATTCTATAACAATAACTGTTAGTCAAACCGACCAAATTCCCCCCGCAGCTTGCACCACTCCCGGTAAAATAATAATAAGAAATGTTTCTTCTGGAGATGATAACTGGGCGTACGCAGGTTATACAAATTTTCGGGTATATATTCCCGGCACTCCCGGAACAGAGGCGGACGCCTTTTTTGATAATACTCCAAACGAAAGCCGTCTTTACGGGATTGTTACCGCAGCCGGTGTTGTGGACGGGGCAGAAGTTTTCGCTTCTTTTAGCGGTCAACAAAATTTAACTAATGGTAGTAACCCGTTAATTCCGCTCACTGGAAGACTAACTGTTTCTTCTACCACCTACCACTGTGGCGACACTATTACTGTAACATGTACTTGGTACCCTTCCAGCGTTCCAACTCCTACTCCCGGCGGTTCTCCTCAGCCTTCTGCTGTTCCATCAGCATCGCCAGCACCTACGGCTCCCGGCACTGGGGGGGTTCCTTCTGGTTCACCCGCCGGCACGCCCGCTCCCAATGCTGCTGGTACTGGCGTTACTAATGGGAGTTCCACCACTCCAAGCAATCAAGATATTTATAACGATGTTAAGCAAGCTTTAGTAGACGCTGGCAATTCTCCCGCTAATACCGGTTCATTCGTCAACCCCGACTTTAATATTGGAGCGCAACCGACCGGCATGGGAAGCCAAGCGACCGATATAACAACCGCCGGAGCTAATTTAAAAAACTCTGTAAACACTCTTAGAACGGCGGGCAACGCTTTAACCAGTCTTTCCCCCTTAGATTTACCTACCAGTATTGGCACGACGCACACCTTTTCCGTAACTCTTCCCGGCGTTTTTCATGCTCACCCTTTTTCTATTAATCTCACTCCATTTGACACAATTATTGGCGTTTTTAGGGCACTTTCTCTAATGGCTGTTTTAATAGGAACTTGGTTTGTCTCGGTCAGTATAATACGTGGCGCAATAGGATAAAAATATGTTTTCAGCACTAATAAACTTTTTCGTAGCTCTTTGGGGTGGAGTAAAATCCATTTGGCAAGCAATGTGGAATTATGTCAAGTCTGGTTACTTCTGGATAATCGGTATACTAGTCGCCCTAATTGCTCTAATAGTAGACTTCACTAACTGGCTTACCGCTTTAATTAACGACGTAGCCACGGCTATAGGACACTTAGTTATGCCTAGTCATAGCGTGACGCAAGCAACCGGAGACCTTTTAGCCACCGCTAATTATGTTTTTCCAGTTACAGAAACTTTCATTTGTATAATTGCAATCTCGACTCTTTGGGGCGTTGCAATGTTAATCCGCTTCTTAAAATGGTTAAGAGAAATTTTCCTACCGTGAACAATGATAGAAATATTCGAAGGTCGTTTGGGTGGTGGCAAGTCCTACTCCGCTACTGTGCGTATGGTAGACCAAGTCCGCCGTGGTGGGATAATTTGCACCAACGTGGAATTAAAGTGGGAGAATATAAAGAAGTATGTAGAAAGAAAATGGAAGCTTCACTTGGAAGACGACCAACTAATAAAAATAACTGATGAACAAGTACTATTCTTCCACAGGTATACTCCGACTGGCACTCCTGACCTTCCTGTTCTTGTCGTGCTTGACGAAGCTCATCTACATTTTAATGCACGTGACTACTCACAGACCGATAAGAATGCCCGAGAGACACTCATTTTTCTTACCCAGTCAAGAAAAGTCCACACCGATATTATTTTCATCTCCCAAAGTGCCTACAATATGGACAAACAGTTTATGCGACTCGTCCAATTTATCTGGCGTTTCCGAGACCTTTCCCAATGGAAGATTCCCATTTTATCTATCAAATATCCGTTTCAACAAATTCTCGTTTGCCAATACGACTACGATGGGAAGACGCTGTTACAACGCTGGTTCCACAAGAAAGACAAAGAAATTTTTAAACTCTACAATACTCACTCTTTACTTAAACCCTTTCCCCGTTTGGAAGGAGTTAAAACAAAGAGAGACTTAAAAAAAGTAGAGAGAAAGAAGCTCAACCCCCAACAAAAAAAGACCATGATAAAATTTTTTATACCACTAGCAATAATCGCCGGAATAATCGCCACCTATGTTTTATGGGGCAAAATGAAACACCTAGGGCAACCGGATACTCCCAAAATGACTCAGTCTACTACTACTACTACTACTAAGCCCACAATAGCAGAAACAGAAAAAAAGTCTTTTCTCCCTTCTGTTTCCCAAAAGGCGTACGAGGTTTACGACGAAGAGTTTGTTGCTTTTAATTCTCCCGACCACTCTTTACACACTTCCGGCGGCTGGTACAAGGCTGGGGAAATGTCTTCCAAAGGTTATGTTCTAGCCGTTTCTAATGACCGGGCAAAGGTACTTTCCCCAGAAGGTAAAAATGCGTGGATAGTTACCCATATAACACCAAAGCCAGTTACCCAGTCTACTCCCGTTCCTAGTTCTAAGCCTTCCGGCACAATCGTAGTAGCCAGAGACCCTATGCAAGTTTGGAAAGATGATAACAAGAGCAATTCCGCTTCTCTCACGGAGCCTTCTTCGACTCCTCAGACTTCAATTCTTACCCACGGACGCTCTACCGTTTTCGTGCCAGCCACTCCCGCAACTCCTATACCCGCTCCCCCTATTAAATGAGTACCTTCACTTATCTACTCTCACACTTCGTCAAGCTCATCATTTTACTAATACTACTAAAGGTGTTTTTTAAGTGGGTAAGTGTCTTAATCTCCGACTTTAAAAATTTACATTGAAATACTTTACTCACGTTATAAAGCACCAGAAGCCTTTTCACTGGCAGCCGTTTTTGCATGCCTTAGACCGTGTTATTATCCGAGACGTAGCCTTTGCACTGTTAGGAACCATAGATAAGCCCGAAGACCTAGACTTTCAACCTGGCTCCCGCAGACAGCCCCCGGCTGGCGAGCAGAGCCAGCTTCCCTAATCTTGTATATATATGAACAATTCAACAGAAAAGCCTTTGTCCACTGTATTATTCTCAAAAATGAGAAAGAAAAAGAAAGAAACAAAAGAACAAAACCAAGTAGTTTTTTGGAGCAAAAAACTTAACATACCCCCATATAGACTGTCAAACATACCCACCCACCCATAGAGAAAATAAGCCTACTTTATGGATATTTCAGCCGGAGCTTTTATGTTATCAATGGATAGAATGCTACCACTCCTAACTAAAACAAAAAAGGGACGCTCCTACGTTTATCTTTGGACTTTTACATTTAAAGAAGTACTTAACACTAAAGAAGCAAGTAGAAGATGGAACCATTTTACTACCATATTTAAACGTCAATTCCCGACTACTCCAATGCTAAGAGTTTTCGAGTTACATATGGCAGAATATTCCCACGGATTACACGTACACGCACTACTCCCTTTTAGACTAGATGTTAACCAAATAAGAAAGCTCTCAGAACGTGCAAAGTTCGGGCGAATACATACTAAGATAATCGACTCTAATAAAGGTCAAAACTACTTAGCTAAATATCTAATTAAACAAAGAAAAGAGATGCCCAAGTGTTTAAGAGGAATGAGGCTTTGGGCAGCAGTTAACTTCAAACATTGCAAAGTTATTAACGTGCAGAGAAACAACTTTGCTAGCTACTATTGCAAGCGTCATTTACACAACTTACAGCCGGACTTCTACGATAGCTTAGTTTATGTAGAAGAGAATTTTAAATGCTTTTCCCCAGAGGTTAAGAAGTGGCAGGGAAGAGATATGGTGCAGCGTTTTCAACCTAAAAATCACCCACTAGGAATTTTAAAAGTATTTCAATCCCTGTATCCCCGCAGAGCTTTTCGAGGATTTAGAAGAGTAAAATTCCTAATAGCAATTCTCCACGATTTATATTTCCCCCTGTTAGAATTTTACGCACGAACGGAGCTTTACCCGTCAGCTACTTTACACCCACGCTTAGAAAATATTTACTATTCGTGCGATAAAGATAAGTTAGCAGCCTAAAATCCGTGTACTACTTTTATGCTTTTCCCCTTCCTTACCTGTACTACTACCCTTACGGTTTGAACCCCCCAAAATAGCCCTTTGTGTACTACTTAGTGGTGTTTAGGGTCTAAAAACAGTTAGGGGAAAAGAACAAAACTGCGTGTTTGTATAGCACATTATACATTTCTGCCCTCCGGGTCGCTACGCTCAGAAATGTATCGTGTTAGGGGAAAACCCCTAAGACCCCAAAGAATTCTGAAAGAAAAAACTAACACCTTTTGCCAGCCCTAAGTATATTCGTTAGGCATGACAGCCAGCAAAAATTATACCGTAGTCGACCTCCAGAAAATAAAAAGCTTTGAAGAAATGGCAGTTATTGAAGCACATAATAACCGCCAAAGAATTACCCCTAATGCGGATCCAGACAGGTTTTGGAGGAATGTCAATTTACTGGAAGGACAGGGGCAAGAATTGCCGATTAGAGAAAGAGCAATGCAGCGAATTAGGTTGCAGGGAAAAAGAGGAAGATTGGGAGTAAATAAACCGGAGGAAGACACGGACTACTACCGGAAAAATGCAGTGTTAGGAATTGGAATTGTACTTTCTTACAGCCACGAAATGGAAGGTAAATTTTCCAAAGACCAATGGGCAAAGAAAAGTTTTGCTTGGGCATGTAAGCGATACGGAAGAGAAAACCTCATGCAGGCCGTTTTCCACGATGACGAGAAGACCGGGCATTTGCACCTAATTGCAATTCCTATGAAGAAAAAAGAGAAGACCACCAAGGACGGAAAAGTAGTTGAAGAACTAAAGTTAGACGCCCGAAGTGTGATGGGAAATGCTTTGGAATTTAAGAAGATGCACACTGATTACGCTGAAGAAATGGCCCCTTTTGGATTGGTTAGAGGGGAAGAGAATAGCGAGCGAAAAAAACTCTCCCAAAAGGAAATTTATTGGAACAAGTTAGAAGAGGAAAAACACCGAGAAAGAAAAAAACTTTACAGCGACAAAGAGAAATCCAGTAAGCGAGAGCTGGGGCTGAAAAAGTTAGTGTTAAAGTTAAAAGAAAAACTGATTGTCGAGTACAAAGCAAACTTGGAAGAAATTGAAAACTTGCAGGAGGAAATTGCAAACGAGGTCGATTAAACCTACTCTCCCCCCGATGGCGGACGTGCAAAAAACACGGATATTACAAACGCTATTACACCGGGGTCTTAGCTCAGCTGGTTAGAGCGCCTCAATGGCATTAAGTGGTTTTAGAGGGCAATCCTTTATTTTACCCTTTAGACTTGCCTAGGGAACGTTGGGAAACTATTACAGTTTTCTATGACAAAAACAGTTGAGGAGGGAAAAGGGATTTACCCACGAGGGAAAGTTTTATGGTTAGCGTTCTCCCCAGAGGGCCAAGGACAGCGCTACGTTTCGCTTAAAACAGGCGTTTGGGAGGAAGCCAAGGTCAGAGCAGCCGAAATCAGGAAAAACCCGTTTTTGGCCAATATAGGGACTTGGCAAGAGGAAGTGGAACATTGGGCTTGGTTTGCAAAAGAGATGCAGACCCACACTACGGCCACCATTGCCGCTACCAAGAACGTGCTAGGACTGTTTTTTAACCACGTTAAGAAGCAACCGGCCCAGATAGATGGGAAAGACATTACAGGCTTTTTTATCAAGTTAGGGAGGACAGGATTTACAGGAAGAAAAAAGAAGAAGATGGAAGCAGTTAAACCAGCCACTGTTTCCACCTATTACGCAAGGCTACAGGGCTTTTTTAATTTCTTAGTTAAACACGGAAAACTAAGGGACAATATTTTTCTAGAAGGTCAGCTTACACCGCTAAAGCCAGGACTAGTTAGGCGAGAAGATTGCTTAGATGCAAAAACGATAAAAAGATTGATAGAAAATTGCCCACGACCAGACTTAAAATTTGTACTTTTTTGCGGATTCCATGCAGGAATGAGGAAGGGAGAAATTGTAAATGCAACCCCAACTTGGTTTGATATCAAAAGAGGAACTATTACGATTCCAGTCGAGCAAAATCCCGACGGAAAGTATTTCCAAACAAAGAC
>OCZT010005770.1_pt1 | contig 12302 bp, 6 predicted proteins | sample 1539031 | NCBI WGS metagenome assembly OCZT01 (sample SAMEA3539308, study PRJEB22396) | soil metagenome | biome: tundra; feature: field; material: soil | place: USA | collected 2010-05 | depth 0.15 m
CAAAGGTCATCAAGTCCTGGTTCAATTGACGGTCGGAACTCCGGCCGCCACTGCCGAATGTTGAGATCCCCCCCCCGAAGCTGATAGTGGGGTTTCCGTGCAGGAGCAGCTCTTGCGGTCCGATCACGGAACCATATGCGGTAATATCGTCAGCGGTGAAGCCGATGCTCTTAAGAAATTCCTCTACCGTCGTATTGCTGTGGATGTAGTAATTCTGGATGTTGTAGCCTCCTCGACCCTCATTCACAATGCGGGGCGAGAAGACGTGGGTGTATGACAGCGAGAGCGTAGAGTTCTGGCGGGTGTTATGAAGGAGGCCGAGACCAGTGTAGGGTGCAGACACGGGTGATGTTGCCGTGTTTTGAGACGACCCGTGGAATACCCCATAGATACGATTGGCTTCGTTGAAGTCGTGATCGATGCGCAGGTCTCCCATATTTTGTGAATTGGTCCCCTTGGCCGACGTGGAATAACTGGGGATTCGGCCCGTCAACGGATCAATGGGGGCGCTGTCTCCGATGGATGGGAAGTACAGACTGACCAGTTTCTGTGTGATGGGGTTCAGGAGCCGTTGTGGAATCTTTATGAACTGCTGACCCAGGCCGCCCACCGTTTCGGTAGCGATTTCGGAGGGAGTGAGCGCCGTGCCGGCAGGCACATTCGGCTTGTTCTGATCATTGACAAGGGAAAAGTCGCCGCTCTGCACAGTCGGATGCAACACGCCGCTAAGGTCCGTTTCGGCAATGGGAGTGACTGTCCAGTTGTGCTCATAGGCCAGGAAAAACCAGGTGTTCTTTGCCTTCGGGATGGGGCCGCCAAATGAGCCGCCTGCGTCCGTAAGGTTGAAACGCGACCTGGGATAAGTCGTTTGAAAAACAGTAGGAGCGAAGTTAGCAAGGTTCTGCTTGTCGGAAATCGTCCACGCAGCCAGAGCGGAGTTGCTGTTGTTGTAGAAGAGAGAGCCATGTTTGTCTGCCGTGCCGCGCTTCGTGTTGACACGAATGTTGGCCACGCCCGCATACTCTGCGCTAAAGCTGTTCGACAGAACATTGAGTTCCCCGACCGACTCCAACGACGGCTCGCTTTGCGTCGCTTGTCCGAACATGCCACCGCTGGACCGTTGACCGTCCACGGAGAAACTGGCGCCGTAGCTTTGGGCGGCAATGAATTTGAAATCGCCTGGCTCGTCGCCCTGGGTGATGTTCGGATTGATGTACAGGAACTGATAAATGTCGCGGCTGTCGCGTGGAAGCTCCAACACCGCAGTAGGAGACAGAGTCTCGCTCAGGGTTGAATTCTCAGTATTGATCGTGCTGCCCTGTTCCGCTGTAACTTCGACGCTTTGCGTCTCTGAGGCGGGTTTGAGAACGGCATCGTCTTGCACAACGTCGGAACCCCGCAGAACGATGCCGGTGACCATACTCGTGCTGAATCCCGGGGCCGTGATTGTGGCCGTGTAGCGGCCCGGCACAAGGTCGGGCGCCTCATAGCTGCCACGGGCATCTGTCTTGAAGTTATAGACCTTTTTGATACCGAGATCGGTAATCTGGACTTGAGCGTGAGGAATCACCGCTCCGCTGGAATCAGTGACGGTGCCATGGATCGTGCCAAGATCGGAGCCCTGGCCAAACAGACTCGGATTGTAGACTGCGAAACACATGGCAAAGACTGCAAGTAACGAAAAGATCCTTCGTAAAGTCATTGGGGGCCCTTTTTTGCTCCGATTTTGGAACGATGCAAGAAGTAACACACCGAACAAAGGAAAAGCAAATAAAAACATGCAATAGAATCACGTCTCTCCCAATATGGGGAAAAACACCCGGCTTTTCTGGCAGGTTTGAGCAGGATTGTTCGAGATATTTTCTCCACCAGGCAATCGCTACTTGCAGAGACCTATACGTTGTTGCGGGCACCTTGGGGATAGTTGAAGAGCCCATTTCTTCCCACCGGGCGCAATTGCTTGCCCAAAGACCGAACGCGATCCAACCCGCAATTGATTGACATAAGCCCTCGTACGTAATAAAAAGATCGCACACGATGACAATGCGAATTACCAGAAACCTTATGATCCGAAACACTGCAATTCTCGCGGGGTGCGCGATCGCGCTCTGCTCGATGAACCTGACAGCCAGGGCGAGTGAATTCAGGATCGTGGGCCCGGGTGGAGGCGGCGCCATGTTCCACGCCACCGTCAGCCCCCACGACAGCCGCGAAGTGCTGGTGGCGTGCGACATGACGGGGTCTTATATCACCCATGACGGGGGGAAGTCGTGGCGCATGTTCAGTCTTCGCAGCCCGGTCCACTTCTTCGCCTTCGATCCCCTCCAGAGCCATGTTCTCTATGCGGCGACCGAAGTCTTATGGCGCAGTACGGATGATGGCGAATCCTGGAATCTCGTCTGGCCCGCGCCGTCGACAGTGGAAGGGGTGCGGATGAACTCGGACCATGCCGACGAAACCATCCTCGCCAGCGCCAACCCCTTAGGAGAGATCACGGCGCTGGCCATCGATCCCGGGAACTCGCATATTCTGACTGCGGCAACGGTGAAGGATGGCGCGGCGGCAGTCTATGTATCAAGGGATGACGGTCGCGATTGGGAAAGAGTGGCGGCGCTGGCGGAACCTGGCAAGAAATTGTGGATTGATCCTCACTCCGCCGTGGGCGACCGTGACGTGTACGTCGCCGGCAAGGGGAGCATCACGGTGCGGCAAGGTGGCAAGTGGCAGAGCCGGCCTGCGCCATCTGGCGTCGCCTTCACCGATGTGACCGCCGGTTTCTCCTCTCCGCATGCGGTCAAGTTGTACGCCGCCTCAGAGGCGGGGGCATGGGTGTCGAACGACGGCGCCGCAACCTGGGGGCTGGCCCCCTTACCCGGCAAGAATGCGCAGGTTCGCGCCGTCGCTACCAGCCTCGATCATCCTGACACCGGGTATGCCTCCTATAACCACCTGCAACTGGATGGCAGAACGTGGATGGGGGTTGCGAAGACCCTCGACGGTGGCCGCACGTGGACGCTGGTGTGGAAGGAAGACAAGACAGTTGCGCCAAACCTGCATGACGCATGGCTCGCGGATGAATTTGGGCCCGAGTGGGGAGAGAATCCACTGGGGTTGGCCGTGGCTGACCAGGATCCGAACCTCGCCTACGGTACTGACTTTGGCCGGACCATGCAGAGCACCGACGGCGGAGCAAACTGGCAGGCGGTCTATTCCCGGAAGGAACTGGGGGCAGGCTGGGTGAGCACGGGGCTCGATGTGACCACCACGTACGGCTACCTGTTTGACCCCTTCGATGCGCGGAGGCGCTTCATCCCTACCACTGACATTGGCTTGTTTCGGAGCGAGGACGACGGCCGCTCGTGGAACCGCTCGATGGTGGGGGTTCCAAAGGCATGGACCAATACCGCCTATTGGGTAGCGTTCGATCCGGATGTTCGCGGCAAGATGTGGGGAGTGATGAGCGAGACACATGACTTGCCCCGGCCCAAGATGTGGCGAAGGACCGACGTTGCAAGCTACCGGGGCGGCGTCTGTGTAAGCCTTGATGGCGGCCGGACCTGGAAGCCTTCCAACCAGGGAATGCCGGAGACAGCTCCGACCCACATCGTGCTCGATCCGACAAGCCCCGCCGGAAAGCGGGTCCTCTGGGTCACGGCAATGGGTCGCGGCGTCTACAAGAGCACGGACGATGGCGCCACCTGGACATTGAAGAACAACGGAATTGTGCAGCACGATCCGCTGGCCTGGCGATTGGCTCGTGCCGACGATGGAACGCTCTATGTGGTGATCGCACGGCGCAGCGAGGATGGAAGCATCGGGACCAGTGGGGACGGAGACCTCTACAAGTCCACAGACGGTGCCGAGTCATGGGTAAAGGCGAATCTGCCTGTGGGTACCAACGGGCCAAACGGCCTGGCGATCGATCCCCATGATCCGAGGCGTCTGTACCTTGCTGCATGGGGCCGAGCGACCGGGATGAATGGCGTGGGCGGCGGGATTTATCTTTCCACGGACCAGGGCGGCACCTGGAGGCCGGTGCTCGATCGCGACCAGCACATCTACGACGTCACCATCGATCCACACGATGCCAACATACTCTATGCGGCCGGGTTTGAGTCTTCTGCGTGGCGCTCGAGCGACCGCGGAGAGCACTGGACGCGCATCCCCGGCTATAACTTCAAGTGGGGCCAGAGGGTCATGCCCGACCTTACCGATTCCAGCATGATTTACATCAGTACCTTTGGTGGCAGCGTGTGGCACGGTCCCTCCAATGGCGCCCAGGGTCATGCCGACATCGCTACGCCTGTTCTTGAGCCTGGCCATTGATCGCACGCGCCCAGAGGATATGGAATGAATCGTCGAGACGTACTCAAGAGCGCGGCATTGCTGGCTTTATCGCCGGCCGGCATCCCTGCATTTTCCCAGGAGCCAAAGCACCTTTGGCAAGGCTATGACTTCGGCTCCTTCTTCCCCACCCAAGATCGCCTGAATCAGGGTCCATTTGACGTCGATCAGGATGATGGCTGGCAGACGATCTTTTATTCCACGCCATCGGAGAAGCCGCTGCGCAATCCAGGCTTCGGACTCCTTGGCTACACATGGGAGGAAGGCGGCGCGTCCATCGCCGTGCGGCAGGGGCGACAGACGCTGGAAGATCATGTGGAGAAGATGGCCAGTCTTCCTTTTGTCGACGTCCTTTATATCCGTTGCGACTGGCGCAACGTGCAGAAGCAGCCCGGAAGGCTCGATCTCGATCCCGTATGGGACCTGACTCTGGCGGCCGCAAAGCGGCACGGGCTTCGAGTCGCATTTCGCATTCAGAGTTCCAACACGGTGTTCCAGCCAGGCCAGCTTGCGTTACCGGAATTTCTGCGCGAGCGGGTTCCTCTCGTCGCCATAGGACCCATGGGCAGGCAGGGAGACAGCGATCGCTCGCTCTCCGGCGGAGCGAGGGGACATTGGGTCGAGCCCCGCTACGATCATCCTGAGTATCAAAAAGCTCTGGCCGAATTGAACCATCTCCTCGCCGACCGTTTTGACGGCAATCCCCTGATCGAATTTGTCGATGTCATGCATGTGGGGTTCTGGGGCGAGGGTCACTTCGGCGGCTACCCCAGTCCCTTCCCTGACTTCCAGACGGCGCAGCGGACGCTCAATGACATGGTGCGCATGCAGTTGGCCACATGGAAGATGACACCGCTGGCCATGAACACGCAGCCGGACATCAGCAATACAGGAAACCGTGAAGCACTCGACATTGCGGTGCGCGGAGGCGCCTGGGTGCGCTCCGACAGCATCATCGTCGAAGAACCGATTCAGATTGAAGAGCTGGCAAACCGTCCACCATGGCTGGCCGCCATTCTTGAAGACGGATATTTCCGCTCCTACGACATCTCCAAACTCGCCTTGGATGGGGCAGGCGTGAACGAGCTGGAAAACTACATGCTTCATGTTCTCGATCTCAGAGCCAACTACTGGTCGCTCTGGACCGAGTCGGAGCACCTGACCCGGTATAACGAGCGATATCCGCGCGGGTTCGAACGCCTGCGCGCCAGGATGGGCTACCGCTTGAGACCCTCGTGGGCATGGCAACGCAAGCGCTCCGGAACATCGGAACTGATCGTAGCGGTAGCGAACAGCGGGGTTGCCGGCGTTCCAGGCGTGCTTTGGCTCACCGCGAAGAGCCCGGACGGAAGCCTCAAACTGCGCGGAGCCCTCGATGCTGGACACCCGCACGGCGGCGCTCTGCGCATGGGCGCGTTTCTCTTGCCCAAGGGCTATGGTGGAACGATCGACCTGCTGGCGGAGATCGAACTGCGGCCGGGTGTGTTCAAGCCCGTCGCATGGGCATGCGAACAGCCTCTCAATCCGGACGGTTCCGTATCGGTGCAGATCAGGCCGATGGACGACCCAAACTGGCGCAAATCGATTTGAGCGTCCCGCCGTCAGAGAGCCCTTGCAAAACCATAACCGTTTGGAGCGCCGAGTAGTATGGGAGACGAATCCCCTTACGCAATGCTGCGTTCCTCTTTCTTTTACAATTTGTTGCTATGCTAACAGCGGATGCTCTCCTGAATCGCTACGTAATCGTTCTGCTTCTGTATCGCTCGGAAAGGCCTGACCATGAAGAAGCCTCAAGCGCCAATGCTCATCGAAGAACGGCGCCAACATGTTCTCTCTTTGATCCAAAAGCACGGACGCGTCCTCGTGGACGAGCTATCGAGCAGCCTGCATCTCTCCAAGATCACCATCCGCAAAGACCTTGATTATCTCCAGTCCAAAAATCTCCTGGTACGGACGCACGGAGGCGCGTTGCCTGTGTATGCCGGAGCGCTCTCCGATCCGGCCATTCAGGAAAGGAAGGGCCTTCATCACGGCGAAAAGATCAAGATCGCGAGTGCAGCGGCTGCCATGGTCTCTGAAGGCCAATGCGTCATTCTGGATTCAGGCACAACCACCAGCGAGATTGCTCGCGCCCTCAAGTCATTTCAACAGCTCACCATCATCACAAACGCGCTGGACATCGCTGCGGATCTGGCTCAAAGCAGTCTGGAAATCATTCAAATTGGCGGCACGCTGCGCAAGAACTCACTCTCCGTCGTGGGACCGCTCGCCGAAGACGTGCTCAAGGAGATGCACGCCGACATCGTCTTCCTGGGCGTGGATGGCTTTGATGTCGAAATCGGCCTCACCACGCCGAACGTGCTTGAAGCACGCGTGAATCGTGCCATGGTCAAGGCCGCGCAAAAAGTTGTCGCCGTGTGCGATTCGAGCAAATTCAATCGCAGAAGCCTGGCTCTCATCGTCCCGGTTTCTGCCGTTCACCATGTCATTACGGACAGCAACCTGCCTGCCGAAGAGGTGAAGGCGATCCAAGACCTGGGCATCGAGGTCACCCTCGTTTAGGCAGGCGTCCTCAGCGCGAGCCGGCGTGCAGTAACTTAGGTCGTTGGTCCGGCAGATCCTCTGCAGCACAGCCGTGGGCAGGAAGAGCCCGCAGATATTCCAGCGGCCTTGGCGCGAGGCGTGCGAACGATATTCAAAGTACTGGTCGGTAGCCTGCAAAATGCGCAAGTGAAGCCGATATATGTCGACATCAGGCAACAGATCTGTACTGTCCGAGTTATTCTTTATTCAATCTTGTGATTTCGCTTTATTTCCTTTATCGTATAATTCGTTCCATTGAGCATCCCCTTTCAACATCCTGAGTCAACCGGCCTCGGCTTCGATTGATACGCATGAACGCCAACCCCGGCCTGCACGCAAGCCTCAGCGGGCCGCTGAACGGGAGAACACTAGTGTCGAATGCTTTACAGAATTTAGCCGTCGCCCGGCGCGCCGGCCAGCCAAAGGGAATCTACTCCGTCTGTTCTGCACATCCCTGGGTGCTGGAAGCAGCCATAGACCAGGCACTGGAAGATGGGTCAGACCTCTTGATCGAGGCCACCTCCAACCAGGTGAATCATCTGGGGGGCTACACCGGAATGCTGCCTGCGGACTTTCGGCGGCTCGTTGCCGGCATTGCCACAAGCAAAGGATTCGATGAATCACGGTTGATCCTCGGGGGAGATCATCTGGGACCGAATCCATGGCAGAGGGAACCGGCGCTTGATGCCATGCGCGAAGCCAAACGAATGGTCGAAGGCTATGTGCGGGCCGGGTTTCAGAAGATTCACCTTGATGCCAGTATGGCATGTGGGGATGATCATGGCGCGATTTCCGGGGAGACCGTGGCCCGCCGAGCTGCCGAACTTTGCGCCGCCGCGGAGCAGGGGAGCGGTGAGCAGAAGCCGCTCTACGTGATCGGCACAGAAGTGCCCGTTCCCGGAGGTGCGACTGAAAGCTTGTCAGAGCTGGCTGTGACTAGCCGCGCAGATGCAGCGGAGACTTTGGAGGTGCACCGGCGAGTCTTCAAAGAGGCCGGTCTTGCCCATGTATGGCCGCGGGTGATCGCTTTGGTGGTACAACCGGGAGTTGAATTCAACCACGACAGTGTGGTTGATTATGACCCCGCGCGTGCCGTGCACCTCACTGAACTGCTGAAGGACGAAGATCAGCTCGTCTATGAGGCGCACTCCACGGACTATCAAAGACCCGAGGCCTATCGCAATCTGGTGCGCGACGGGTTCGCGATCCTAAAAGTCGGCCCTGCACTTACATTCGCGATGCGAGAGGCTCTTGCCGCCCTGTCATTGATTGAGGCGGACCTGGTCGAGCCGGGACGATGCGCGCGGCTGATGGACGTGCTGGACCGCGTGATGACCGAGGACCGGCGCCACTGGGAACACCATTACACGGGCGACGAACGCGCCGTGCGGCTGCTGCGGCGCTACAGTTACAGCGATCGGGTGCGCTACTACTGGAACCATCCGCAAGTGAAGGAAGCGGTAGAGAAGCTCATGGCGAATCTGCAGCAGACTGCCATTCCGGAAACGCTGCTGAGCGCCTACCTGCCCGAGGAGTACCGCGCGGTTCGCGCCGGCAAGCTGCAGCCCGATGCGCACTCCATGATTATCCACCGCATCCGGCAGGTGCTTCGGGATTACGCGAGCGCCTGCGGCGCACAGGTGTAGCCGAAACAGCGGCATCTTTCTGTTGCATGTCCCCACCGCGAGGAGTCGGCGCTCTAGCGCTAAAAGCTATAGCGCCGCTTTTCCGGGAATCGTACGTATCTGCTGTTTCGCTGCCCCTATGAAGAGCTCTGCCTGAATCACCAGCCAGTTACGCACAAAGAAACCTGGCACTGAAAGGATAGATGAGATGGCAATGGATGATTGCAAGCTGGGCCCGACCCGCAGGGCGTTTCTGAAAGCTGCAGCCGGATTCACGCTGGTCAACGTAACGCCCCGAAGAGGGATCGCGCAAGGCACCAGGAACGGCAAGGTGCTGGCCTACGTGGGCTCCTATACCAACCCGGTTGACGGCGGCAGCAACGGACAGGGAATCTATCGATTCGAGATGAACATACGGACCGGCGAATTGACTCAGGAAAAAGTCGTCGCCAAGGTTCCGAACCCCTCGTGGATCGTGATCCATCCGTCAAAGAAATATCTCTACGCGATCAATGAGATTCTCCATCAGGAGAGCGGATCGGTCAGTGCGTTTGCGATTGACCACCCAAGCGGCGACCTGCTTCCTCTCAACGTGGTCAGTTCACAGGGCAGCGGACCGGCCCACATGAGCCTCGACCGATCCGGCAAATACGCCCTGGTCGCGAACTACTGGGGCGGGACCATCGCGGTGCTCCCCATCCTGGATGGAGGAAGGCTAGGCCCCGCCGTTGATGTCCATCGTGACCTCGGCTCGGTGGGCGCAACCCATGCCACCGATGCACCGCCCGGAAGCTTCGCCATGAGCGGGCATGATGCCCCGCACGCGCACATGATCGCTGCCGATCTCGGCAATCGCTTTGTGCTGACCGCGGATTTAGGACAGGACAGGATCTACGTGTATCGGTTCGACGCTACGACCGGGAAACTGATTCCAGTCGAAAGCGCTCCTTTCGTCTCCTTTCCCTCCGGAGACGGACCGCGCCATTTCATCTTCCATCCCAATGGTCGCTGGGTCTACGTTCTGGGCGAGGAATCCTCGACCATCGCCTTCTTCCGCTATGACGCCGCGCAGGGAGCACTGGCCTTGCAGCAGACCATCTCTTCTCTGCCGGCCGGTTTTGCCGGCACCAGCTACACCTCTGAGGTCCTACTCTCGGCGGACGGCCGGTTCCTCTACGCGGCCAATCGCCTGCATGACACCATCGCCATCTGCTCCATCGCCGGAGATGGCAGGCTCAAGCTAATTGCCGAGGTCTCGACCATGGGAGACTATCCGCGCCACTGCACGTTCGACCCGAGCGGCCAGTTTTTCTACGTATGCAATCAGCGCAGCGACAGCATTACCTGCTTTAAAGCCAACCGCGAGAGCGGCCTGCTGGCATTTACCGGACAATACACCGCGGCAGGAACACCGTCGATTGTCACTTTCCTGTCCTGAGCAAGAAATGCTCTTCGGGAGCATTTCTTTCTACTTGACAATGGAAAGCGCGTTAGGGCAGGATACGCAGAAATAGGAAACGATCCGATAACGAGTGAAAGTGAGCCGGAAAGAGATTCGAGTCGGGTCCTGATTGTTGCCGGAGTGTTGCGGCTCTCTCAATTCTGCGCCGCATTCTCCCGTTCGTGATCGGCAAATCCACAAGGACAGAATCCCCCGTACGAGGTCGGACATGAGTCTTACAACAACCGTTGAATCGCCCAAGCAGAGCACCATAGGGGAAGGTCCGCAAAATCCGGTCCCTAACGAGATTCGTGAGAAGCCGGTGCAAAGAAACGTCGCGGTAGATGCTTACCGCGGACTCGTGATGCTGCTGATGATGGGCGAGGTCATGCGCTTCGAAGCGGTGTACCATGCCTATCCTCAAAGCTTGTTCTGGCGCATCCTTGCTTTCAATCAAACCCATGTGGAATGGGCCGGTATGGGTCTCCACGACATGATCCAGCCGTCCTTCACGTTCCTGGTAGGTGTGGCGATGCCTTACTCCATCGCCTCCCGTCTGCGCAACGGCCAGACCTTCGGGCAGCAGTTGGGCCATGCCCTCTGGCGATCGTTTCTGCTCGTCGTGCTGGGAATCTTCCTCCGCTCCATCGACAAGCCGCTCACCTACTTCACCTTTGAAGATACCCTGACGCAGATCGGCTTGGGCTACACCTTCGCCTTTCTCCTCTACTTCTGCCGTCCCCGCTGGCAATGGATCGCCTTTGCGGGAATCCTCGTCGCCTACTGGCTGGCGTGGGCCCTCTATCCAGCTCCGGGACCGGGATTCAACTATGCCGCCGTCGGAGTTCCACCAGACTGGCATCACAACTTCACCGGGTTCCTGGCGCACTGGAACAAGAACAGCAATCTTGGCCAGGCGTTTGATGTCTGGTTCCTCAACCTCTTCCCGCGCGAAAGCCGATTCCTGTTCAACGATGGTGGCTACCTCACGCTGAGCTTTATTCCCACCCTCGGTACCATGCTGCTCGGCCTCTTCGCCGGTCGCTGGTATCGCGAATCGCCTTCGCAGGTTCCCCTCAAAAAGTTCCTGCTCACGGGCGTTGGCCTTGCGGCCCTCGCAGTCGTGTTGCATTTCGCGGGTATCTGCCCCATCGTCAAGCGCATCTGGACGCCGGCCTGGACGCTGTTTAGCGGAGGCGTCTGCTTCTTCTTCCTGTCCGCGTTCGCCTGGATCATCGATGTCAAGGGACATCGCCGCTGGGCCTTCCCGTTGGTCGTCGTGGGACTCAACTCCATGGCCGCCTATCTCATCGCGCATCTCTGCGAAGCATTCATCATCAGCAGTTTCCATACCCATCTGGGATACCGGCCCTTTGAGATACTCGGTCCGGGCCTCCAGCCCCTGCTGCTGGGGATCGCGGTCATGCTTGCCTTCTGGCTCATGCTGTTCTGGATGTATCGGCACAAGATCTTCGTCAAAATCTGATCCTAAGCGGGCAATCGGCGGCACGAATCCTCCAGCGCGAACGCAATCGCACCGGCATAAAAAGGGCGACACGAATCCATCCGTGTCGCCCTCCTTTTTTGTTTTGCAGTAGCAGGCCCACAAAAAAGCTGAGCGGGAGAAGCGGCAGCAAACCACTTCGTCCCGCTCAGTTTGTTTCGTTCCAAATTCCTTTGATTTAAGCCAGAGTCGCGATCGCCGACGCGCTCCGCTTGGTCCAGTTGCCACGCGTAAAGTCAGGAAACTGGATCGGCGCACTTCCCTGCTTCACCGACTGCTCGCTCAGCGGTCCCACCGAGGCCCACGCAGCGGCATCGTAGACGTCCATATCGGGCGGAAGACCCTCGCGCACGCACTGCAGCAGCCGGTAGAGCATGATGTAATCCATTCCCCCATGCCCCCCATTCTTCCGGGCGACGTCGCCTTCACGCGTCCACAGCGGATATTCGTATTTCTTCCACTTGCTGTCAGGCGTGTTTTCCACCGGCTCCCACTCCTCTCCTTTGTTCAATCCATCGAAGTAAATGCGCGGCGGATAGTCTTCAAAGATCCCCTTAGAGCCTGCGATCTGGTTGATGCGGTCATACGGATGCGGCGTGGAGACAGTATGCTTGACCGTGATCGTCAACCCGTTCGCCGTCTTGATCAGCGACGTGTTCATGTCTCCCTCGATGTAGCGCTCGCGCATCCGGGGATCATCGGATTTCAGATGCTCTTTGCGATAAGCATCCAGTCCGCGTTCCGGGCTGGTCATCGAGACAATGTACGCGAAGCGATCGCCGCGCTGAATGCCCATGTAATTCGC
>OCZT010005771.1_pt1 | contig 12301 bp, 10 predicted proteins | sample 1539031 | NCBI WGS metagenome assembly OCZT01 (sample SAMEA3539308, study PRJEB22396) | soil metagenome | biome: tundra; feature: field; material: soil | place: USA | collected 2010-05 | depth 0.15 m
GCCCGAAACGCCGCCGATCGCAGCGCAGCTCAGCATCGGCTTTGCCCGCAAACCGACCAATCCTCGGCCCGGGTCGCGGTGATCCGGTAGCTGGCAGCGTTTGTGACCGCCGACCAGCCCACAAGCACGAGGCCGGGGCGAAGGTCGCGCCGACGCCGCCCCGGCGTCGGGGGGGCAGCTCGGTCGATGATCTCGACTGATCGCGGCCAGTAGCGGATCGCGACCGGGAGGCCGTTGCGGTTGATGATGGCGCAGGGCCAGTCGCGGTCACTGCCCAGACCGCTGAGCTTCTAGGTTGCGGCGCCCGACGGCGACAGCCCGTCCGCGATCAGCACGCCACCAGCGCCGTGGTCCTGAGTGAAGAAGTGTTGGAGGGCCCGCACGAGACGGGCCCTCCAAGATTGCCCCCGATGCCCCGCTTATAGTGCCTAAACGCACTAAGCGGATATTTGTTGGTCAAACCTACGCAGACCACTCGCTAAATCTTGCTATTTGCGTACTTTCTAACGCCTAACTCGGGCCGAAGATCCTCAACGAAACCCACGCGTGGACGCTCCGGACATGAGTCTGCTCAAGCCCATGAAATGGGCGGAGTTCGAGTCGATTGCCCGTGGCCCAACTCCAAGTTCAAACGGCGGTGCCTGACAAGTTTTGCTTGACGACGCTTACTCAGGCTTCACTCACGTTGCAGACCGCGCGATCGCTCCGCCCCGCTTCGCACCAGGCCGCTCGAGCACGCACGGGGGCCTCCCGCGGACGACCCGAGCAAACTTTTGAGCTCTGGTTCACATAACGCCTGCAATCGGAGTAGAGTCCTACACGAGTTGGCCCTGCGGCCAGGATTCTCAGCCCAAGCCCGAATGCCACCGACGGCGCGACCGGCGCCTCGACGCGAGAGGTGAGGGTTACTGGTTTTGACTGCGGGGCCGGTGCCCTACTCCTAAGGGCGTTACCTCACCAGCCCGGTGGGCGTTACCTCACCAGCCCGGTGGACGCGTCCCAAATCTGATACTGCGCGCGGGTTCTAGCCCTCTCCCTTCCGCACGACCCCGATAGAGGGACGAGAAGGTTGAAGATCATGACGCGGACGGAACGCAATGGGGCAGCGCGCAGGCGAGGCGAGTTGACCCGCGATCGCGGGTCGCGGCGGCTCTCGCCGGCAATTGATGCCCAACGCCGTCTGAACACCCGGCGAGCTGATGGCCCCCGGACCAAAGCAGACCCGTTCGGTCCGAGCGATTCCCGCTACGCGTACATGAGGCAATCGCACGACTAGGCGAGCGACCCGCATCGAGCTCGACGACCAGGAACAGATCAAGGAGATCAACCGCTGCCCGGCCTGGCGACCTTGACCGCGACGCTGACACGTGCGCGAGCCGCGGGACGCCGCGATCAGCAGACGTTAGGGAGATTGAACTAGGGAGACAGTGATGGCAGCCAAGAACAAGGTGACCGCGTCGGTGCAACCGACGAAGCAACCGCCCAGCTCCGCCCAACGACGCGCAGCGCAGACCGCGACGGTTTCGACGAAGCAGGCGGAGCTCAAGCGCGAAGCGGCAGAGCGGCGCGCCAAGCGCGCCTTGAACAGCAACGCCCCAGCGGCATCCATGCCGCGCGAAGCGGCAACCGCGAGGCGCAGCAACGATCGCTGATCGGTCGACAACATCGCGCGGGAAATCAACGCAGTTTGCGAGCTCCGTCGCTTCGCCGGCGGGCGGTACCGAGCTTCCTCGGGGCCGCTGTCGTTGCCGGCGCGCTCGGAGTCGAGCTCGCTGGCGGCGTGGGCAGTTCACGGCCGCACTTCACGCCGCTCCGATCTGGATCCCATCGGTAGCGATGCTGCCTCAGGTCGTCGCCCGGATGGCCCGCATGGAGGCCTGGAACGTCTGTGTCCGCGCAACCGGCGCAACGGTCACCCGGCGGCTGCTCTTCGCGCTGCGGGCGTCGGTTACCTCGCGAGCGGGCTGACCGGGTCGCTCGGAATCGCGGCGCGGATCGCTTCTCTGCGCCGTGTCGCCCCGCATGCCGGTCCCGGTGTCCCGGCGCTGCTGGCGCCGAAGTTCCGATCGTTAGCGTCGAAGTCGCGTTGGCGGCGATCTTCCTCCTTCACGCTGATCGGTCCCCTCGGTGCCCCTGGTGCGTGCTCGTCATCGCCGTTGCGATCACGGCGGCTGCGGTGATAGGGCTGCGTCGCATCTCAGAGCGCCGTCGGCTCGGACTCTGGGCCGGCTTTGCGATGTGCAGCGGTCGCGGTCGAATGATCGCACTCGTGCGGTCTGCGCTCAGATCGCCGCAACTGGCTCGGGCTGCGTGGGATCGGGGCGATCGCGTCGGTTCTCGACGCGACCGCCCTGCTGATCGCAATGTTCACGCTCGGCCAGCTCCCGATCAGACCCAGCCTCGGCGCCGCCGCGGCGGTGCTGATCCTCGGGGCCTACGCCGATCGCCGGTTGGCCTGCAGGCTTGCCGTCAGTCCCGAGGTCGCCGTTGCCCCGACCCGCGCGTGAGCGGTGTTCACGAGTAAGGATTTGATCGCTTGGATACCACCGAGATGACTCTGACCACCGGGGAGCGCTACGAGCTCCAAGAGTCACTCAAGGTGGTCGAGTCCACGATCCTCTCAGCCTCTCGTGGCTCGATCATGCAGCTCGTTTGGCTGACCGAGCGCGCGAGCAGCGCGGCGGTGGGTATCAACCCGGCGTGCATCGTCTCGCTGCGGGCTGTAATGGCGGCTCCGAACTCGCCGCCAAGTCGGATCTGATCTGAGCAGCACCGGTCCGGTGTCTCCCCTCGAAGCTGAGCGATGGGCTAGCGCCTCCTCGATCAGGCACGCTACGGCCTGGTTTGCGCTGCCGATCGTCAGCACAATGCCGCTCGAGCTGTATGCCCCACCGCAGCGGTCGGCGCTCCACGTCGGCGTCTACTGCTGGCTCGTGGCCCGGATCGGGAACTACAACCCGCCGGCTGCGTTCGTATCCTGGATCCAGGAGGACACGTTGCTCTCCTGACCGATCGTCAATGGCGCGCCAGACACTCACGACACTGCTGCATTCCCATCGCGGAACGGTCGTCGCGGGTGGCCGCGGAGCCGAGTGTCGAAATGGACGCAAACCGGCAGCGTCGGAGCAGGCGCCGGTGACACGATCGCTTGGCGATGCGAAGCGACAGTCGCCGATGACGGCCTCCGCCGACGACGCGTAAGGCGCATGCCTATGCACCGCGATGTCGTTGCTTGCTCCAGGTCGAACGCCGAGCAAATTCGGGCGCCTTCTGCTTCCGCGGGCAAGGGCAAGTCCGCGCAGGGCGGGTGCTAGCCGGGATCCAGCTAATCGACGCGCCGGCGATCCACGAGAGCAGCGGTCAGCGACCGCCGAGAGCCACTGCTGGATTGGGCTAAAGGCAGAAGGGCGGAGCCCGTCGATCGACCGCCGTCAGACTGGCGCATTACCCGGCGAAGCAGTAGTCCTCACCCCGCCCCCGCCAACTGCTGCGTTTGAGCAATACCAGCAGCTAGGGCGTGTCCGCCGGTGAGAGTGCCGCTCCGCGGCGATTGCAGAAGCCGGGCGTCTCGACGCGTTAGCTGACCCGCGGCTCGCGAGCAAGCGTCTGGCGGATCCGCAGAGAGATCACTGACCCGCTTGCTGATGACCAAGATCAGCCGGGCCGAGCTAACGATCTCGCGGTTCCTGCGCGCGCTCGCAATCGCCCATAACCAGCCGCCCGTGGACGCCGCCCCCGACGATTGCTTTGCCCGGCGCGACGTCGCCGAGCTCACGATCGAGTTGGCGACGTTCCAGTGGTCGCCTCCCGGCCGCACCAGCGGCCCTCGTGACGGTCGAGGATCCCGCCGGCGTTGTGGCGCGGACTGCGGATCTTGCGGGAAGATTCAGCAGCGATAGTTCCGCGGGCGGATCCGCGCAGCAGAGCCGTCGCCACGTTAGCCTCAACATCAGTCATCTGCTAAGCCCATGCGATTCGCGATCTCCATCCCGCAGTACGTTCGCGACAGCCGCTTCGACGATGACGCTTTCCGGGCGTATCTGCGCCGCGTCGAGGAGCTCGGGCTGTTTGAGAGTGCCTGGGCGCAGGAGCAGGTGATCGGCGCGGCCGGCAGCCTGGCGCCGTTCCAGACGCTGGCCTACGCCGCGGCGTGCACCGAGCAGCTGCGGCTGGGTTGTGCAGTATTCGTGCTCCCGCTGCACAACCCCCTGCACCTGGCCAAGGCGATCAGCTCGCTCGACTGCCTCAGCCACGGCCGAGTCGAATTGGGTGTCGTGACCGGCGGCCGCGGGCGCCCGTTTGGCGCCTTTGGCGTCGACGCGGACAGGCCCGTTGCCCGCTTCAACGAGGCCTTGGCGCTGATGAAGGCGTGCTGGACGGAGCGTGAGATCAACTTTGATGGGCGGTTGTGGAGGCTCCAGGGCGCCTCGATGGAGCCCAAGCCGGTGCAGAAGCCGCACCCGCCAGTCTGGTTCGGTGGCAGTGCGCCGGCAGGGATGCGGCGCGCGGTCCGGCACGGAGACGGGTTCATGGGCGCCGGCTCCCAGACGACTGCTCAGTTCGCCGAACAGGTCAAGGTGGTGAGGGAGGAGCTGACGGCGCAGGGCCGCGAGCCCGACACGTTCCGGATCGGCAAGCGCGTCTACGTCCACCTCGAGGACGATGCGGCGCGCGGGCGCCAGCGACTCGAGGACGCGCTCACGCGACACTACGGGCGGGGCGGCTGGTCGGAACACATCCTCGCGGGCCCGGCCGAGGAGTGCACCGCCGGCATCCGTGCCGTGGCGGACGCCGGTGCGGAGCTGATTCTGCTCAACCCGCTCGTCGACGACGCGCAACAGCTCGAGCGGCTCGCGGCCGAGGTGATCCCGGCGCTCAGCTGAGCTCGGCGTCGCGCGGCTGAGCAGTTCCGCCAGCGTCGCTGTCCGAGTCTCCCGGACCATCGCAGTCGCTTTCCCGCCCAGTTGCCCCGAGCGAGTGCATCGGCGACGATGCGAACGTGACGACCGGGGCGACAAGCGCCGTCGCGGAGTTTCGCTTTGGGTCTCGGGGGCCGGCGGCTGGACTTGCGAGATCAATGGGGAGGATTCGCGTCGGTTAAGAGCCCGTTGGCGATCGCTCTCCCGGAAGCGATCGTCCCGGCGCGAGCCGGGGAGCCAGTCGCCTGGCGGGGCCCTCTTCTGCTTCTATGCGAAGTCGCGCGTTATCTGAAGTTGGCGGCTGGCGACCAGCGGTTCAGCGATGAGCTGCGCGCCTGGTTCAGATAACTGCGGCTGACGTTCCGGTAGCAACCGCGCGGCGGTCGCTTGAGCGCCCCGGACGGGGCAGTGCTTTGCTGCCATGACCTCCGGGGCCCCGCCGCGGAGCGCAATCGTGCTTCTGAGGCGAGTTGGGGGACGCAACCGTCGGCGTGGCTAAGTCCTGCCTTTGTCGTGCCACGGGTATGTCGCAGGGCGGCTGGAGGTTGTCCGAGATCTCGTAGAAATTTGAACGGCGGTCCTCCCGCCTCGTCCGCTCCGGTTGGGAGCGTTCGGGGCGCTAACCAAGTCCGAGAGGACAGGAGGAACCGCCATGAAGAAGGTACCTGCCCCGAAGGTCGTCACGACCCTGGAGGCGTCAGAGAGTCCGCTGCCTGCGGAGATTCAGGAGGCGCTCGGCGAGTTGGTCGGGGCAGCGATGGAGGGCCTGCTCGCGCTCAGTGTCGGTGTCGGGCTGGGTGTCGTGCATGAGCTGATGGAACGCGAGGTGGCCGAGGTCGTTGGCACCAAGGGCAAGCACGACCCGGATCGGACCGCGAAGCGTCACGGCCACGAGCGCGGGTCGATGACACTCGGTGGGCGGCGCGTACCGGTTTCCCGCCCGCGGATGCGCACGGCCGATGACGAGCACGAGCTGCCTGTCACGACATATGGGTACTTCGCTGATCGTGACCCGTTGACGCGGGCGGTGATGGATCGGATGCTCGCCGGCGTCTCCACGCGCCGGTTCGCCAGGGTGGGTGAGCCGGTCGGCACGGAGGTCGAGCAGGACTCGAGTTCGACTTCGAAGAGCACGGTCTCGGAGCTATTCATCGAGCGCACCCGCACCGCGCTGTCAGAGCTGATGGGCCGTCGGCTGGACGACATGCGCCTGGCGGTGATGATGCTCGACGGGCTGGAGATCGCCGATCGCACCCATGTCGTCGCGCTCGGGATCAGCACCGAGGGCGTGAAGATCCCGCTCGGGCTGTGGGAAGGCTCGACCGAGAACGCCGCCCTAGCGCGGGCGCTGCTGGCCGACCTGGTCGATCGAGGCCTTGACCCCGAGCAGGCGATCCTGTTCGTGATCGACGGCGGCAAGGCGTTGCGCCGGGCGATCAAGGACGTGTTCGGCGAACACGCGTTGGTGCATCGCTGCCATCGCCACAAGGAGCGCAATGTCTGCGACCTGCTCCCCGAACGCGACCGGCCCGCCGTCCAGGCCCGGATCCGCGCGGCGTGGGCGCTGACCAACCCCGAGCTGGCCGAGCAGCGACTCGAGCTGCTCGCCTCAGAGTTCGACCGGACGTGGCCCGACGCCGCGGGCTCGCTGCGCGAAGGCCTGCCGGAGACGCTGACACAGATGCGGCTCGGGATCACCGGGCAGCTCGCCAAGACGCTCTGCTCGACGAACCCGTGCGAGTCGATGATCGAGATCGTCCGCTACACGCAGCGCAACGTGAAGCGCTGGCAGGACGGCGACATGCGCAAGCGCTGGACCGCCGCCGGCATGCTCCAAGCCGAGCAGCAGTTCCGACGGATCATCGGCTACCGCGACCTCGCCAAGCTCGTGATCGCGATCGAGCGTCACACCATCCTCGTTGCTACGAACCACCGCGACCGCCAGGAGATCGCCGAGCCAGTTACCGTCTGACCATCAACCCAGGAGACCGCCGTCGAAGTTCCACGACGATCCGGACAACCTCGGCGGCTGACCGTGCGTGGCTTTGTGTCTTGGCTCGCACCAAGCGCGGCCATCGGGCCGGGCCGCCGAGAGCGGGCTCAGCCGATGAAGCGTTCGGTTGCTGGCGAATTCGGCGCCCAGGCGCTCGCCTTTCGGAGTGGACTGTGCGCGCGCCCGCAACGGTGAGATACTGCGTCTGATGGAGGCGGTGGGTCGAAAGCTTTGGGGGTTGTGGCGATGGTCGCTCTTGATCGCTGCCTGCGCGACGGTGTTCGCCGCCTGGTCGTCCTCCAGCGGCGCAGTATCGACTGCGCGGCACCGGGGCAAGCCGACCTCGCGACGCGTCTGCAAGTCGGTGAAGATCGGGCATGGCAAGCACCGCCACCGGTTTCACTTCTGCGTGAGGATCCTTCCGGTTCATCACGGCAGGCTCGTCGTTCACACCCACAGCGGCGGGTTTACGCCGCCGCCGCCGGGCACGGACGTGCCCAACGAGCCCGGCGAGGCAGCTCGGATCCCGATCGGTCCGACTCGACCGCTTCTGAGCCCACCCACCGTGCGTCAGATCGTCGGCGTGGTCGCGCCGACGGCCGGTACCAACGCGCTGCCCCCCAGCGGTCCGGTGGACATCAGCATCGCCGCAACCCAGCTGCTGACACCTGACGAGACCCCGTTTCGCAAGACCGACACGCTCGGGGCCGAGGAGCCGAGCGTGGCTGACGCTGGCAGACTGGTGATGTACGCGTTCAACTGGGACGCCGCGTACTCAAAGGACGGTGGGCGGACCTGGAGCGAGCTCGATCCGCACTCGGTCTTCCCCGCCGCCGCATCCGGCGGCTTCGGTTGCGACCAGGTCGTCCAATACGACCCCACGACCAAGGTCTTCATCTGGGCGCTGCAGTATCAGTGCGGCAACACCGACGTGAACAACATCCGGATCGCCTGGGCGAGTGCGACGCGCCTCGAGCAGCTGGGGGCCAAGGCGTGGTCGTGGTTTGACTTCGATCCAAACGTGATCGCCGGGAAGAAGAACGCCTGGCTCGACCAGCCCCGGCTGGGGTTCACGCCGGCGTTCCTTTACATCAGCCTCAACCAAGGCGTGATCAACACGGACTCGCATGGGAACAAGAGCGCCAAGCTCGAGCACGCGGCCGTGATCCGCATTCCTCGCGGCGCCTTCACGAGCACGGGGGGTTCGCCGCCGTTCGGCTATGCGCTCCTGGATCCGAAATCGCTGCGAGTCGCGCAGAACGTCCAGGGGTCGAGGGAGTTCTTCGTCAGTAACGACGGCAACAGCCAGCTGACCGTTGCATGGGTCGATGACAACTCCAACTACATCAACTCCCAGATCGTCAAGTCGCCCACGATCGCCACCAAGGACTGGACGTCGACCACGCCGGGCGGTGAGGACATGCTGCTGCACCAGGCGGGTGCCCAGGGGACCCAAGTCACCGGCGTTACCCAGGGCGGGGACGGAACGTTGTGGGCGGCTTGGACCGAGGCTCGTCAGCTGCCCAATGGCACCGCCAAATATGCGCAGTCACACATCGGCGTGGCCGAGCTACAACCGATTCCGGGGCACGTCGGCTTTACCCTCGGCGCGCAGCACGAATACGAGAACCCCAGCTTCACCTACTCGTTGCCGGACTTGGCAACGGACGCCAGCGGCGAGGTCGGGTTCGACGTCGTCTGGGGGGGCGGCGGGCTGTACTACGCAAACCACGCCGTCGGCCTGCTGTACCCGCGCGATCACCGCAGCAATGCCTTCGAGCCCGTCGCCGACGCCCTTGCCAGTTCGGACAACGTGCAGGTGGGCGGCCTCGCCGGCGATCCCGTCGGCGACTACGAGACGATCCGGCTGATGGCGCCGCCATACGGGGACTGCTTCGTCGCGGCGGGAGTCGTCAACCGCAAGGACAGCAGCGGCAACATGGTCGGCTATCCGGTGTTCACGATCTTCTCCCGGCCCGGCGTGAAGTGCCCGCCCGGCTTCAGGAGCCTGCCGATCGTGGGGCTGCCTCCGCTCGGCAATGCGCCGCCGCCGCCTCCGCCGCCTCCGGCGCGCGGGACCTCGTTGACCCTGACCTGTCCGACGAACGGCACCGTCGGCACACCGATCACTCTGTCTGGTGCCTTGACTCCGTCCTTTGCCTCGCGGATGGTCACGATCACGGTCACGGGCGCGGCCTCGACGAACTTCTCCGTCAGTACGCTGGGTGATGCGAGCTACTCGTCCACGTACACGCCATCCGCGGCCGGGCAGTACACGTTCGTCGCGAGCTACGCCGGGGAGTCCGGATTTTCGGCGAGCAGTTCGCAGCCCTGCGCCGTCAACGTGTCGGCCGCGCCGCCGCAGAATACGGCAGTGTCGCTGACGTGCCCGAAGGCGAACCCGACTCCAGGCAGCCCATTCAGCCTGTCCGGAAGTCTCACCCCAGCGTTGGTTGGGCGGACGATCACGACCATCGCCTCCGGTCCGGCCTCCACCAGCGTGTCCACGACCACGCAGGCCGACGGCAGCTACTCAGCCACCACCTCGCTACCCAAAGACGGGCAATACATGCTCGTCGCGAACTATCCTGGCGAACCCGGATACCTGCCGAGCAGCTCGGCTCCCTGCACGGTGACGGTCATCACTCCCTGAGCCGCGACCTCACGGATAGAAAACCTCGCGGCGCATGGGGACCGGGGGTCTCGCGGCGGCAACCTGCTCGAGTTCTCCTGCTCTCGCCGGCAGCACCTCCAGGCCGGTGGCCCGCGCAAGCTCCTCCGCCGCGTTCACAAACAAGGTCTTGCCGTGCCCGCCGGAGCTCGCTGACGAGTGCGCCAACCTGGACACGCCCATGCGCACGCTCCTCCTTTCATCACGTAACGAGCTTCTGGACCACGCCGACGGACGACCCGGTCGCGCCTAGTTCTGCTCGTGCGCGGGGGAGCGAGGGCTCGGCCGCATCTTCAGGCGTTCAGACCCCACGTCGCAGCGGTGTTGTTCACCGCGTCTGACGCACGGCGACCAAAATCGCGCCGTTGTGACCGGACGCCGTGTTGCGTGGGGACGCTTTCTGGGTTCGTTTGATCAATCGTCAGGAGGCAGTTGATGGGCTGGCAGATGTCGTCTGGGAAGGTGCCGGGGCCGTTTGGCGCCGTTCGCGGCGGGGTATGAGCGGTGGCTTGTGGAGCGAGGGTTCCGACCGGGGACGTTGCCGCACCGGATTTCGCAGTTCGCGTGTCTGAGCCGCTGGCTGGAGGCTGAGGGGCTGTCGGCTGGTGAGCTGGGCCCGGAGCGGGTGGAGGAGTTCTTGGCGGCGCGGCGTGCGGCGGGTTACGTGACGTGGGTGTCCTCGTCGAGCTTGCGGCTGCCGCTGGAGCATCTGCGCGAGATCGGCGTCGTGCCGGCTTCGGGCGCGGTGATGCCCGCGGGGCCGGTTGATCGGCTGCTTGAGGGCTACCGCGCTACGTGATCCTCGAGCGTGGGTTGGCGATGACCACGATCGACGGCTATGAGTGCGTCGCGCGTGTGTTCTTGGAAGACCGCGAGCGCCTTCGAGGCGGCCTGGAGCTCGACCTGCTGTCCGCTGCGGATGTGAGCGAGTTTCTGGCTTTCGAGTGCCCCCGACATAGCATCGGGGGCGCCCGCGGCTTGGTCGCGAAGCTGCGCCCGCTGCTGGTGTATCTGCACGTGACGGGGCTGATCTCGACGCCGCTTCGGTGGGCGGTCCCAGGGGTCGCCGATCTGCAGGGTCGCTCGCTGCCGCGGGCGCTTGAGCCGAGGGCGGTCGCCGGCTTGCTGGCGCGTTGTGATCGACGGCGAACGGTCGGACGCCGCGATTACGCGATCCTGGTACTGCTGGTGCGGCTCGGGTTGCGCAGCAGCGAGGTCGCCGCGATGAGGCTCGAGGGCATCGACTGGCGCGGCGGCGAGATCCTGGTGCGGGGCAATGTCTGACGTTGACATTGCGTCTCCTCTCATCGCGGTGTGTCAAACAGTCCAGCGTGTTCGGGTTTGACCTGGATTCGTAGGCCTTTTCGCTTGCCGCGGCGGACGTGCACAGCGGCGAGCTCGCCGCGTTGGACTCGATGTAACACGGTCTGGCGGACGACGGCGAGGGCGCGGGCGGCGTCATCGAGTCCGAGCCAGCCCTCAGGGGCGTCTTCGGCGACCTTGGCGCGCAGCGCGGCGTTGAGGCGGATGCGCCAGGGGGCGTTGGGGGCGGGCTGCTCGCCGGCGATGAAGCCGTCGCGCAGCCACCGGTAGACGGTGTGCGGGCTGACGTCGAGCTCGCGTGCGGCGTGACACACGCTGACCAGCTCGTCCTCTGCGTCGGCGTCAGGTTGGGGGGTGAAGGCCGGGATGTCGTGCCCTTTGCGCAGCTCGGTGACTCTGCGCTTGTTGAAGCGCAGGCCGGTGGCGGTGCGCTGGTGCTGGCGGGCGAGCACACCGGCGATCGTCTCGTCGTCGTAGTGGGCGGCGAGGCGGCGCACGAGCGCGACGGTCTGCGCCGGAGTGCTGCGGCTGTAGGTCTGTCCCATGCGGCGCAGCACAAGCGGCTCCAGGCTGGTGGTGGCGCCGCCCTCCCAGGTGATCCGCACATCGATCCTGCGGGTCTCGCGCTCGACGGTCACGCAGATCTCCGAGATCAGCGTGCGCAGCAGGAGCTTGCGGTCGCGCTGGCTGGTGGTGGGGGCGTCGAAGATCGCGCGCAGGTCCGCGCCCGCACGAGACAGCCGCTCGAGCTCCTCAGCCGACAGCGGGCTGGCGCGCCGCGCGCGCTGGACGGCCAGGTCGGCCTCGGCGCGCTCGGCCTCGCGCAGCCGCTGCTCCCAGGCGGCCTCCAGCGTGCGCGCGACCAGCCGGTTCTCGGGCTCGCACGCGTCGAACTGGCGTCGGGCGCGCTCGGCGTCATATCGTGAGCGCTCGACCGCGGTCTCGAACGCTCTGAGCCTGGTCGCCTCGCTGGCTTCCTGGTCGGCCAGCGCCTTGGCGGTCGCGGCGATCGCTGCCGGCTCGAGCACCCGGAAGACCTCGTCGAGTACCGCTTCATCGAGCTGGCGTCCGCCGAGCCCCTGGCACTCGGGTCCGTCGGTGCTGTTGTGATGCTCCACTGCGCCCTCGTGCGGGTCGCAGTGGTAGCGCCGTGCCCACCCCTCGCGGCTGCGCGCGCCCGAGTACGCGGAGTGCATCCGCCGCCCGCAGCGCCCGCATCGCAGAAGGCCCTGAAGCAGCGCCCGGCCCTCGCGCACCGCGCCGCTGCGGCCCTTGGCGGCCGCGTTGCGCGCGATCTGGGCAAGGATCTGCTCATGCTGATCCCATGCGATGTAGCCGGGGACGTCGGCCTTGACCGAGCTGCAGCCGGGCGTGCTGAGGTGCTCAAGGCGTGAG
>OCZT010005772.1_pt1 | contig 12300 bp, 7 predicted proteins | sample 1539031 | NCBI WGS metagenome assembly OCZT01 (sample SAMEA3539308, study PRJEB22396) | soil metagenome | biome: tundra; feature: field; material: soil | place: USA | collected 2010-05 | depth 0.15 m
CGAGATCTACACTTTTTCCCTACACGACGCTCTTCCGATCTAGCATTTTGGTTGCTGGCCACGAACGAGCTCTGCCCCACTTGGTGGAGCGCGACTTCGATGTCGGTCTTATCCGCAGACATCACCTCCTGACACTCATCGGTCCGCGGCGTTCAGGCAAGACCTTCGCCTGCTTCCAGATGATGCGGTCGCTGCTGGACACGGGAGTGGGGCGCGAGGGCATGCTTTACCTCAACATGGAGGACGAACGCCTGACACCCGCCGACCCGGCATTCCTGTCCCGACTGCTGGACATCCATGCCGAACTTTTCGGGACGGACTTTTCCAAGCCATTCTTCTGTTTCCTGGACGAGATCCAGAATGTTCCCGAATGGTCCAAGTGGGCGCGCCGCATCACCGACGAATTCCCGCGGCTCCACCTGGTTCTCACGGGATCGTCATCCAAGTTGCTGAGCACGGAAATCGCCACCGAGCTGCGCGGCCGCGCCCTTTCCGTCACGATCCTTCCCTATTCATTCCGTGAATTTCTCCGTGCCCGAGAGATCGAACCGGGAGATCTGCGTACGCTCGGACACAGCCGCCGGAATCTGTCCATCCGCAAGGCTTTCCAGGAATACCAGGTGCAAGGCGGCTTTCCCGGCGCGATTGACAAACCCGACCGCGTCGAGATCCTGCAGCAGTACTATCGAGCGATGTTCCTGCGCGATTTGGTCGATCGCCATGGCATTCGCAATTCGACACTTTTCGACCAGTTCCTAAAAATCGCCCTCAGCCGGTTCAGCTCCCTGGTGTCGGTATCTAATCTCGCCCTCAGCCTTCCCACGGCAGGCCAGGGGTTTTCCAAGAACACGCTGGTGGACTACCTGGACCACGCCGTGGACGCCTTCCTCGTACGACTGGTCCCGCGCTATTCTACCAAGGTCACCGAACATCTCCGGCACCCGCGCAAGCTGTATTCGGTGGACACGGGACTTTTGGATGCCGTGCGGTTTTCACTGTCCGACGACCGCGGTCGGATGCTGGAGAACATGGTGGCTCTGGAACTGGGGCGGCGCAAAGGCGATCTGTTCTATTTCCAAGACACCGTCGAATGCGATTTCGTGGTGACAGATCGCGGCAAGTGCCAATCGGCCATCCAGGTCTGCTGGGACCTTTCCTCGAGTCGGACCCGCGAACGCGAATTGTCAGGACTGGCCGCAGGAATGGACGCATTCGGCCTCAAGGAGGGATTGATCCTCACAGAGTCGGATCAGGAAAACCTGAAGGTGGGCGGAAAGACCGTGCGGGTGCGGCCTTTCTGGCTCTGGGCGCTGGAGAAGGAATGATTCAACCGCTTGCGCGCACGGCATTCCGTGACCCTGGAAGAATCCCCCAGCATTGACTTCCTTTTGCAGGTTAGGAGACCACCGATGCCTTCCCTGCGAGTTTCAATTTCCGTCCGCCTCCGGACCTTGCGCCTTCTCTCTCGCGAGATCGGCCCGCAATGACCTGGCTGACGCGATTGGTGCCGGGCCATGCGCCGGATGGGGGACACATCCTGTCTGTTCTGGCGAAGAACACCTACACCATCGCCCACCAGCAGACGGCGGTGGAGGACCGAGCGTCCCCTCTCCCTTGGTTCGAAGCCGACCTCTACTGGGGTTCCGGGAATCCCGCCACCGACGCGATCCGCGTCGAATCGGATCTGGTCGCCTACAAACCGTGCGTGGATTTCATTCTGGTGGGATCGGCCTGGGCCCCGCGCGGCAAGCGCGCCAAGTTCTTCGACGCGGGCGTCCAGGTGGCCGGTGCCAACCGCCTGATCCGGGTCTTCGGCGACCGCACCGTGCAGATCAAGACCTTCGGATTCGAATTCTCCGATCCCGAATCCTTCGAAAGCATGCCGCTCCATTACGGCCTGGCCTACGGGGGGACAGATTCCGTCTCGGACCCCGGCACCACCTACACCTATCCCCGCAATCCCGTGGGCAAGGGCTTCCTGGTCAAGAAGGACCTGAAGGCCCTGCATGGCTTGTCACTTCCGAACCTGGAAGATCCTCGTCAACTCTTGAGCGCGGACAACCTCCTGGTGGGCAAGTTCGCAGACTGGCAGAGGATGCCCATCCCCCAAGCCTTTGGCCCCATGGGCCGCAATTTCCAGCCGCGCCTGGAGTTGGCCGGACTCCCCCAGGACGATCGCGCCTCCCAGGAATGGGCACGCCAGAAGTCGCTCGCGGCCCTTCCTGAAGTCGGCTCCGGTCCCGAATCCGTTCCACCCGATGCACCGCCCCTCTTGAACCCTTTGTTCTTCAACGGCGCCCCGGAAGGCCAGCGATTCCCCTTCCTGAAGGGCGACGAGACGGTGCGCCTGGGCTACATGGACCCGGACTTCCCGCTGTTCGACTTCCAGCTCCCCAACGACACGCCGTCGCTTTGGATCGAGGTTAACGACGAAGGCCTGGAAGAACTCAAACCCGTGCTGCAGACCGTGGTGGTCCACAAGGAGACCAACCAGGTCACCTTGGTGTGGAGAGGGTCGGCCTACTATGGCGGCCCCCAAGAAATGGCCGAGTACCAAAACCTCCAGTTCGGGGTGGAGGACTGATGGCCGGGCCCAAGTACTCGGGGCAGACGGACTCCACATTGGAGATCACGTTGGACCCGTACCTCCTCACGGTTTCGCTCCTGCTGGCCAAGGTGGCGTCTAACGGGGTGGTCCCGGTGGAGGTCCTGACGCTCAACATCGCCGACGGCGCCGCCATCGAGGTCAAGTTCCTGGACGGCAACGGCGGTGCGGTGGGTTCCGTGAAGGGCAAGGTCTACTCGGGCATCTTCCGCGCCAAATACGCGCTGGAGAAGGACAATGCCACGGGGCTAATGCTCCCTATCGCGAGCCTTTCCGACTACGGCCTCCAGCTCGCGGGACCAGCCATTCAGGTGTTGCCACCGGTGAGGATCGAGCATCTGCGATGGATGGACGAAGAGGGCAAGACGGAGCTGGAATCCGTGACGCGGGGACAGAAAGTGACGCTGACCGCGGATGTGACCCTGGGCCCGCGGGAGGAGCAGATCGAGTACACCTTGCAAGCGCAGCCCTCGCAGCCGGAATCCGAGTCGAAGCCTTCCGACTCCTCCGGACAGCACTCCCATTCCCACGACGCCCCTCCGCTGAACTTCCCCCTGCGGGGCAGGATCCAGGACAAGAAAATCAAGAGCCTTTTCCTGGCCGATTGGGACGTCAAGGCACCCAAGGCCCAGCTCCAGTACACCATCAGCCTATTCGGCGTCACAAGCGAGCCTTCGAAGAAGGTGAAGTACGTGAACAACCAGAATCATTCGGGGTAATCCAATGCGCCAATTTTTCTTCATGCGATCCAGTTTGCTCCTCCCCATCCTTGCGGGATTTTGTGCGTCTATAGCGCAAAGTGCGCCGCCTCAAATCATTGAGGTGCATAAGGATCCTTCCATATCGGATGAGGATCGAATGTCGGACATGGATACATACCAGTTTTACGAATTTATCCCTAGCTATAAAACTGCGTGCAGACGAGACACAACATACTGGGTAGTCTCCACGAAAGTATACCCTAGCAATGAAAGAGCATATCGCGATATCCCAGATGCCATCAAGCCGAAATTGCACACAGAAAAAGCCTACCATGCCGCCGGATTTGGCGCCACTGGTAACGCCGTGTTGCCTACTGAATTTTTGTCGCACTTCAAAGGGCACTTTATTCTTGTTGGAGGGGGAGGGCGCAACACAAAATCAAATTTGGCATTGCTTCGGCGCCGATATGAGAAGGACCTGATCACAATTACCGAAGAGGATGACGGAGAAGGTCTAGGCGTTCATGATACCAATGAGATCATCGATTCGGCATTGCCGGAAAATAAAGCACGAGCAATACGGTTAGGCAAAGAAATGCATGCTCTCATTCCAGAAGTGACAGACAATCCATTCGTGTTTAATTATGCTAACAGCGCTCTGATTCTTGGAGCCTGCCTTGATGGGGAGCATGCTCAAAGAATCGCGAGCATTGTCGATTCCAAATTTTACGTGTTCCGGCTGACTAAATAACCCATGGTTTTGGACAGCATTCCTTACGGAAGTCGCGACCTCAAGCTGGGAGCCCATCCAGGAACGGATATCCAAGATCTCCAAGTCAAACTTGTCGCTTTTGCCAGCAACAGTTCCCACATCGTTTGCGATGGGCAATTTTCCGTCTCGACCCAGGATGCGATTTTAAACTTCTGCAAACTACAAGGGATAAAAGCTCAGAAAATTGCCGATGCAAAGCTATTTGAGGCGATAGAAGCATGGATCAATTCCGAACTCGAATTCATTGGTCTTTTTCAATCGACTTACCCGTGCCACTGCTCAACTGAGGCCCTATCCTATCAGAAGGAGGGAAAGAAATTCTGGGATAAAAATATTCGCAATCAAAGTACAATTCAAAGCGGAGAAGTGATTACGAATTCAACATGCACCGGATTTGGAAGTGGCCTAGCGCACGGCTTTCAGTTTGATAAGGGATCAAATACAAGCGGCAAAATCACAGATTCCAAAGGCAACTTTCGTCCTCCTGAAAAGCCGGGTTTTAACAAGCTATTGCTTTGGGCTGTTCTCGGTGCTCGAAAAATCATCCAAGAGAAACTTGGAACCAAGAGCCTTGGTTTGCGAATCAACAACGGCTATCGATGTCAAGTGAATTATTTCCAGATCATTGCGCAGCGAGAAGAGGAATGCAAAGATCCAAAAAAAAACCCAAAAAAATTGAAACTCCGGGAATATCTGGAAAAATACCCCGTCGCTCTTGGAAATCACCTAGGGAATGCGGTTGATCTGAAATTTCTTGCAACAATGGCAGATAAAAAAACGCCGTTATGCAGCCCTGCCCAAGCTCGCGACATTTTGAAAAATAGCTATGGCTATTTGGAAACATTTGACACCAAGCCAAATTTCCTTCGCGTGGAACCGCGCGGTGCATCTCCGAAATGGACACATATTGACACCACCACGTATGAATATCAAGTCTACGTGAAGACCGTCCAGGACGCTCTTGAGCCGCGGTATACTCCGGGGAAATCGAATCTTCCCGTCAGCGTGAATCCCTCTGCAATCGTTCCCTCCGCCCCTTTGGCCGCCCCAAGCCGATCACAGACGCTCAAGGACGGCACCACTGCCGCCAAAGAGGTCCGCGATGCCAATTTTCCGGCCCCGACCGGAGGCGGGCCGACGACGGAGCGCCCCAACGACGGCGATCCACCCTTTCCCCAGGTCGATAACCATTTCGAAGACGATACAGCCGACGACACGGAGAACGCCGATTCCAGCGACCCCGCGAGCAAGAAGGACAAATTCGGTGGCGAGCTGATCTCCATCGAATACGAAGAGGACGATAGCGCGGCCGCAGCGGATCCAGAAGAGAAGCCGACGATCCAACTCGATCCGGAGGTCGTCGAGATCCCCCATATCTCCCTCGACAGCGGGCTTTTCCCCGTGGGACTGAATCTCACATGGCATGGGGGCATCCATCTCAAGGGGGCGCAGAACCAGCCCGTCCAGGCCATGACCGATGGCGTCGTGGTCGCCGCGAGACTTCCCGAAAAGGATCCGGCCAAGCCTCCCTACGGAAGTCGGAACTTCGTGTTGGTCAAGCACCGCTCCCCCAGTGGCGACATATTCTGGTCGCTCTACATGCACTTGCTTCCCATCCTGCTCAAGGACGACGATCCGGCGCTGGTCAAGGGGATGCCTTGGCTCTTCGATCTTCAATTGGAAGTCGCCGGCCTGGACGGCGTCCCGGTCCGCCCCCATCCCGACACTGTCTCGGAATCCGATCCCCCGCGACTGTCGAACCCTGGGGAGATCTTCACCGTCCTGGAACAGCGCGAAACAGGGGGCTCGACTTGGTTCAGCGTCCAGTCCAAGAGCGACGGCGCACGCGGATGGATCACCAAGGACAAGGAGACCAAGCTTACCCATGCCGTGCACTCGTTGGACGACCTCAATGCCGGCAAGGTCGTGAAGTTTGACCACCCCATTCTGGGAGGCACCAGCGTCGGCTTCATGTCCAGCCCAGACCCGAAACTGACGCCCTACATCCACTGGGAGGTCTTTTCCGACAAGATCGTCTCCGGGGGATGGCAGGCGATCTGCGACGACCAGCAGAACGACGTGGTCTGCGACGCCGAGGGTTTGAAGAAGCTGATCAACAAGAATCTGTCCCAGGCGGCTTTCCTGGGGCCGATGACCAAGGAATTGGTCGCTTCGGCCTACCAGGACAGGCAGACGAGGTTGCGGCTGTGCTCGATGGCCTACCAATTCGAGAGCGAATGGGCGGTCGATTGGGAGATCGGCCTCAAGCAATTCGACCCGGACATCGCCAAGCTGCAAGGACCGCTGTTCAATCTGTACAGATTCTGGCCGGACGCCACCAGCGCCGGCTGCGACTTGCCGCAGGACGCCAGGGTCTACCACTACCATCCCACCGCATTCAAGCTGGTCGCCTACGACCAACCCGCCGCGGCCGTGAAGGAGTCCATCGAGGGGTCCACGAAGCCAGCGGGCAACGCCCATAGGACTTCCGAGGCGGGCATCCAGATGATCATGGGGAACGAAGGATTCAAGGCCCATCCCTACAACGACGTCGCCGGGAACGCAACGATCGGCTACGGAACCCTGCTTCATCCTGGATCGGTGACCCTTGCGGATCGGGCCAAGTACATCGGTGGACTCTCCCAGGCCGACGCCCGCAAGCTGTTGGACGACTACGTACGGGTCTTGGAGTCCAAGCTGAACAAGGCGATCAAGGTCTCGATCAACCAGAACCAGTTCGACGCCCTCATGGATTGGCTGTACAACTTCACAGCGAGCCGCCTGAAGGAGGGCATCTGCACTTGGCTCCGGAATCTGAACAAGGGGCATATCGACAAGGTCCCAGAGGGCTTGCGCCAATGGAACGTGGCCGTGGAGAACGGAGTGAAGGTCCATGAGCCCGGATTGACCAAGCGCAGGGAACGAGAGATCGCACTTTTCAACAAACCGTGCTGAGGAAGAAATGACGACATTTTTGCTTTCTCTTTTCCTGGGATGCGCAGCACCGACACAATCGGCCAACTGTCACGACACCGCCCGGACAATGGCTGACATCTCCGGCTGCGAGCAGGAAAACGCCCGCGAGGCCGACAAGGCCCTGAACACAGCCTACAAGGAGCGCGTGGCGAAATACGCGGACGATTCCTTGTTCCGCGCGAAGCTCAAGAAAGCGCAACGCGCCTGGATCGCCTACCGCGATCTGGAGTTGGATCTGATCGATTCCGGCGGGAGCATCGCATCATTTTGCCGCGGCATTCGGTTCGCCGAACTCAGCAAGGAACGGGCAATCTATCTCAAATCGCTCGCGGAAAAGGAAGAAGGCGACGTATGCGCTCCATAACGCCCTCCGAGGTGACCCATGCCCGGTAAACCAGCCGCACGATTGACCGACATGACCGCGCATGGCGGGACCATCACGGGCCCTGGCGTACCCACTGTGCTGATCGGGAAGATGCCCGCGGCCACGTTGGGCGACATGCACGTGTGCCCCATGATGACTCCCGGCACTCCGCCCATCCCGCACGTGGGAGGGCCCATCACGCTGGGGAGCACCGGCGTTTTCATTGGCAAGAAGCCCGCCGCGCGCATGGGCGACATGGCGGTGTGCGTGGGGCCGCCCTCCAGCATCATCCTGGGCTGCATGACCGTGATGATCGGCGAGGCAGGGAGCGGGGCGCAAGCAGGTCCCGCCGGGTCGGCGGCGGCCGCGAAGTCGGCGAGCATGAAGGGAACCAAGTCGGTGGCGGCCATGGCTCCCCCGCCCTACCAGTCGGCGCAGACGCAGAACCACTTCGTGGATGTCCTGGTCCAGGACAAGAAGAAGAAGCCCCTGTCGGGACTCGTCTACAAGCTGAAGGATCCCTTGGGTGTCCAGATCCCGGGCGCCACCACAGCCACCGGGAAGATCCACCACGAGGGGTACGCGGCGGCGGGAAGCTACGAGGTCCAGATTCTGTCATTGGCCAACGCCAAGTGGAGCTCTTCCAAAGTGGAATTCGGAAAGCCGGTGGACCTCAGCGTGGATTGCGACGGGATCGAGGACGGCACGGACCTGGTCTTCCACCTCACTGCGGAGGTCGACGGCAAGACCAAGATCTGGTTTCTGAGCCTTCCCTCCTCGGTCCAGGGGAAGAAGGGCAAGGCGACCTGGACCATGAACGACGCCCAGCTCTCCACCTTGATGGCGGGCCACGTGGGAGAAATCACGGGCGTCACGTTCCTGGCGGTGTGCCACAGCGCGGGGGCGGCGTCGGGGAAGCTGGATCTCGAGGCGAAAAGGGTGTACACGTTCGTGGATCCGCATGGAAATGTGGTGGCCAACACGGACGTCAGCATCGAGACTTCGCCGGGCAAGATCGAGAAGAAGAAGACCGATGCCGACGGCAAGATCGACCTGGGGAAGGGGAAGGTTGGACAGCACACCCTCTCCACGGCGGCGTCCTCGGAGAAGTCGTGATGGAAATGCGGACAATCGTCGCGAGTAGCGAATGGAGCGAACCTTGAGCGATGAAACGAAGCACGAACAAGGCTCCACCTCGGGGGTGCTGGCTTCCGGCGAACGGCAGGTCCTGTTCGTTCCGCGGCTGACGGTGAAGGGACTGGCCGACAAGCTGGTGGAGATCGAATCCTCGGCCGACTGGGGCTTCGAGCACGCGCTGTTGTGCCTGGAGCTTCTCGACTATTCGAAGCTTTGTAAGATGGTGAACGAGGGCGGCCCCGACAACGACCCCAACCTGATGCCTTCGCGCTTCTGTTTCCTTCCGGGTGCAACCGATAAGGGTCTGGACGACAAGGGGAACCTCGACGACTTCGGACCCAAGAAGGGCAAGAAGAAGTACGAACTGCCCCTGGCCCCGCACAAGAACTGTGTCCAGAATTTGACTGACCTTCTGGTGTTCACGGGGCACCTGAAAGGGGATCTCCCGAACTGGGTGAAGGATCCGCCGGATGGATACGATCCCTCGGTCGGGAAGCCGAGGAGCTTCACTTCGGTGGATGCGGAACTGGTGGAGGCCATCCAGGCGTACATCGCCGATTCCACTCCCCCGCTTCCCGATTACAAGCTCCCCGAGACCCACACCGTGGTGGAAGGCGAATCACTTTCCTCTATCGCCATGGACCTCGAGATCCGCAACTGGCGCCTGCTCTGGGAGCTGAATCAGGATGCACTGGGCGACACATGGGACGCACCCAAGCCTGGGACGGAACTCAAACTTCCCGACCCGAAGAAGGATCCGTTGGGGGACGATCCCAAGAAGTCCTTCGGCGTCTGGATCCGGCAATATTCCAACGTGGCTTGCGCCGAGCGCGGGTACCAATACCCCGGGATCTATCTGAGCTTGACGCTTCTGGATGGCGAGACGGAGAAGCCCGTCTCCTTCGATCCCGCCAAGCCCTTCAGCGTCCATCTGCGCAAGGACGGATTCCCGCTGATCCACCACGTCGCGCTGAAGTCCGGTGATCAGATCGATCTCGTCGCTCCGGACAGCCCACTCCTGGGCTGGGGCGCCAAGAAGCTTCCCGTGGCAGCGCTGGGCCGTCCACGCTTCTACTGGAGCGAGGATTCCTTGGACGTGGACGAGGAAGAAACGGGCATCGAGAGGAATCGCTTCCCCGACGCGCATCCCATTTTCAAGGGGCACCGGGACGACAACAAGGACAAGCAGGCATGACCTCGCACGCACCGCGACTCCCCGATTCCAACCAGCCGTCGTGGACTTCCGTCGACATCCATTGGACGGATTCCGACACCACGAACTTCAGCCGGGTCGACGGGCTCCCCTGGATCCGGCTCACGGACAAGGCCAAGCTCTTCAACAAGAACAAGTCGGTTCGCGTGGTGGCCAAGTACCGCTCCACCGACAATCTCGACCCCTCGCGGCAGTACAAGCACGTATCCATGATTGCCGACGCGATCGAGCAGTATGTGCTGGTGGAGATCGCGCTGCCCAAACCGGTTTCCGCGAGCCCTGGACCCGATTGGCCCAAGTTCCGGGTATGGGCCTTTCTGCAACCTCCCACCATCGGAAACAAGCCGGACAGGATCGCCCGAGACGGAGGCTACGTTCTGGACGACACGCCGCGGGCCGGGTGGTTCGAGGCGACGGTGGATGGCCCCTCCCTGCAATGCACCATCATGGACCACACATCGGGCCATCAGAAACCTCCGACACCCGTCGCAGGCAAGGTCTGGGCCTCCCAGGACCCGGACGACGCCAAGATCCTGAGGTTCAAGCTGCTGGTCCGGGTGGCCAACAGCGAATCCATGGAGGAGCTTGCGGAGAAGACCAAGGAGCTTCGTCGCAAGGGCTTGGATGCCTCCCTGATGGAAGCGGGATCCTACTTGAAGGTCTGGGTCCGCAACGAGGATCGCCGTTGGAAGAAGGATCCCAAGGACGACGATTCCGAGGCCTTGGTGCAATCGATGGCGGAAGCCGACCTCATCCGCGTAACTGGCCGCAAGGGACCTCACTGCTATCGCAACCACGAGTGGAAGCGATCGAGGATGGCCGCCCACAAGAGCATCTTCAACGGAAAGAGCTCCGGTGACCATGATGCCTTCCTGCTGTACGTAGGGCTGTATCCCGCCCATGTGATCGAGAAGCTGGAGAAGGTCGAGGCCGCATTGAAGGCCCCGCCTCCCCACACGATCAACAAATACGTGTGGCTGGGAACGGCGGTGCTCTACGCATCCTTCCTATGGAGCCTGCGCCAGGCCCGCAACGAGTGGGGCAAGAAGATGGCCAGCGGGAAGCCAGCAACCGTTGGTGAGAATCCGCATGTCGTGGCCACCAAGCGAATCGTGAACCTCTTGAAGAAGCTCCAGGTTCCAGAGCTTTTCACGGGCTACGCGGTGGGGGGGATCGAAACCTTCACCAAAATTCCTGACACCGTGAAACGGGCGACCGAGCAGCACCCGGATGCCCAGAAGCAGACCTTGCGGTTTTTCAAGAGCCTGATCAAACACATTCTGGAGATGGACGATCCCAACAAGTTCAGCCAAGCGCTGGACCAGGAATTGGCCAAGTGGAACAAGGAGATGGACCCCGAAGCAAGCAAGGGTTGGAGGAAGTTCAAACCCAAGGACGTGTACGACTGGGGCGTGGATCTCCAGGGAGAGTCCTTCAAGGCGAGCCTGGGACTCCTGGAGGGGAAGACCAGCAAACGGTTCCCTCCCCACGCCCAGCCCATCCCCGTACCCTGGTTGGCCTGGCTCGCGTGGCACGCGGGCGTGGAGTTGAGCGGCTCCTTAAAGGTGGAATTCAACATCGATGTGAAGGACATCGAGAAGGGCGCGCTCAAGATCTCGGTGCTGCCCACGGGCAAGGGCGGAGTCTCCCTGGAGGCGGGGATCCGCGCCATCTGGACCGAGGTGGCCAATGAGGCCATCGATGCCGCCAACAAGAAGAGTTCCGATCCCCTCTTCGACATCTTCAAGGACCTGCTCAAGTACGTGGACATCGAGCTGCTCTGGAAGTTCGCCACCGACCTGACTGCCCAAGCCGGAGCCGTCCTGCAGATCCAGCAGACCAAGGATTCGATCACCTTGGACACGTCTCTGGTCACCAAGTTCCAGATGCCCCTGCACGCGCAGTTGAGCATCCTGGAATTCAACTACGACACCTTCAACGGAACCATCTGCAACCTCACGCCCGAAGGCGGCGTGCTCCTGGACGACGTCAAGGTCTTCGGCAGCGAGATGACGGGATGGAGGAAGAGTTTCCCGTGGGGGAAGAATGACTTCACTGAATTCTGCTATCTGCGGGCAAAGAAAGAAAACGTCAAATCGGTCACGATCCTCGGTAGAGAGGATGATGTCCGGCTCCCCTTTACGGAATCCTCTTCGCTTGCAGCCAAATGTACCGGAGGTATTTCCTACACAACCCCGGCCTTGGCGGCGCAAGGAGGTGTAGGGGTGATCCTCGTGGATGGATTGCCTTGCGCTGTAGAGGATGCACCAAGCGGAGAAAAGGGCGGTGAGGTCGTCTGGAAGACTGCCTTCACTTGGGCGCCGACGCCATCCAAACTGAGGCCCGGTCAGGTCCGATTCTGGGATCTGCGCCAATCTAAACGCAAGGATCTGTTGGAATTCTTCCATGCCCTGAAATCGCTGAAGAGCTTGAAGCTTAAGCCGCAGGTCACGCCGCCTTCGGCGTCGGGTACCAAGCCCTCCGCACGCCGCTTATCCGACGACTCCAGTCTGGAGATTCTTTGGCCCAACG
>OCZT010005773.1_pt1 | contig 12298 bp, 15 predicted proteins | sample 1539031 | NCBI WGS metagenome assembly OCZT01 (sample SAMEA3539308, study PRJEB22396) | soil metagenome | biome: tundra; feature: field; material: soil | place: USA | collected 2010-05 | depth 0.15 m
ATGACGACCAGGAGCCCGAAGGCCCCGGCGATCGATAGCAGGCAGCCATGCCGCTTGCGCGGCTGCGGCGCCGCGGGCTGGTCAGTGATCGAGGAGGTGTGACGAGCCATGAGCTTGCTCTCCGTTTCGGATCGGTGACGTATTGTAGGCGTGGCTGATTGCCGCGTGTGGGACAGATGGCGAGATGGCCTGAGCTGTCCGCTGGCTATTCGCCGCGAAGGGCCTCGGCGCGGGCGATCTGGTCAGCCAGGTCGGTCGCGTCCTCGCCGGACACCGGCTGGTCGCTGGTGCCCCGCAGCCGCGCGTAAAGCAAGCCGCTGATGCCCCTCCACGCTTCCCAGCCGGGGAACTGCCTGGCCAGGGCGGCAAGCTCGGACTCGCGGCTCATGACGACTGCCCGCCTTCGAGGTGCTGCCTGCGCAGCTCCCGCACCGCGGCCAGGTGCTCCTCCATGACCGCGATCCGCTCGTCCGCGGCCTGCCGGGTAGTGATCGCGGCGGCGTCCTCGCGGCTGCGGATGGCGGCAAGCCGCTCCGCCAGCCGCCTGTCCTCGGCTTCGGCCTCGATGTAGTAGCGGCTGCGCCGCTCCTCCTCCGTTCCGTTCATGGCTCGACCAGCTCTGCGGTCTCCAGCCGGCCGATAAGCTCGGCGGGCGTGTGGCCGACGAGGTAGCGGATCGAGCGGCCGTCGCCGCTGCGGTGTTCGGCGGTCCAGACGGGCAGGCCGCCGGGACTGCACTGGATCTCCCAGTCGCGGCCGTAGCGGAGTCTTAAATCGTCAATTGAGACGGCGGCCGGCTGTGGCGTGGTGGGACGATCTTCCATAGCCCAGGCTCCTTCTGGGTCAGGCCCCGGTTTGGCGTTCACCGCGCCGGCCGGGGCCGTTGTTGTTGTCAACAGCCCAGCCTAGAGCTATGTCAAGATATGGCAAGCCTTATCTTGCGTAGCTTAGAAATGCCTTGACCGGTCAGAATCTAGCTTGTGAAGATCACCATCGACGCTGCCTCGATCGAGCATCCGTACGTCCAGGTGGCCAGTCAGCTACGCCGCGGCATCGAGACAGACGAGATCGGCCCGCAACTGCCGTCGATCATGGAGCTGACCGAGCAGACCGGGCTGGCCGTTGGGACGATCCGGCGGGCGATCAGCATCCTGATCGATGAGGGCCTGGTGGCTACGGCTCCGGGCCGGGGCACATTCGTCGTCCCGCCTGGCGAGCGCCGGGCCTAGCGGGCTGCTGCGATCTGCCCACTGACCCCTGCTTGCAAAATCCCCCCAGAGCGTCCGGCACCGTCCCTGGCGCGGCACTGACCAGCTCGGCGGTCCGCTGAGGTGTGCCGATATCCGGGCTCGTTGGTGTCAGCCGCGGGTGTCAGGTACCCGATCCCCGGATGTCAGTTCACCGCCAAGCCGCAGTTGACACCATTGCCTGCGGGCAGACCTCTTCCTTATCAGATCATCTCGGCCTCGGCTCTATCAGCCGTAATGCAGGTCGGCCGCGCCGGAGCCATACCGCTGCTGACCGCTGGAAACCCTCCGACTCTTGTCGATCTGGCACGCATCTGGCACGTCACTGTGCCGACCGGCTCAGCCTCCTACCTTCTGATCCGTAGAGATCTGTCGCATGATTTGTCGGCTAGAACGCCAGGCAGCCAACCAGGCATTGTAAGGCCAATGCGGCGAGCGCATACTCACGGGTATGACCCGCTGTGGTGCGCCCACGGCTGACGGCACACCATGCCGTCGCCCGGTCAAAAGAGCAGGTCAGCGTTGTTTTCAACATCGCGGATTCGCCGCATCCCGTACATCGTCTAGAATTCCTGCATCGCGGCCGAATGTCCCTACACGTCCGAGTCCAGCCATGAGGCGTTCGACATGGGAATGGGATCTTGAACAATCGCCCACATCGGCACGATCAAAGCAGTCGCCACAAAATATGCCAGCTTCCACCCAAGGCATGCGTGACAATCAGCGGGTTAGGGAGGCTGGAGTATATTGTGCCGACCTACTATCTGTCGGCTGGAAGGAAGCGGTCGCAGATAGGGTTTCCGGCTATGCAGAGACTACATGGAGTCGTCTGTTACGCACCAGACGCAGACGGCACTGTAAAGCGTTAGCGCGCATAGCTGCTGCTCTTTTAAAAGGTCAGCTGGAGCTTCATAGACTCGCCGGACGGTTCACTGGCTGGTTTGCTGGACTCCTTGGTGCCGATGACATCTCGCGTGCCTTCGCCGAAGAGCTGGCATCTAATATTCCCCTTGGGGTTATTGATGCTAAGACCATTGCAGTAGCTCGCGGCATCCAGGTAACTGGCATTCTTTTGTGCATAGTAGATGGCCGCGAATTGACTCGATGTCAGTGCTTTATAGATCTAGCTCTAGCGGAGACAAAGGAGCGAGTGCGCCAGATCCTCATTGCGGCCACGTCCGGTTGGGCTAGTCTCGGTCAGTTTGCTCCTCGACCTTCTGATTCGTAGAGATCTGGGGGGCACACTCGCTACCGGCTCGTACGCTAGTTGACTGCTGCAGGGGCTTGCGGTTGCCCTTACCTAGCAGGCTGTCCGTGCTTGGTGAGCGGAGCGCGTCAGCACCCCGAACTGCGCAGCAGACACCGTGACACTGCGGTACGGTATCGGCGCTGTCCGTAGCTTCGGCTCATAGACGAGTCACCCGTGCCGCAGATACTGACAGCACGCACCGGGGGAGGCGATTACAGATGGTAACCGCCGCGAGGGCCAAGGGGGCAAGTCCAATGGAGATCAAACTAAAGGTAGCGGCGGTGGGGGCTGCCGTGGCCGCAGCGCTCGCAGGGTGCGGCAGTGCCGCATCGAGCCACTCCGCGGCAGCGTCGCACCAGCCGCCGACGATGAGCAGTTCCGCTGCCGCATCCCTAGCGCCTGCCCCATCCCAGGGCGAGAGCGCCAACGAGCGCCTGTTCGCGTATGGACTGGCCAGCGGCACCGGCTCGGTGCCGTCCCGGGTGGTGACGGGCAAGGTGATGACCGCCTACGTTCTTGAGCAGAAGACTGGGTCCGCAGCCGGTGCCGCGTCAGGAAACGCGGCTCCAGCCGAGTCCGTGACCAAGATTGCCGGCGGGTACCAGTTGTGCGGGACGGACAACAACGGAAGCAGCTTCTGTGATTCGCTCACCAACTTCATCACTGACGCCGCCGGGCGCATTACCGGCGTCTCGGTAGACGGCCAGCCCATCGCGGCGCGGATTGGTACTGGCCCAGCGGACACCAGCTCCGGCCTGGTGCTGAGTGACGTGGTCGCCTACCGTCCGGCCGGGCAGGCTACAGTCATGGTCGTGTTCAGGCTGCGTGATGTCAGCAGTACCGCACTGAAGACCGGCAGCCCGTCCGCGCTGGCAGTGTTCGACACCCCAGCCGGCCAGTTCACCGAGGACGACAACCAGTCCCCCGTGCTGGCCACGCTGCGGCCAGGTGAGACTATCTCGGCTTACGAGGTCTTTGACACGCGGGAGACCACGGGCACCTTCAGCCTGCGCACCAATAACGGCTACGAGTCGGTGCTTGTCTCGTCCACCATCCACCGGGCCTGAGCTAGGCTCACCCCGCTACTTGCTGCACCAGAGAACTCCGGCCAAGAGAAGAGGTCTGGAGTTGACACTGACCGACCGCATGCCCCGCTGCACACGTCACCCGTCGCCTCGACTCCGCCCCCGTCCTCTGATAGGTGCCGAGGTCTTGCCGGGGAAGATCAGTGTCCAGGGTGGCGCGTAGCGCCAGCGCGTCAGAGACGTGCCGTAGGTGCGCCCTTGATCTGTGATCTTGCTCGGTCCGGCCTGGTGGGACCACACCTGGCTTGGCCCGTTTGTGAAACCGCGGATGACCTAGCGCCCGCCAGCCGTAGCCAGCAGGAAGCGGCTGCCCGCAGTTAGCTGATCACCATTTGGAGCCGCGGAGCTTGCGCAGGTGCAGGTTGTGGTCGATCTGCCAATGCAGCCCGTTGTCGTCGGTGAATCGTGCTGTTGCCCGTGCGTCGGGTAGTCATCGGCGCGGAACGGGAATGCGAAGGCGTACGAGGTCGAGACGCGGATTAGCTCGATGGCAGGAACCTCGTGGCTGTCCTGAAAGCGCTGTTGTCGGCCTCGCATCGGCTCGTCAAACTCAATCCACTCGCCGACCCTCGTTGCAGCGGTGCCGGGACCGCCAGGGGTGGGCTCGATGCGGCACACGACGTCGTGAATCGGCCGACGGGATCCGTTGTAGACCACCGCTACGTGGTAGTCGTCGCCACTTTCACCCGGCCCAGGCGGCGGCGTGCCGGGCGGCGAGATGGCCACGCTCAGCGGCCTGACGTCGACCTGGTCGGCCTGCTGGCGTTCCAGGACTCTCGTCTGCCTGGCAAACTGCCGCAGCGCGACCCAGGCAGTGATGGCGGCGCCGATGACGGCGAGCCAGGTCGGCACATCGCCTAGCGCGACCATGTGAGCGTGATGCGCGGGCACTGGCTCTACGGCGAGGAGGACGGCCGACAGGGGCATTGTCACGGCGAGCCATGCTAACGCGGGAGTGAGTGTGGGAACGCCCGCCAGCCGTAGCCAGCGGGGCACTCCCGTGCTTGCCGCTCAGGCGCGGCAGAGCAAATCGAGATACGACCGCACCTCCCGCGCTCGGGGCTGGCCCAGGTGCATCTCGCGCTGCACCCGCCTGACGCTCGGCAGCTCCCCGCGGGACAGCTCATCGGCGAACAGCTCGGCCGCCTCCCGGCCGCCCTCGGGTGCACCGTGCCCGTTGCCGAGCGCGAGCTGATGCAGTGCTTCCGGCTCGGGTACGGGTGCGCTTGCGTGCATCGCCACCACCCTCTTGAGGACCCCCAGCCCGACCGCCAGCGCAGCCGCTGCAGCCAGCGGGGGGACTGCCGCGGTCGCACGGCTGGCGATGTCATTGCCGGCGATGTGCCCGACGTTGCCGGCCACGCTGACCGCCAGCCCGAGCAGGGTCACGGTCCACGCCGCAGCGCGCGATTTAGGCGGCCAGCGGTCGGCCAGCGCCACGAACAGCGCCAGCTCGCCCACGGCGATGAACACGTCCACCTGCAAGGGGAAGCCAGCCGCCCAGACGCCCCGCAGCCCGTGCTGGAGCGCCCACAGGAACAGCCCGCGGTAGGACTCGGCAAAGCTTGCCGCCGAGGCCGCAGAGACCAGCACGGTGATGGCGGCCAGGGCGATGGCGCGGGGCTTGCGAAGGCTGCCGGTCATGCCGCACTCTCCATGGCCAGGGCCGCGCCGCACTGGCGGCACTGCCAGCCGGACGGGCGCAGCCAGCCGGGCCACCCGCAGTGCTCCGGGACAGGCGGGCCGTCCCAGGCGGGCTCAGCACCGGGCTTCGGGTAGTGCTGGTGGAACGTGCCGCCCGTCTCCAGCCGGACCTTGAGCGCCGAATACTCACGAGCCGCCGCGAGATCGAGCACGGCCTTCTTGCCCTCGCCGCGGATGCACCGCTCGCCCAGCTCGTTCAGGTACGCCCACGGGTCCGGGCCGCAGTGCGCCAGGTCCGGGTCGTCGCCGAACCGGGAGCCGGCGTCGTCGGCACAGCCCCACTCGTCCAGCTCGGGGATCGCAACGCGGTGCAGGACCGCCGGGCAGGTCACGCCGGCCATAGTGTCAGTCATCTGGGGAGCCTTCCTTGGGAGCCAATGCGGGAGCCGACCGTGCTGGACGGCGCTGGACAGGCTGAGGCGCGAGTGAGGTATCAGCGCAGGCCAGGGGCTAGATTTGTCTGCTGGCTGGACGGCGCTGGACACGTCGGATTTGCCACATTGGCACTGACACGATCTCCCTGGCCCGGCTCGGCGCCTCGATGACCGGGCTGGATTTCTCGCCCGCGGCGCTGGCGCAGGCCAGGGGGCTGGCCGAGCGGACCGGCGATGATGCCCGTTTCGTCGAGGCCGACATATACGACGCCGTCAGCGTCCTTGGCGCTGCCGCGTTCGACCTGGCATTCACCGGGATCGGCGCGCTGTGCTGGCTGCCGAGCGTCCGCCGGTGGGCCGGGGTGGTGGCTGGCCTGCTGCGGCCCGGCGGCAGGCTGTTCATCCGAGAGGCTCATCCCATGCTGGGGACGCTCAGCGACCCCCGCGAGGACGGCCTGGTCGTCGTCGACTTCCCCTACTTCGAGCGGGCTGAGCCAATGGTCTGGGACGAGGTCTGCACGTACGTGCAGACCGACGCCGTCTTCACCCACAACCGGACCCACCAGTGGAACCACGGCCTCGGCGAGATCGTGACCGCGCTGCTGGATGCCGGGCTGGAGCTGACCGGCCTGGCCGAGCACGACAGCGTGCCCTGGGATGCACTGCCCGGGATGATGCAGGAGGCCGAAGGCGGCGAGTGGCGGCTAGCCGACCGGCCCTGGCGGCTAGCGGGCACCTACACCCTGCAGGCGGTCAAGCGCCGCTGAGCCGCTTGCCGGACTGGCGCCGGTCAGCCCCCGGCCGTTCCTCGCCGCGGCCCCGCGCCGAGCCGGCTTAGCACGGAGGATCCGGCCTGCCCGGACGGGCGGATCCTCCGTGATCACCGACTGCCTTGCGGCCTGGCACCGGCCTGAGCGAGGTGGGGTATCCGGCGGGGCGAATTACGTAATTTTGCCGTAGTGCCGGGATCTGGGCGGATGTTAACTTCAAGCTGCTTCACCGCTGACCAGGCATTATGTAGCCGCCGACCAGCATGTCAGGCCATGGCTGCGGCACCTGGCGGGGTGGCTCCGAAGGGAGGCGCCAGCACCATCTTCGCAATCGTGCACGGCACATTGCCGGGCAGGCGCGGGGGTCGCGTAACGAAGACAACGGCTGGGATCATCCCTCCCGGCCCGCCAAATCTAGGGAACGCCGCCGGAAAAGTAGGGAGGCAAGGACCTCATCAGCGCAGCGCCGCTGACCGACGTCGAATCGATCGAGGTCAAGCGCCTCCTGGTCGGCAAGACCGTGACCGTCACAGTCCGCGGCATGTCGTTCAAGCTAGAGGTCGGCGCCGGCCGGGATGCGAAGGGATTGTCCGAAGAGTTCGCGCGCGCGAAGAGGACCGCCTGATCCGCGAGCCGCGCCGCCTGCGCTGACGCCGGATAGGCCTCGCCGCCTGCGCGCTGGCGCCGGATAACAGGTGCTAGTGCCGCGTCAGGCTACGTTTTGCCCGGTCGATGATGCGGCGCAGGCGTTCGCCGTAGGCGTAGTTGTTGCGCCAGATGATGTACCGGCGGATCATGCTGGCCTGTTCCTGGTGGCTGGCGTGGCCGGTGCCGTCGAGAGAAGTAGCGCAGGGTGGTGAACTGGGCTTCTATGCGGTTTTACCAGGAGGAATTGGTCGGGGTGCAGGCGATCTCGGTGTTGTTCGCCGCGGCCCATGCGCCGACCCGGGTGTCTTTGGCCGTGGTCAGGTGCGGGCTGAAGTTGTCGGCGGCATTAACCACAGTCTCGCGTTGCTGTCCAACGGCGCGGTGCTGGCCTGGGGCATAGCCGCAAGCCACAGCCCGGGGTCTTGACCGCCGTTAGGGGAGGTGCTTACTTGGGTGTTGCACAAGTTCACGGCTCGTGACTGCAGGGGGCATGGAGCCACCGCCGCAGGGTGGGTGTGCCGCTGGGCGGCTGCGGCAGTTCGAGCGTGACCCGGCCGGTCCGCATCTTGGGAGGAACTTCGCATGGTTGACGTCAAGCTCGGCAAGAAGGCAGCCCGCCAGGACTCGCGGACGCTCGTTTACGCCACCTACCGGACCGCGGCGGAGGCAGCGCCGGCGGACGCTCACTGGGGCCACGGCCTGCCGTTCGCCATGCTCGGCAACGACAAGTACGGCGACTGCGTCGAGGCGGGCTACGCGCACCAGGTGCAGCTCTGGGGAGATCGGGCCGGCACGCCGTTCATCCCCGACGACACCGAGGCCCTCGGTGCCTACACCGCGATCACCGGGTTCAACCCGAACGACCCGAACACCGACAAGGGCACCGACATTCTCACCGCGGTCGGCTACTGGAAGTCGACCGGGATGGCCGGCCAGAAGATCACTGCCTACGCCTCCCTGAACCCCCGGGAGCGGGACGAGATCAGCGAGGCGATCGGCTGGTACGGCGGCGCCTACATCGGCGTGCAGCTCCCCCTCTCCGCCCAGGACCAGGTCGGCAAGCAGTGGACGGTCACCACCGGGCCGAACGCCGTCGCGGGCAGCTGGGGCGGGCACTGCATCCCGCTGTGCGGCTTCGACCAGAACCAGTTGTGGTGCGTCACCTGGGGGGCATTGCAGTCCATGACGTGGGAGTTCTTCACCACGTACTGCGACGAGGCGTACGTGCTGCTCGCCACCGACTGGATCGCCGCATCGGGCCAGTCGCCGTCCCGGATGGCCTGGGGCCAGCTACTCGCTGACCTCGCCAACCTCTGAGCGGGTAACCGGGCCCACCGCGCGCCGCGGCCGGCCCGGGCACGATCGCGGTCAGCCGCCGCGCGGTCTGGCGCGCGGTCCGGTGCACCGGGAACTTCCGGTGCACCGGAACCGCTGCTGCAGCTCCGGACTCGCATCCAGGGAACGAGGCGGGCCCGCGAGACAATACATAGACATGGAGGGCGAACGGCCGATGGCGGCCGGCGGGCGCATTGTCGGCCCGGCGGACTTCGAGAGTGCCTTCCAGCAGCACTTCCCGCCGATTTACCTGTTCATCTCCCGGCGGGTCGGCACAGCCCTCGCCGAGGATCTGGCGGCCGAGACATTCGCGACGGCCTACCGCCGGCGTGCCTCCTTCGATCCCGGGCGAGGCTCACTGCGCTCCTGGCTGTACGGGATCGCGACCAATCTTGTGCGCAACCACTGGCGCGCCGAGCAGCATCTTCTCGCGCTCGATGCCCGGCTCCTGCCCGAGATCGATCTCTCGGATAGCTCCGATGCGGCCGACCAGCGCGTCATTGCCGCCTTGCTCGCGCCGCGGCTGGCCGCGGCGCTCGGGCTGCTAACCCGTGACCAGCGGGACGTGCTGCTGCTGCACGCCTGGGCCGAGCTGAGCCACGAGGAGATCGCGGCGGTGCTCGGGATAGCGCCAGGCACGGCGCGTTCCCGGCTGTCGAGGGCTCGTGCGTCGCTGCGCGAGCAGCTCGGTGACTTCGACTTCGACCTCTGGATGTTCGACGGGCCGGAAACCGACCCGGCACGAGGAAGGCAGCACCGTGACTGACGAAATCGAGGTCCTGCGGCTCTTCCGCGACGACATGCCAGGGCCGTCCACCGATGCCTGGACCCGGGCCCGGTCGGCGATCGCCGTGGCCAGGGCCGAGGAGGAACAGGCCGGTCCCCGGGACAGCCGGGGACCGGGCAGGCAGGGACCGGGCAGGCAGGGACCGGGCAGGCAGGGACCGGGCAGACGCAAGCTTTTCTCGATGGCTGCCGGGGTCGTCGTGGCGGCTGCCGTGGCTGGCCTGCTGGCAGTCCTGCTCCCGGGTTCGCCGGTTACCGGGGGCGATGGCAAGGCTGCCAGCGCGCAGCAGATCCGGACAACCGCCTACGTGATTACCCGCGTCGAGCGGGCACTGTCCTTGTCAGGCCGCGACAACATGCTCGGGTACGCCCGCACCGTGTATCCGCCTGGCACCGTTGCCGAGCCAGCGGCCGACGTTGTGCGCGTCCAGCGCGAGCCCGGTACCAGCTCGCCGTGGAGCGTGGGCTCCGCGGTCAGGTGGTCCTACCGGGGCACGATGAGCCTTTCCGCGTTCAGCGCCACCGGGCAGCGAGTTTTCGCCAGAGGGATCACCTCGGGGCACGGAAAGCCGACCACGGTCGTGGTGATCTACCGCGACGCGACCTGGTGGCGCGCGGCGGGCGGGGCGGTCCCGGCACGGAGCGCGGGGGCTCCGCCGCGTTGCGGCCCCGACGTGACACTCGGCCCCGGCGGCTGGCCGGCCTTCATCCGCGAAGAGCTGAGCTGCGGTGAGTACGCGATGGACGGCCGGCAGCAGGTCGACGGGATGGACGCCATAAAGATAACCGGGAACAAGGGCCTCGACACGCTGTGGGTGAATCCGGCGACTTACCTGCCAGCGCGCGCAATATTTACCTTCGGGCGGCTGCGGACCCAGACCGACTTCCGCTGGCTCCCCCCTACCCCGGCCAACCTGGCCCGGCTGAGCGTGCGGGTCCCGCCCGGCTTCCGGCAGGTCCCGCCGCCGTCCTGAGATCTCGCCGTCACGCCCGCTGAAAACCCGTTACGCCCGATGAAGGCTGCGTCATCGACAGAACGAAGAGGACTTTGAAGATGAACGAGGAAACCAGCGCCAGTCGCGCCCGGCAACGGCAATCCCGGCTGCGGGCCGGCCCACTGACCGCCGCCCTGGCGGGCATTGCCCTGCTCACATCGGCATGCAGCGGCGGCCCGGCCACCCTGACGGCCGCGCAGAAGTACCAGAAGGATATTGCCTACGCGCAGTGCATGCGCTCGCACGGCGAGCCGTCCTGGCCAGACCCCAACAGCCAGGGAAGCTTCGTGTTCGACAATCCCAGCACTCCGTTTGACCCGTCCTCGCCCCAGTACCAGTCGGCCAACAAGGCCTGCCAGAAGCTGCTCCCGAACGGCAGGATGGGGTTCACGCCGGCGGAACTCCAGCAAGCCATGAGCAAAGCCCTGAAGTTCTCCGCGTGCATGCGCTCGCACGGGATCACGAACTTTCCTGACCCCGTCTCGCACAACGGCGGCGTGATCATCTCCGGGACCGGCATCGATCTGAACTCGCCGCAGCTGCAGTCCGCGCGCCAAGCCTGCCGGTCGCTCAGTCCGCTCGGTGGTGGCGGACCGGCATGAGCACCGCCGCTCCTGAACAAGCAGCAGGCGCGTCCCCGCCCCCGTACCCGGACACCAGCAGCGGGCGCCGGCCTGGCCGGCGGCGCTGGGCGGCCGCTGGTGTGGTGGTCGTGGCCGCGGGTGTCGTCGTGGCCGGAGTCAGTGGCACGCTGGGCGGGCACGGTCACGCGAATGCGGGGGTGGCCGGTAACGCTTATCCCACCTCGACCGCCACCGTCACCCGGCGGGCGCTGTCGTCGCAGACCCAGGGTGGATGCCACCCTGGGCGACGCTGGCGCCTATACCGTGGTGAACCAGGCCCAGGGCACGATCACCGCTCTGCCGGCCGTCGGCCAGGTCGTGCGCCAGGGCGAGGTGCTTTACCGTGTCAGCGGCAGCCCGGTGGTCCTGCTGTACGGGAAGGTCCCCGCCTACCGTGACCTGTCCGATGGGCTGACCGGGCCGGACGTGGCCGAGCTCAACGCCGGCCTGGTCAGGCTCGGCTATGCCACCAGCGCGGCACTTGGCCCCGGCTCGGACTGGGACTACTTCAGTAGCGAGACCGCGTACGCGCTGGAGAAGCTGCAGGCCCGGCTGGGGGTGACCCAGACCGGCGTCCTGGCCCTGGGCCAGGCGGTGTTCCTGCCTGCCGCGGCCCGGATTACCGGCCTGGGCGCCACCACGGTGCTGGGTGGCATGGCCCAGCCCGGATCTGTGCTGCTGTCGGCCAGCTCGACAGCCCTCGTGGTCACCATCGACCTGGACGCCGCCCAGCAGACCGAGGTCAAGGCCGGCGACCACGTCACCATCACCCTGCCCGACAGCCAGCACACGCCGGGTGTCGTGTCCTCGGTGAGCACAGTCGCCACCGCGTCATCATCGGGCAGCTCCGGTGATCCGGGCAGCACTCCCACCATCACCGTCGAGGTCACGCCGACCCACCCGAAGGCGGCCGGCAGCCTGGATCAGGCCCCGGTCGAGGTGACGATCACTACCGGCAGCGTGCACGACGCCCTGGTGGTGCCGGTGGACGCGCTGCTGGCCGGCGCCAGCGGCGGGTACGCGGTGGAAGTCACCGGCGCTGCCAGGACCCGTCACCTGGTGGAGGTGTCCCTCGGGGTGTTCGACGACGCCGCCGGGCTGGTTCAGGTGACCGGGCCGGGTCTGGCGGCCGGCCAGCATGTCGTGGTGCCGGCCAGATGACCGCCCGTCCCCGCATGCTCCCCGCTACCCGGACGCTGCCCGGCGACCACGACCGCGACCACGACCACGACCGCGACCTGGGCCCGGGCCGGGCGGCCAGCCCCGGCATGATCCTCGAACTGGACACGGTGACCAAGGCCTATCCCGGCGAGCCGCCCGTCGCGGCGCTGCGCGGGGTGAGCTTCGCCGTCGCGCCCGGTGAGCTGCTCGCCATCGCCGGGCCGTCCGGATCGGGCAAGTCGACGCTGCTGCACCTGATGGGCACCCTGGACCGGCCCACCACCGGGACCGTGCGGGTCACCGGCCTGGATGTGGCCGCCA
>OCZT010005774.1_pt1 | contig 12296 bp, 11 predicted proteins | sample 1539031 | NCBI WGS metagenome assembly OCZT01 (sample SAMEA3539308, study PRJEB22396) | soil metagenome | biome: tundra; feature: field; material: soil | place: USA | collected 2010-05 | depth 0.15 m
CGCCCGTGGGGGTCACGGTAGGAGTGGGAGTGACGACGGGGGTGGGAGTAACCGATGGCTTGACCGTGGGAGAAGGAGTAACCGACGGCTTGGCCGTCGGGGTGACGGTGCTGCTGGGATTGGACGTGGGGGTCGGGGTGGCCGGAGGAGGCGTCGGGCCGCCCGTGATCGCCGGGTAGGCGTTGGTCACAAGCTGGTCAAACTGAGCCCCGAACCACTGGCCCGAAAGCGGAGCGCCGGCAAGCGCGCTCGTGGTTGCGCCGTTCCAACCGGCACCGGAAGGCGCGTAGGTCGGATCGCACATGCGATCGAATCTCTTGCCTTCAGTGTTCACGATGTCTGTGCTGGCGCCGTCGGACTCACCGGGCGGCTTGGCCCAGATGAAAGCGACCAGGTGCGAACTCGAGTACCCACTCGGGCTGGCCTGCGGGAGCTGGCCGAGGCCGGCTCCACTCGGGTTGCACCAGGCACCGCGGTGAGGCCGGCGATCGACCTTGGTCGCGGTGACCCAGGTGTCGACGGTGGTGCTGGTGCTGGCTGCGGTCGGTCGGGCAGAGCCGCCCCAACCGTTGCGGGATGTGTCAATGATCATGCCGATGCTGGACGGGAAGCCAGCGGACACGAGTCGCGTGTACATGTCGGCCGTGAAAGTCGCCTCGTCAACGTCCGGGTTGTACTGGTAGTAGGTGCCGGAGATGACCTGGGTGCCGCCGACCGTCGTGGTGCCGGTGATGAAGGGCTCAACGAGCGGCGTGGTGTTCGCCGTGTCGGAGATGAAGCCGTCGACACTGGCGTACCCGGCCGTTGTGGCGCTGGCCACCTTCTGGAATTCGGTCGTCGCGCCGCTGGAGTTGGTCGTCCAACCGAGCCAGCCAGAGTGCCCCATGTCGATGTAGTTGTAGACGTTACTGATCGCGTGGAGCTTGTTCAGGGTGTACTCAACGCCGGCCTCGTAGTAAGGCCCGGACGTCTGGCAAGCCGTAACGCTGGCATTGGTCACGATGTTCGGAAGCGAGTCCGGCTCGATGACCGCTGAAATCCGCAGGTTCGCGTACTTCGAGTTCGCGAAGATCGCGGCGATCGGATCGATGTACTGAGTCTCGTACTCGGTGAGACCTGCCGCCGTCGCCGGGATCTCGCCGTTGGAGGCGAGGGCGTTGCAGTCGCGACCGGGTAGATCGTAGATGATGATGTTGACGACTTCGGGGGCGGAACCCTTCTGGTTCAACGCTGCGTCGAGGTGGGCCGCCAGGCCCATGCCACCGGACGGGCCGGTGATCGCGCTAATGGAGTCCATCCAGACTGCGGTCGGCTGGTTTTCAACGATCCGCATCTGCGCCGCTAGGGCGGAGTTGGACGACTGCTGCGCAGTCGCTTCCGATTCGACTTCCGCTTTCCATAGCGGATTGACGTACTGCGTGGCCCCAGAGAACGGGTTCGTCTGATGCGACTCAGCGAACACGTGCGCTGGCACCGCGACCGTAGCTATCGCCGACACTCCCACAAGGAGTCCGGCGGCAGCCAAACGGAGCTTGCCTGGACTGGTTCTCACCATATCCGCTTTTCCTCCAAGAACTCAGCGCGCGCATACAACCCGCCGGCGCGCCATCCTCCCCGGGCGGTTCGATCAAAGGGATGATAGGAGCCTAGAACGCTTTCTGCAATCGATTTCTCAAAAAGCCGGAGCGTCAAGTCACCAAACGGCCCGCTAAGGCGAGTTAGGCAGTCGGTAAGGGTCAATGCAACGGTTTTGAGCCCCTCGAAGAACCCAATTAGATGGCGTTTGGTCCGGTAACGTACTCTAACTAGCCCGCGGGCGGCGGCAGGTTAAGTAACGTACTTTCGCCAGGGTGCCGGCGCCCCACCCTACCGGGATTCTTCGACCGCTTCTGCGTGCAAGCCAACGTCTCCGCCTCGGCGCGACGACTCACGCACCGTCAGGTTGAAGCGGAACACGATCCGCTGCGGCTCGCGGCGCTGGCCCTCGATGTTGTCGATCAGGAGCCGCACGGCTGAGGAGGTCATCGCTCGGATCGGCTGCCCGAGAGTGGTGAGCGATGGCCGCACGAGATCCGCCCAGATGGGCTCGTCGAAAGCCACGATGGCCACGTCTTCCGGGACACGTCGATTCTCAGCCTTGAGGGTCCGCAAGGCACCCAGCGTGAGCATGTTGTTGCCGACGACCAGAGCTTCGATGTCCGGCCACTGGCGCAGTAGATCTTCTGTGGCATGGAGGCCTGTGACCATACGCACACCGCCGTCCACCGATCGCGGTTCGAGCCCGAGGCCCACCATTGCAGCCCTGTATCCGGCCAGCCGCCTGGCGCCGGTTTCGATCTGAGTTGGAATGCCGAGGTACGCGATGCGCGTCAGGCCGGAGCGGGCCAGATGCTCTACGGCAATCCTGGCAGCTTCAAAGTTGTCGCCCAGCACCGCGTCGGCGCGCACGTCTCGAACGGGCCGGTCAAAGGCCACGACCGCAATTCCGAGATCAATCAGCTGACTGATCTCCGGGCCCGCGGGATCGCACGGGGAGATGATCACTCCCAGCGGGCGCTCGTCCGCGAGCATTTGAAGGTATTCCTGCTGCTTCTCGCTCTTTTCGTCCGTGTTGCACAGGAGAACACGGTATCCGCGCCGGTAGGCTTCCTCCTCCGCAACGTGGACCATTTCGGAAACGTTGGGGTTCTCGATGTCGCTGATGACAACACCGACCATCTCGGCATTCTGGCGGCGGAGGTTCCTGGCCAGGCGATTCGGCCGATAGGAAAGTTCCTCGACGGCGGCGGACACCTTGGCCCGCATTTCCGGGGCAACCGATATGTTCCCGCTCAACACTCTCGAGACCGTGGCCGTGGAGACTCCCGCGCGCTGAGCCACATCGACCATGGTGACGGCGCAGCCCGTTGACGCAGGGCCTCCCTCATCCATAGCCGCGTCCGGCTGGCGCTTGTCGGTCATCAACTATCTCCCTCAAGATCCCCTCGGCAGACACGCTACCAGAGCCGGGCGCACGACTCAACCAACACCCCCGGCGGGCGCTCCCGGTTGTGGTTGATTCAGAGTCCTATCGATCCCCTCTCGCCACGTCTGCGACGAGCGCCCCCGAGTCTCGGACTCGAGGCGCTACAACGCCGAGTGCGACGAACGGGCCGGTCGCAAGACTCTACCACTGAGAAGACGTGCCGGTTCAAATTGGCCCACCGATGGCGAAACCCCGGTCACTCGGCCGGGGTTTCGCTAGTTTCGCTGGGTTAAACCAGATCTAGAAGCTCGGTAGAGCCACCACGTTGGTGGGCGCCTCGACCTTGTTGTTGGCCGCGTCGTTGACGTTGGTCACGTCGAAGCTGTAGCCAAAGGATCCAGTCTGGCCTCCGGAGGAGGCCGAATAGCCGTAGAAACCACTCACGGGAAAGTTGCCCGCCTTGGAGACCCACAGGTCTTGCTTGACGGTGGCGTTCGCGCCAGCGATGGCGCCGAGCGCGCCAAGGCTGGAGGCGCCGGTGTAGTGGAAGCAATCGATGCCGTTCTTGGTTTCAGAGCCGGCAACAGTGAATCCACCCGCGTTGCTGTCGAAGTCGGACGCGTACATGGAGTCCGGAAGCAGGCCGTCCAGCGAGGAACTGCCCACCTTGTAGGTGTCGTCCGCTAGCCAGGTGCTGCCGTTGTCGGAAGACATCCAGCCCTTGTCGCCGATAACGATGATCTGGAACATGCCCAGGTCATTGATCTTGTACGCCTTGGTGGGCTTGTTGACAACGGTGCCGGTGGTCTTGAATGAGCCGGTCTCGGCCGCGGTCGCACCCGACGACGACGTTGAGAACGACCAGGAGAACTGGTAGCTATCCAGGGTGGCGAGGTTTCCTGAAAGGCCGGAGGACAGCGAGCCGGTCCCACCGGCGCCCGGCAGGCCGTTCCCGCCCCCCGGGACATTCGGGGCGGACGACGAGGTGCAGGCAGCGGCAACAAGCCCGACCGCCAGGCCCAGGGCCAGCAGCCCGCGAATAGCTCTCTTTGACGTTCCCATCGGCGATTCTCCGCTCCACCGGTGCGGGCCAGAGCGGATCGCAATCTGGCCGAACCTGGGCGATTGTACTCGGAAGAGTAGGCCAGACGGGTCCTCGAGGCGGATCGTTCTACCTGGCGACAGTGTCCGTTCGGAATCGACCGATCAACTCGGCAACGCCACCACGCTGGAGGGCGCGGAAACTCGATTGGACGAATCGTTGACGTTGACGATATCGAAACTGAAGCCCCAGCTTACGCTCGGGCCCTCGGCGGCCCCAGCGGCCCCAGCGGCCCCAGCGAAGCCGAACGTGCCGCTCACCGGATACTCCCCGTCCTTGGCGATCCACAAATCCGCCACGAAGGGCACGGACGTTCCGGCAACGCCCGCATAGAGCCCCTGCAGCGATTTGTCTCCTTGGTAGTGGATGCACGCCACCCCGTTCTTGGTTTCATCGCCTACGGCATGGAAATAGGTCGCCTTGGCGTCGAACCAGGTCGGGTAGTCGTGGCCGGGCAAGAGGTCCGTGAGGATCGTGTCCGTCGGATCGCCTGCGGTCCAGGTGATGCCATTGGTGGACTGCCAGGCCTGATCACCCACCACGATGAATTGCGAGGGGTGGGTATTGATCGAAAGAGCCTTCACCGGCCGATTGACGACGGTCCCGGAGATCGTCAGCGGATCGCGGTTGGTCGGCGCAGGCACGGACGGCGAACCGGCGGACCGCGCGGTCGAGGGCGCGGTCGAGGGCGCGGCCGGGGACGCGGCCGACAGCGCGACCGAGGGCCTGGTCGAGGGCGTGGTCGAGGGCGTGGTCGAGGGCCTGGTCGAGGGCGTGGTCGAGGGCCTGGTCGAGGGCCTGGTCGAGGGCGTGGTCGAGGGCCTGGTCGAGGGCCTGGTCGAGGGCGTGGTCGAGGGCCTGGTCGAGGGCCTGGTCGAGGGCGTGGTCGAGGGCCTGGTCGAGGGCCTGGTCGAGGGCGTGGTTGAGGGCGCGGTTGAGGGCGCGGTCGAGGGCCTGGGGATCGACTGCGTGAACTGGTAGCTGTCCAGCTTGTCCAGGTTGGCCGAGAGCCCGACCGGGAGAGTGGAGCCGACCTGGCCGGCATCGAGGCTCGCCTTGGGACCCCCGGATCTCACCGGGACAGCCGGACTCCCGCATGCCGCCACGACCAATCCGACCATGATGCCTGCCGCGACGAGACGGCGGGTCGTCCGCGAATCCGGGCGGAACGCCGCAAAAGCGAACACCCGCCTCACCGACAAGGCCGACCTACGCGCCCGTCACGTTGGTGGGAGCGGTCACTTTGTTGGCTGCGTCGTCGATGTGGGTGATATCGAAGAGCCGCTGGAAGACGACGGTGGCGGTTGTGCCCGTGGCCGTGGCCGTGATGGCCAATTTCACCGGGTAGCCCCCGGTCTTCGCAATCCAGATCTCACCGGTCCACTGCGCGTCCGGGACGCCGGCGACCGAACCCATCTGCTTGAGGGCAGCGACACCGGCATCGTTGGCAACGAAGTGCTCGGCATCCACGCCGTTCTCGGTCTCCGAGCCCTTGCTGTCGAAACCCTTGCTGAAGTCTATGGCCGCGAAGAAGGCAACCGGCGAGAGGGAGTCGGCATAGCTGCCGCCGGTTGCGTCTTTCTGCGTGTAGCCCGTGCCATCCGAGTCCACATAGTCGAAGCCACCGGTGGAGATCACGTGAATGGAGTTCGCGACGGTCACGTCCGCGGCCTTGTCCGGCTTGAGTATGTATGTGCCCTTGATCTGGAACTTGGCGTTGTCGGTGTTTGCGGTCGGCAGCAGGGAGAGCGTATCGCCGAGTGTCCCGCCCTCAACCGTCATCGTGAACTGGAAGCTCGTCACCGCGGACAAGGCCTGGGCTCCCGTGGGAATAGTGGTAACGCTGTCCGACGGCTGGCCGGTGGCACTGGGCTGGCTCGTGGCAGTCGCAGTGGGGGTGCTGGGCGGAGCGGAAGTTCCGGAGCTGCTACCGCAGGCTCCAAGGGCGAACGCCGTAACCGCCAACAGGACGAGCATGCCACGGCTCTGGCTCTGGAACGACCGTAGCATTCAGACCTCCCCTTGTCCCTGATGGAGCCGGCGACGACTTGCCGATTCGGGACTGCGCGCCCGAGCCAACGCAACCGGCATCGATATCAAGTTATCACGACCGCGATCAACTTCCCAAACCCCGAGCGCAAACCGGAACGGGCGGACCTGCTCCGGGCAGCGATCGCGGCCGGCGCGTGGCGACGACCAGCCGGTTTCGTCGGGAGTCCGTCGCTTTGCGATTAAGTCGCTGGCCCAACGAGCTGGGCTGACGACTAATGCGCTGTCGCTCCGGCTCCCAACGAAGCCGGCCGTACCACTCCCCCGTCGCACGAGGCGAACCGGACGGCACAGCCGAACGGCCCGCCCTTGACGGAGCCGCCCGACTCCAGCAAGATGCCCGCATGAACTCGTGTCACTTCGCCTGCTTCTGTCCCCGGCGGCCCCGCCGTAGGAGGTAGTCGGCTGAGTCGCGCTCCCGAAAAGGAGCCCAACGAGTCGCTCAAGGGGTCGCGGTCCTGAACACAGGAACCGCGGCTTTTTTGTTTCCTCCCACCGGACGCGCCGCACCACAAACGGAACTCGGCACAACGTGCGCGAACTCCCGGCCAGCACCCTTTCCGCAGCTCCAGACAATCGCCAACCCCGAGGCACCCAATGGCACTCCCGCTCAGATCAATCGATGGCCAGAAGGCCGGTTCGGCTCCAACCGATCCGCTCGACGGTCTGGCCGAACGACTTCACGGCGTCCTGGCCGAAGGCCTCGCGACACGCATGCCCAAGGCGCGCGTCGCCGGCTGGATTCGCGGTCTGCTCGATACCCTGTTCCCGCAGGTCGCCGAGCTGACCTACGCAACCCCCGGCGAAGTCCGTGACGCGCTCGACGCCTCGGCGGCGGAGTTGCGGGCGCTGCTGCGGCCCTTCGAGGGCGAGATCGACGACCCGGACGAGGTCGCGGCGGCGTTCTTCCGCTCCCTGCCGGAGATCCACCGCCAGCTGATGATTGATGCCGGGGCGATCGAGCGGGGTGACCCCGCGGCCGAAAGCGTCGACGAGGTCATCATGGCCTACCCCGGCTTCCTGGCGATCGCGGTCCATCGCATCGCCCATCGCTTCAACGAACTTGGCGTTCCCATCCTGCCGCGCGTCCTCTCCGAATGGGCGCACGAGCGGACGGGCATCGACATCCATCCCGGCGCGACGCTCGGCCACCCTGTCGTCATAGACCATGGCACCGGCATCGTGATCGGCGAAACGGCCGAGATCGGCAACAACGTGAAGCTCTACCAGGGCGTGACCCTGGGCGCGCTTTCCGTGAACAAGACGCTGGCCTCGCACAAGCGCCATCCCACCATCGAGAACGACGTCGTCATCTACGCCAACGCCACGATCCTGGGTGGCGAGACCGTCATCGGCCGGGGCAGCGTCATCGGCGGCAACGTCTGGATCACCGCCAGCATCCCTGCCAATTCCATCGTTTACCAGCGCAGTGAGGTCCACGTCCGAGCCGGACGCGACGACTTCGAAGCGCCGGACTTCGTCATCTAACCAATCCCCCACCGCGGCCGGCTTGCCGGACCGCATGCGTCCACAATTCCAAGGAGATCACCGTGGCAAAACTCAACAGCATTCTGGATCTGATCGGAAACACGCCCGAACTCAGAATCAACAAGCTCTTCGATCCGCGCGTCGAGGTCTGGGTCAAGCTCGAGCGCCAGAATCCGGGCGGCTCGATCAAGGACCGCATCGGCCTGGCCATGATCGAAGACGCCGAGAAGCGCGGCGTCCTGCGGCCCGGCAGCATCATCGTCGAGCCGACCTCGGGCAATACCGGCGTCGGTCTGGCGCTCGTCGCCGCAGTCAAGGGCTACAAGCTCATCCTCGTCATGCCCGAGTCGTTCTCCGTTGAGCGACGCAAGCTGATGGCCGCGTACGGCGCGTCGTTCGAGCTGACTCCGCGCGAGCTAGGCATGAAGGGCGCGATCGCCAAGGCCCGCGAAATCGTGGCCGCCACCCCGAACGCCTGGCTGCCGATGCAGTTCGACAACCCGGCCAACCTCGAGGCTCACAAGCGCACCACGGCCGAGGAGATCGCTCGCGACTTCCCGGACGGCCTCGACTACATCTTCGCCGGCGTCGGCACCGGCGGCCATGTCAGCGCCGTCGGCGAAGTTCTACGGCCCCGCTGGCCCAACCTGCAGGTCTTTGCCGTTGAGCCCGAGCTTTCGCCCGTGCTGAGTGGCGGCGCACCCGGCCCGCACCCGATCCAGGGCATCGGTGCCGGATTCGTTCCCGGCAACTTCCATCCGGACGCCGTGAACGGCGTGGTGCAGGTTTCGGCACCGGACGCTTTCCTATACGCCCAGCGGGCGTCGCGCGAGGAAGGGCTGCTCGTCGGCGTCTCGTCCGGGGCCGTGCTTGCGGCCGTTGCCCGCAAGCTCCCGGAAATCAAGGACGGGGCGAGGATCCTGGCCTTCACCTACGACACCGGCGAGCGGTATCTCTCCGTGCCGGGGCTCTTCGACATCGAGCCGGAGAAGGTGGCGGTCGGCTGACCACCACCGGGCACTCGCCCGGCCCAACGCGCTCGCCCGGCCCAACGCAGTTGAGTGAGCGGCCGCCCTCCGGGGCGGCCGCTTCCTTTACCACTCCACACAGCGTTTAGCTCCCCGCTCAATTTTGAGTGAACAACTCAAATGCGTCAGGCCCGCGGTATTTGCCCTTCGGGCACTGCCGGCGGAGGCTCGCGCCGCGGACACTTCCTGGTAGCGCCGGTCGTTCGGCCGGCGAGAAGCCGCGTCCCGGGGAAGTTGCGGTGCGTGCGTCGCTGAGCAAACACTTCGATCTTGTGGTTGTGATCTGGGTCCTGGCCCTGGTCTTCAGCTTCTCTCTGGTATCGCTGTCCAAGTCCAGCCTGACGCAGGATCAGTGGTCCGCCGCGCCCAAGAGTGGTCCGGTCTGGAACTACCCGACAGAGGCAACCGGTTACTGAACGGCGCGATTGCGTGCCGGCTCGGATCACCGGGAAGCACGTCGGCTCGACTCCCCGGATCCCCCACCCTACGCCGAGACGAGGGCCCTTGCCTTTGCTCCGCAGAGCGTCATCTGGGCCGCGGTCTCGTAGCTGACCCGATCCGTGTTCACCACGAGGTCGTACTCGTCCGGATCACACCAATCGCGGCCGTATAGCTGCTTGATGTAGGCGGCGCGGTTTGAGTCCGTCTCGTGCATCTTCCGACGAGCCTCGCCCTCGGTCATGTCATACCGGCCCATGAGCGTCTTGATCCTGACCGGCTCGGGCGCTCGCAGGAAGACCCTAAAAACTCCGGGCTTCTCCGCCAGGATGAAACCCGCGCCTCGGCCCACGATGACCACGTTGCCCCCGGCGGCCACCTCGCGAATGATCTCCTCGGTGAGTTGGATGATCTCCTTGCGCGGATCGAAGAACGGGTCCGGATAGGGCGGCGACCAGGCAGTGCCCAGGCCCGGCTCCAGCGTGGAGAAGGATCTGACCAGACGCTCGAGCATCGAGCGGGGCCGCTCCACTTCCGCTTCGACATCGCTCGGCCGCATCGACAGCCGCTTGGCGACTTCGTCGATCAGCCGCTTGTCGACGACTTCGGCCTTCAGTTCGGCAGCGACTATCCCGGCGACGCTTGAGCCGCCGGCGCCGAACTCGCGGGAGATGGTGACGATGGGCATCTCGAGCTCCTTCGCCTGCTCGCGTCGACCGTTGGCGGCCGTCCGGCTGGGTTCGATCGGCGCGAGCTCACTCTAACCCTGCACGCCTGCCGCCGCCAAGAGCCAGCCGCACTTTCGTTGCGCCGACGCGCCTCCCCTACTGGGCGGCCGCCAGCGCGCCGTGCAACTCCATGGTGTGATCCCTCAACCAGCGGCGCCAGAGCCGGTGATCCGGCCGACGGCTGGCGACGATCGCCCAGAAACTCGGGCCGTGGCCGAAAACTCGCAGGTGGGCCAGTTCGTGGATGACCACCGTTTCGAGCGCCTCCGGCGGCGCCAGAACGAGACGCCAGGAGAAGGAAAGACGCTTGGCCCGCGAACAGCTGCCCCAGCGAGTGCGCGCATCCCGGATCGTCACGGCCGACGGGGCGACGGCCAGCGCAGCGGCATGGCGCTCAATTTCGCGATGGATGGCGGCCCGAGCCTTCTCGCGCAGCCAGGCCTCCAGGATTCTGTCGAGCGAACGGCGTTCCGACGGTCCCAGGCGAACGACCAACTCGTCACCCTCCTCGCCGCCCTCGCGGGTGACGGTTGTGCGGCTTCTGCCGGGACCGGCCACGATCCGGAGACGATGCGTCTCGCCTCTGTAGCGGAACGTGCCGCCGTCTTGCAGCGGACCCATGGCGACCATGGCCTCGCGTTGATTGGCCTGCCGGTCGAGATGCTTGCGCAGCCACGGCTCTCGCGCGGCCACAAACGACTCCGCAATGCGCTCGGCGTCGCCGCGGTTTCGGGCGGCGCGAGTCGGCACGGTCACGATGGCCCCACGCCGAGGATCGATCGTGAGCCGCATGTTGCGCGCCCGGGGCGATCGCCGAAGCGTGCACTCGAGGTCGCCCCCGGCGAGCCGGAGGGAGGTGAGCCATTCCGTGGTTGTTGCGGCCATCGACGGGAAGGGTAGCGCGGCAGGCCGATGGGGGCAGGAGTGGCGGGCGGCGTGGGCGAACCCGGTCGCCGCCCGGCCGACCGCATGCCCCGGCCGCCCGGCCGCCGCTAAAACTCCCCGCCCCGGCCGCCTGCCCGCCGCCAAAACTCCCCGCCCCGGCCGCGCAACACGTCTCACATCCCTCGCGTCTATTGCCCGCATCGGACGAGGGGACGCGCCGAGGGGGCCGCGAACCAGGTGTTGAGGGGAACGAGAAGGGGCTCGGCAGAGACGCCGGGCCCCTTCTCTATGCCCCGAATCACGCTTGGCGACGCGGCTCCGGAACGCATTCGCGGCCCCTCGTGGCGCCTCTCAATCGATTGCGCATTCTGCGGTCGCGCAAAGTCGTGCGGTTGCTGTAACATTCGCGGTCGCGTGGGGCTATAGCTCAGCTGGAAGAGCGCCTGCATGGCATGCAGCGAGCGCTGAGCGGTCAAGTTTCGAGCGTGGCACGAGGGATTCCCGCGAGCGATTCCGCCTCAGTTATAGGCTCTCATCGAGCACAATGTTGGGCCGCCGCCAACCCCCGGGATGGCCGATACCCTCTGAGCACACGAACTCCAATTTGGCTGACAGCGTCTGCCTGAACGGCGACGCAGAAGCCCGTAGGGGCCTCGAAATTCAAGACGCGAAATGGACCGCTTGGCGGAACGAGACGCCGGGTCAGTGCGGGGTTGGATGATCACCTGGAGGCCGCCCGTCCGTGTCCCGACGACCTTTTCGAGCCCTCGCGACGCTGCTCTTCAGGCTCAACTGAGTCATGTACATCCGCCTGGCAGCTTCGGCTCGCTCCAGGCGTTCATGCTCTGGCAGCGACGGGTCCACACCTTGGAGAAACCGGTCGAGGAATGCTCGTCGGGCCGCTTGGAGGTTAGAGTTGTCGGCACCGTGGGTGACGATCAGGGACAGACCGCCAATTCGGCCGCGGAGTTGTCGCTGAGTCTTGCTGAAGCTCACCCGCGGATACTCCAGCCACCTGCATGTCCCAAAGTCTGACGCAGGTCCCCCACCCTATCGGTCTCCTCGGTCGGAAATCACAGACCGTGTGATATCTGTGATGTCCGCCCGGCGTCGGAGATACGCGCGGAAGAGCGGAAGGGCGAAGTCGTAGGCCCCTCGCGTTTCGCGGAAGAGCAGACCTCGATCGATGAGCCGGCTGACGAGTTCCGCGATGGCGGGCGCGGCGACGAGGGACTCTCGGATCGTCTTCAGATCCACTCGTCCGTGCTCTCGGGCCATTGCGATGAGCACAGCCTGCTCCGCCGGAGTCGCAACCTGGAACCGATCGTCGAAGAACGCGAGGTCGAGTTCATGCAGCAGACCTGGTTCGATCGCACGATAGGCAGCCGTCGCTACCTCGGCCACAGGGACCGCTCGCCAGATGTAGGCGCCGAAGAACTGCAAGAAATACGGATAGCCTCCGGTCGCCTCGACGATCTCACCGACGACCGCCGTCGCGAACCGTCGCGAGGTTCGGGCGAGCGGGATCGTAAGCGCGTCCCAGGCATCACCGCGCTCGAGGTTTGCGAGCACGACGTGGCGGAACATGCGCTCGGCGTACGTTCGGGCGCGCT
>OCZT010005775.1_pt1 | contig 12296 bp, 11 predicted proteins | sample 1539031 | NCBI WGS metagenome assembly OCZT01 (sample SAMEA3539308, study PRJEB22396) | soil metagenome | biome: tundra; feature: field; material: soil | place: USA | collected 2010-05 | depth 0.15 m
GCTCTTCCGATCTGATCCACCATGAATTGTAGGCGTGACCCATCAGCAGCGCGCCGAGGATGTCGGCGCCGGCCGTGATCTCGTCGTTCATGATGCGTTGGTTGGCGTTCAACTTGTAGTTGTAGCCGCGCATTTCGTTGAGCGAGGCGATGGCCTCGTCGCAGCAGCAATAGGCGTAGTGCATCGTCGGGCGATAGACGGCTTTCTTGCCTTCCCACACGGTGAGCTTGTCGGAGATGGTGAACGCCTCGCCGTGGCGGACGACCATGCCGAGGATGTGGTAGTCGGGCACCCAGGAGCGGACCCAGGTGTTGATGCCCATCCGCGCGAGGCAGATTTGGTTCTTCGGGCCGTCCTTGTGGCGGAAGGCGTGCTTCGGCAGCGTCTTCTCGTGTGTGCCCCAGCCCATCTCGGCGGTCGTCGTGCCTTCTTCGCGGAAACCTTCGATGCTCCACGTGTTCACGAACTCGTCCACTTGCTTCGGTTTGTCCGTGATCTGCGTGTCACGCTCGGAGCAATGGATGACCTTCACGCCGACGGCGCGGGCGAGGTGGTTGAACTGGCGCGTGGCGATCAACTCGGTGATTTTTTCGGCGGCGCGGGCGTTCACTTTCCTGTCTGCGATCAGGCTCTGGCCGATGTCGATGAGGCCCTGTTTCACGAAATGCGAAATGAGGCCGGGATTCGCACCGTGCTCGATGACGGCGGACGAGCCCTTGGTCGGCCATGTCGCGAGCATCCGGCGCAGGTTCATGTGGCGCCAGTAAAGCGTCTTCTCGGTCGGATGCTGCTTCTTACCGCTAGCGTAGGGGTCCCAGAGCTCGGTGGACGTGTTAATGTAGAGCACGCCGTGATCGTGGCACCACTGGAGAATTTCGAGCGCGTCGATATTCCACGCGAGGTCGATCAAAAGATCGCCGGGGCCAACGTGCTTCGCGAGCAGCGCGCCCATGTTTTCCTCGGTCACGCGATCGCGCACGAAACGCACGCCCTGCGCGGTCCATTCGGCGAGTTTGCCGGAGCGGTCCTCGAAATCCATCACGGTGACGTTTTTCGCCGGCACCTTGATGTGTTTGAACAATATCGGCAGCGTGCATTCGGCGACGGCGCCGTAGCCAACAAAAAGGATACGTTTGTTAAATTCGATCATGATGGTTTGTGAAAAATGAAGCGGCCACTGTGCGCAAGCTGCGCGCAGAGTGACAAGAGTTTTTGCGAGCGGTGCAGCCGTAGGGCGTCTGTCTTGCAGACGCCGCGGCGCGTGCAAGCCACGCGCCCTACACGAAACCCGCGGTCTCGTCGAAGCCGCACCAGAGATTCATGATCTGCACGGCCTGGCCGCTGGCACCTTTCACGAGGTTGTCCTCGGCAGAGGTGATGACGAAATTGCCGGTGCGCGGATCATGCACAGCGGAGATGTCGATCCGGTTGGTGCCGATCGTGTGCGCGGTGTCGGGCGTTTCGCCGGTCGGGAGAATTTGCACGAAAGGTTTTCCACCGTAGGCGGCGCGCCATGCGGCATAAACTTGCTCGATGGTGCCGCCAGGCGCAGCGGGCACGGTGATGGTCGTAGCGATGCCGCGACGCATCGGGGCGAGGTGCGGGTTGAACTGGATAATCGTGGGTGCGCCGGTATGCAGCGCGAGCTGCTCTTCGGTTTCGGCGAGGTGGCGATGCCTCACGAGGCCGTAGGCTTTCGCACTCTCGGCGCGCTCGACGAAGAGAAAGGTTTCCTCGATTTTCCGGCCGGCGCCGCTGACGCCGCTGAACGAGTTCACGACAATGTGCTCGCGCGTGACAACCGCAGTTTTGAGGAGTGGCACGAGCGGCACGAGAATGCTCGTCGGGTAACAGCCGGGCGCGGCGGCGAGTTTCGCCTCGGTCTTCCAGGCGGGCGGCGTGAGTTCCGGCAGCACGAAGCGCGCGAACGGCAGCAGCTCGGGCGCGTGGTGCTCGCCGTAGTATTTTGTGTAGGTGGCCAAATCGGCGATGCGGAAATCCGCACTGAGATCGATCACGCGCTTGCCGGCGGCGACGAGCGCCTTCGCGTAGGTCGCGGCTGCGCCATGTGGCAATGCGAGAAACCAGAGGGCGATGTCGGCCGCTGCGAGCGCCACGGGATCGGAATCGGAAAATTTCAAACCGCGATCAATGCCGCGGACAGTGGGGATGATGGACGCGAGCGGCTTGCCCGCGTGCGTGCGCGAGGTGACGGCCGCGAGCGTGACGCGCGGGTGGCCGAGGAGGATCTTGACGAGGACTTCGCCCGAGTAACCGGACGCGCCGACGATGCCGACTTTCATGTGAAGAGCTTCACTGCATCCGCGCGCGAAGCCGCGTCAAACCACAAAGCAAAACAGCCCACGCGAATTTGTGCAGGCCGTTGCAAAGGAGCTGTCGCCGGGAACAGCGCGGAAAAGATCAGAAGGTAATCGCGTAACTGATCGTGACGATGCCACGGCCGACGGCGCCGGGGTTGACGGACTTGGGGCGGGTGCCCTGCTTGAGGAAATTATCGCTGCCTTTGGTGTAAGCGAAACCGAGGAGGAGCTTCTGAGTGTCCTTCACGACTTGGAAGGGCACGGTGACGCCGAGGAGCCAGTAGTTACCCCAGTTCTTCTCGGCAGGGGTAGTGCCCGCAATGGCTTCCGTTGCTTTGAAGGTGCCGACGGTGCCGAGGAAATCGAGTTCGGTGCCCGCGTCTTTCACGGGGACGTTGTAGCTGGTGCTGAATTCAAGCAGCGTCTGCTTGCGCCTGACGTCGCGGTAGATTTTCGGCGTGAGCTTCAGACCTTCCTGGGGCATCCAGTTGAGCGCGAGGCTCGGCTCGAAGGTCAGCTTGTAGAAGCCCTCTGTCTTTTCCGCGTTTGGGTAGGTGTAGAAGATGAAACCCGGCTGGAGCGTGAACTTGTCCTTCACGAGATCGAACGTGTAAGAGCCGTAGGGTTCGAGTTCGGGATCGGACTGGCCGACAACCTTGTCCTTCATCGGGAAATTCGTCCAGAGGCCAAGGGCGAGCGCGCCGGAGTCGAACTCGATGTTCGGCTCGAACGATGGGCCGCCAAGGCGCACGCCACGCAACATGTATTGCGAGACGAACGCTGGCGTGAAAGTCCACGACGAACCCGGGGCCGCGGCGGTTGGCGCCGGCACCGGAGTCTGGGCGTGGCTGGCAAGGACCCCCAGAGTCAAGACGCCGGGGAGGAATGCGGTGAATTTCCTGTTCATTTAGTTGCGGGCCATGGCAGCGGTAAAAATCCAAAAAAGACCCCGATACAGACACCGATACCAAGTGTCTTGCCAAGTCCCATCAGCAGCCCGGCTCGCTGATCTCATGACACAAAAGGCCGCCGGCGGAAAATCCGTCGGCGGCGAAAAACATTCGTCGCATCCAGCGACGCGTAGCATCGGCACACTCAGCGCTTTGAGAACTGGAAGCGCTTGCGGGCGCCGGGTTGGCCGGCCTTCTTGCGCTCTTTCTCGCGCGGGTCGCGCCTGATGTGACCAGCCTTCTTCAGCGCGGGGCGCAGTTCGGCGTTCATCTTCTGCAGCGCGCGGGCGATGCCGTGCGCCACGGCGCCAGCCTGGCCGGAAACGCCGCCGCCGGCGACGTTGACCGTCACGTCAATCTTCTCGCGCAGATCGACGGTGAGGAGCGGGGCGTAGGCCTGCTTGGAAAAATTCTCGTGCGAAAAGTAGCTATCGAAGGTGCGGCCGTTAACGGTCAGTTTGCCGGTGCCTTCGGTGAGGCGCACGCGGGCGGTCGAGGTCTTGCGGCGACCGGTGCCGAGGAAAATATTGGCGGGGGCGGTGGTGCTCATGGTGCGGAACTCGAAAATCAGACGGTGATTTTGACGGGCTGGTTCGCCTCGTGCGTGTGCTTCGGGCCGGCGAACACGCGCAACTTGGTGAGCATCTTGGCGGCGATCCGGTTCTTCGGGAGCATGCCTTTCACGGCGTGCTCGATAATGAACTCGGGATGGCGCTCGCGCTGCTCGGAGAGCTTGCGGTAGCTTTCGCCACCGACGAATCCGGAGAAGAACATATACTTGTTCTGGACATCCTTCTTGCCGGTCAGAACCACCTTCTCGGCGTTAATCACGACCACGTAGTCGCCGGTGTCGACACTCGGGGTGTAGGAAGGCTTGTGGCGGCCACGGATGAGGTTGGCGGCCTTGACGGCGAGCCGGCCGAGCACAACGCCCTCGGCATCGATGAGATGCCACTTGGGTTGCACCGTCTCCTTCTTGGCGAGGAAAGTCTTCATGGGAAAAGGGGCCAATAGCTAGGGTGTCGCGAAGCACTGTCAACACCGTTGTTTTGCACCCGAAAATCACCGCGAAACCGGACCGCAAGACTTGCCCGCACGCCGCCGGTGGGCGAGGCGGTGCTTGCCCGCCGCTGGCGGGTTGTGCGAACGTGGCCCACCATGAACCCACGCAGCATCCTTCTCGCCGCCGGACTGTTCGGTGCCACCGGCGTCGCGCTCGGTGCCCTCGGCGTGCACGCACTCGAAGCATCGCTCACCGAACGCGGCATGATGCACGCGTGGGACACTGCCGCACGCTATCAACTATTCCACGCCATGGCCTTGCTCGGCGTGGCCGCGTGGCAACGGTCGGCCTCGGGTGCGGCCGCCAGCCGTGCGGCCTGGGCGGCGCGTTGCTGGAGCGCTGGCATCGTGCTTTTCTCGGGATCGCTTTACGGCATCGCGGCGGGCGGGCCACGCTGGCTCGGGCCGATCACGCCACTCGGCGGCGTCGCGTTGATCGCCGGCTGGGGCTGTATCATCGCCGCGGCGCTGGCGAAGGAAGAATAATTTCATGACGCGCGCGCTCCCCCTCCCCGCCGACCTGCGTGCGATGCTCGAGGCCGTGCGGCGCGTCGGGCGGCCTCGCCTCGTCGGCGGCGGCGTGCGCGACTGGCTGCTCGGGCTCACGCCAAAGGACTTCGATGTCGAGGTTGCCGGCGTGGATTTCGAGAAACTCCACCACGCGCTCGCGCCGTTCGGCGCGACCGACGTCGTCGGGCGCAGTTTCGGGGTCATCAAGGTCCGCAGCGCAGCGACCGGCGCGGAATACGATTTCTCGTTGCCGCGCCGCGAATCGAAAACTGGCGCCGGCCACCGCGGCTTCGCCGTCGCTCCCGATCCGGCGCTGAGCGACGCCGATGCGGCGGCGCGCCGCGACTTCACCGTCAACGCCATCGCGTGCGATCCGTTCACCGGCGAGCTCATCGATCCGCACGGCGGGCAGCGCGATCTTGCCGCCCGCGTGCTGCGGCATACAAGCGCCGCGTTCGTGGAGGATCCTCTGCGCGTGCTCCGCGCGATGCAGCTCGCGGCGCGCTTCGATTTTTCCCTCGCACCCGAAACGGCCGTGCTCTGCCGCCGCATTGCGGGCACGTTTGCGGAGCTGCCGGTCGAGCGCGTGTGGCACGAATGGGAAAAGTGGGCGGAGAAATCCATCAAGCCGGGCCGCGGGCTCACCGTGCTCGAGGAGACCGGTTGGCTGAGCCATTTTCCCGAGATCGCCGCGCTGCGCGGCACTCTACAGGAACCCGAGTGGCACCCCGAGGGCGACGTGTTCACGCACACGCAGCTCTGTCTTGATGCGCTCGTCGCGCTCGCCGACTGGAGTGCGTGCGCCGCGCCGCGCCGGCGCGTGCTGATGTTCGCCGTGCTCGCACATGACTTCGGCAAACCCGCGACGACCCAGCGCGCCGAAAAACGCGGCGCGTTGCGCTGGATCAGCCCGGGCCACGAGTCCGCGGGCGGCCCGCTCGCGGAAAGTTTTCTCCGGCGCATCGGCGCGCCGCTCGAACTCGACGCGCCCGTGCGTGCGCTCGTCGTTCATCATCTCGCACATCACCACGGGCAGGCGCACTTCACTGACACCGCGGTGCGCCGGCTCGCGCGCAAGCTCGCCCCCGCAACCATCGACGATCTCGCCACCGTGATGCGTGCGGACAGCAACGGCCGCCCACCCCTCGCCTCGCCGGAAACGCACTCACGCATCGACGAGCTGGTTGCGAAGGCCCACGCGCTCGCCGTTGCTGACACCGCGCCAAAACCGCTCATGCTTGGCCGCCATCTCGTCGCGCTTGGGCTAAAGCCGAATCCGAAATTCAAGCCGGTGCTCGCCACCGCGTTCGAGGCGCAGCTCGACGGTGCGTTTGCGGATGAAGCCGGTGGGGTCGCGTGGTTGCGTGACTTCCTGAAGAAACCGTAGCCCCGTCGCACCGACACGGAATTTGCCGTCGGAAACCCACGAAGTGTTGTCGCCCCAATCGACGGTGTGCCGGTTGATCTGCCATGGCCGCAGCCACGCCGCATCACCGACAATCCGGTCAGGAAAGTCTGCCCATCCACTCAATTCGACCCGCTAAACTAGCTAAGTCTTGCGATGCTAGCATCCCTGCACCAGTGGGCTCAATTCCGTCCAGGCTTGGCCTGCTTCTTCGTCTTGCTTTCGACAAATTCGCGGATGACCGCCATCCGCTGGCGCTGGCGGTCCTCTTCCTCAATTTCGTCGGCGGTCCGGATGGCTTCGTGCTTGGTCATCGCTTTCCGCATTTTCGTCAGCGCGAGATACTCGAGCTGGCGGATGCGTTCGCGGGTGACGTGGAATTTCTGGCCAACTTCCTCCAGCGTGAGTTCGTCGCGGCCGTCGAGGCCGAAGCGCAGGCGGATGATCTCGGCTTCGCGTTGGTCGAGCGAGGCGACCATCGCGTGGAGGTCGCTGTTTTGACTCCGCTCGCTTAGACCGTCGAACGGGCTGACGGCATTGTCGTCGCCGACGATTTCGCCGAAGGTGCCCGAATCGCCGTCCTCGCCAATGGGCGCATCGAGGGACGCGGGGCGGACGCTGACGGACTTCAGGTGGGCGATTTTGGAGGTCGGGATCTGGAGCTCAATGGCCAGCTCTTCGTCGGTGGGCTCGCGGCCGAATTGCTCGGTGAGCGCCATCGCGGTGCGGCGCATCTTGGAAATCTTGTCCACGAGGTGGACGGGCAGGCGGATGGTTTTGCTCTGGTTCGCAAGGGCGCGCTTGATTGACTGCTTGATCCACCAGGCGGCGTAGGTGGAGAGCTTGCCGCCCTTGCGCGGGTCGAAGCGTTCGACGGCCTTCACGAGGCCGATGTTGCCTTCACTGATGAGATCGAGGAGCGGGAGGCCAAAATCCTTGTAGTCCATCGCGATTTTCACGACGAGCCGGAGGTTGGCGGAGATCATGTGGTCGCGGGCGGCCTTGTTGCCACGGCGAATGCGTTTCGCGAGCTGGATTTCCTCCTCGATGGTGAGGAGGGGCGTCTTGCCGATTTCCTGCAGGTAAAGCTGAAGGTTGCTGCGTTCGCCGTGCGGGATCGGGGCCTCGGGGGCGGAACGGTCTGGCTTTTCCAAGAAGGACGGCGGCGCGTCGAAGGGCGCGGGTGCAAGAGTGGTGGTCGAGGCCTCGGAGGCGGCAGGATCGTCAGCTGCGTTGCGGGAGCGGAGCGATTGGACTTTCATGGGCATGGAGGTAAAGTAGAGTATTGGAGGAAGGAGGGGGATGGTTTGTTCCCGGAAATGTAGCTAAGACCGTTCCATATCGTTTTACGAGCGAGTGCAGGCGGGGAAGGTCGCACTTTGCCATTCAGTAGCGGACATAATGTCACATCGGCGTAGGTTAAGAATGACAGAGCGGCGCAAATGAAAAATGGGTAATACCCTACTGGTCGGCGCACAAAACGTCCCGGAAGGCACGCGTAGCGATGCCAGAACAGTAACAATTCGGTCAGAATCCGCCAGGTTCAGAACTGCTCGGCCATCGCCACGGCCTTGAACAAGGCGGCCGCCTTGCTGACGGTCTCCTGATACTCGGACGCTGGCACCGAATCGGCCACGATGCCGGCGCCAGCCTGAATGTGAATCTGGCCGTCCTTCAGCAGCGCAGTGCGGAGCATGATGCACGTGTCCATATTGCCGTCGTAGCCGATGTAGCCAAGTGCGCCGGCGTAAATGCCGCGCTGCGACGGCTCGGCGGCGGCGATGATTTGCATGGCGCGAATCTTGGGCGCGCCGCTGACCGTGCCGGCGGGAAATGTCGCGCGGAGCAGGTCGAAGGCGTTCTTGTCGGCCGCAATCTGGCCTTCGACCTGCGAGACGATGTGCATGACGTGCGAGTAGCGTTCGATGACCATCATCTCGGGGACTTTGATGCTGCCGAAGCGGCACACGCGGCCGATGTCGTTGCGGGCGAGGTCGACGAGCATGAGGTGCTCGGCGCATTCCTTTTCATCGGCAAGGAGTTCCTTTTCGAGGGCGGTGTCCTCGGCGGCGGAGGTGCCGCGCTTGCGCGTGCCGGCGATAGGGCGGATTTCGACGAGCCCGTCGGTCAGGCGCACGTGGACCTCGGGCGAGGCGCCGACGATGGCGAAGTCGCCTGCTTCGAGAATGAACATGTAGGGCGACGGATTCACCGTGCGCAGCGCGCGGTAGAGATCGAGCGGCGGCTTCGTGAACGGCTTCGTGAAACGCTGCGAAGGCACGAACTGGATGATGTCGCCGGAGCGGATGAACTCCTTGCCGTCCTCGACGACTTGCTCGAAGCGCGGCCGCGTGAAGTTGCCCGGTGGCACGATGATCTTCGGCGTGTCGACGAGCGGGACGGGCGCGAGTTCGCGCGGGTGGCGCAGGATCGCGTAGAGTTCACGCAGCTCGGCGACGGCGGTGTCGTAGGCCGCAGCGGCGCCGCCCGCCCGGATGTGGGCGTTGACGCAGAGCCGGAGCGTTTGCTTCGCCCGATCGAAAATCAAAAGCGAGTCCGACAGCATGAAGTAAAGCAGCGGCGTGCCCAACTCATCCTTCGCCGCCACAGGCACCGTCGGCTCGATGCGGGTGACGTATTCGTAGCCGACGAAGCCCACCGCGCCGCCCGTGAACCGCGGCAACCCCGGGAGCGCCACCGGCCGGTAGCCGTGCATTTCGTCCGCAATCAAGGTCAACGGATCGCGCGGCGTGGGCACGGTTTGCGTCGGCTTTCCGGGGACGCGAATTTCGGTGGTGTCCGCGCCGCAGACGAAAATTTTCCGCGGCCGGCAGCCGATGAAACTGTAACGCGCGAGATTTTCGCCACCCTCGATCGACTCGAACAGGTAGGACGGGCCGGCCTCCTTCAATTTCGCGTAGGCCGACACCGGCGTTTCGAAGTCCGCCATGAGATCCGTGTAAACCGGGATCACGTTGCCCTGCGCGGCGAGGGTCACGAAGGCGTCTTTGGCCGGGTGGATGTTCATCGTCGGAGGTGGGCTTATGCGTGGCGGCGCGGAGCGCGGCAAGGCGAATGACGGCCGCCCCTTCGCCCGGCAACAGTCAGCGCTTGGCAGCAAACGTGCGGTGGAGCCGCGCCAGCAGCCGGCGCTCGTTCTTCCGCTTGAGTTCGTGCTCCCAAATCCGCAGCACGCGCCAGGTGGACTGGCGGGGATCCCGCCGCTATGGGCCACCGGCCAACCGTTGCGCACGGCTGGCGGTCTGCCAAGGTCAACGCCCCCGGACGTGGGGCACACTCCGCGTAATCGAGGGCCGGTGCAGGCTGGCGGCCTTTAGTAGGTGCCCGACCTCGCGGTTGTGTTGCTTTTCGGCCTCACGCGCGATCTTCAGCTTCATGCTGGCAGCGGTGATGAGGTTCGCCGGGGTCTGAGCGGGTGATGGATTGTTCATGGTTTTAGTTTTCGCTAGGCGCGTCAAAGACGAGCCGGGTTGAGGGTGGCCGCGCGCTGTGCGGCCTTCATCTGCAAAACACTACACCCATTGCCGCCGCCAAGGAAACTCGATTTTCCTAGCCTCCCGGCGCAGGTTCCGGCCAACCGCAACTTGCGCCGCAGTGCCGCGGCCGGTTGCCGGGGTCTCAAACTCGCGCTGGCCAACGGCAGCGATGTGATTATTATCCTGCATCAGGAGATTCTGAGATGCGCAATAATGCGATCGTGTTTGCGGGATTGATGCCACACGCGCCCATCCTCGTGCCGGGGGTGGGCAAGGGACGTTTAGCGCAGGTCAAGCGCACCGTCTCGGCCATGGCGAAAGAGGCCGCGCACGTGGTCGCGGCGCATCCGGGCACCATTGTGCTCGTTTCGCCCCATTCCCCCCGGCAGTCGGGCGCCTTCGGCGTGTGGCGGACCCCGCGGCTGCGCGGTTCGCTGGAGCAGTTTGGATCGCGTGAAGATCGCGTGGACCTGCCGCTCGATCGCCCGTTTGCGGATCGCTTGGAACAGGAAATCGGGCAACGCGGATGGCGGACGTGGCGCATCATGGGCGCGGACCTGGATCATGGAGCCACCGTGCCGCTGGTCTATCTCGTCGCCGCGGGTTGGAAAGGGCCGGTGGTGATCGTGAGTTTGAATTACCCCGGCGAAGGCGGGCTCGACGCGCTCGGTCACGCCATCGCCGCCACCGCGCAGGCCCTGCGGCGGCGCGTGGCTATCATCGCGAGCGGCGACATGAGTCACCGACTCACGCCCACGGCCCCCGGCGGTTACGATCCTGATGGGAAACGATTCGACGAAACCTTCATTGACCGGCTGCGGGTGGGCGCGCCAGCCGAGATTGGGCGGATCGATCCGAGCCTGCAGGAGGCGGCGGCCGAAGACGCCGTCGATTCCACTCGGGTGGCGCTTGCCGCCACCGGTTATGCGACGAACGGCCATGAGGTGCTGAGCTATGAAGGCCCCTTCGGCGTCGGTTACGGGGTGGCGGTGCTTTTTGAACAGGGTGCATCCGTCGCCGAGGAGGAACCGGCGACGCCGGCGAAGGAGGACAACATGCTCTCAAGTGGCGCCGATTTGCCGAAAGTGGCGCGGTGCGCCGTCGAGGCGGGATTCAAGCACGCTTCTGATTCGCCGCCGTTTTTGGCGGCTGGCGAGCTTGCAGAGCGGCACGGGGTATTTGTGACGGTGCGCACGGACGACGGCGAACTGCGCGGTTGCCGGGGCATCCCGACGCCGACGCAGAAAGATCTCGTGTGGGAGACCTGGCGCAACGCCGTGGCGGCCGCGTTTCACGATCATCGTTTCCGTCCCTTGCGTGCGCAGGAACTGCCGCACATGCGTTTCTGCGTGACCATTCTTGGCCGGCTGGAGCCGGATGTTTCGCCGAAGGAACTCGATCCGGCGACCTACGGCGTCTTGGTCGCGTCGCACGATGGCCGCAAAGGCCTCCTGCTGCCGGGCATCGAAGGCATCGACTCCGTCGAGCTACAACTGGCGAAGGCCAGGGGAAAAGCCGGCATCGAGCCAGATGAACCAGTCAGGATCCAGCGCTTCGCGGCCCGGAGCTTTGAGGAGCCGCCGGCGGCGAAAGGAAATTAACCCGATGATTGCAGCACCGCGCCCGTCAGACCATCCGGCCCGCTGGTGGCTGATGCGGCCTGATGGACGCATCGAATGCCAGCTCTGCCCGCGCTTCTGCAAATTACGCGATGGGCAACCCGGCTTCTGCTTTGTCCGGCGCCGGGTGGGCGACCGGATGGTGCTCACGACGTATGGCCGCAGCAGCGGCTTCTGCATCGACCCGATTGAAAAGAAGCCGCTGCACCACTTCCTTCCGGGTTCGAGTGTGCTGTCGTTTGGCACTGCCGGCTGCAATCTTGGCTGCCGGTTCTGCCAGAACTGGGAAATGAGCAAGGCGCGCGAATTCGACCGGCTGAGCGAAACGGCGGCGCCGGCGACCATTGCCGCCGCCGCCCGGCGCCTCGATTGCCGGTCGGTGGCGTTCACCTATAACGACCCGATCGTGTTTGCGGAATACGCCATCGATGTGGCCCGGGCTTGCCACGACCTTGGTGTGAAGACCGTCGCCGTCACCGCCGGCTACATCACGCCCGGGGCGCGCGCCGAATTCTTCCGCGCGATGGACGCGGCGAACGTGGACTTGAAGGCGTTCACCGAAGATTTCTACCACCGCCTCTGCTTCGCCGAACTCCAGCCGGTGCTCGACACGCTGGTGTTTCTGCGAAGGGAAACCGCAGTCTGGCTCGAGGTGACCACCCTCCTGATTCCCGGCGAGAATGACAGTGCCGAAGAACTCGACCGCGCGTCGGATTGGTTTGCCGCCCAGCTCGGGCCCGATGTGCCGTGGCACTTCAGCGCGTTCCATCCGGACTTCAAGATGCTCGCCACACCGCGGGCACCGCCGGCCACTTTGCTGCGCGCGCGGGAGATGGCGCGCTCCAAGGGACTGAAGCATGTCTACACGGGCAACATCTGCGACCGCACGGGAGGTAGCACTTGGTGCCCGTCGTGTGGCGCCCTCCTCATCG
>OCZT010005776.1_pt1 | contig 12294 bp, 8 predicted proteins | sample 1539031 | NCBI WGS metagenome assembly OCZT01 (sample SAMEA3539308, study PRJEB22396) | soil metagenome | biome: tundra; feature: field; material: soil | place: USA | collected 2010-05 | depth 0.15 m
TCCTCGCCGACCTCGCCCGCCACATCGCCCTCGCCCAGCAACTCCAGCACCCCGACACCGACGTCGACGCCTTCGTCGAACGCCTGCTCGAAGGCTTCCACGCCGAAATCGAAAATCCCACCGACGAACCCGAAGGCGAAGTCACGCAATAGCTCCGCTGGCTTCGACGGGAATACTCAGCCACTTATCCCAACTCTCGTTGTCATTCTCACTTTGCCTATCATTCCCCCTTGTTTGTTATTCCGCAGCGAAGCGGAGGAATCTGCTTCCCGCCATGGCCTAGCTCCAAACCCTTGACTCCATCCTACTTCTTAGCTAAGATAACTTAGCAGCTTAGGGAGGGAAGTCATGGTCACCGCCACAATGTTCGAAGCCAAAACCAACCTCTCCGCCCTGGTCAAGAAGGCGCAGAGCGGAGAAACCGTAATCATCACCTCCGGTCGCAACAAAACCCCCGTCGCCAAGCTCTCCCCCATCGAACCCGTCCAGCCCGTCGTCAAAAGACGTCTCGGCGCAATGTTGATTCCCGGCTACGAGATTCCAGATTCTTTCTGGGATCCGCTCCCCGAAGACGAACTCAGGCTGTGGGAAGGTGAAGGCGAGTGACAGTCCTTCTCGATACCCATACGGTTATCTGGGCGGCGACCAATCCACTTCGCTTGAGCCGCGCCGCCGCCGTCGTTCTTGCCGACACGCAAAATGAAATCGTTGTCTCAGCAGCATCCGCATGGGAGATCGCAACCAAGGTCCGACTCGGCAAAATGCCCGAATCGGAACCGATGGAGGGGCGCTTCATGGAGGCGATAGGCGAGGCAGGATACACCCTGCTCTCGATCGACGCAGAAACAGCTCTGCGCGCCGGTCGCCTCATCGGCAATCACCGCGATCCGTTCGACAGAATCATCGCCGCCCACGCCCTAGCCCTCGACATTCCCGTCATCAGCAAAGATCCGCAGCTCGACCAGTTCCACGTCCGCCGCATCTGGTAGCGCCTGCCCTTCCTGTCCCGCAAAATCCCTTCGCCTCCATCCACTGCACGAACATCTGCGGCGGCGTAGTCCTCCACGGCACTTATGGGATCGCGTCCTACTTGCCTTTGTGCTCCTGAAACAGCTCCGGAAACTGCGCCTTCAGCGCCGCGATCTTCGGAATATCGCACACCTGAATGTACGGGTTATTCGGGTTCTTCTCCGCGTAATCCTGGTGATAGTCCTCGCCATCATAGAACGCCTTCAGCGGCACCACCTGGGTCACAATCTTCTTCGGAAACGCCTTCGCCGCATCGAGCTGCGCAATGTACGCCCGCGCAATCTTCTCCTGCTCCGGCGTCGTGTAGAAGATCACCGAGCGATACGAAGTCCCCACATCCGGCCCCTGCCGATTCAACTCCGTCGGATCGTGCACCACCGAGAAGAACACCCGCAGCAGCGTCCCATAGCTGATCCGCGCCGGATCGAACACCACCTTCACCGACTCCGCATGTCCGGTCGTCTCGCTCGAAACCGCCCCGTAATTCGCCGTCTCTTTACTCCCGCCCGAGTAGCCAGCCGTCGTCGCCGTCACGCCCTTGATCCGCTGAAACGTCGTCTGCACGCCCCAGAAGCATCCACCCGCAAACACCGCCGTCTCGCTGTGTCCGCCACTTCCAGATCCGCCCGCATGCTCATCCACCGCCGGCGCCGGCAATTTCTCCGTCCGCACCTGTCCAACCATCATCGCCCTCACCCCAATCGCAACCACCAGCACGAACGCCAGACCCAGAACCGCCGAACCAATCCTCGAAATCGAAATCGTCATCGCCCAACCTCGCCTCCGTTAGACGCGAGATGAAATCGCTCGGACTCGTCTTATCCGCGTTCATCCGTGAAGATCCGCGGTCGTCTTTGCATCAAGCCGTCTGCCGCTTCGTCTGAATCTCGATAAAGCATTGCACCAGGCTCACCGCCGCCGGCGTCACGCCCTGAATCCGGCTCGCCTGCCCCAGCGTCCTCGGCCGCACCCGACCCAGCGTCTCCACCATCTCGCGCGATAGCCCGCTGCAAGCCGCATAGTCGAACCACGCCGGAATGATGCGCCCCTCATCCCGCTTCAGCTTCTCCATCGACTTCTTCTGCTGCTCCAGATACCCCGCGTACTTGATCTCCGTCTCCACCGTCTTCATCTCATTGCGAACCCAGGCCGGCAGCTTCACCTCAGAATCGTTTGTCATTCCGTAGCGCAGCGCAGGAATCTGCTTCTCGTTCCGGACGCCTAACCCTGCCACCCACATCGCCAACTCCTGCTTCCCCTCCATCAAAGGCGCCAGCACCGGCCACAATCCCTCCACCGTCACCTCGGGCCGCTTCAGCATCTGCGCATACGTCTGCCCGCGCAGATCCGCATCACCCCGCAGCGCCTGCTTCAACTCCACCGGCAGCGCATCCACATCCACCTTCGTCGTTAGCAACATCCTCTCGAACGCCGCAGCCCGCGACCTCTTCGCCTCATACCCCGCCCACGCCGCATCGTCGATCAGCCCCAGCCGCCGCCCATGCGGAGTCAGCCGCCGATCCGCATTATCGATCCGCAAATGCAGCCGAAACTCCGCCCGCGACGTGAACATCCGGTACGGCTCATTCGTCCCCTTCGAAATCAAATCGTCGATCAGAATCCCTGTATACCCCTCAGTCCGATCCAACGTAAATCCCGAAAATCCAGCAGACGTGGGTGCCCCATTCATGACAGCTTCACCGTCATGGGTGGGGTCCCCATCAACCTTGGCCGCCGCCGCCCACAGCGCCGCATTGATCCCCGCCATCAACCCCTGGCACGCCGCCTCCTCATATCCGCTCGTCCCATTGATCTGCCCCGCCAGAAACAGCCCCGCATACTTCTTCACCCCAAGCGTCCGATCCAGTTCCGTAGGATCAATGGCGTCATACTCAATCGCATACCCCGGCCTCAGCATCTCCGCATTCTCGAGCCCCGGAATCGACCGCACCATCGCCGTCTGAACTTCCATCGGGAGGCTCGTGCTCATGCCGTTTACGTAGACCTCGTGCGTGTTCAAGCCCTCCGGCTCAAGAAAAAACTGGTGCTGCGTCTTCTCCGGAAAGCGCACAACCTTGTCTTCGATCGAAGGGCAATACCGCGGACCGATCGCCGCGATCTGCCCCGTATACATCGGCGACCGATGCACATTCTCGCGGATCAGCCGCAGCGTCTCCGGCGTAGTCGTCGCAATATAACAACTCACCTGCCGCAACGCCGGCACCCACGCACCCGACCGTACCTCCGTTTTAGAACTGTCATTCTGACCCTGAACGAAGTGAAGGGGAAGAACCCCCGTATTTTGCCCGTCTGGCCTCGAACGCTCGGGTGCCCCATTCATCGCAGTCTCACCGCGATGGGTGGGATGAATCCCGTTCGCACCTGCAGCCCTGAAGCCGGGTGCCCCATTCAGCGCAGTCTCATCGCGATGGGTGGGATGTAAACCGCCCACTCCCGCCGCCCTGAAACTGAACGGTGTCGGGTCCACATCCCCCGGCTGCTCCTCAAACTTCGTCCAGTCGATCGACCGCCCATCCAGACGCGGAGGAGTCCCCGTCTTCAACCGGCACTCACGCAGACCAAGCCGCTTCAGCGCCTCACCCAGCAGCACGCTAGCAGGCTCGCCACTTCGCCCCGCCGCATACTGCTGCTCGCCGCAGTGAATCAACCCATTCAAAAACGTCCCCGTAGTCACCACCGTAGCGCGCGCATGGATCACCCGCCCATCCCGCAGCCTCAGCCCAGTCACCCGCCGCTCCGGTCCGGCCGCCCCTGTTCCCACCCACGAACTGTCATTCTGAGCGGAGCGAAGAACCCCCGCATTTTGCCCGTGCTGCCGCGAACCTTCGGGGACGCCAAAGACGAAGGGCCTCGCAGTCGTAGCATCAGCCACCACCTCGTCTCCCACCCACGAACTGTCATTCTGAGCGGAGCGAAGAACCCCCGCATTTTGCCCGTGCTGCCCCAAACCTCCCGAAACTCCAACCGCGCCGGCCAGCCCGGCCGTAGCGTCCTTTGCCACCTCCTCCACAACCAAATCCACCACCTCGTCTCCCACCCACGAACTGTCATTCTGAGCAGAGCGAAGAACCCCCGTATTTTGCCCGTGCGGCCCCAAACCTCCCGAAACTCCAACCGCGCCGGCCAGCCCGGCCGTAGCGTCCTTTGCCACCTCCTCCACAACCAAATCCACCACCTCGTCTCCCACCCACGAACTGTCATTCTGAGCAGAGCGAAGAACCCCCGTATTTTGCCCGTGCGGCCCCAAACCTCCCGAAACTCCAACCGCGCCGGCCAGCCCGGCCGTAGCGTCCTTTGCCACCTCCTCCACAACCAAATCCACCACCTCGGCCTGCTTGATAAACAGATTCTTCTGCCCCTCCAGGACCTCCCGCATCTTCACCCGGTAGAGAGCCTTATCGCACTGTGCCCGCGGACTCCACACCGCAGGCCCGCGCGACGTATTCAGCAGCCGAAACTGAATCCCGCACGCATCCGCCACCTCGCCCATCACTCCGCCCAGCGCATCGACTTCCCGCACCAAATGTCCCTTGGCGATCCCGCCTATCGCCGGGTTGCAGCTCATCTGCGCAATCAAGTCGAGATTCAGCGTAAACAGAGCCGTCCGCAATCCCATGCGCGCCGCCGCCATCGCCGCCTCGCACCCCGCGTGACCGGCCCCAACCACCACCACATCGAACTCTTCGGTAAACGCCATTCCTCCTATTTTACGTGCGAATATCGCCGTCGCATCCGGGGTGGGCCTTGGTTCGCCACCGCCTTGCTGTTATTCCGGGCCGCACTCGGCTCACAATCCCCGTCGTTCGCCTTGCAGTTTCTGCTTGCCTCCTTGTTTGTTACTCCGCAGCGCAGGGAGGAATCTGCCTCTGCTTTCGCCGTCCCGGCCTAAAATCATCCCCTCGGCCACCGCCGAGCCGTCATTCTGCGCGAAGCGCAGAATCTCCGTATTTGTCTTTGGTGGCTCCTTGGCTGAACCGCGCCCAAACCGGTTCCAGGCTGTCAAGCCCTCAAACCTCTGCAATACCGTCCAACCCGCACAAACCAAACCACTAATTCACAAAAAATATTTGGCATACTAGTTATGCTCAATCCTCTATACTTAAAGTAGTGAGTTAAACAAAGAAGCCCGGCCTCGTGCCGGGCTTTTCCATTTAATCCAAACCGTCCACGCAACGCTGGTATATCGATTTCGTATATACCAAACTTAAACTCCTTTCGATTGAATACTTTGGAATATACCCCCGGGGGGGTACACCCATATGCCGACCATAACCAGCACTCTCCAGATCGCACCTCCGACCGTCCCGGCCATCACCGCGCAGATCGTCGCCCACATCTTCCCAGCCACGCCGCTTGCCAACATCACGGCGAATCTGCCCGCCGTCCTCCACGCCCTCGCCGCCGCCAGCCTCGCCGACAAAGCCATGCTCCTGATGGCCCTCGCTACCATCCGCGCGGAGACCGAGTGCTTCCAGCCCATCAGCGAAGGAAAATCCCAGTACAACACCTCGCCCAACGGCACTCCCTTCGACCTCTATGACCACCGAAAGGATCTCAGCAACCAAGGCCCGCCAGACGGCGAAAACTTCCGCGGACGCGGCTTCGTCCAGCTCACCGGCCGCGCCAACTACACCCGCTACGCCCACGAAACCGGACACGACTTAGTCGCCAATCCGGCCCTGGCCAATGACTCAGCCATCGCCGCCGAGTTGCTCGCCCGCTTCCTCGCCCACAAGGAGGCCGCGATCCGACACGCCCTCGCCGGCAACGATCTCGCCACCGCCCGCCGCCTGGTCAACGGAGGCTGCCACGGCCTCGACCGCTTCACCAGCGCCTTCCGCATCGGAGCTCAGCTCCTTGCATAGCGCTTCGCTCCGCTACACTATCTACCCGGAAAGGAACATCGCCATGCTCGCCTCCAACGCTCTCATCGCCTTCATTCCCTGCAAGGACGCAAACCGCGCACGTGCCTTCTACGAGGAAACGCTCGGGCTGCGCTTCGTAACCGACGACGGCTTCGCCCTTGTAATGGACGCAAACGGCACCATGGTCCGCATCGCCCGCGTCGGAGACTTCACGCCCGCCGCTTTCACCATCCTCGGCTGGCAAGTCGACGACATCGACGCTACGGTGGCCGAGATGACCTTCAAAGGCGTGCAGTTCTCGCGCTATCCGTTCCTCGAGCAAAGTGACAACGGAGTCTGGACCGCCCCGGGAGGAGCCGCCAAAGTCGCCTGGTTTCTCGACCCCGAAGGCAACATTCTCTCCCTTTCGCAGCACTAGGCCGCGCCGCCGCAGCTAGTCGAACTGGGGCAGCTTCTGCAGATCCGCCTCCGGCACAAGTTCCAGCGGGCCGCCGGCCTTCACCCAGGCCTTCAGTCCGCCCTCAATCACCGTCGTCCTGCAGTTCTCCTTCTCCAGCATGTGCGCCACCCGCACGCTGGTCGTGTCCCGCAGGCAACTGCAGTAGAGATAAATCTCGCACTCCGGAGCCATGAACTCCCGCAGCGCCGCAAACTCCTCCTTCAGCCGGTGCGGTTCCATGCGGATCGAGTTCTTGATGCGCTGCATCCCCGGGTCGTAGTACCCATGACTGCGCACATCGGCGATGATGACCAGCCGGTTGGGGTCCACGTTCTGCAGCCGCTCATGCAGGCTCACCGCGCTCACCTTGCGCACCCGGCGATACTGCCGCGCGCGCATCAGCGACACGACATACATCGCCGCATACGCCAGCGCCAGCGCTCCAACGACGAACAGCATTGCATGTCCGACGCGCTCGACCCAGCGCACAATGTCCTCGATAAATCGGCTGAAGACAAACCCGGTCACCATCCACGTGCTCACATAGCCAAGCGAGCCCATCGCATCCAGCCGCACGAACCGCGAGAAGCGCATGCCCAGGCTGCCGGCCAGAGGCGGCGCCATGCTCGCGAGGCCCGGCACGAACTTCGCAAACAGCAGCGTCTTCGGCCCGCACTTGTAGAAGTAATCCGCCGAGCGGAAGATGCAGTTCTCCGGATCCACCGACACGCGACACATTCCCGCAAGCAGCCACCACCCGGTATAGCGTCCGCCCAGATACAGCAGCGTATCGCCGGCCAGCGCTGCCATCCACGCAATCGGCAACAGCAGCCAAAGCAGCAGACCGTGATGAATCGCCAGGTGATGCATCGGGTCCGGATCAGCCGACGCGCCTGCCGCCAGCAGCAGCACCGATGCAGGCAGCGGCACTCCCGACGCCGTCAGAAACATCCCCAGCGCCACGACAGCGTACCCGTGATGCTCCACCACCCCGATCAGGTCCATACTCCCCGTTTCAATTCCAGAATGTTTCCATAGGATGCGAAGCGGCGTCCCACCGTCTACCACATGACCCAGCACGCTCGCGTCAGAACTCCAGCCGCAGTCCAAGCTGCACCTGCCGCTCCCGCGCCTGACTCGTTCCCGCCGCTGTGTACGCTCCGAACGGCAGCACGTTCAGCCCCTCGCTCGCCACTGCCGCCGCATCCTGAAACACCAGCGGAGTCACTCCTCCAACCGGCGTTCCCACCAGGAACGCGCGCTGCGTCACGCCCGAAAGGTTCACCCTGTTGGTCAGGTTGAACGCTTCTACCACGCCGCGCAAACGCACTCGTTCGCTTAGCTGGAACATCCGGCTCAACCGCATATCCAGGTTCGCAGCCTGCGGCAGTCGCAGCGTATTCCGGCCCGCCGTCGGAAGCACAGCCGACCCGCCGGATCCGTTGATGCTTTCGCGCCCGCCAGCAAGCCGCGTCCCACCGAAAACGTCGTAGCTGTATCCGCGCCCGCTGACCGCAGAAAAGATGCCCGCCAACGACCAGCCGTCGGCCACTGCCCAGATCGCCCGCTCGGCCGTCGCCGACATACCGGACTCCGCTCCCCGCAGACGTGGCGACCACACAGCCGTGGCCACAACACGTTGGGGAAAGTTCAGCGCGGACACGCCCTTGTCGTACCGCACAGTAAACGGATCGAACTGCCCGCTGGTCCGCGGAACCGAACCCGCGTTCTGCCCATAGTCGATCGCCTTCGACCACGTCCACGCTGCGCGGAACTCCAACCCGCGTCCTAGGCCGCCCGATCCCGAGCGCCGGCCCAACCCGCGCCGCGCTTCCAGCGTCAGTCCGTTGTAGCTCGCATTCGCGTTCGACTCCACGTCGGTTACGGGCCCAAAGCTGGGGCTGACTCGCGCCGTGTAGAAAGGCACGGCAAACGTCTCTCCATCATGCGCGCCTATCGCGCCCGTCCCGCCCTGTAGCTGGAACATCCTCACGCCCGTCGATGGAGCGATGTTGATGTCTACCGAGTTCGGCAGTTGACGGTCGAGGTTCATCACATACTCCGCGCGCCCGTTTATCCCACCGCCCAATTCATGCTCCAGCGAGATCGTTCCCTGTTGCACCGCGGGTAGGCGGAACCTGTGGTCGAACACCATCGCCGAAGTTGTCGCGGCCACCACTCCAGAGGGCGGGGTTAGAAACGAGCACGCGTAGCCGAACCCTACCTGCGGAGCCTGCGGACACGCTGTCTCCGTCCTTGGCAATATACGCACCCGCGTCACCGAACTTGGCTTCGCCGTATCCAGCAGCGCTGCGCGAATCGTCGCGCCCGGAAGTTTTCCAAAGTAAACCCCGTACCCCACCCGAAGCACGCCGCGCCCGACTCCGAACGGAGCCCACGCAACTCCCAGCCGCGGTCCGAAGTTGTTCCTGTCCTCGGGAAACACGCTGGTCGCCCCAACCGCGCCAAAGACCGCGTCAATTCCCGCGTTCGGCTGTTGGGGGAGCGGGAGAAACTCATACTCGTACCGCACTCCCGCATGCACCGTCAGTCGCGACGAGACTCTCCAGTCGTCCTGCACAAAGCCCGCCCACTCCTGCGTATCGAAGCTGAGGCTCTGCTGCCCGAAGCTCTGCGAATAGGAACGGAAGCAGAAGTCATGGACCTTCGATACGATGGACGGGCAGCCGCCGTTCGGATACGCGTTCACGTTGAACGTGTAGTCCGTGATCCAGTCGACCAGGCCGCCAGCCTTGCCGCCAGTCGCACCGCTATCGTAACTGAACGTCCCCTCCACGTTCGCCAGCGAATCGGTGAAATCACGCAGCGCGCTGAAGTCCCCGCCAAGCTGCAGGAAATGGCGGCCGTGCACCCATGCCGCCACGTCACCTATTTCAACGCGCCGCTCGTCCGGGTAGGCCTTTCGCCCCAACGCCGCAGGCGTTCCGAAGACCAGCCCCAACGGCCCAATCGACACCTCGGGCGGCAATCCGCCTGGCCCGACGTTGGGTTCCTGAGCCAGCGGTGCCTGCGAGGACTCGTATTGCAACTCGTGCCCGTATTGCGCGCGAACTTCATTGCTCAGCCCCGCCTTCAGAAACTGGACCCACCGAACCGCGCCCGCATCCACCTCGCCATAGCTCGATCCGAGGCTGGCGACGCCGCGGTCGACGACCGCTCCCGACCTCGCACCCCCCGGCGAACTCCAACGCGCCCGGTTGTACTCAAGCAGGATCGTGTTGCCGCCCTTGCGCTGCCAGTCCAGACGCCCGAAGTTCACGGTCTGATCGGCCTGCCGCGCAACCGGCCCGGTCAGACTGTTCAAATAATTCAGCGCGTCATTGGTCTTCGAACGCGTCACTCCGCGGTTCGCCAGCAACGCCGTCTGGGTCGCCGTCAAGGTGTAGAACCCCGCATAGCCGGGCGCAGAGATCGCTGGATAATTTCGCCGCTGCTGGTCGAAGGCATAGAAGTAGAACAGACGTTGTCTCTCGGCGATCATCCCTGTCGAAACGCGTTTGTCCTTGTTCGACAGCAGCCACGGCACCGGCCCACCCAGCCTTCCACCAAACTGCTGACGCAGATCCTGCGGCTTGACCACGGCGCTGGTCACCACGCCGTCCGCAAACGTGGACGCCAGCGAGAACCGATTCACCGCCGACAACGCGCTGTCGCGCACCGTGTAGAAGGCCATCCCGTGCAATGTCGTGCCGCCCGACCGCGACACCGCCGTCACCACTCCGCCGGCGCCGTGGCCGTACAGCGAAGATCCGTAAGCCGCCGCATCCCCCTGTCCATGCACGCGGAATTCGCGCACCGCTGCCTGCGAAAATGCATACGACGACCCCGCTCGCTGACCTCCATCGGACACCGATCGCGAACCGCTCCCCACACCGGAACTTCTGTCGGAGACATCGTCCCCACCCGCCTCCGCGTCCTCCTCTACGCCGGCGCCCGCCCGCGTCCCCGCAAAGTTTTCGTCCCCGCTCGTGCCATCCATCCGAGTGCTGTTCTGGGCCACTGCGACACCGCGAAAGCTCACGTCGCCGGCGTCGTCATCCCCTCCCGCCGAGCCATTCGCCCCAGCAGCAGTAAGCGCCAGCGACCTCCAATCGCCGCCGTCCACGGGCAACACAGCCAGGTCTGCCTGCGTTACCGTCGTCGCGCCGCCACCCTCCCCGTTTGGCGGACTCGGCTGACCTGCCACGGGCAACCGCATCCGCGCCTCCACCTCGGTCACCTCGCCCAAGCCAACTGACACAGGTTCAGGCAGCCGCAACACTTCTCCCGCATCCAGCACCGTGACGACATACTCCCCCACCGGGAGCCGCACCACGAGAAACTCGCCCCTCGCTCCCGAAAGCTCCCGCTCCCTGAGTCCTGTCTCCTGCTCCTGGACAACCACCAGCGCACCCTTCACCGGCGCGCCCGACGCGCTCAGCACATGGCCGCCGATCGCTCCATCGGTCCCCGTCTGCGCCCACACCGCTTGCCCAGACCCGATCACACCCAAGCCGCAACTCAAGCACACCGACCACACGCGCACAGCCGCGATTCGCCTTCCCCACACGCGACAGAGCCCGAACCTCATCGACCCTCGTTTCAGAAAAACAAGGGCAGCACGAAGAGGTTGCGGGAGCAAGTAGCGAACGCCGTCCAACCCAACTTCACGCACCCTCCGGTACAGCCAGCAGGAGAGAGATAAAACGCGTTTTCCAGCATCACCCGGCGGGATCCGGGAAGAGCTGGCCAGACACGCCAGCCGATTTGGCGACCGGAATCAGGCGTGCGCAACAGCAGCCGCAGACTAACCGACTTTTCCCAAATAGGGAAGGTAAAATTACCTGCCGCCGCTCATTCACTCCAGCGTCAGGCCGCAAAAGAAAAGGGCGGCAGCCGAAGCCACCGCCCCGTGGTGGTCGTGCAGGTTTAGAACATGATGCGTCCGCCAAACTGGAATTGGCGCACCTGGTATGCGTAGTTGCCGTTTACGCCCGAGCTCGACGGCGTGCCGAAGTTCGTCGTCGCAGTCAGCGTGTTGTTCGCCATCGAGAACGCGCCGGTGTTCAGGCCCGTGATGTTGCGGTGGTTGGCCAGATTGAAGCCCTCAGCCAGCAGTTGGAACGTCATACCCTCGCGGATACGGAAGTCCTTCTGCAGGCGAGTGTCCACCACGATGTTGCGCGGACCATTCAGTTGGTTGCGGCCGAAGAACGGAATGTACGAGCTCACACCCGTGCCCGCGACGCCCGACGAGTACGGCTTCAGGCCAGTAGCTGCATCCGCCAACGGCGAACCCGAGCTGATGGCGACCGAGTACGGGAGGCCCGACTGTACCTGCACTAGCGGTTTGATCGACCAGCCGTTGGTCAGGTAAGTCAGACCGCCGTGTCCCTCCAGGCCAGGGATGTTGATGATCGCCCAGCCCACCGCACGGTGACGCACATTCACCGCCGAGTTGCCATAGTTGGCGCGCGGATTGAACGGGTCCAGCCAGTTGTTCGCGCTCGCCGTCGTGAACGATGTCACGCCATAATCCAGAGCATGCGCCCACGTGTAGTTCGCGTCGAACATGATGAGCTTCCACTGGCGGTTGGTGATGTCGACCGACAGCGCGTTATAGTTCGAGTTGGCGTTGCTGATGATGGGCGAGATCGCGTTGTACGCCGGGTTCAGCGTGTTGGAACCTGAAGGACCGGACGCCGAGTACACCCGCTGCGTGAACGTCGTGCCGCACGCCGCCACAAGGCAATGGCCAGGGTTAGCAGCGTTCGCTGCCAGCGTGTACGTCGCCATGTACGACTTCGTCGGATCCAGGTTCAGGTTCAGATAATTCGGTAGCTCACGGCCCAGCGCGCCGATGTATGACACCGAGATGACATTGTGGCGGCCGAGATCCTGCTGCACCGCCAGGTCAAACTGCTCCGTGTACGGATTCTG
>OCZT010005777.1_pt1 | contig 12292 bp, 9 predicted proteins | sample 1539031 | NCBI WGS metagenome assembly OCZT01 (sample SAMEA3539308, study PRJEB22396) | soil metagenome | biome: tundra; feature: field; material: soil | place: USA | collected 2010-05 | depth 0.15 m
CGGCTGGCGGAGTCTGGCAGTGTGAGGCTGGAATACCATTTAAGAAAGTTGCGAACAATCCGCAGTCCATCCCGACCGCCGATGCGGAAGCCGCTTTGAATGGGGTCGGCAGCCAATTTGAGGAGGGTATCTTCCTCAACAAGAGCAGTAGGCAATTGCGGGGGATTGAATGAGAGCAAATTGTGCTGAAAGACAATTTCTGGATCAAGACGGGCAAACTGGCCTGCCTTTGTGAATGAGACCTGCGACGGCTGGATTGCACCCGCCCGCACTCTTATATCGGCGTTGCATTGGGCTACATGCAGCCACTTTGGAAAGAGGTCTGTGAATGTCACAGAATGCGCGCCACGAGCCAAAAGAGCATAAAGGCCGATAATGCCTGACCCGCATCCGATGTCCAGCAACTTTGTTTTGCCTGCCTCGATGGGAATTGTCTCTGCCATTGCTTTGGCAAATGGCGATGGCTCTTCGGTGCCGTAACACGAAACATATGCGTCAAACCACTTTGCAGAGGCCGCCGTTGTTGCCCCCATCTGTGCATCGCTCTGATCCATGACCTCTCCTCGCCGGAGCTTCCGGCCTCGCTTTTGCCGCACTCGCCATTATACTGACGTGCTAGTTCGTCCATTGTCTCGTTTTGCAAGCAAGCGCCTTGGCGCGGATGATTGCGCCAGATCCTATTCGCGCCGCAGTGTGTGCTCAATTTGAACTGCTGCATTGAGTTTGTACAAAACACGATTGGTTCCCTCGGCATGGAAGGACTGGAGCACATCATAGGGATTGAACGGGGCTCCCGCCTTGTCGAATGCAACAGCCATCGCTCGCCGGATTCGTTGGACAATGACTTTAACGGTCGGAACGCGGACCTTGACGATTTGGCGGTTGCCGCTGTTCCGTGCATGATCGCGATAGAACCAACCTCCCAGTCCGGATACGACCTGCGCCGCGTCAATGGCAATCGTGCGATACTGCCCGAATAAGTTGAAGACAAGCCGTTCGGCGAGGGCCAAACGGAGTTGGAATTTCATGGCAAGCCAGACGAACTGAACCATTGTCACTTCTTCGCCGGGTGCGCACGTGCCCTGAGAGAATCCGTGTTCAACCCGAAAAGTGGGAATTCGTTTGGATTCGAGCGCGTCCTCGGCCAAAATGAGTTCGACGGCCTCAATGAGCGTCGCGGCATCCGCGATGCGCGTGTATCGTGCGCTACGCTCCATGAGCTTTAACACGAACCGTGGACTTTTACGGGTGGTTGAAAAACAAAGAAGACGGACCCCTGATGCGATTGCCAGGAGTTTCGACTTTACGGATCGAATCGTTTCGGACGGCTCTTCGCTCCACCCCGTTACATTGACCAGCACTACATCCGGGCTGGTCAGAACCGGACTGGCGTAGCCAGAGATTGATGAGGCCAGGTCGGCGTCAACTACAGTGAACCCACTCGCGGTCAGGGCGTCCCTGACCGGCGCAGGGGTTATCGATGCACCGCAAAGCAACAACAGTGCGGTAGCCTGCTCGATTTTGACAATCTCAACTGGCAAAGGCACCTCCGGTCGAAGCAACCAGACGTGCCATACAAAGATCGCAGATAAAATCATCGAGAAAGAGGTAACCGCCGTTTAGGTTGATCAGGCGGGTGCAAACTTCGCACCTCAACCAACCCAATTCTCGGTACCGGTCATCCCGGCTTACCACGACTGGCTGAGGAAGTTGAATCTCCAGTAACATTTGTTGTTTCAACACGTTATACTGCGTGGGCTGGGGCAAATCCCCGACTGCTGGCGGATGTGTGATCATACACTCCTCCTTTCAGAGCCTAGGCCGTGCCCCCGCACGGCCTATTCTCTATATTTTGATTGTTTTCCCATTCGAAGCCAGAAAGCGAGGTGTAAGGTGGATGCCCAAGGACAAACAGGGGGATAAATAGGGTGCCAATTGGATGCTAATTGGGTGATAATGCTCCTTTACGGAGACCGCGATGGAGGAAGATGGGTATCTTGCCCCTAATGGAAGGGAAATCCGGCGTTTGCGGAAAGGGAAAGGGTGGACAGCACAGGTTCTAGCTGATAAGGCGGATGTTGGGCTGGACACCGTCAAAAAAGCCGAACGTGGCGAACGGAAGCAGGTCGGTTCGTTGTTGAAAATAGCTTCTGCCCTTGGAGTGACATTCCGAACAATCTTGCTCGACCCCGACCAGGTGCCAGTCGTAGCTGTGGATACGAGCAAGATAAGGGTCTTTAGTACGTGGGCGGAAGTTGACCGGTTTATCGCGTCTGCAAAAAAATCAATCGTAATAATCGACAGTTTTTTCAGCGAGTTTGCGAGGCTGGGGTTGTTAGTTCAGCAAGCAGTTCGAGATGAGGGCAAGGATCTAAAGATTCGGATTTATATGGCAAGTCCAGAAAAGGATTTCGGTGCTCAGCGGAAAAAGGAAATGGGACAATTGGCGGACCGTCGTAATAGCTATAAGGAATTGCTCGCGGCTGAATTGTCCGACGACGAACGAGACTCTTACGAAGATCGATTTCATGATTATGAAGCTGGCATTAGAGAACATCTTGGGAAATATCCCGGCGTTGCGATAGAAGTATTCGAGTACCCGTGCATGCCTTCCATCAGGATCATTGTGGTGGACGGCAAGCACTTCGTTTTTGGATGGTTTCCGCTTCTTGCACAAAATCCTACCCAGGCATGTTTTTACCTGGAGGATGCTGGCCTCAGTGGAGCGGACGTTGATCTGCGAGACAATCTGAGCAGACAGATCAAAAATGTAGAAATGATCAGCGATCCTGCTCGAAACAGGAGTGAAAGGGCAAGAAAAAACCACAGAGGAAAATCATCTAGGCGGCATCAGCCGATGGGGCCTTAGGAAGTGCCGAACCCTCCTCAGATGGTTCGAAGACAATAGCGGTGCCGCCTTTTCCAAGCCGGGTGCCGACGGTCCAGTCAGAGCCCTTCTTGCTGCACCATCGCTTTATAATTTGTAGGGCCTTCGTCGTTGTTCTCTATTCCGTCCGTCATGGCGCTACCGCGCTCTTCCGTCGGACTGCTTGTTCGCAGGATTATAGCAGAGCGCACTCTGCCTATGTCCGCTTTCGGCACTGGTGCAGTGCGGTCGCAGAAACCGCGCTGAATGCGGGTTGGTTAACCCAGCAAGGCCACTTCGGATTCTTCGATGCGCATGTGCTAACGCCGCGATTCTACCGGGATCGCGTCTACCATCCCGCCAACTTTTGACTGTTCCTACCACTGCTCATCTAAGCGGAAGACAAATTGCGACCGGCGATTGAGCCAGCTTCGGATCCTTAAGAAGTCGAATTCCGCTAAGTACAGCAAGCCTGGCGAGCAAGTGGAAAGAATATTCCAAAATGGCTGCAAGGTCTTGCGCACTCATCGGTGAGGATCGGTGTAAGATGTTTGCTTTCAATGATTAGAAGTGGTGTCTCAATTGCATTGTGACACCCGAGATCGGTAGCGGATATCTGTACACATTTGCCCAAAACGAAGAAAAACGGTTGCAGGCAGCCGGAACGCCAGAAAGAAAGGAAAGAATTCCGTGCTCAAGATGAAGACTCTCGCAATTGTTGCTTTGGCTGCAGCCGGTATTGCCTTTGCCACATCGGCAAAGGCCGACCCGACTGAAACCGTTAACATGACCTTCCTGTCCGGCGCCACGTTTTCCGGTGTCGTAACGTTTGCCCCCGGCTACAGCTATCCGGAAGCGGTCACTGGGATACTGACCGGCTACCAGTACGGAACCACCGGCTACGTAGGCAGCGGAAGCGACGCAATCGACTGGGTTTGGGGGGTGCCGATTAACTACTCGAGCACGGCTGGCGTATTCTCCACATGGTTGGTGGATGGACCGGCTGACGACTACGGCGCCTTTTCCAACTTCATTGGTTTCACCTTCACCGATTCCGGTGCGCCCACCCTGACCTTCGACAACAACCCCGCCGACGGTGTTTCCGGATACGTGAATAATGCCATCAACGTCAATGGAGATCCAATGGTAAGCGGCTCGATAACTGCAACAGCCACCCCCGAGCCGGGCACATTGCTTCTTTTCGGCAGCGGCCTGGTGGGTCTGTTCGGCGCAGTGCGGCGGAAAATTGGTCTGCGCGCCTAGTTGGCTTCAAGCCGGCGCAAGAATCGATTCGTTCCTCGAAAGGCCTCAGAGCGTGAGCTCCGGGGCCGGTTCTTTGCTGACAGGAGGCGAGGCATGTCCAGTCGTTCTTGGCGGACCATCTTAGTCGCTCTGATGTTCGCGCGCTCTCAAACCTGTGTCGCGAGTCCCCGTGCGCCAACGAGTCCCCAGTATACTTAGTGCTTCCCGAGCACCTTGCCCAAAGAATTCGGCTCCATCTGCCGTTCTTGAAAGGAGATCCCTATGGTAAGACGCATCGCAGTCCCGCTGACAATTCTCTGTTTCACCCTTCATTCCGCCGCGCAACTCCAGACAAAGACCGTCGTGCTTACGTGGGGAAATGATACACAGGTTCAACTGTTTGAGAATCCAGACGGCAGTTTCCCAGCAAATCCGCCACCATCAGAACTTCTATCCGGAGGGTTGACTGGCACACTCGACAACACTGAGCCTGCGTTTGGTGCGCCGGCAAATAATTACCTGGTGACGAATTTCAGATTGCAGAGCAACTCGTTTTCGGTTAGTTTGAACTCCCAAGCCTGCGGCGGCACACTCATCACGGGTAGCTCAGATGTAGGAGTGGGAACCTTCCTTGAGATTGCCGAAAAATTCCCGACCGGGCCGGAGTTGTTCACAAGTATCGAATCGAATTCCGTTCCTGCATGCAATGGGGAGGATACCGCCATTGTTGTCTATAAGGGGGTGCAGTATCTGGGAGCCATCCTATTCGAGGCTAAGCCGTTCACTGGAACATTGACTGCCCCCAGCCAGCTCGCAAACGCTACCGGAAAGATTGTCTTCGGAAAAGGAGAGGCCCAGATTCAGGGCACGCTGACGGTCGAGTTTGCCATAGGGCCCACAACTAATCTTGGAATTTCTCCGCCACCCGTCGGCGTTGGATCGCCTGCGAACAACAATACGAATGCATTTTCCCAGGAGCCGATCAACACTGGTAACGGAAACTACTACTACGGACACGCCGACTTTGCAATTCCCGGACGTGGACTGCCTCTTCTCTTTCAGCGTAACTATAACGCAATCGACAACTATGCGGGACCGCTTGGTGCGAATTGGAGTCACGAATACAACGTCATATTAAGTGAGAGTTTGGCGGGCACAGTATCGATCCGCTGGGGCGACGGGCATGGTGAAACCTACACCCTTACGAATGGAATGTATGTCCCGCAAGTTGGGGTATACAACACTCTGACAGCCAACTCCGACGGTACGTTCACTTTGACCCAGAAGAATCTGACGAAATATAGCTTTTCGGTAGCGGGCACGCTAACGGCTATTCAGGACAAGAACGGAAACACGATCCAACTTACCTACGACGGAACTGGCAATCTGGTCACCATCACCGCGCCGGGAGGACGCAGCCTCACACTCACCTACGACACGCAGGGTCACATCGTTAGCGTCACCGACCCCCTGAGCCGCGTCGAGACATACGCCTATGACGATGCCAACGATTTGGTAAGCGCAACTGATCCCCTTGGGGGTATAACGACTTACGCCTACGACACGAATCATCACGTCACCAAGATCATACTACCCAACGGGAACATCCTGCTTCAGAACGTCTACGATGCACAGGGGCGCGTAATCTCCCAGACGAACGGACGCGGTTTCACTTGGAAGTTTGCATACAACACACCCGCTGCCAGCCAGACGACAATCACGGATGCGCGCAACGCAACGACCATCCACACCTATGACAGTTTAATGCGCATCGTCGGCATCAAGGACGCCCTAGGGCATGCCACGAGCTACGCTTACGATTCGAACAACAACCGGACCAGCGTCACAAACCAAAACGGAAAGACGACCAATTTCACGTACGATGCGAACGGCAACGTCACCGGCGTAACTGACCCTCTCTCGAACAGCACAGCATTTACCTACGACGCCAATAGCAATCTCCTGACGGTGACGAATCCGAAGAGCAAGATAACGACTTTCTCCTATGATTCGAACGGCAATCTGACCGGCATTCAGGACGCCCTGGGTGGCAAGACAGCCCTTGCCTATGACTCGTTCGGAGAATTGATTACCAAAACGGACGCCGCAGGCCATGGTACTCATTTCAGCTATAGCGGAGCTGGCGATCTCGGCGGAATCACCGATGCGCTTGGCAATGTCACTTCGCTGGTCTACGACGGAGACGGGAGGCTAGTCTCAGCCACAGACCCGAACAAACACACATCCACTTCCGTATACGATGCGCTTGGCCGGTCGACCAAGGTGTCCGATCCTCTCGGACATCAATTTCTGTTCTCCTACGACGCAGTGGGCGATCTGCTGTCTGCAACGGACGCGAATGGGCACGCGACAAGCTATACCTATGACGCCATGAATAACCTTTCCACTGTAACTGACGCTCTGGGCCACGTGACAAAGTACGCATACGACCCTGACAACAACCGAGTGACATTTACGAATGCCAAGAGCAATTCGACCACGTACAAATACGACGCGGTGAACCGGCTAATCAGCACTGCCGATCCGTTGGCATTTACAACAGCCTACAGCTACGATCCGGTGAGCAATATTGCGGCTGTGACCGATGCGAAAGGCCAGACTAACAAATTCGTTTACGATGCGCTGAATCGTCTACTTTCGGTTTCCTATGCGGACAAGAAGAACGTCGCTTATGCCTACGACGCCGACGGAAACCGCACGAGCATGGTCGATTGGACCGGAACAACCTCTTACAAATACGACGGCCTGGACCGCCTGACCTCCGCAGCGTTTCCGGGGAGCAGGTCCGTGACTTATGCCTACGATCCCGATAGCAGGCGATCATCTCTCATATACCCTGACGGTAAGTCTGTTGCATACAGCTACGACGCGGATGAGCGACTCTCGACGGTGACAGACTGGCTGTCGCATGTCACGCGGTATGCCTATGATCCTACTAGCAATCTCGCGATGGTCCAGTATCCTAACAGGGCGGATATCGATTACACATACGACGCAGCCAATCGCCTGACGGCGGTCGTGAACGCAACGGTGGGAGTGCCGCCGTTAGCGTTCGATTACACGCTGGATGCGGTTGGGAATCGCACAGAGGTGAAAAAGGCCGGCATCGCCACATCCTACGGATACGACGCCATCAATCAGCTGACGAGCGCTCAAACATGGTTCTTCAAAACCACATGGAGCTACGATCCGGTCGGCAACCGGCAACGCGAAGTGTCTCCGTTTGGGGTTACAGAATACACGTATGACGCTTCAGACCGGCTCTTTAATGCCGGCACGCGAACCTTCAGCTACGATGCCGACGGGAACCAAACCTCCGTAACAGATGGCTTCACGCATTGGCGGCGAACCTACACTTGGAATGCGGCAAACCGTCTGGTTGCTGTGGATGGAGGCCTGACAAGTTCATTCGTCTACGACGGGGATGGCAATCGCGTAAGCCAATCTGTCGGAAATTGGGCTCACAATTATGTGAACGATGTCGCCACGAGTCTGCCTGTGGTACTCCAAGATGCACCTGGCACCGACGGTTCAAGCAGCTATGTCTACGGTTTGAATCTGATCGAGGCGTTCCAACCGCGTACGAACGACTTCTACCAGTACGATGGGCTTGGCAGCGTTATTCAACTGACCGATGCTATGGGAAGGCCTGAACTCTCATATTTTTATGACGCTTGGGGAAACTCCATTCTTCCTGCTCCGCCAACAAATCCTTTCCGCTATGCGGGCCAAGCGCTGGATTGGCCAACGGGTCTCTATTACATGCGGGCGAGATACTACGATCCGGGCGCTGGCCGATTTATAGAACTCGACCCATTCTTGGGACTCTTCGACCGCCCCGAGACTCTCAATCGATATAAGTATGTCCGCAACAGCCCAACTCGGTTCATCGATCCAAGCGGTCTCTGTGACATTTTAACTTGCAGCACGAGCAATTCGTCACAAAACCTTGCAGCTTCACAATTGGCCGGACCATTCACGCTTCTTTATGAGTTCCCAAGCCTGGCTCCTGGACCTGCCTTCAATCAGCAAGTAATAAATACCTTGCAAAGTGTGTTTTTGGGACCTGAGCTGGATCTTGCCAAAGAAACCGGGCAAGGATTGTATGCCGCCTTCAAGCCGAACACAACCTGGGAACAAGATCTTCAACAAGGCGGTTCAATAACAGAGGCGGCGATCGGTACGATAAGCCAGACGTGGGGAACCTTGCTTGACGTGGTCAACCTCGCGGTCGTTCCGGAAGTCGCTAAATAAGCGTGGCCAAAAGGGCCACCGATCTCGCCTCACTGCTGTCCGGCTACAAGTTGAACAGATTCAATTGGTTGCAAGTATCGCCTAAGTCGTTATCGCAGTCCGTCTCTTGAAGTACCTGTAAAATGGGTGTTTTCTCGAACAGAGTTAAGCTGAGAATCTGTAGGATTTGGTAGAGGCTGGCCTCCAGCCCGAGCCGTTTGCGGACGATGGCCACCAGAACGTAGATGCTGACGGCGATCCAGATTTGGGTCTTGACCGCGTTCTTGCTGGTGCCGAGGAAGCGCTTGATGCGCAGGTGCTGCTTGATCCATTTGAAGAACAACTCGACCAGCCAGCGCTGCTTGTAGATTTGTGCGATGGTCAAGGCGGGCAAGATGAAGTTGTTGGTCAGAAACACCAGCCGTTTGCCGGTAGCGGCATCGAAGTAGCTCACTCGGCGCAGCGCGTCTGGATATGCAGAAGCCGACCCTATGGTCGCCAAAACTACGGTCTGGTCCGAGCGCACACCTGTGTCTCTATCCACCGGATGCGAGTAACGACGCTGGAGCAACACGTTCTCCTTGGTGCGCACCACGAAGAAGGCCAACGAGAGTGTGAACGCATAAAGCCGCTCCAAATCAATGTAACCACGATCCATCACATAGAAGGCGCCGGCCTCGATCAGAAGTTCGTCGAGGATATTGACGTCATGCACCTTGCCGTCGGTAATACGAATGAAGGTGGGGATATTGCCGCGCAGGTCGAGCAGCGTGTGCATCTTCACTGCGCCTTTGTGCCTGCGGAATCTGGCCCACGGGAACACCGACAGGCATAAATCGATGGTGGTCGAATCCAGCGCATACAGAGCCTGAACAAGGTCCACGCCGAGAGGATCGTCGGCATACAGCGGCCGTGCGATGGCAATCAGCACCAGGGCGAAGTCGGCAAAGATGCGCCAATCGTGCGCCTCGTTGGCATCGCCCAATGTAGAGCGCGTCACGCGCCATCGAAAGCCCATGTGGTACAGCTTGCCGCGCATGGCGCTCAGGCAAGCTTCGATATCGCGTAGACTCTCGCGGTAGGTCAACTGCGCAAAGGCCATGGCCAGGTACTGGTCGCGGCAGGAGAAGCCCCGATGGTGCGCATCTCCGCGATAGTGTTCGACGCACTTCTGGAACTCGTAGGAGGGCAGGTGATCCAGGAGTTGGGAGAAGACGGTCTGTCCGGCATTCATCCCATATTGTCGGCAATCGGCACCGCCTGTGGCCACTCGGCACCGACCCGCGTCTTTGCCGCGCCGAATTCAAATCGGAAAATGGTAGTTATCTTCTATCGCATTTTATATGTACGGGTTATAGCGAAGACCCTGATTTTAGCCGGACACTACTGATCTCGCCTATACGGACACATTCCGTGTCGGCCACGCGAAGTAGTTCAGCCAGTTCAGGATAACTGGTGCGCCTAAGACAAGGAGTCCAAGAAGCTCCACAGAATCTGCAAAGATAGAGGACACTGCGAAAAAAATGGAATAGACGATCGCCACCGCGAGATTCGCGCGCCTCATTTGCGAATCTCTATTGCCCCACTTCCTAAATGAAATCCAATTCATGAGAACTGGTCCGGCGGTGAAAAGGACTGCAAATGGCTGGAATGGGTTATCCGCTCTAACAAGTGCGCTAAAAGAAAAGAAGAAAAGTAACGAGAAAATAAATGAGTAAAGCACTGCAACTACCAAGTTAGCAATTTTCATGTATAGGTGGGTTTGACTTATTGCGGGTTGCTAAGACACCTTAATACTAGCAAATGCCAAAACATTTTCAAGATGAGTTATGCACAGACGCATTTATGCGAACGGGTACCCCTTCGGGTGAGACGAATTCCACGCCCTAGCGGCATTCGGCACCGGACCGACAGGTCACGCGACCATTCTGATTGCACAGATTCAACGGCCACCGTATCCGACTGATTGGCAAGAATTGGATTGAGTGTTCCGGTTTTTCAGGGCCTAGAGATCAGGACGGCGCCTTATGTTGACGGATTCGTCCTGAAAATCGGGCTTGCATCATCTCGCCTCCACAACAGCAATATCGATTCCCCTATGGATGGTACCCTGCCGACATACGCCTACATCTCTTCCCGGCACCAGACTCTAGTCGCGGCGCCTGAGCAGCCCAAGGGCGCGATCTCGCGGAGCATCACAGTTTCCCAACGAACTTTCCTCGAAGATTTCCGCCGGAAAATCAATTTGCAAATCCTCTGGAAATGCTCGGAGGCGGCAGCAGCTACAAAATCGACTACAGTGCTGTAGCGGCAAAAAGCAGATGCGTGGCCCGAATCGGAAATATCACTTGTAGTTTCAATAAGTTAAACTGGTCGGGGCGGAGGGATTCGAACCCCCGACCCTCTGCTCCCAAAGCAGATCAGATCGTTTATGGAAACCTGTTGAAATCGAGTGATAATAAGTGCTGTTGATTGAACTGTTTAGCGCCTTCCTGCCGATCCCTGTTGAACCCTGTGGCTTTTTTGTGCTTTGACAGCTACAAATTCGACTACAGCCCAAATCTCCTTACAGTTTTTCCTTCAGCAATTTATCGACGCCGCCTCTGCGCATTCACATGTCTCTGCTACAAAAAGTCCATGCCGCGTACGCTGAGGCTCCTGTTCGTCCTACTCGTTCGATCCGCCCATTCTCGCCGCAACCTGCTCTTGGAAAACTTGGCGCTGCGTCAACAACTCGGCGTCTTGAATCACAGGCACCCCCAACCGCGATTTGCCGCTCCAGACAAATTGTTCTGGGTAATCTTGCGGCGACTGTGGCCGGGATGGAAGCGGGCATTGATCCTTGTTCAGCCGGAGACCGTTGTTCGCTGGCACCGGGCGGGGTTCAAGCTGTATTGGACGTGGCTCTCGCGGCGTCGCATCCGTGCAGGAAGAAAATGCGTTCCCAAGGAATTGCGCGAGCTCATCTTCCGCATGGTTGCCGAAAATCCTGCCTGGGGTGCGCCCCGCATTCACGGAGAACTCAAAATGCTCGGCTTCGATATTTCGGAGCGCACTGTCCTGCGTTGGATGCAGCGGGCTCCCCGAGATCCCGAACCGGCAAAGCGGTGGATGGCATTCCTGAACAACCATCGCGAGGCGATTGCGGCGATGGACTTCTTCACCGTGCCGACGCTCACCTTCGGAGTCCTCTATTGCTTCTTCGTCATTGCACATGACCGGCGGCGCATCCTGCATTGCAACGTGACCCAACACCCGACGAGCGCCTGGGTGATTCAACAGTTGCGCGAGGCGTTCCCTTACGACTCGGCACCAGGCTATCTGATCTTTGATCGCGGTTCCAGCTTCAATGCGGAGATGATCGAGGCCGTCAAGAGCTTCGGCATTCAGCCCAAGAGGACCAGCTTCCGAAGTCCGTGGCAGAACGGTGTTGCCGAGCGCTGGGTCGGCAACTGCCGCCGCGACCTGCTCGATCATGTGATTGTTCTGAACAAGCAACATCTGAAACGCCTCATGGATGAATACGTCCGGTACTACCACGACGACCGGACTCACCTTGCGCTGGCGAAGGGAACGCCTGCTGGCCGTGAAGCAGAAAAGAATTCTGTTGCGGGCCGCAAGGTCATATCCATGCCAAAGCTTGGCGGCCTGCATCATCGCTACGACCTCGCCGCCTGAGCTGCTGCCGCGAAAATCCCCCTTGGATTCGACGGAGGCCTGTGGAAGAGATGTGCCCGCAAAGCTCTCGCGGCTGGTCCGGCAGTGTTTTCATGGCGATTCGAGTTCACCAAGTCCTCCTGTTCGAGTCGAGAATCCGCCTCGAACCTTACCCCCGAGCTCCGAATCAGCCCCTTCTCAGGTCCGGATGGACTTTTGGCGAGGTCCCCGACAGCTGACGTTGGTGGAGAGGCCAGATTGTCGCCCTCTTTC
>OCZT010005778.1_pt1 | contig 12290 bp, 9 predicted proteins | sample 1539031 | NCBI WGS metagenome assembly OCZT01 (sample SAMEA3539308, study PRJEB22396) | soil metagenome | biome: tundra; feature: field; material: soil | place: USA | collected 2010-05 | depth 0.15 m
TCCACGTCGCGTGTCACGTAGCGGGCTTGGACGGGCGAAGGTGATTCGTAGCGCAGCAGCTCCTCGATGGCGTTGGGCACCAGGCTGCGATCCTCGACCAGCTGACGGCGCTGATCCGGGTTGTCGGCGAGCACCTTGCCCGTCCATCCGATCAGGCGCGTCGTCGTCTCATTGCCCGCGGCGGCAATGAGGTTGACGTAATTCAGCACCTCTTGACGGGTAAGTCGGCAGGTGGCCCCGTTCTCGTCCTTGTACTCGGCATTGAGCAGATCGGTCATCAGGTCGTCCGACGGGTGGGTGGCCCGCCAGTCGATGTATTCGGCGAAGCCGTCGCCTGCGCCTTCGGCGAAGGCGGTGTCGACATCAGGCATGCCGCTCTCCGTCAGGCGGAGTCCGTCGTCGATGCGGTCACGGATGGCCTCCTGGTCGGCTTCGGGAATCCCCAACAGCATCCCGATGGTGCGCATGGGCATCTGGGCGCCGAGGTCGGCGATGAAGTCGAATCCACCCTTCTCGACCAGGGGATCGAGGCTGCGAGCGCAGAATTCGCGGATCTTCGGCTCGAGATCGTTGATATTGCGAGGCGTGAACACTCGCGAGAGCAGGCGACGATGAATGTGGTGGGCGGGCGGGTCCTCGAAGATGATCGATCCGGGGGGCAATTCCATACCGCTCTTGATGATTTCGAGGACGGTCCCTTTGCCGGAGATATACGTCTCCCAGTCCTTCGAGCAGTGATCGACGTCTTCGAAACGGCTCACGGCGTAGAAGTCGTAGCGCTGGTTGTAATAGAGGGGCTGCTCGTCGCGCAGCCGTCTCCACACCGGGTACGGGTCCGCGTCGATCTCGAAGTCGTACGGGTCGTAGTAGATGTCGGATTCCATCGTGGTCATCTCGGTCCCCATCCGTCGCCGTCGTGCCAGAGGAACCAGCATGGCACAGAATAAAGAAGGCCGTTCTCGGGTATGTCAACGAGGGCGCCGATCCTGATTTCAGGCGTGCGATGCGAGTTCGGAGCCTGGCGGGTTCCCTGCTCCGGGCGAAGGGGGGACACCTCTGGCGGGGGACCGGCCGCCGACACAGGGTCGACCGGTGGACCTACTCCACCGGACAGAGCGCCGAGATCCATCGTGAATCCGGCTTTGAACTGGGAAACCGGTAGCCGGAGGGACGGGATGGCCCAGTGATGACGGAGTTGGGTCGCGCTGGCGGAGCCACGTCATAAACGATACTCTCATTGGGACATAAGGCCATTCTCATTTGGGCACGACCGGAGGAAGAAGCCATGTCGAGGCAAGCACTGAGTACCCCCCTGTTCGATGCGGACAACCACCTCTACGAGACCCGGGAGGCGCTGACCAAGTACCTGCCCGATCGCTACCGGGGTGCCATCGACTACGTCGACGTGCACGGGCGAACCAAGATCGTCATTCGCGGTCATATCAGCGAGTACATCCCCAACCCGACGTTCGACGTGGTGGCCCGTCCGGGCGCCCAGGAGGACTACTTCCGCTACGGCAATCCCGACGGCTTGAGCCGGCGGCAAATCTTCGGCGAACCCATGAAGTCGATTCCAGCCTTCCGGGAACCGGCTGCCCGCCTCGAGTTGATGGACGAGCAAGGCATCGACCGGGCCCTCATGTTCCCCACCCTGGCCAGCCTCGTCGAAGAGCGGATGCGTGACGATCCCGACCTGACCCATGCCGCCATCCATGCGCTCAACCAATGGTTGCACGAGACGTGGACCTTTGACTACGAGGGTCGGATCTTCACGACGCCGGTCATCACCCTGCCGGTGGTGGAGCGGGCCATCGAGGAGCTCGAATGGGTGGTCGCACGGGGCGCCCGGGTGGTGCTCATCCGGCCGGCTCCGGTCTCCGGCTACCGCGGGCCACGCTCGTTCGGCCTGGAAGAGTTCGACCCGTTCTGGCAGAAGGTGGTGGAACACGATGTGTTGGTGGCCATGCACTCTTCCGACAGCGGATACGAGCGCTATGCCAACGACTGGATGGGCAATGACAGCGAGATGCTTCCGTTCAAGCCGGAGGCATTCCGGATGCTGTCGGCGTGGCGACCCGTCGAGGACGCCGTCTCGGCGCTCGTGTGTCACGGCGCCCTTTCGCGATTCCCTGACCTCAAGGTCGCGGTGGTGGAGAACGGCAGCAGCTGGGTCGAGCCACTCCTCAAGAACATGGCCGACCTCTACAAGAAGATGCCCCATGAGTTCCTCGAGGACCCGGTCGCGGTCATCAAACGCAACATCTACATCAGCCCGTTCTGGGAGGAGGACCTCGGCGCCTTGGCTGAGTTGATCGGGGTGGACCACGTGCTGTTCGGGTCCGATTACCCGCACCCCGAGGGCCTGGCCGACCCGGTGACCTACGTGGACGAACTCGAGGGTCTCGATGAGGAGGCGGTGGCCAAGATCATGGGCGGGAATCTGGCCAGATTGATGAACGTCGCCGATGTCCTCACTCGATGAACGCCACCGTCGGCGGTCCGAGGCCGACGATCCCGGCCATCGCCGCTGGCGCCGCTGATCAATTCGGTGGGCGGCTTGCCATCGAATCCGGCGAGACCCGACTGACGTATGCCGAGCTGTTCGACGAGGCGCGTTCGTTCGGCGCCGCGCTGGTCGCAGCTGGCATCGAACCCGGTGATCGGGTGGCCATATGGGCGTTCAACAGCGCCGAGTGGGTGGTGGCACTCCTAGGGCTCTCTCTGGCCGGCGCCGTGCTCGTCCCCATCAATACCCGGTTCAAGGGTGGCGAAGCTGCCGACATCCTCACCCGCAGTCGGGCTCGGGCCCTGGTGACCGTCACTGACTTTCTCGACACCGACTACGTGGCGATGCTGGGCGCCACTGGCATCGAGCATCCCGACCTCACCACGATCATCGTGGCCAGTGGCCCAGTGCCGGCCGGCGCCGAGTCGTGGGAGGGATTCATGGCCGGAGCCAGTGATGCCAACCGAAGGATCGTCGACCAACGGTGCTCCGAACTGGGTGCCGACGACCCGTCGGACATCCTCTTCACCTCGGGGACGACGGGCGTGCCCAAAGGCGTCGTCATGACCCACGGTCGCACACTGTGTGTCGCCACCGACTGGGTGAAGATGACTGGGCTCTGCGCCGAGGACCGCTACCTGATGGTCAATCCTTACTTCCATATGTTCGGATTGAAAGCCGGCATTCTGGCCTGCGTCGCCAGCGGGGCCACCATGCTTCCGGAGTCGGTGTTCGACGTAGATCGCATCTTGAAGCGTGTCGACCGGGAGCAGGTGACGGTGCTGCCGGGACCGCCGACCCTCTACCAGGCGATTCTGGATCATCCCAACAGGGCTGGGCACCGGTTGTCGACGCTGCGGGTGGCCGTGACTGGCGCCGCCGACATTCCGGTCGAACTGGTGCGCCGGATCCACGACGAGCTGCCGTTCTCGATCGTCGTCACCGGCTACGGGCTCACCGAGGCGGGAACGGCGGCGGCCACCTCAGCGGGAGACGACATCGAGACCATCGCCACCACCGTCGGTCGGCCACGGCCCGGATTCGAGCTCCGCATCGTGGGGGAGGACGGCGATGCCGCCCCCGGCGAGCCTGGCGAAGTAGTGCTGCGCGGAGGCAGCGTGATGACCGGCTACCTCGACGACCCTGAAGCGACGGAGCTCGCACTCTCATCCGACGGTTGGTTGCGAACCGGTGACCTCGGCGTCATCGACGACGCCGGCTGCCTGCGGATCGTCGGGCGGATGAAAGACATGTTCATCGTGGGGGGCTTCAACGCCTATCCCGCCGAGATCGAGAACCTGCTGCTTCGACACCCTGACATCCAGCATGCCGCGGTGATCGGCATCCCCGACGACCGGCTCGGCGAGGTCGGAATGGCGTTCGTGGTGACGGGGTCAGGGACAGGCTCCGCCTCAGACATCGTCGACTGGTGCCGGGAACACATGGCCAACTACAAGGTTCCGAGAGTCGTCGAGATCGTCGACGAGCTCCCGGTGAACGCCACCGGCAAGGTCATGAAGGACACCCTTCGCCAACGCGCCATGGACCGCCGTGCAGAGCCGGCCACGTGAGCACCGACGCGGTTCCAGGGCTCTCGGCATTTGCCGGCCTACGCGTCGTCGAATTGGGCGTATGGGTGGCCGCACCGTCGGCGGCGGCGCTGCTGGCCGACTGGGGCGCCGATGTGATCAAGGTGGAGGCGCCGGTCGGTGACCCCATGCGCAATGTGTTCGGATCGCTCGGCATCGAGAGCGACATACCCAACCCGGCCTTCGCCCTCGACAATCGAGGTAAGCGCAGCGTCACGCTCAACCTGCGCGAGGAGGAAGACCGGCAACATCTCGAGGACCTGCTCGCCTCGGCCGACGTCTTCATCAGTAACCTCCGCCCCGACTCCCTCGACGGCCTCGGCCTCGCGGCCACCGACACCGTCGCCCGCCATCCACACCTGGTGTACTGCAGCATCAGCGGCTACGGCCTCAGAGGTGACGAGCGAGACCGTCCCACCTACGACATCGGGGCCTTTTGGGCCCGGTCGGGACTGTCGATGCAGATGGCCGACGCGGAGGGCAATCCCCTCAACGCCCGAGGGGGCATCGGTGACCACATCACCGGGCTGGCAGCACTGGCCGGCCTCCTCGCCGGGGTCATCGAACAGCGGGAGACCGGACGCGGCCGGGTCGTCGAGGTGTCGCTCCTGCGGACCGGCACCTATGTGCTCGGGTGGGACCTGGGCCTGCAGATGACCCTCGGAAAGGTCGCTCGGGCCGAGCCGAGGGACCGGAACCAGGCACCGCTGATGAACCCGTACCGCGCCGGTGACGGCCGATGGTTCTTCTTCACCGGCCTGGAGGCGGCGCGCCACGTCCCTGCGGTCTGCCGGGCCCTCGGCCATCCCGAGCTGCTCGACGACCCGCGCTTCGCCGACGCTTCTGCCATCCGCCGTCACCGGACCGAGGTCATCGCCATCTTGGACGACATCGTTGCCGAGCACCCGCTGGACACCTGGGCGGCCAGGTTCGATGAGGAAGGCGTCTGGTGGGCGCCGGCGCAGACGCCGGGCGAGGTGGTCGATGACCCCCAGCTCCTGGCCAATGACGGGATCGCGGAGATCGAGGGGACGGGCACGTCCAAGGCTCAGCGCTCGGTCAACGGTCCGATCAGCTTCTCCGATGTGGCCGCCCGTCGATACGCCCCGGTCCCGCGGCTCGGGCAGCACACCGACGAGGTGCTCCACGAGTTGGCTGATCGGGTCGGCGCTCCTCCGTCGGCCGATTCCTAGCCCTGGGCTCGTGCCAGCAGGCCTCGGGCGATCACCAGCCGCTGAATCTCGTTGGTCCCCTCACCGATGACCATCAGGGGGGCATCCCGGTAGTACCTCTCGACCGGCAGGTCCGTGGTGTAGCCGATGCCGCCGTGGATGCGCATTGCCTCGGTGGCCAGCTCGAGGGCGGTCTCACTGGCAAACAGCTTGGCCATCCCGGCCTCCACGTCACAGCGGAGGCCGGCCATCTTCCGCTCGGCGGCGTTCCGCGTCAGGAGGCGAGCCGCCTCCAGCCGGGTCGCCATGTCGGCCAGCTTCAGCTGGATGGCCTGGTGCTCGGCGATCGGTTTGCCGAAGGTGGTCCGTTGTTGGGCGTAGGCGAGTGAGGCGTCGAAGGCAGCTCGAGCCACGCCGACCGCTCGTGAGGCGATGTTGATGCGCCCCAATTCGAGGACGCCAAGGATCTGGGCCAAGCCCCGGCCTGGTTCACCGATGAGGTTGGCGGCAGGGACATGGTGATCCGTGTATGCCATCTCGACGGTCTCGACGCCCTTGTACCCGAGCTTGCCGACGTGCTTGCTGACGGAGATCCCCTCGAACTGTGGCCCGGGCTCCTTTTCGACGATGAAGGCGGAAATGCCTTCCTCGGTGCGAGCGGCCAAGGCGACCAGGCCGGCGCGCTCGCCGTTGGTGACCCACGCCTTGGTGCCGTTCACCACGTACTCATCACCGTCGCGATCCGCCTTGCAGGAAATGTTACGGGTGTCACTGCCGGCGTCCGGCTCCGAGAGCGACAGTGCGCCTCGTCGGTCTCCGGAGGCCAGGAGGGGCAACCACTGCTGTTTCTGCTCCTCATTGCCGTGTTGAAGCAGCAGCGTCGCCACCATGGTGTGGGTGTTGACGATCCCCGTCAGGCTCATCCATCCGTAGGCCAACTCTTCGATAACCCCGACATAGGTCAAGAGGTCGAGGCCGAGCCCGCCGTAGGCCTCGGGGATGGTGACGCCGAACAGCCCGAGCATGCGCATCTGCTCGACGATGGCAGCGGGGAAACGATCCTCACGCTCCAACCCGGAGGCGACCGGGATGACTTCGCGGGCGACGAACCGACGAACGGTGTCAATTATCTCTTGGCGCACCTCGTCGTCTGGGTGGTCGTCCATCGAGTCCGCTCTCGTCGTCTGCATAAATGAGAAGTGTACCTCTGACAAATGTTGACGGTCGATCTCAAAATAGAGAAGAATGTTTCCGATGCGAGCGGCCCTGATGCACACCGGTCTCCAGAGAGCCGCGGATCAGTTCGGAGATCGGGTCGCACTGCGGAGCGGGGACGAGTCTTGGTCGTTCCGTGACCTCGAAGGTCTCAGCAATGCCTTCGCCCGCCATCTGGCCGCCAGTGGGGTCAGCGTCCGTGACCGCGTGGCGCTCATGATGGCCAACCGGATGGAGTTTGTCGTCGCGTTCAATGCCACCAGCAAACTCGGGGCGGCGGCCGTCCTCTTGAGCCCGGCATGGAAGCTCACCGAAGTCCAACATGCACTCGAACTGACCAAACCGGTCCATGCCGTGGCCGATGGTGAAGCCTCATCACTGCTTTCCGATTGCCTAGGCCCGGAGCTTGTCACTGATGTCGACGATCGATCAATGGATCTCTCCGCCTACAGCCACGCCCAGACAGACGTTGGCGGGGTGGGTGGCGATGACGATGCGGTTCTCGTCTTCAGCTCGGGTACGACCGGTCTCCCCAAGGCCGTACGGCACACCCACGATTCGATCGGCCTGGCCACGGAGCACTGGTGCACGGTGCTGGGCCTCAGCCAAGACGACCGATTTCAGGTGGCGACCCCTCCCTCGCACATCCTCGGGCTCCTCAATTTGCTGGCCGCGGCGTCGTCCGGGGCAACCGTTCGCCTGCACCGGCGGTTCGATCTCGACGAGATACTTCAGCGGATCACTAGCGAGCGGATGACACTGGAGATGGCGGTGGCTCCGATCGCGCTGGCACTGGCAAACCATCCTCACCTCGAGGATCACGACCTCTCGTCGCTTCGGTACATCATGTGGGGGGCAACGCCAGTGAGCGAGAGCGTTGCCGAAGTCGTGACGAGGCGCACTGGAGTGCGCTGGCTCCCGGCGTACGGGGCCAGTGAAGCGCCGGTGATAGCCGCCAATCCGGTCGAACGTCCTGAGGAATGGCGATTGGACTCCGCCGGACTGCCTCCGGAGGGCATCAAACTCCGCATCGCCGATCTCGAGACGGGCAACGTCCTCCCCGCCGGTGAAATCGGGGAGATCCAGGTCTTGAGCAAGTCGGTGATGGCCGGATACCTCCCGGACGACGCCACCGCGGGAGCCTTTGCCGACGGGTGGTATCGGACGGGCGATGTCGGCTGGCTCGAGCCGGAGGGCTGGGTCCATTTGACCGACCGGTCGAAGGAGATGATCAAAGTGAACGGCTTCCAGGTGGCCCCAGCCGAGTTGGAGGCCGTGCTTCTCCGCCATCCGGCGGTGCTCGACTGCGCGGTGTTTGGCGTGGCCGATGAGCGCGCCGGGGAAGTGCCTGCGGCTGCTGTCGCGCTCGACCCGGACATTCCGGTGGCCAAAGGTGAACTCCAGGACCTGGTCGCCGAGTCGCTGGCCACCTACAAACGTTTGCACTACCTCGTTGTCGTGGACAACATCCCGCGCTTGCCATCCGGCAAGGTGCTGAGACGCACGCTCCGGGAAGAATGGTCTGGCCCGCGCCTTTCGGCGCAGATGGACGGTTGATGGACGTCCGTCTCTCCCCTGAGCAGCAGACGCTACGCGATTCCGCGGCCCGGCTCGTCGATCAACTCGGCCCTCACGCGGTCAGAGAACTCGGCGATCCGGAACGGGTGGCGAGGTTGGATGCTGCTATTACTGGCGCGGGCTGGAGGGAACTCAGAACTGCCACCGACGGCGGTGCATCGCTCGCGTCCGGGGTGGAGGCAGCCATCGTTGCTGAGGAGCTGGGCCGAGGGCTTGCCGACGTGTCCTTCCTCGGGCCCACCATGGCGAGTGAGCTACGCAGAATGGCCGGCGCATCCGCGAGTGCCGCAGTCGAGACGGTGGTGCTTACCACCGATCTCTCTTCGATTGCCGTTGTCGTCGACGGCGAGGTCCCGGCGGGCGTGGCGATTGACACCCAGGGTTCTGGTCGAGCGATCCTGCTGGTGTCCGGGTCGGTCGGTCATACCCTGGCAGAAGTCGTTCTCGGATCCCCACCGGCGGGGGTTGATCTCACCCGGCCCTCGATGACGGTCGGCGAGCCCGTCGGAGTGAAACCCATCGACGCAGTGAACCCAACGATCAGCGCTGACGACCTGCAGCGCTGGACGGCGCTCGGGCTCGCGCTCGCCTGCGCGGACCTGGTCGGAACGATGTGCGGCGCGGTACAACTTGCCACCGCCTACGCCACAGAGCGCCACCAATTCGACGCCACCATCGGCTCGTTCCAGGCGATCCAGCATCTGTTGGCGGACGCCTTTGTGCTGTCCGAGGGAGCCCGCAGTGCTGCCCTGCACGCCGCGTGGGCAGTGGACGTGCTTCCCCCCGCGGACGGGCTGGCGGCGGCGGCGATGGCAAAGGCCTACTGCGCCCGATCCGCTCGCACCGTGTGCGAGACCGCCATTCAGGTGCATGGGGGGGTCGGAAACACCTGGGAGTGCCTCGCGCATGTCTACCTTCGGCGCGCCCTCTTGTCGTGCGACCTCCTCGGCGATGCCGGGGTCTGCCTTTCGCGAGTGCTCCAGCACAACGGCATCGGGGGTAGTGATGGACTTCGGTGACTCACCGGGCGAGTTGGAGTTCCGACTCCGACTGCGGGAATGGCTGCTGACCAACAATCCGGAACTTCCAGCGTCATCGACAGACGACGGGTACTGGGCTGGTACCGCGGCGTGGCACCGATCCCTCTACGACGCCGGTTTCTTTGGCATGTCGTGGTCAACGACTATTGGTGGACAGGGTCTGTCGCCGGTCTATGAGGTGATCGTCGACGAAGAGCTTGCGGCCGCCGGTGCACCTCCACGCCCGAGTCTTGGCTACCTGGTGCAGGGAATTCTCGAGCACGGCAGCGACGAGATCAAGCAGCGATTTCTACCGGGCATCATCAACGGCCGCGACCGATGGTGCCAGGGGTTCAGCGAGCCGGATGCCGGATCAGACCTGGCGTCCTTGCGCACCCGGGCCGAGCGCTCTGGCGACGACTACGTCATCACCGGCCACAAAGTGTGGACGAGCTATTCGGATGAAGCTGAATGGTGTCTCGTGCTGGCTCGGACCGACCGTGAGGTTGCCAAGCACCGGGGTATCTCCGCCTTCGCGGTTCCGATGCGACAGCCCGGCATCGAACAGAGGCCACTTCGGATGATCAACGGAGTTACCAAGGAGTTCGGTGAGGTTCTCTTCGACCGCGCTCGAGTCCCCGTTGGAAACATGATCGGACAGCCGGGCGAGGGTTGGCCGTTAGCGATGACCGTCGTGAGTCACGAACGGGAACCCGGCGAGCTGGGCTATGTAGCCCGGTACAGCAAGGTGGTGAATGACCTCACCCGTCAGGTGCGGAGCCATCCTGAACGATTTAGGTCGGAACAGATTCGCGACCTCGGGTGGGCGATGGTAGAGGTCGAGATGCTGCGCTTGCATGTCATGCGGCGACTGTCCGATCGACTCAACGGGATCTCCCATGGCCCCCATGGCTCAGTCGACAAGTTGCTCATGACCTGGGTGGAGCAGGAGGTCGGACACGCGGCCCTGTCGATCGGCGGAATCGCCCACAACGGTAGTGATGACACCTCACTGAACACCTACCTCTACAGCCGAGCGCAGAGCGTCATGGGTGGCACCTCGCAGATCCAGCGGAATCTCGTCGCTCGCCGAATTCTGGGCCTGCCCGGATCGTAAGCGCCGTTGCCGTTCCTGTCCGCCCTTCATGAAGGCTGTTGGCGGAAACACCATTCTGTACCTGAGAGATCGATGCTATCGTTTGATGTGCCGCGACTGGGAGGGAGCACGATGGGTCAGAGCGCAGTGCGAAGTCAGAGGGGTCGGCTCTTGCGTCGAGGTCGTCTCGTTGAGCGAACTGAGCAACTTAGGTCCGGCCGGGTCGTGGGAGCGCTGTCCAGATGAGCGCCTTCGATGTCCCCGAAGAGATAGAGGTCCTGATCGACGGACCGGTGCGGGTGGTGCGGCTGAACCGACCCGATCACCTCAATGCCACCAACTATGAGCTCCACCGCGGCCTGGCAGGCCTGTTCCCGCAGATCGATGCCGACGACGAGGCACGGGCAGTCGTGCTGACCGGAAATGGAAGGGCGTTCTCGGCGGGTGGCGACTTTGCCTACTTGGACGAGCTGGCTCGGGACCCGGATCGCCGCAAGACGACCCTCGGCCATGGTCGCCAGATCGTGACCGGCATGGTGGGATGTCGGGTACCGATCGTGGCTGCCGTCAACGGGCCGGCGGTCGGGCTCGGCTGCAGCCTGGTTGCCCTTTCCGACATCGTCTTCATGGCCGAGAGTACCCATTTGGCTGATCCGCACGTGCTCATGGGCCTCGTCGCCGCTGACGGGGGACCGGTGACATGGCCGCTCATGATCAGCCTGCAGCTGGCCAAAGAATATGCGCTGACCGGCGACCGCATTCCGGCAAGACGAGCCGCCGAAATAGGCCTCGTGAACCACGTCTGCCCCGACGACGAGGTGGTGGAGCAGGCGATGGCATGTGCACATCGAATCGCGAAGCTGCCTCGGCGGGCGGTCGAGGACACCAAGCGGATACTCAACCTGCACCTCGAGCGAGCGGTCATTGCCACCTTGGATTTCGCGCTGAGTGCCGAGGATCGGTCGTTTGTCTCACCAGAGCTACGGGCCAACCTCGATCGGCTCCTGCCCCAGAGCGACGAGATGGGACGAGAGGCGTCGGCTCGATGACAGGCAGGGAAGGCGCTCCCTTCCTCTGGAGGTCTCACCGATCCCGAGGGTCGAGACGACCCGGCGATCGTCAACTTCCCCCAGAGGGAGAACTACACTCTTCTTAGATTCCCCACGGGACAGGTCTGGGTGAGATCCACTGTGTATTCGATTGTCGGGTACCCTTTCCCCAGTGACGAAGCACGAGTCGGCGGCCGATCCGCTGGAGCCCGACAGCCTCAGTTGGCGAGAGCAGGCGGTGGCGCGCTCGCTGGATTCTGCCCGCCTTCGAGCCGAAACTCGGGTGCAACGGTTCCTCGACGCCGCTATTGAGCTGTTCAATTCCGGGTCCGGAAAAGACTTCACCGTCCAGGAGGTCGTCGATCGTTCCGGCCAGTCGCTTCGCAGCTTCTACCAGTACTTCGGCGGGAAGCACGAGCTACTCTTGGCGTTGTTCGAGGAGTCGGTCCAGTCCACGACCGAGTATCTCCGTGACAAGGTCATGGAGGAAGACGATCCGCTCGAGCGCCTTCACCGTTTTGTGGTCGAGTACTACCGGCTGTGTCGCCCGACGGAGGAAGGAAGGGCCGGCATGGGCGGCCGAGCACCCTTCATGGCCCAATTCGGTCAGCAGCTGCTCACCGGGCATCCAAAGGAAGCGGCTCGAGTCTTCTACCCTCTCGTGACTTTCTTCGAGGAGGTCCTCGAAGGAGCCGCATCCGCCGGAGCCGTTCGAGCCGGACCTCGCCACGGCCCCATCGTCGGTGTCGTATTGGAAGCGATCATGTTCAACTCGTTTTCATCGACGATCGGCGGCTTGTCCGCTCGTCCTCGTGTCGAGGGCTCGGCTGAGGATCTGTGGGACCTGATTTTTCACGGCATCGGGGCTCACTCCCTATCCTGACAACGGTCGGTTCGCACTACAGAAGGACCGATTCTTGAGCTCAGACCTCCATCCGTGAGTAAGCCCACGCGAATATGCGTTCGATACGCGACAAAGTGCCTCTCACCTGGGAGAATGGTAGTTGACAAAAACCCCATGATCCCGAACGAAAGGCACCTGTCTGGTGACCAGAGTAGCGAAGAA
>OCZT010005779.1_pt1 | contig 12290 bp, 5 predicted proteins | sample 1539031 | NCBI WGS metagenome assembly OCZT01 (sample SAMEA3539308, study PRJEB22396) | soil metagenome | biome: tundra; feature: field; material: soil | place: USA | collected 2010-05 | depth 0.15 m
GAAGGTCCCCGTTCCAGCGGGGCGCGGAAGAGTCACCGCTCTCTTCCTGACCACCAAGGAAGGGGGATTGCCCGTGGCGGGAGAGGCGCGCATCCTCAACTTCAGAATTCTCGCGTGCGGATGCGCCGCCGGAAACGCTCCGAGTATGTCCGCGGAGCCGGAGCGCGCCATACCGTGGACCGCCGTAACCGTGGAATCACGACCAGCGGAGATGGATTGGCCGTCCGAGCTGAAGCAATACCGGCGCATGATTGCCGACATGGGCAAGCCCGTATGTCTGCACATACACGCTTGCGGCGATTTCACCCTGATGGCTCGCCGGCATTGGTTCGACGTTCGAGGCTACCCGGAACTGAACCAGTCCCCCAGGCATCTCGATTCCATCCTGTGTTATGCCGCGCACCACGCTGGGGCGCGGGAGCAAGTCCTGCCGGAACCCATGCGCATCTATCGCCTCGGGCAGGGGGCAGCGTCTGGGCAGACACCCGAAAAGTCCGTGTCCGATCAAGACTTGGTGGCGTCGATTGCGCAGATGCGAAGCCTTCACGCTCCCGTGATTTTCAATATGGACGACTGGGGTCTGGCCGCGCTGACTTTGCCGGAAGCTGCGCCGGTGGGAAGGAATCCGAATCATGTCAATGCACCCGGATAGCTCCGCGCCGTACATCTCGGTAGTAGTCGCCGCCAGAAACGACAATCATGGCGGAAATATGATCGGGCGGATGCAGGCCTTCGTCGATTCCTGGATCGGCCTGGCGGGACAATACGGTCTTCCATCCGAGATCGTCGTGGTGGAGTGGAACCCGCCGGCAGACCGCGCCAGGCTGATAGACGAACTCCGGTGGCCGCCCGACATGGGCCCGTGCGAGGTTCGCTTCATCGAGGTCTCGCGCGAAGTTCACGATCGCCTGCCGAATTCGGCTGCCATACCATTGCACCAGATGATCGCCAAGAACGTGGGCATCCGCCGTGCGCGAGGCCAATTTGTCCTGGCCACCAATCTCGACATCATATTCTCCGCCGAACTGGTGAAGTACCTGGGGGAGCGCCGCCTGGAGCGCCGGAAGATGTATCGGATGGATCGGACCGACGTCGCCAGTCATATCCCCGCCGGCGCAACAGTCGATCAACTGCTCGCCTTCTGTGAAAGTCACAGGCTTCGGATCTTTACCCGGGAGGGAGGGATTGACCTATCGAGCGATGGCCGGCGTGTTCTCGAAGACGAAGATATAGTCGAGCCTGGGGATGGTATTTGGCTCGGAACCGGCTGGTGCTCGATCGAGGAACCCGAGGGGCGGCGTTACCGTTGGATGGAGCCCGAGGCGGAGCTCATATTTCAGCGCCCGCCCGAAGCCGCACCGCGGTTGCTGATTGACGCGGAGGCGGGCCCCAGTGCCGGAGGCCGCCCGCTCGTGGTCGAGGTGGTTTCCCCGGCTGGCCGTGTGTTGACGTCCGCGAGAGTCGACGGAACGTGCAAATTGCGGCTGCACATTCCGGATCGCTTCTCTTCCGGCACACTTCGTCTGCGACTTCAGGGCCGCAGACTTGCGTTGGCCCGAACTCCACGGTTTTTGATGCTCCGTGTATTCGGACTGAAATGGGAGGTTCTGCCAAAGTGGCTGGCGGGAGTATCGTTCGTACGGACAACTCAGTCCGTGCCGGAACCTGCTGTCGGAGTGCGTTCCGCCGAGCCGCGCACGCTTCAAGTCGCGATCCGGCCGGGAGCGGACTCAAGTCTGGAGACTCTCGAAGTCAAGCTGACCGATCCGGCCGGAAATGTCGTGTTCCGGGCAGGGGATCGCCTCCCCGCGGTGTCCGGAGATCGGGCCGGGGCCGAATACCTCCTCTCGCTCGACTTGGGTTTCCAACTGCCGGACGGCTCCGTTGGTGGAGAGTGCGCTTCGGGCCCGGAAGATTGGCTCATGGAAGTACTGGACAGGCAACCGCCTGTCGACTGGACCTATTACCCGCAAGCGCCCACCTCGGGAGCCGATCGCATTGCCAACGCGGCATTTCTGCACGTGTGCGCCTGCGGCGACTTCACCCTGCTTTCACGCGACGATTGGTTCGCGCTTCGCGCCTACGCCGAATTCCCGATCTGGCCCATGCACATCGACGCGCTACTCTGCTACGCGGCCCACCATGCTGGAATCGGCGAGGTGGTCTTGCGCGAACCGATGCGCATCTACCATACAGAACACCTGTCGGCTGCCGGCTGGACTCCGGAAGGCGAGCAGGAGCGCGTTGCCCGCATCGAAGCCAAAGGTGTAACGGAAATCCAATTCGACACCGTGATGGAGTGGATCGATCGGATGCGTCGCTTCGACATGCCGATGATCTTCACTCTGAGCGATTGGGGCCTCGACGGTATGACGCTTCCGGAGACGACGGTTCAGGCCAAGGGTTGAGTTGCCGCCAGTCAAACCGCTTCGGCGAGAAGCCGCATAGAAAGCAACCGAACCGACGACTTGCCGTGCATCTCCCAGTTCTGGACTACGAATCGCCCTGTGTGAGCGAGGTCCCATATCGGAATCTCGATCGTCTGAGGGTTGGAGCTTGCAGCTAACACCTGCCGGCCAAGGAAATCGTCTTCGGCGACATTCAGAAAGCCGACGCCGACGGTGCCTTTATCCACCATCAGTTCTGCCACCAACACGTATTCCCCCACCGCTTTCAATGGCCGGTTCATGAAGAGCTCGGCGCCGTACGCCCAAGGCTGAGCTGGAGGCCGAATGACGGCTGATCCTGCGCCTGGATCCACGAAATGGGATCCCCGGTGTATCTTGCTTCGGCTCCGATCGTAGCCCGTGGCCACAGTTTCCCAGCCCTCGAGAGTGGCGATGCCGGCCTCCGGGATCTCGGAGGGCCGCTGCTTCTTCCAGAACTCCGCCAGGGAGGTCCAGCCGTCCGCCGGCAGAAACGGGGGCCGGTGGCGGCCAAAGAGTCTGACCTGATAAGTGAGCTCGTCTTCAAAGCGCTTCGGATGCGTCGCAAAACTGGATTGACCCGGCAAGGAAACGTCGTAGACGCTCGTGGCGGAATACGAGAATCGCGCTTGCGACTGCGCCAACAGCGACAGAATCAGATAACTGTCTTCCGCCGTCTCCATCCCCGGGCAGAGCAGCAGTCCCGCATGCAGCAGGTCGCTGGACGCGACGAAGCAATTAATGGTGAACGCGTCGCCCACCGTAAACACCGACTCGAAAGAGCGGATTCCGAACCTGTGCAACTCACGCGGGTCGTGCCCTCCGCCGTCGGTGCCATCGGGAGCCCGATGCTGGACAATGCTGCCCGAATACGCAACGAACTTCTGAAGGCGAGCCTTCGGAAGCGGCTGAAACAGTTGTTCGAAGTGATCCGAAAACCACCAATCGTCGTCATCCAGAACCGAGAAGTATTCGCCGCTAAGGCCTTCGAGTCCAGCCCAGAGACTGGCGCTGCGGTTGCCCCCTGGGCAATCCACCACCTTGAAGGAACGGATTCGCGGGAACTGGGCGCCGGCCACCGCAGACAGATCGATCTCTTTATGCCGGACGAGAACCACTTCAAACTCCCCGAACGTCTGCCGCGAGATCGACCGCACAGCCCGTTCCACGTACTCAATCGCCCGCGAACCACACCGAAGCACGACCGAGATAAACGGCGAGTACGCCTGTCCGGCGCTTTGCAGAATGCGCGCGCGATTCGCGGACACCATCTGGTGATACTTCACCGCGTTCTCGATCATGATTTCAGCGGCAAATTTTGTTTCGAAAATCTCTCTTGCGCGATGCGCCTTCTCGATCGCCACGGCTGGGTTACTATAGATGAGTTCCCGAAGCTTCAAGACAGCGCCGCTGAGAGCCCTGTCGCGCAGAGTTTGATCGAAATAGTAAACACTATCCCCAAACTGATCGCGAATCCACGGAATATCGCAGCACAGCGCAATGGCTCCTACCGACGCGATCTCGAAAATGCGGTTGGATACAATATTGTCCCGAAGATGTAGATTGGACAGCATACACAAACCAATTCCATTGGCCGCGTATTTCTCCTGTACGCTAGCGCCGTCAAAGTCAACCCCGCCTCCGTAACTCTTTGGGTTGATGTCCGGCCAGGAATGCTTAGGGCCGCAGATCTGAACGCCCTCAGCCTCGCTGAGGATCCGAAAAAAGCCTTGACGGCGCTTATCCCAGTTGGTCCCGAAATATGTAATCTGGAGCGCCCGGCGATCGATGAGCGAACGGAGATCTGCAGCCCTATCCTGACGCTGGCAGGTGGTGTAAAAATACCCGCTCGGCCGTGGACGGCCAGCGCCATAGCTTACATCGCGCAGAAAGCTTTCCAGGGTGTCGGAGATTGTGAGATAGCCATCGTAAGTGAGTAGGTTATCGAAGTACTCTCGGTGGCCGAGAAACCTGTCGCGGGGCTCGTGGATGATGCCGTAGTAAGGTACGTCGTTGAGCTTAGGCTGAGTCGAGGCCATAGCGAGAACAAAGTCCGGCGAGCAGTTCTCCACATCCGAGCTATTGACGCAGTGAACCATGTCGTGCCCGATTCGCGCAGCGGCAATGCGGAGAGAAGAGAATATCTGGTTCTCAGCAGCATGTTTCCAGGGGTTCAGAAACGCTATCTTCATGTGCAGTACTTTCTTGAACCGGCCGGTGGATTCAGAAGCCAATGATAACATCACCGAAGACAAGCCAGGCCGATTGCGTACCATCCGCGCCACGTCGAGCGACAGCGGCCGTTGCGGATGGGCCTTCAATGCCTCCACGCCGGTTCTTCGATCGGGGTCCTTTGGCTCAAGGCGCGAAAGTTGAATTCCGTGCACACACGGGTCCACAATCGGGTCGCTGCCCATGAACAGCAGGGGCAGTTCCGTAGAGTAATCCAGGCACTCGCGGAAGCGGATGCGGTACCGGGCCAGCACTCGTCGGTATGATCGGCGCCTTCACCGGCTTCAGTAAGATCCGGCGTTGTGCGGCGAAACCTGTCAGTGATATTAGAGTGATATAAAATGAGACGGTGATCGCCCCGAAGACCGCGACCCGGACTGCCTCGCTTCGGAACGGCCTGTACCTAGTTGCCGTCCTTCTGCTTCCGTTGCTGGTCCTCTGGCACCGGGACAATGTCCTCTATTCGCCGCCGTGGCATACCGATGCCTGGTTCTATTTGGGGTATTTCAAGGACCTGGCGGACTTCAAACGCGACCTGTTTCCCGGCGCCCACTTTGGGAGCCGGTACTCCTGGATCCTGCCGGGTTACCTGGTTCACTCGCTGTTCTCCCCCGTCACCGCCAACTTCATCCTGCATCTGACGGTTCACTCGATTGCCGTGCTGTCCCTGTTTTCGATTCTCCGGGTCACCGCCGGTGTGCGCGCCGCCTTCCTGACGGCGATGGTCTTTTCTCTCCACCCTTGGCTGTGGGCCGCAACCGGGTGGGATTATGTGGACGGGCCAGGCATCGCGTATTGCCTGCTGGCTCTGGCGCTGCTGACCCGGTCCGCGCACCAGCCGGTTCGAAGGGCAAGTCTGCTCTTGGCGGGCATGGCGCTGGCAGGGATGCTGTATTCGAATCTCTCCTGGATTACGGTTGCGCCGCTGCCGCCTCTTTATTACATCGTGTTGGTCTGGGCGTGGCACCGGACACCGATGATCCGCTCACTGCTGGCGGTATGTCTTTGGCTGGGTGCTGGATTCGGAATGATAACGGTGGCCTTCTGCGGGGTCAACTACCTGCTGGATGGCAGTTTCTGGTTTTTACGCCCCGCGATCGAGACCGCGCGTGCTTATGCGGCCGATTGGCGCTGGCCCGCGAGCGTATGGGAGAACGGGGGGTTAGGGCCGTGGCTGTGGTTCGGCGTGGTGGCGGGAATCGCGGCTGTTCTTCTGCTTCCGTTCCGGGTGCGGAAGGGGGCGGCACGGCAGAACGCAGCCGGCTTGTTGTTCTCAACCCTGCTCTTTCTGACGACGGCGTTCATGGCATACATGCAGTACCGAGGCATCGCGGTGCTTGGCCAGTACTTCTACGCCAGCCATTTGCTTCCTTTCGTATTTCTCGTGATTGGCACCTCATTCTGGCCGGCAGCCGAGGCCATGTCCCCCCGAGCGTTCCTACTGACGTGCTGCGCCACCGCCGTGGTTTTCGCAGCGATCTGGTATCGCGCGGAGCAATGGCGGCTTCCCGCACGGGAAACCGCCTTGGCAGCCGCCGGCGCTTTGGCACTGGCCCTGGTGTTGCGCCGGCGCCAGACGGGGGTGTGGCTGGCTATGGCAGGTTTCGGGCTTCTCACGGCGGGGGTCGTCACCGAAGCGGTTCGTCTGCATGGGACGCGCGCGGAATACGAACGCGTCATGCAAGCCAGGGAGCGAGTCGACAGCGTTCGCCATGGCGGCGCCGTGTGGTTTTGGTTCAACCAGAGCGATCCCGACAGCCCCGACTACTTTGGGTTGAACAATACTTATATGGCGGAGTCCCGCCGGTTGGGGACCGCGTTTCCCCAGTATGGGTGCAATATCAAGCTCGAAACTGGCGCCCTGGTGGTGGTTTCCTCCAGCAGCGAGCGCGCGCCGGAAACGGCCAGCGGCGTTCTTCGGGACTGCTGGCGCGCACAGGGGATGAAGCCCGAGGTAGACGAGGTCGACCGTTTTCAGCGGAGCGGCCGCCCTTACACGGTTGCCATGATCGAGGCAGTAGCCGATTCCTCGCTCCGCCACCCCCTCCGCCCGGTCTTTGATGTGACTGGCAAGGCCTCCTTACAAATCGTGGAAGACTCCACTGAGCCGGTCGCATTTCCGCCGGAACGCTGGATCCGTTGGCAGAAGCAGACCGATAACACCAGCATGCAAATCACCCCTGCAGGGATCGCGGTGCGCACGCCTCGGCTCCCGTACGCCTGGGCGGTCGGCTATCCCCCGTTAGTCGCGCCCGTTACCGGCCGCTACCGTTTTGCGCTTCAATATAGCCACAGATCGGGAGCGTTCTGTTTTGCGGCGTGCCGGTCCGACGACTCCCCGTATCTCGCCACCGATGTCGCCGGGCACCGCGATGGCGACGTCCGGGAACTATGCTTGTGGCTGGATCTAAAGCGCGGTGAGACGGTGCTGCTGCGGGTGGCGAACAATAACAATCTCGGCCCCGGTGCAGCCTCGTTCCTGATCGAGAAGCTTTCGGCAGTGATAGTCGACCAGCCGCTCGACCGGTGACGCAAGCCGCAGGGATTCGGAGTGCGTGGGACGGGCCCTCAACGCCTCCACGCCGGTTCTTCAATCAGAATCCTGCGGCTCAATGCGCCGAAGTTGAATTCCGTGCACACACGGTGCTGGATATAGCGCGAGACATCGCGGCGTTTGCGTGGATTGCCCAGGAAGTCTTCCACCATGGCGTTGAGGTGATCCACGCTGCGGTACATCACCTGGTTGCCGATCTCGCCCATGCCTTGGAAGAAATCGTCCTTGTAATCGAACAGCATCAGCCCGCCGCACGCAAAACAGCCCATCACTTTGGGCGATACGCCGGTGTTGTAGCCCAGGTTGATCACATCCACAATCAAATCGCTGTTCATGAACAACAGCGGCAGTTCCGTAAAGTAGTCCAGGCACTTCCGGAAGCGGATGCGGTACTGGTCGCGCAGCGTTGAAACGCTCTTCGGCTCGACAAAATTGCCGAAGAATTCGTACTCGCGCTGGAGGCCGGTGAGCACCGAAAGGCGGACGTCGGTGTTGCCGACCAACTCGATCTCCTCGTGCATGAAATTCCAGAAGAAGGTGGAATTCGCATCCAGGCGGAACTCTTTGCGGACAGGCTGATCGAGCGCGTCGATCTCGGCCATGATGAGGTCCCAAAGGCACTCCGTGAGCCGGCTTTTCTTGGCGGCCAGCACGCGCGACTCGATACCGGCCAGGACCGGCTGAGTGCGGAACGGCAAATCCCGCGCGGCCTTGAGATAAACGTTGCCGGCGAAGGACATGCGCGTGTGGAACGCCGTGGGGGGAGCCGTGAGGTAGCTGTGCCGCACAAAATTCGGATACGCGGGCTGAAGGAAAAAGCGAACTTCGCTGCTTTTGACGACTCCCAGTTTGTCCAGCGCGGCGATATGCCCGCGGTCGGGCGAATAGTGCAGATAGAGCGAATGATTGAGAGCTTTCCGGAGCCGGCGGACACAACCACCCATGGCCTCCGCCGGGGTATTGGGGCAGTGACTCAGAATCTGCCGGGGGAGTTGCAGGAGTCCATGGTCCCACAACATGAGCGTGGGAATCTGGAGAATGTCTTTAAATACGTTCTGACCCTTAATGGCGCAGATGAGGGCGTACAGGGCGTTGGGCAGCGAGATGGCCACGTCGGGACGAAAGGTCTTCAGCGCCTCGACGGCATCGTGCATGTAAACATCGTTGCCGCTGGTGAAGCCGGCGACGTCCAGATCGAAAACCGCTGCACCCAGCGTGCGCAACTCGTCGGCCATTTCGACGGCGAAGTTATAGTCGACGCCGCCAAACCACCCTTGCGGGGGCAGCGTCGCGACGATCCGCAAACCTGCAAGAGGCCCGGGCATCAGAGATACCTCTTGACGAGGATGCGGGCGACGTGAACGGCGAATTGCGGAAGCCCGAGAATCCGCCGGATCATGCCGCGGCGCGGCGGCAGTTTCTCGAAGACCGGGATGGCGATGTCGCTTCGGCCGATCACGACGTGAGCCAGCCGCAATCCCAGCGGCCGGTCATCGGTATTCCAGCTCAATGAGGCCGGCGAGTGCGGCTCAGGGATCTCAAACGTCAAAGTAAGTTCCGGTGCGGCAGCGAACACTTCCGGCGGCAGGTTGATGGAGCGCGTGTGCACCTTCCGGTCGTCCAGCGTCCACTCGGCCACAACGAGGCCGTTGGCCTTCACGACGACGGGGAGTTTGGGGGCGCGGCCGGAGACCATGCAATCGGAAATGACGAAGGAGGCCGGGATAGAGGCAGGCGGAACCGCCTGCCCTACCTCCTCGACGACCACTTTCAGGGAGGCTTCGGTTCCCACCGTCCAGGAGCCGTAAGGCTCGGGCAGAGCCCACTCGACTCCCAAGCGATCTCCGACAAAGGCGATCGAATTCCCTCCGTCGGTAAGGTCGATGACGTCGCCCAACCGGTACTGCGAGGGGCCGGCGGGGGCCAGCCGAAGCTGGTTCAAGCGAAGACCGAGCGGCCTCTTATCCCAAGTCGACCAACCCAGTTCAACCGGCGATCGCGGGCTGTCGATGTGGAACGAAATGGTCAAAGGCTCCGGCGCGCGCCAGGCATCTGTGGGCAGTAGAATGCGGTGATCGCCCGTGTCGCGAGTGGGGCCGAGAATCCAGTTGGCCACCTCGCGCCCATTCACGGCGACCAGAACGTCCAGATGCGGATTCTCCTGGTTGACGGCCACATCGTTTACCGTGAAGATGGCGGCGACCGGAGATTCGACGGGTTCGGTGGGCAACAGGGTCACGGTAGCATCGGGACCCAAGGTCCACACTCCGAAACTGTCGGCGGGGCCCCAGCGCTCATCGGCATGATCGGCACCTTCGCCGTTTTCCGTAAAATCCAGCGTCTTTCCAAGGGAGTATCGCAAGCGGTCCTTGGAGGCGAATTCAATGCGCTGGATCTTGATGCCCAGCTCACGCGGATCTTCGCCGATGACCAGCTCGCCCCGGGCCTTGGCTGCCCGCTCGGTGGATTGCGGGTTCTCCACGTGAAACTCGAGCCGGCAAACTATTTTCCCGGCCATCAAACGGGCCGGCATGATGACTTTGCAGACCGTAATCTCATAACGCGAAAAGAGCGTCCAGCGAGTGAGCGGCTCCCCATTGAGCAGAACCTCGACACGCATAGGGTCGCCCTCCGGACCGATGAAGACCTCATTGACACGCACGAAGGCGAGTAAGTCCTCTTCACCAGAAGGCGGCGGTGCGAATACCAACGCGGCGCGGCAGCCGTCGGTCCACGTTCCGGTAAAATCCATGAGGCCCCAATGGCCGTCTTTGTAAGAGGTAGACCGTCCCGCGGAAGTGAAATCGATGGTGTCGCCCAAGGCCACGGGACAAATGGAATCGTCCTCGGTGTCATAGCCGAAGAACGAACGCATGTCATCTTCGATGTACTTATACTTAGCCGAGTGGTAGAGACGGTCGTCGCCCACTCGCGGCCGGCCCTTTCGAACGTGGGTGGCGAATGGGGTATCGGTAGCCAGCAGAAACTGGTCGGTGAAACGCCGGAAGATGTGGTGATTGGCGTTGATCACCATGAACTCCGGGAGGTCCCCGCGCAACGCATCGCCGCGGTCGACGCATCTCACCAGGAAGCGAGCCACTGCTCCCAGGCTGTAACGGAGATCTCTCGGCCAGTCGGTTACGCGGTCGATCTTGCCCAGGTTCAGGCCGGTCTGGTCGAGACCGAGATCGAAAAGCGGCACCTCGAAGTTGGTCAACAGGAATTCCTCGAGCGAACATCCCGGGGGCAAGTTCTCGGAGGTGATCGGTTTGGCAATTGCCGGGGCGGGGCCGGCCGCCAGCAAATCGGCCACGTAGTGCAGCGGTTTGGTGAATCCCAACTCGGCCACACACTGGACGACTAGAGCCAACATGCGCGGATTGTTGCCGGCGTAGACAAACCGCGCGCCGCGCTGGAAGACCGTGAAATTGCCAGCGAGCTGCGCCAGCACGTGCTTTTCGTTGTAGCAAACGTAATTCCGCACCTCGTTGCTGTCGGCTACAGTGTCTCCGCGTTGAGGCTCGCCCAAGGTTCGTTCCAGGGCGTCGATGTAGCGCGCCGCGGGGCTGTCGGCGAAGTCCACTTCTTCGAAGAGTTCATCCGGCGCACCCCAGGTATCGGCCTGATGATGGGCTATCGGGTCCGTGACGCCGAAGACGTATTGCTGAAGGTCGTTCTCCATCTTCCTGCCGACCCAATGGATGGGCGATGCGACTCGAACGTGATCGCAGTGGTAACCCTTGAGGCGGTGCGCCAGACTTTCGGTGCGGTTGCCGTAGTACAGGTACAGCCGTTTGCACACGTTGGAGTCGTGGTGCCAGCCGTGGATCATGCGTTCCTCGAAGCCGTGGATCGCCCACATGGCCTGCCGCGGCGCGAGCTGAAAATCGCCCGGCTGATCGAACCGGTTGGCGGGGAGCGCCAGCGTGATCTCATCCACGTGCAGCGCGGGCCCGAGGCGGCGGCAAGTTTCGAGGATGGCGGCCGGGTCACTGCGGGGAAAGGTTTCCCACAATGGCTCGGGCAGTTCGAACCGGGGCAGAATGTACAACCCGTCGGGGAGGTCGCGTACGGCGGCGGTCAAGTCGGCAACTCCCTCGCGCGGAAGAAAGATCATGTCCGAGTTGGTGAACAGGAGCCAGCGATTTCTCGGATTCGACCGCCGAATAGCGATGTTCCGGGATTGCGGATCGAGGGCGGAGAGGTGACTCTGCTTGACGATGGGGATTTGACGCGGCCGGGCGCGAAACACGCGCAGCCGCGATTTCGCCGCCGGAGTCAGGGTGTCGTAGACCGCCTCGATGTATGTGGGCAGGTCGTCGGGAGTGTTGTAATCGACGAACAGGATTTCGTCATCGGGATCGGAAAGCACCTCGGCGATGCAGTTCAGGCTGATGGCGGCACGTTTCGGGAGGTTGTAGCCGTGCGCGTCGTTGCGTCCGTAGAGAATTACAGAGATCATCGCAGCACAGTTTCCTTCAGATCGAATCCCTCCAGCCCCCAGTCTTCATGGTTGAAGATCATGGGAGCGTTCAGCCCGTACATTTGGGCAGTCCACATCAAGACTTCCTCGTTGTCCACGAAGGAGAGTCCCTTGGCGGCGATTCGCTCGAACAGCTTGGCTTGTCCCTCGGGTGTCCAGCCGGATCCGGAGCCGTGCTCGATGTGGTAAATGCGCAGAGGCTCTTCCAGCATCTCCTCGGGGGCCCCACCGTGATGCGCGGTGGCGCAGAAGACCGAATCCAGGTTCATCGAGAAGAGGTCGAACTCGGGATAGCCGCGCAGATCGAACCAGTGCTGGCGGGCCAAGAGGGTGAAATCGCCGCAGGCATTGGTGTGCAGGAGAATTGGAGCGCCGGGCCGGACAGCGTTGGGCCGCGGGGCTTCGGTCCAATCGCAGCGATGCGCGCGAAAGGGGGCGGAGGCGGTGAGTTCCAGAACGTGGGTGCGCCCCGCGGCCAGCGGCAGATCCAGCCGATGCACCGCGCGGCCCGTCGCGGTGAAGCCGGCCAGCACGCCGCCCTGGATGTCGCGAATCTCGAATTGGGCGGGGGCCGCGGTTTCCAAGTCCATGAACA
>OCZT010005780.1_pt1 | contig 12288 bp, 12 predicted proteins | sample 1539031 | NCBI WGS metagenome assembly OCZT01 (sample SAMEA3539308, study PRJEB22396) | soil metagenome | biome: tundra; feature: field; material: soil | place: USA | collected 2010-05 | depth 0.15 m
CCCTGAACGCGGAGGTGGCGGAATTGGCAGACGCACTAGCTTGAGGTGCTAGCGGGAGCAATCTCGTGGGGGTTCAAGTCCCCCTCTCCGCACCATAGATAATAAAGAAGTTAACTAGGGTCGGTCAGAAATGATCGGCCCTTTGTTTTTGCGATTGTGTCCGTGATTGTGCCCATTTGGGCGGCGCGGCTCTTCAAGTAGCCAAGACTAGATATGAGGGACAGATGAGAGCTTTTGAATTTACTCAACCCCGCACGCCGGGAGTCAATTCCATCTCTAAGACCGATGGTCCAGCGTACTAACGGTTGGTAGAGATTATTCTCCGATTCTGTCTAACCGTTGCGTGTGCCGGATTTGTAAAGGTTTGGTAAACCGGCTGCGCCGGAGTATGAAGGCTTACAAAAGAATTGTGAGGTCGAGCCCGGCTCACTTCCAACACGCCGTTAGAGCGCGGGCGCGGGCCCAGCAGTCCCGTGATCGCCAAGCCGGCGTATGACGGATGGTTATCGCCGAGCCGGATATCTTCGATGCACCGGAATAGCAGCGCCTGAAGTACGCCATTCACATCCCGTCCCACGACAGACTTGAAATGCAGCGGCACCTATGTCAAAGCGGGTGGAGGGAGTGGTCATAGTGTCATAGGTGCTTCGAGATCAGGCTAGACTGCCTGTCCCTGACTGGAACGCACTGCCAGGTAGTCGTGGAACATCGTGGTTGACATGCTGACCGGCGGAGGGGTCGACTGGATCCGTTGGATTTCCAATTCCGCCGTCCGGACCAGAGACGCGGCCATACCGCCGAATACCGGCAGCATCACGGTGTATGCAATATGATCGAACAGAATGGTGACGGCATAGATCACCAGGCAGTAGTGTAGGCCCAGAGCGGCGTTCCCCATATCTTCCAGGCGCGGGTCGCCGCGGGTTCTCTTGTATATTGCGTAAGAGCCTCTCAGTGCCATCGCCACCGCGGCCGCGAAGAACAGAAACGCAGGAATGCCCAGTTCGCTCGAAACCTGCGTGTAGCTATTGTGCGTGCCCAACCAGCTTCCCTTGCGAAGACCGATTGTCTTCGAATAAGCGTCGTCGGCCACCTCAAACATACCGGGACCTACGCCCAAGAGCGGATGCTGCATGGTAAAGATCAGACTGTGCTTCAGCAACTGTTTCCGGCTGGCCGTGGACGAGACCGCACTGGCACGCATGGAGGGGTCCATTTCGCCGTCGTCCGCTTCTTCATCGGCAACGGTCTTATACCGCGCAATCAGCCTTCCCGGCATAGTCGTTAGCACAATGCTTAGAAAAAGGACCCCGGCTATTATGATCTTCAGCTTGCCCATAACCGGTGCGCGCAGAAATACCACCAGCAGCGTCACCACGAAACCGATCATGGCGCCCCGCGAGCCGGTCCGGAACGTGGTGGCCAAAATCAGCACCATCACCCCCACCGCAAACACCTTGCCCGGAAGCGTCTTGGAAATGACCATCATGGCGCCCCACAGAGGGAGACCCAGGAGCAGCGCTTGCGCCATCTCATTGGGATTGCCAAACTTTCCTTGCTCCAGGAAAAGCCGACCATTGTCCGAGACTCCAAAGACATTGGCGATGATTGTGAAAGCCAAAAGCGCGTACGTGAGCGTTTTGAATAACTTGAACCACTGTTGATAGTTGTGGACCAAGCCCGCCACGGCCAGAAACGCGACGAAGGAGAATGTCAGCCAACTGTTCACGAAAACAGCTTTGCTGCCGTTCCTCCAGATGCTGAACGGCACCGAAAGGCCGAAGCAGAAGGTGAACCCAAGCAGAGCCTTCCCGATATTGGATCTCAGCGCGATCTGGAACCCCCGGCTCAGGATCGCCATGGCGAATACGATGTGGTAAGCAATGCCGGTAATGTGCAGGTTTCCGAACTTCACATCAAAAACGCGGCTAAAAGCCAGGAAGATGAAAACCAGCAGAACGCTGAACCCCAGAAGCTGGAACGGCGAGGTTTCATCGGCCGGAACGGCCATTGGCGCACCAGTCTGCGGCGAGAAGGGGAAGGGCTGATTCTGTTGTGTGGCAGCGTTCATTCTGGAAACTGTCTTCATTCAGAAGCTGGTGCTTCCGACTGTCTATGATTCTACCACTGGAGCCTTTACTCTCGCCGCTGATAGATGGTATAAATTGGTCCCCTGTAGACCTCCCGGTAGTCTTCCGTGAGGGTTTTACGAACATAGCGGCCCAGATCGGGATGCCTGGCAACATAACCTTTGAAGGCTTCGCCGTATCCGTTGTCGTCCACGACAATGAAATTGGCGCGTTTGCCCGAGTAGTATCCCAGGGTCGCATCATCGACTACGTTATTGTAGAAGCCGAAGTGAAAACCCAGTTCGCTGCCTCCGAAAATCAGTGACTTCGATCCGGCCGTTCGGTCAAGGAAGGTCATCGCAGGTGCATACGCAGTGCGGTAGGGGTTCTGCCAACAAGCGTACGCAATCCAGGCGACCTGAGTGGTTACAAGGATGCCCGCAACAGCCGCCACGGCCCAACGACGGACGCCTTCTTTGTTCCACTCCAGCCAAGTCCAAACCGCCAGACAGCAGGCCATCAACGGTGTGATATGGACGAGGTAAAACGGTGGCTTGGTTGACTCCAGCAGGCCAAAAACAAAAAAATAGGCCAGGGCGATCACGGCGATCAGCCGCGGACCGAGCTTTCGAAATGCCAGCAGGAGGACTGCAAGTGCATATATTATCGGGATAAGTATAATTATGCGTCTTACTCCCTTGGCGTATCCTGGTAAGTACATTCGGTCGAGGAATCGCTCCCGGACTTCTCGCGCAATTGCGCCCAACGGATCGAGTAGGCCAGCCGCCCGGCCCGTTGAATTCCTGCCAAATTGCGTTCGAAAAGCTTCGGGATCCTGGCTGATGTAGAGCCCCCAGAGACCAAATCCCACAAGATAGGGAATGGCGGCGATATATAGATATTGCCAGCGCAGGCGCCGGAAATCGAAGCGGAACGCCAGGACCGCCAAAATAAAGCCAGCCAAGGCGCCGACCGGATGCGTGAATAGCGCACAGGCGAGTAGTATCTGGCTCCAGCAAATCGCGGCACCCAGACTGCGTTCGCGGAGCCCAAGATAAAACGCGATAGCCAAGGCGGCCAAGGCTGCGCTCATCATGTCTGGGCGCCCACTTGCCGCCGCATCGACAAACCCACGGTCGGTGGCGATGAGAAATGCCGCCAGAAGGGCAGGAGGCCACGCGCTCGTCAGCACCCGTACAATGAAACACCAAGCCAACAGCGCGCCCACCCCCCATAACACATGGTATAGGCGCATGCGCAGAAAACCATACCCGGCCACTTTGTACCAGAGAGCTTGCCCTAGATGGGACAGAGGCATGCTGTAGTAAACGTGGGTCTGTACGTTGACCTGGGCTACACCAGGTGCGGAGCTGTAGCCCGTGGGCTCTGACATGGTGGCCCCCATGGATCCGCGAGTGATCAGATCCAGGGCCGGATTTGCGAATGCAGCCTCATCGAACCACGGTCGCTTGGTCAGAGCCATGGCACCGGCCAAGATGAAGTAGACACAAAGAATGCCTACCGCTATAACGGCATGGCGCTGGCTAAACCCGGTTCTCAACTCCTCCATTATCACACCCCGTAGACGCCTTTAGATTGGAACATGTCAAAGACCGAATTGCGGATGTTCTTTCCACTGCCCGAAGGCTTTCCTCTAGTGTGCCTCCCATAACGCATCGGGACGAGATCCACGCAATGACCGGCGCGGCTTGCTGCATCATCGAACGGCCGCACGCACGAGGAGGCTCGCTGTGGCTCTTCTACCAGGATAACTTCAACGAGATCGTCGGCCCTCCGCCGGAGCGCATATTTGGGGACGCGGAGCTGGTGATGGTCCCGAAAGACATCTGGGACCCGGGCACGTTCGCCCATACGTTGAGCGTTTACGGACCGTATCTGGAGACCCACTATGGGCGCGTCGCGGAGTCGCAGTGCTGGGTGCTGCACCGCAGGGTGGACTGGCGTGCCGTTGGGCATCCGGGTGCGTTTCCGCAAAGCCGCGAAGAAACCAGCGCCGGTGTGGTCTGCGGTGCGATGTGAACGGTACTTCATCGGGGCCGCCGGCAGAGCCGGATGTTATGATTTGGGGGTGGCGTTTTCCGTCGTCGTTCCCGTCTACAACTCGGAGGGTAGTTTGCCGCTACCGATGGACAGACTAAGTCAAGCGCTCGAATCGGGGCGCGATGCCGGCGAGTGGATACTGGTCACCGACGTGAGCCACGGGAGGAACTGGAGCCTCATTCAGGAAGTCGCAGCCCGGCATCCGCGGATCCGCGGTTTCAATCGGATGCGGAACTATGGGCAGCATAACGCGCTGCTCCGCGGGATTGGCGAGTACCTGGAAAGGACTTCCCGCTTTTTCGGCTGGCGCCCGGCTCATTCTATCGGGTTGTGGTATCACCGCTGGTCCAGTTCGCCAGACGCCGCGCACCGAACCTAACTCCGCCATGCGTTATCGAATCCCCTTCAATAGACCGGGGCTGACCGGCAACGAACTGCGCTACGTAGCCGAAGCAATTGCACAAGGCCACGCCGCGGGGGACGGCGCCTTTACGCGCCGCTGCCACGCCATGCTGGAGGAGACGCTCGGGGCCGCCCGCGTCCTGCTGACCACTTCTTGCACGCACGCCCTCGAGATGGCGGCATTGCTGCTGGACATCGAACCCGGCGACGAGGTTATCCTTCCATCCTTTACATTCGTCTCGACTGCCAATGCGTTCGTGCTTCGGGGGGCGAAGCCGGTGTTTATCGATATCCGCCCGGACACGTTAAACCTGGACGAATCGCAGCTCGAGGAGTTGATCACGCCGCGTACGAAAGCCATCGTTCCGGTGCATTATGCCGGCGTAGGCTGTGAGATGGATCGCATTTTGCAGGTCGCCAGGCGGCACGGGGTGGCCGTTGTGGAGGACAACGCCCACGGTCTTTTTGCCCGGTACAAAGGCCGGTATCTGGGGACGTTTGGCGCGATTGCGACGCAAAGCTTTCATGAAACCAAGAACGTGATTTGCGGCGAGGGGGGCGCCATTGTACTCAACGATCCCGCGATGGTGGAGCGCGCCGAGATCCTGCGTGAGAAAGGGACAAATCGCAGTAAGTTCTACCGGGGCCAGGTGGACAAGTACACGTGGGTCGATATAGGGTCAAGCTACCTGATGTCGGATATTCTGGCCGCGTTTCTGTGCGCGCAGCTCGAAAGTTACCAGCAGATTGCCGTTACCCGAAGGCGGATATGGGAATACTACGATAGGGAGCTGTCCGCCTGGGCCGCGGCACAGGGTGTGCGGTTACCCTGCGTTCCGCCGCACTGCGAGCAGTCTTATCATATGTTCTATCTGGTGATGCCCTCATTGCGGGCGCGGCAAGGCTTGATCGAGCATCTCAGATCGCAGGGGATTCTCAGCGTCTTCCACTATATCCCCCTCCATCTTTCCCCGATGGGCGCCGAATTCGGCGGGCGTCCCGGCCAGTGTCCCACCACCGAGCGGATCGGCGATTGCCTTTTGCGTCTGCCGTTCTACAATGACCTCTCCGAGGCGCAGCAGGCGGAAGTTGTGGACGCGATCCGGCGGTTTGAATGCCGGGATGCGGTGGGTGCCTAATCACGCGTGGACCGGGATATTGCGCCAACAACTTGGCGCCACAATGACTACGGCGCTGTAGCGCAGCCGATCTCGCGAACCTCCTCTGGCCCGCGAACGACGGGCAACTGCCCGTGCGGACCTGGCGGTGTGGGGAAGGTGAGAAGCAAGGACGTTGGCCAGCGGCATTGCGTGAACGATTTCCGCGCGGTGAAGGTCGGGTTAACGATGATCCTGGGGCTCACGTTCGGCTGGGGGGAACACGCTGGATCAGTGCTTCCTGACCAGGAAGGAATAATCCGTGACTTCGAACGCGCTCCGGAAATTCTCGCGGATGTACCGCACGAGGGGTTGCGAAGAAGTGTCGCCCCGGCGTGTCCATTGATCCACCATATCCTGCCGCCGAATGACGCACGCATCCGGATCCTGAGCCACCTCTCGCACGATGCTCTCCTGCTCGGCTGCGCTGAGCGCTACGATCCAGGCTCCGCTGTTCAGGCCGGCGGGAGCCGGCTTTCCGGTGAAGAGGTTGAAGCTGAACAAGCCGGGCTCGGTGATCAAAGTGCGGCAGCCACTGGCGTTCACCTTGGCAACGAGGGCGCGAAGATTCGCCGCCTTTTGGGGCTCCACGCGCATGGAGCCGGTCCCGGGAAATCCGAGTGGTTCAAAGCTCGCGTAAAGGCTTGCCGCCTTCCATGCCAAACTCAGGTAAATCGCACCGAGGCACAAGGCAGCGGCCAATCGCGCCGGTCTGGCGCGGAACAACTGGGACAGTCTACCGGCGGGCAGCGAACCACAGATCCACGCAAAGCCATCCGAAAGGCAGATGCCTGCTATCACGATCATCAAGACCGTGGTAAATCCAGTCTGTGAACCCGCAATCGGATAAGCGTACAGTACTTGTATGACACCGAGCAATAACAGTAGAGTGCGAGCCTGACTGTCCTGAGTGGCTGAGCCGGCCTTGCCTGAAGGCGCAGCGACCAGCCACAAAAGCGGGGGCGCGAAGTTAAGCAGTGCTTGCTGAGGCACGAAGTTAAACAGTGCTTCGAAGCGGCCCGCGACACAGAGCGCGATCACGGCGACTGCGAACCCCACTTTGACGAAGGCGAGAGAGGCTTCGCTGACGCGACCCGACCGCACGCAGTACGCCAGAATAAATCCGATTGCAGCCCACGCCAGCGCAAACGACCTGATGGGCGCCGGCAGGTACCAGCCGTGACCGAAACTCGTCCCAGGCCTGATGATGACCCAATCGATCATCGCGCGCATCGTGCTGCCGTGCGCGAGTACAAACCAGCAAAGAGCGGCAATTGCGCCCGCCAGGCTTACGCCGGCAATGATTAGGTCTCGGAAGCCGACGGGAACGTCCTCATCGGCGCCCGCGACAATCACAATGGCAGACGCCAGCGAAACGACCACCAGCGCGCAAAACTTCACGGCCCACCACTCTGGGAGGTGCCCCCACATCAACAGAACCGGAAACACCAACATCCCGGCGGACGCCAGGATGGAGGCGGTGGTTCGCAGCCATTTCGGACGCCAGGAGTACGCGAAACCGGCCGAGATCGCGACTACCACGAAGATTCCGAGATTGACCTTAGTGGCGACCAAAAGGCCCGCCAGGGCTCCCATGATCGCTGCCCGCCAAGTGCGGTTTCGGGCGAAACACGCAAGGCCCAGGGTCACTAGCAGGAAGGCGCAGGCCTCCTGGGGATGCGCCGGCTCGTCGCCGATGAACACCATCGCACGGAATGCCAGGTTGTGCGTGAGACACGCCAGCAGCAGCGAACCTGTGGTCCGATAGGCCAGCAGGAATACGATAAGTGCGGTCGCGACCCAGAAGGCAATAGAAACCATGCGCACGGAATGGTGCGAAAGCGGCGTGCCGGTCAGGACATGAGCACACCATTGATAGAAGTAGTACAGTGGGCCGTAAATCGTGGCCACATGGTCGTAGAGCGGGCGACCTTCAAAGAAGCCCTTCAGAGACCACATCATTGTGCCTTCGTCATCATACGGGGCCAGGCTGACGAAAGCACGGTAATACGCCGTAACCGCCCCCAAGAGACTTACCAATAACGAGCAGGCGATCACTTTGGCGGTGCTATGCGCCGGCGACGCCGTCATTCCTTGGTCCTGGAGCCGCGGCTGTAAGTCTTTCGCATCACAGCGAAAGTAGTAAGAACTCGAAATCCCAACTGGGCGATCTCCAGGTTGAAGACCGGATAGTTGGCTGCCGAAATATGCGTGATCCCCTTCCGGATGCCTTTGCGGATGAGTTCGTTAAACTCAAAGTACTCGTTGATCAGGCCGAGGCCCAGGTTCTTATAGTCTGCATGCACTCCGCCCAGAAGGAAAAGGACTTCCGTGGCGCCAACATACCGGTGAGTTTTGAAGGCTACGGTGCGGCGTTCACGGTCCATGAGGCGGTAAACAGCTTCGTCGGGTGACACGAAGGACTGGCGAGCGTATTCCCGGTAGCGTGCGCCAGAGACGGCGGGGTCTATGGCGCGATCCGTGGTGAACCGGTCGTGCACGAACGTCGTTTCGGCGATGTCGAGCACCGCATCAAGGTCTTCTTCCCGGAGGACCTGTTCAAAATCGTAGGGGTACGCGGAAACGTCGTAGGGCTTCCTGAGTTTTACCATCGAGCGGATCTGACATTCGGCCAGTTGGAATCCGGCACTTTCCAGCGCGTGCACATCCGAGATCCGTTCCAGCGGGACTTTAGCGGACACATAGACCGGGTCGTAGGCGGCGATGTAGGCGTGCTCAAATCCCGCGAAATCCGCGGCGGGGTCGAAGTCCTGAATAGCCAATACGTTTCCTCCCAGCACCTGGGAATCGATTGCGATCCGCTCGATCTTCATAGCGCCACCATATTGGATACTGAGAATTCGGTGTTACGGTCCCCTGGGTCGGCGTCCAGATAGCACCCCATGTTCTCCCGCAGGTGTCCGGCGATGGATTCGTACCCGTCGGGCTCATCCACGCAGGAGATGGAACTGGCGCCGCATTCTACCTTGCGGAGCAGACCACGGCGGAGAAGGTCGCTTTCCAGCAGCCCGCTGGAAGTGGGCACTACTCCCTTGTAGCGTACGAACAGCGTGTAGGTATCTTCCCAAGTGCGATCTCCGTCCGTGATGTTGCCGGTAAAATCGCGATTGTACCGATACGGTGTGGCGAGGTGCTCCTCCACGTAATGTGTGTAGGTGAAGCACTCGCTTACGGTGGTGCCGAGGAAGAGAAACTTGACCCCGGCCCCGCGGCGGTGTAGCTTATCGAAGGTCGAGTTAGCACCGATGGAGTGCTTCCCGAGGTTCTGCACCAGATCGCGGTCTTCGCCAATCAGGACCGAAGACATCAGTGGGTCCACGGAGCGAATCGCGCCCGGCAATTTCCGAATGTACTCGTTGAGAGCTCCCATTCTAGAGCGCGAGGTCTCGACGGAGTAATCCTCGCCATTGCAAAAGCTGAAGGTAAACGTAGGGACCAGGAGCGTGGGGACCGCGAGCGAAGCGACCACGTCAAAGAGATTTCCCAACAGCTCCTGGCGGCCGAGCCGGGGGTCGGGCGGGCCGAAGGTGAGGCCGGTGTGCATATAGAGCACGGTGGCGTCCTGGGCTTTGACCTTTTCCAGAAGGGAAAGCAGGTGCGAACTGGTGATCCAGGAGCCATCCGGGAGTTGGAACAGCGGAATATCCTTCATCTGCGTATCCTCTATTTGAGCGACATATTGACGGTCCGGCCGCCGTCCACCACGATCTGTTGACCGGTCAGCCAGCGAGCCTTGCCGGAGAGGACAAACTCCACCGCATCCGCGATATCTTCGGGCCGCCCGGTTCCCATGGGGTAGTCCCGTTCGAGCTTTTCAACGATGGACGGATCATCGAATCCTTGGGCCGCCATGGACGTCCGAATGGCGCCGGGCAGGATGGAGTTGACCCGTATGGCGGGAGCAAGTTCCACCGCCAGTGCCCGCATCAGTCCGTCCAGGGCCGCCTTGCTGGCGCAGTATGCGCTGTGGCCACGCGCTCCGAATCGGCTCCAGATGCTGGACACGAACAGAATGTTGGTAAGCCGCTGGCCGTTGACTTTTTTCTTCAGAAGCACATGTACGATCTCCGCCGCGGAAAAGAAGTTGACGTTCATGATCTCCTGGGCGGCGCGGTAGTCCACGCTGCGCATGGGGAGGACCGTCACCATGCCCGCGCAGTGCACGAAGGCCTCGACCGAGCGGCCGGACGGGGCCAGCAGCGGAGTGAGGGAACCCGCCAACTCGCCCGGGTTCTTCAGATCAAATGCCCAGACCGCGTGGCGTTCGGGATTGACGCACATGCGGAGCGTTTCGTCCAGGCGTTCCGGGTTGCGTCCGTGCAGGATCAGGTTGCGTTCCCCGGAGAGGCGGACGGCCGCGGCGCGGCCGAGCCCGGAGGAGGCTCCCGTAACCAGAGTGTAGGGGGCGGAATCCATTGGACTACCTGCCGCGCCTGCCCGCGACCAGGTCGCGGAGAGCCTGGGCGGTGGCGACGCCCCGTAGATCGGCGGCCGTCAGGTTCACGCCGTAATCCGCACCGATCATGGCGATTGCGGAAAGCACGGAAAGAGAATCCCACTCCGCGAAATCCGTCAGCACATCGGAAGCGTTGACCACATCCACTTCCAGGATTTCCGCTATTTTTTCGTAAAAGGCTTCCATCGAGAGTCCTTATTTGTAGTCGACCAGCTCGCAGAAATCGAGCGGGCCGAGGCGCATCAGCATCGACGACCATGTCAGGCCCACGCCAAAGCCGGCCAGGCATGCGTGGATGGATCCGGCCAGCAGCCGCTCCCGCAGGTTGTGGACGATCGCGATCGGAATCGTAACTCCGCTTGAGTTGCCGAAGTGCTCGACGATATTGCTGGGCATCTTTTCGTAGGGGACCTTCATCTGGTCGGCCAGCTTCTGGAGCATAAAGCGGTTGGGCTGATGGAACAGAAAGTAATCCACATCCTCCATATCGGCCTGCGCCGTCTGCAGCAGTTCCCGAATCATCGGCGGTACTTCCACCTGCACGAAGTTGAAGACCGCCGTACCGTCCATGCGCAGGTTGTCCTTGGCACGGAAATTGTTTTCGCCATCGTCCTCCAGCACGGCGGTCTCGGGCGATGAGGGCAGGCGCAGACCGCCGGCGGGAATTATGAGCGCCTCGCGCCGCGTACCGTCCATCTTCAGATTGGCGTGAATCGGCGTTCCGTCCGGGAATCGCTCCACGATGGCGATGGATGCGGCATCGCCGATCAGAGGATAGCTGTTGCGGTCCCTGGGCGACGTCTTCCGGCTTAACACGTCCACATTGACCAGGACAACCTTTCGCACGGCGGGCTGTTCCAGCAGGGAGAAGGCCTGAAACAGGCCGATCAGGAAGCCGGCGCAGCCCTGATTGATGTCCAGGCAGAACATGTCCTGTTTTAGGCCGAGCCGCCCCTGGATCACGCTGCTGGTGGGCGGCATGAGGTAGTCCGGCGATTGCGTGACGACGATCAGGGCGTCGAAATCGTCGCGGCCAAGCATGCCCGAGGCAAACAAGTGCTCCATGCCGAAACAGGCGAGATCGGACGCACAGACGGGGCCATCGACGATGCGGTGCTTATCGTATCCCATCACCTGTTTGAGTTTGAGGGAGCGCGCCGGCGGGAAATTGAAATTGGCCATCTCGTCCACGAAGCTGCGTTCGTTTGCGGGGACCACGGCCAGCAGACCGCCGATTCTGCGGTGGCTGAATATGAGGTTCATGGTTTTCCGTATTTTTGCAGCAGCTTTTGGATGGAAGCGATGTTCTGGAAGTTCTCCGGGACGATATCCAACCCCGAGATGGAAATCCCGTAAGCCTTGTCCAGGTCCGAAACCAGGGTTACGATGTCGTAGGAATCCAGCATTCCGTCACCGACAAAATCCTGCGATGCGAGAAAATCGAATTCCGGACGGATGTCTTTCAAGATCTTTTCAATAGTTTGCACTTCCGATTATCATCTCCTGATCATGATTCGGTCAACCAGCGTCTCCGGCCGGAATCCGTAGTGGCGATATTTCGCAATTGCATCCGAGTTGTCGCCGACCACCCACAGGATCACCCGCCTGCTGCCGCTGGACAGGCGGAAGAACTGCCGGATCAGACGGGCGCCGATCCCCTGGTTGAGGGCCTTGTCATCGACGTACCAATAGCGCAGGTGCGAGGTGACGCCCATGGTTTCGAACAGGAGCAGGCCACCCACGGAATCGCCGCGCCGGACAAGGATGATGTTCCGTCGCGAGGCGGCTTCGCGGATTTCGTCCTCATCCGGAATCTGGTCGGTAAAGGGGTCGAGGAGACGGTCGAGAAAGGCCATAACCGCTGCGACGTCGGCGGGTCCGGCGAACGCCACGTCCGGCTCTGGCTCCGCAACTTCCTCCGGCGCCGCCATGCGTATCATGCGGAGCAGGCAGGTGTGATCGGCAAAGCCGCTTTGGCGATAGACTCCTGCTACGGGCTCCAGGTCCAGGGGCCGGCCGATGAGATCGGCAGTGAGCGTGCCGTGGACGGCGAGTTCCCCGCTTAAGCACCGCAGCACGGCGGAGAGTGCTTCGAGATCCACGGCGGAGTGATAGACGCGGT
>OCZT010005781.1_pt1 | contig 12288 bp, 9 predicted proteins | sample 1539031 | NCBI WGS metagenome assembly OCZT01 (sample SAMEA3539308, study PRJEB22396) | soil metagenome | biome: tundra; feature: field; material: soil | place: USA | collected 2010-05 | depth 0.15 m
AGAACGTCTTCGGGCAGCGGGTCGCGCGGCAAGATGGAATCCGCAATCAGATCCTGCTTGCCGCAGGGCAGCCACCGGAATTCGCCGCTATTGTGCCAGGTGAGCGTCACCCCCGAATCGCGCACCGTGTTCCGAAGCAGTTCCACCCACCTCTTGCCCCATATGTTGCCAATGATGATTCCGTGCCGGGCGTTCGCTTCCGGAAGTGGTGCAACCAGGTGGGAGGGGACCAGCCCGGCCGGAGCCAGAGGCGGCATATACCACATCCTGCAGCCGTACTTCAAACCGTAAACGGTGGACAACTCGGGCGAAATGGCGAGCCGCAGCCGGGATTTCGCCAGCAGTTCGCGCATGAGATCGTCTGAGATTCCGCCCGCGCACACGTTCTGGTCGTCCATGATGTAGGTGCAGAGTGGAACGCCGAAGATCTCTCTGAGAGCCAGGGCAGTGCGCACGTCGTCGGCGAAATACGGAATGCACAAAATCCGTTTGACGGTATTCTGCCCCACGGCATCCAGCACCCGGCAGAACACGGCGTCCCGGCTCTTGTCCTGGTGGGAGATGCATAGGTCGAGACTCCCGAACTCCTGCCGGCCCTCATATAAATTAGCGGACCGGATAGAGAGGATACTTGGCTCGCCATCGAACAACATCTGCACCAGCCGCCCGACGCCGTGGCGGTCGCACACCTCGATGTGGGTAATGATGGCGTCCGCGTCGCGCAGAATGAGTTTCGGCTCCAACGACCGTGCGCTGTCCGCCGTCATGGCGTTCAGCTGATCGGCTAACTCACGCAAGTTTTCCCAGTGCGCGTCGGTGGGCACGGCCATGGTCATGAGCCAATATTACAACTCCTAACTGTACCAGACCGCAACACCTATGGCATCGCGCGTCAGGTCGGATGGCGGCCTCATTCTAGTGCGCAAGTTGGACGAACATTTGGGCAGTTTCGTAGAAACGGGAAGGCTTCTCAGAGGCGCTCAACGGAAGGGAAACTTGCGGGCGTGACCGATGACTCTCGCAGCCTTAAAGGGAGCTATGACCCGAGAAAACGTGGGTCTCAAATCCGCACCGGCGGAGCAGGCATATCTCCCGCAACATGAAAACGTGGTTCATGGCAGAGTACTGGCTGGGGAGATACACCAGCCGCAATGGCGCCTCCGAGACTTGGGGCGCCACCTCAACCGATGTATACGCTCTCAGGCGGCATTCCACGCGCAACTCGCGCAGCTCCGCCCCCAAACGCGAACCGTGACCTTGAGGTCGAGCGGTGGAGGTACGTGGAAGCCCCTGCTTTCCCAGATTCCGTCCTTCGCTAGGCCAAGGCAAGGCCGCCAGCTAGCGGGCCCGGCGACGCAAACGCAAGCCACCGGCTGCAAGAGCCGTGACAACCAGGAGAAAAGACGCTGGTTCCGGTGCGTGATCGAACGTGACATTCAACGCTATTCCTCCGCCATTGTCGGATACAAGCTGATCGAGGACGTAGAAATCCACGTAGCTCTGGGTTCCGAGAGTAAAAGTGTCGCTGAACGACGCAAGCGTGGTTGCCGACAGCCGGTTGTTTCCATCATAGATTTGGAGACCGGTGGCTACTCCTGCCTCGGTCTGGCTCAAGTAGAACGGTTTCAGGACCTGGGCAGCGGTCCCGATGTAATCCTCGAGCAACACAGTTCCCGTTGTTCCCGTTGGGCTGCTGCCGACGTTGGCGGCGCCAAAGGCCCAATACCAGGGGTTCCAGCCGAGGGAGGAAGTCCAGGCTGAGTCGGCCCCCGTGAGGTCCGCATCCGTGACGGTATATGTTCCGGCTGCGAGATGGAGCTGTATTGTCGTAAAGCCGGTGAAGGTGACCGTCTGACCAGGTGCAAGACCCGCCGAGAGGCCGGCGCATTGTACGCAGCCCTCCAAGGTCGAGTTAATTATCGTTGCGGCGGACGAAATACCAGCCGCCGCCAGCAGCATCGGGAACACACGTAGGTATAAAGCACATTTCAGTTTCATAGCTGACCTCTCTTGGCCAAGATTTCCGCTTTGCCATCCTGGGCCAAGACTGATTATGCCACCTAATTTCCTCTTTTTGAACTGTTGTTCTCATTTTTTTTTCGTCCCGAGCGACTCCCGGCACCCCCCAGGAGGGGGCCAACCCCGGCTCCTGCAGGTGCGCGAAAGCCTGGAAGTACCTCATTTCAAGAGACTTCTCAGACACCTATCCGTCCATCCAAACCGGGCGAATGAAGGGAGTAGTACCGTACGTAGTACTGTGCGTGCTTTACGAACGGGCCGCCAGTCTTTACCAACCATCGCTGTAGACTCGTCAGCTGCCAGTTGTCTATCCTCCTCGGCAGTGCCAGCTTCCGCCAGAGATTCCCCAGATTGTACGCGAGTAGACTCCCCCCGAATCGCGCACGGTGTTCCGAAGCAGTTACACCCACCTCTTGCCCCATATATTGCCAATGATGATTCCGTGCCTGACGTCCGCTTCCGGAAGTGGTGCAACCAGGTGGGAGGGGACCAGCCCGGCCGGAGCCAGCGGCGCTCCGGAAGCAACATGCTACGGGCCCGACGCCGGCTGGTGGAAATCGACCCGCCTTCTCTCTGCAGGCCCCGCCCTCAGCCTTGGGGGCGCCCAGTCCCTGCACTCGCTTCCTTAGATCCGAATGCCACCGAGCCACGGAATGATTTCCCGCTCTAATGGAAACGGAAATTCATCCGATATCTTCCTCAGGCCCCAGTTGGGCCGACGCACAATGACACCTTTCAAGACTTGTTGCAGTTCTGTTGGCATACGGCAAATCCCCAGACTGGCGGTCCTCTTGCTGTGGCTCACGTTCCAGCACCAGCCATGCTTTGCCTCTGGTTCTACATCCCTCCTCCTTGGCTCCACCATAGGCGGCAGTCAGGTCGATCGGGTCAACGCCGTTGCAACCGACTCGGCGGGTAATATCTTCCTGGCTGGCGACACCTATTCGGGGGACTTCCCTGGAGGTGGCGCTGTCAGGCCGGCCCGGAGATCGCTCGATGCTTTTGTCGTAAAACTCGATCCTACTGGTACTCGCATCCTGTACGTCGTCTTTCTCGGCGGCTCGGGCGGCGACTCGGCGCGCGGGATTGCCCTTGACGGCCAGGGAAGCGCCTACGTCACGGGTGTGACGACTTCGGCCGACTTCCCGACTACCGCGGGCGCGTTCCAACGCACGTCCGGCAGCCCGGGAATCGCAAAGGCATTCGTGGCGAAGCTGAACTCGACTGGATCCGTGGTGTGGTCCACGTACTTAGGCGGAAGTTCCAGCGACACCGCATACGGGATCGCCGTGGACGCCAGCGGATCTGCTTATGTTGCGGGCAGCACAAATTCCTCGAATTTCCCGACCACCACAGGCGTGCCTCAGACGACATTTGGAGGGGGCGCCGATTGCTTTATCGCCAAGCTGGACCCGAGCGCATCGCGCCTGGTCTTCTCGACTCTTCTGGGCGGCGAAGCGGTCGATATATGTACAGCCATAGCTGTGGACGCAAGCGGCTCCGCATTCGTCACCGGCGCAACCGATTCCGCCCTCTTTCCTTTAGCGGCCCCACTGAAACCGACCTTGACCGGGACATTCAATGCATTTCTAACCAAGCTCAGCCCAGCCGGCGATCGCTTCGTATTCAGCACTTATTTGGGTGGAAATGGATTCGATGAGGGCAATGCCGTGCAGGTAGGTCCCTCCGGGACGATATATGTTGCCGGCGACACGACATCGACGTCGCTGCCGGTCACAGCGGGGGCGCCACAAAAGACGTTGGGCGGCAATTATGATGGGTTCGTTTTCATGGTGGCAAACGATGGGAGCGGAATCCTCTACGCTACATACCTTGGTGGGACGGCCAGCGATTCCATAACAGGTCTTGCCGTGGCGCCCGATGGCTCTATCGGCCTTACGGGCTTTACGGCTTCCACAAACTTCCCGGTTGTCAACCCCGTGCAGCCTTCTTTTGGCGGATTCTTCGATGCTTTTCTAGCAGTATTATCGCCCGATGGCACATCCTTGATGCTGTCAACCTACATCGGCGGAGGAGGCGATGATCGATCGGCCGGTATTGCCGCGCTTGGCAGCGGAGCGTTTCTCATTGGGGGTCAAATGCTGGCCGGCTCTGTGCCCTACCTGAATAATGGGGTCTTCTCGTCCCCCGCCGACCAATACGATGGGTTCTTTGCAGCCATACCGTTTACGGAATCGGCAGGGCTGCGGTTCGTGCCTCTTGCGCCTTGCCGTGTGGCTGATACCCGTAACGCCACTGGTCCGTTCGGCGGTCCCGCTGTAGCCGGATTGACCAAGCGGGACTTTGCTCTACCGAGCAGCGCCTGTGGAGTTCCGGCAACTGCGCAAGCCTATTCTCTGAATATCACTGTGGTGCCTTTGGGATGGCTCGGATATTTGACGGTATGGCCGTCCGGGCAAACCCAGCCCGTTGTTTCGCTGTTGAATTCTCTAGATGGCCGGGTCAAGGCGAATGCGGCGATCGTGCCGGCAGGCAACGGTGGAGCGGTGAGCATCTACGTCAGCAATACCTCGCATGTAATAATCGACATCAACGGATATTTCGTCTCGGCGACGAATGCGAGCGCTCTGGCCTTCTATCCCACTCCTGCATGCCGTATTGCGGATACTCGAGCCAGCACGGGGCCACTCGGTGGGCCCTCGCTCACGGCCGGAAAGAGCCGAACCTTTCCGATCCTATCGAGCGCGTGCGCGATTTCGGTAAACGCGCAGGCCTACTCGTTGAACTTCACCGTTCTACCCAAAGTCAGTTTGGGGTATCTCAGCGCATGGCCCACCGGAACGGCCCAACCGACAGTCTCGACTCTGAACGCCCTAACGGGTGCCGTGACGGCCAACACAGCCATCGTACCGGCAGGCACCAATGGCTCGATCGACGCATATGGCAACAACGATACGGACCTCCTGATCGACATCAATGGCTACTTTGCTGCTGCGGGACCGGGCGGTCTGTCCCTTAACGACCTTGCGCTCTGCCGAGTACTCGACACCCGACTGCCAGCGGGGTCGCCACCGATCAGCGGAACCAATGACTTCCAAGTTTTCGCAAGTGCCTGCAATATCCCATCCAAGGCACAGGTCTTTGTCTTGAATGCCACTGCGATACCTATCGGCCCGCTCTACTCCCTTACCTTATGGCCGCTAGGCCAAGGCCAGCCAGTGGCATCGACGCTAAACGCACCGGACGGGGCTCTTACCTCGGGTATGGCAATCATACCAGGCTCCGCCGGCTGGATTAGCGCTTTCTTGACCAATCCTGCCCACCTGGTGCTCGACATCTCCGGCTACTTCGCCCCGTAACCGAATGCTCCTGACCGACGCCCGCCGGGGTGTGGGAACTTCACCGTTCCAGGTTCCTTGGCTCTTGTTCCCAATCGGCGAACTCAGCCGTGGTGTATTCCGATTACGGGAGTAGCCACCACCGGGGCCGCGAAAGCCCTCGCTAGGTACCACAGCGGTCGCGGGAAAACTTCCCTGTGTTAGAATCAGCACTTTGGGATCTCAAGGGAAGGCCATGGAAGTCCATTCTTCAGCGGATAAGGAAGCCCGCCTCCGACGGTCTGCGCCGGGATCTGTCGTGGCCTATACCATCGCCATAATTGTGGCTCTGGCCATGATTGGCCTGCCCCTCGCCTTCGTTGCATCGAAGCACCTGGCTTCACCCAACTTATGGTTTGATGAGTCGGGACAATGCTGGCTATCGCTAGGATTGCACCACTTTACCGCCCCGCTTGCTCCCCACGGAAGTTGGGGGGACATTCTGAGATACGGACGTGTAATGAATGCCGATCCAGGCGCTTTTACATTCCTGCTACGCTTCTGGATGGGTGTGTTTGGATTCTCGCCGCTCGCACTTCGGAGCTTGCCGTTTCTCTTTTTTCTGCTGATGCCGGTCGTGATCGTTTTGTCCGCACTGCGCTGCGGAGCCAGCCCCGTTTTCGCAGTCTTGGCCGGGTCCATTCCGCTGGGGTTTCCGATGATGCTCAATTATGCGACGGAGGTCCGCGCCTACAGCATGGAAGCGTTTGCAGTCGCGTTTCTGTTCTTCTTACCTTCCTGGATAACCGATGAGCGCAGGGACCGGTTGGTGATCATGATCGGTTGCGTGGCTGCCTTGCTGGTCGCATCGCGTTACCCTGCCTTTATCTTCGGCGCTGCTGCATGTCTTACCGCGCTGCTTCCCCTGCGCCCGCTCCGGGCGGCAGTCCTGCGAGCTTTGCGGCTTGGCGTGCCGGTCCTCATCTCCGCCGCCACCGTCTATCTGCTCCTCGCCCGTTACCAGGTAAACGGCTCGCACCAGGCGCCTTTCTATGTCGAACCCCTCCTGTTGCGTGGCCAGAACACGGCGGCGCAGCTTGCCCTGCTCCGTGAAAACTTCCTCGGGTCCGATACCCTCCCGATTACGCTATTTCTTGTCGCTGCTCCGCTTTTCTTCTGGCTAGGCCCTCGCTCTCTTGCCGGGCTCCGCTCTTTGGTAGGGCGAACGGCGGTGTTTTGTGCATTGTCGGTGACTCTCACCGCTCTGGCTTCCCTGGCTGGCGTGCTGCCTTGGGCAGTGCATACTCGTTGGTCCATAGGGTACCAGTCACTTTCCATGTGCTGTCTGGCGATGATCATAATCGCGGCCAGTATTTGCCTTTGCCATGAGGCTGCAGCCTGGCCGCGGAAGACCCTGGTTATCGCGGCGGCTACATGCTTCGCCGTGGCCTGGTCTTTGCAATTGAGGCAAGCCGTTCGTGCGGAGCGTCCCTATTATGAAACCATCGCTTCCCATCTCACAGGTCTCGCCGGTCTACCCAACGCCAAGGAGCTTAGGTTCTTTATTCAACCTAACGCCACGCCAACCGTCCGGTATTTATGTGAGTTGGGACCATTCAGGGGTGCGTTCAGCTACCCGGATCGCTTCCATTTTGAAGGTGCGCCGGAGGTGGCGGCCGCCGCACCGATTTCCGCAGGCGAGTACGACATTATCGTGCTTACTAACATCCTATTCGCCGACTCCTACCGCGCGAGAGTTGTCGGCGGGAAGCCCGAACTGGAATTGCCCCCCGAGCCATCCTGTTTGCTAGTCCTCAAGAAATGACAGGGATCCCCGATTGCCGTTGGCAGGGACAATGGAGCTCAAGGCGTTTCGAGAAATCCCCGATGGCAGGTTTGCCGGAAGAGCTTTCATGAAGGTTACGGTGTCTTGCTGGAGATGATGAAAACCGTGCTTGACAAGAAGATCGTCATTGTCGGCGCCGGACCTACCGGCCTGGGAGCCGCCCACAGGCTCGGTGAACTCGGAATCCGCGCGTTTCGGCTTTATGAACGGAACAGTTACGCAGGGGGGCTGGCCGCCTCTTTCGTGGATGAGCACGGATTCACGTGGGACGTGGGCGGGCACGTGCAGTTTTCGCATTACACCTATTTTGAGCGCCTGATGGACGATCTGCTCGGAAGCGAATGGTTGCGCCACCAACGCGAGGCATGGGTATGGATTCTGAATCGATTCGTGCCTTACCCGTTCCAGAGCAACATCCATCGGCTGCCACGAGCGGAGATGCTGGAGTGTTTGCGAGGATTGATCTCGGTGTCACGCAAGGCGGGCGGGTCGTCGCCGTCCACATTGGCCGACTGGATTCGAGCCGGTTTTGGCGAAGGCATCGCCCGCATCTTCCTCTTGCCGTATAACTTCAAGGTGTGGGCTTACCCAGCTTCCGAAATAGGCTGCGGGTGGACCGGCGAACGGATCGGTACGGTGGATCTGGAGCGCATCGTGAGGAATATCCTTGATGATCATGACGATGTGGGATGGGGCCCGAACAGCACGTTCCGGTTTCCGCTGCGGGGGGGAACCGGCGAGATCTGGAAGAGGCTGGCCGCGCGCCTCCCGGACGATACGATTCACTACAACAAGCGCGTGGTGAGAGTGGAGACCGCTAGGAAGTTGATCCATTTTGCCGACGGTGTCAAGGATAACTACGACATCCTCATTTCTACCATGCCAGTGGATGCGCTGATAGAGTGCTCGGATCTGCTGGAATTGAAGCCGGCCGCAAGCAGAATGCGGCACTCCACAACCCACGTGGTGGGTGTCGGACTGAAAGGCCAGGTTCCGGAACGCCTTCGGACCAAATGCTGGATGTACTTCCCGGAATTCGATTGCCCGTTCTATCGGGCCACCGTGTTTTCCAATTACAGCCCGCAAAACGTGCCGGATGCTGCATGCTACTGGTCTTTAATACTTGAAGTCTCTGAATCTCCAGTGAAATCTGTGGATCAAGCCTCTCTCATCGACTCTGTGGTCGAGGGATTGCTGGCCACGGGCCTGATCGACTCGAAAGACGACATCGTGAGCTTCTGGTGCCACACGGCTCCCCACGGATATCCGACTCCGTTTCTCGGGCGCGACGAGGTAATTGGGCCTCTCAATGCCGCCCTCGAACAACGGCAAATCTACAGCCGGGGCCGGTTTGGCGCCTGGAAATATGAGGTGTCCAACCAGGACCACTCCCTCATGCAGGGCGTGGAACTTGTCAACCGGCTGATCTTCGAGGTTCCTGAAATGACATACTGGTTTCCCGAGATCGTCAACAGCAGGCCGAGATGATTTCTGAACGTGCTCCTGGCGGTTGTTGCTCTTCGGTAAAGCCAGCTTCTTCCGGGCGGTGCAGCCGGATGGGTCTGGTGAAGGGGGACTACCTTGGCGCCAAACTGATCAGCGTTTCTCTCGTGACGTTCTGGAATCTCGTCGGCAAGAAAGAGCTTGTGTTCACCGGCTAGGAGGCGGGGATGGTAACGGTTCTGATGCCTGCTTACAACGAGGCGGAAATCATTGAGAGATCTGTCAGGGAGTGGTACGGCGAGGTTACCGCCAAGGTCCCCGGTTCAGAAATCATCGTGGTTGACGATTGCAGTACCGATGACACGGAAAAGATCCTTGAACGGCTGGCGGTCGAACTGCGCGGTCTTCGGCCTATCCGGACGCCGCGAAACGGAGGCCATGGCAAGGCACTTCGCTTTGGATTCTCGCAGGTTACAACGGAGCACGTCTTCCAGACGGACAGTGACAGGCAGCACCTCCCCGCCGATTTCTGGTTACTGTGGGATAAGAGAGCCGACTGCGACTTTGTGTTCGGCGTGAGATCGCAACGGGCCGATGGGGTGTTTCGGAAGTTCGTAACACGCACAATGCGGGTCTGTAACTTCTTGGTCTGGGGACTGTGGATCCGCGACGCGAACTGTCCGTTCAAACTTATGCGAACCGCCGCGGCGCAAGAGTTGCTCCGCGCGATTCCCGAGGATTCTTTTATCCCCATGGTAATGTTGGCAATTCTTGCGCGCCGGTGGGGCTTCCGCTTCGCGGAGGTCGAAGTCAGCCACTTGGCCCGCCGCGGCGGCCAGCAGTCCTTGAAAGGCATCGAAAGGTGGGTCCGTATCGGCACGCGATGCTTCTGGCAGTTGCTGTGCCTTCGTTTCAAGGTGGCGAGCCGATCAAGCGGAGCAGTCTGATACGTCAACCGGTGGGCATGCCTCGTGTTACGTCCCGTTGACACCCTCGCTACGCCATGCGAGAATGTTGCCTTCACGTTCCAAGGAGGATTGTGTGAAGATGGGCGGCCTCGAACCGCCGTGACGGGCCGCGTTTCGGCGATGTCGTCGACCTCCCCTACGCGAACCTCATCCGGTTTGAGCCGTTTGGCGGCTGGCCGTTCCGGCATTAGGCTTCCGGCTACTTGTGACGCAAATGGAGAGAAGGACTGCGTTGAGTGGTGGCTGAAGAATTACACTCACCCTAGCTATGAACATCTTGAACCAGGAATCTCCGGAGGCGGACAAGACGTGGCAACAGGGCGCAGTTGTCGCTATAGGTTGGATATGCCTGAGTCTCGTGCTGATCTGGATAATCCATCGCGTCTGGTCGGCGTTGTTCATACCCTGGTGGTTTAACACCGACGAGGTCGTGTTTTACTACGAGGTGATTCGGCAACTGCGGCTGGACCTCTCGCAAACATTCTTCGATATTCCGGGAACGCCCTTTATGTCCCTCGCCAGCCTTCTGACTCTTTTGTGGTGGGCTGGGGAGCGACTGGCCCACATGACGCAATTCGCCAACCCGGGTGACTTCGCTTTCGCGAACATTCAAGGCGTGTTCACGCTGATGCGGGCCATTACCCTGGGCATGTACGTGGGCGCCGTAACCATTGCCTTCGATCTGTTTCGCCGTTGCGCCGGCGTATTGACAGCGATCATGGGCGCTCTTCTGTTTGCGTCGCTGCCCATACACGTCCAGTACAGCTCCTTTGCGCGCAGCGAGTCTCTCGGACTCATGCTGTGCCTCGCTGCGATTTGGATCGTTCTCTATTCGCGTTGGCGGAGCACGCCGGGAATCTACGGTTGCGCCGGCTTTCTGGCGGGAGTGGCGATGGCGGCCCGATTCCATTTTGCGCTCGTTGGCTTTCCGGTGATTTTGCTGATTTTCTTCTTGCGCGACCGGCGGAAACTGTCCTCTCTGGAAGTCTCCAGATACGACGTTTTGTACGAAATAGGAGGGACGCTCGGCGCTCTTTTGACCGCCGGAGGACTAGTGGCCGTCGCCTTCAAGGCGAAGGTAATCGATGCGAACTTGCTGACGAACACGATGATGCTCAGGACCCCGGCTGGCCAGGCGGAATACCCCGGCGCCAAGGCGTTTGTTGCGGAGTTGTGGCTGCTGCTCGGACTCGGGGCGTTTTTGATCCTGCTGGCGCACAGGTTCCAGCGGGGGCGACGTTGGGTTTTGCCGGCCATCAATCCATTTACTCTTCTCGCGGCCATCGGGTTCATGGCGGGGTTTGTGTTGTCAAATCCGGAGTTTCTCTGGCGGGGCGAGTACCAACTCCGAAGCATTCAGTTTTACTCCGATTGGACCGACGTAGGACTCTCGCACCTGGGACTGCTGGCAAGCTGGTGGCGCGTGAGTGCGTACTACTTCACCGCGGCCTTTCCGGAGCGCTGGGCGCAGGTGCTCTTCCTCGCGGGGGTTGTGATCGTGCTTTGGCGGCGTCAGCCCGTTCACCTTGCGTTTCTGGGCGGGGCCGCGGTCTGCTTCTTCGCGCATCCCTTGCACATGAAGCTGTGGCCCCACCACGTGGTCCCGTGGTTGCCCTTTCTTTGTTTTGTAGCGGCTGTGCCGGCGGGCGTAGCAGCCGCCTGGCTCGGGCGGCGATGCCGTCATCGGTCGCTTCAGGTCGTGTTTGTAGCCTTATGCGCGTCTGCCGCGGTCTGGGCATGTGCGACCAGGCTGCAACACGAGGACGAGTACCTAACAATCTCACGGTTGCGCACAGATCAGATTTCGCAAATGAACCTCTGGCTATCGAAAAATGTGCCTGCCGACACGTATCTTCTGGTATCGTATTTTGCCCTTAATGAGGACGGCTTCCGCGCATGGATCGAATCCGTCGGTGTGCGGGTCCCGGAATTTGTGAAGAGACACCGCGATGTGCGGATCTGGTGGCTGGACCGCCCTGCTGTCGACGGTCACGCCGGGGTTCTCTGTATGTCACGCGCCGATATTGTATTCTTCCGCGACGATTTCGAGCGCAGGAATCCTGGCTCGACTTACAACCCCTTCGAGAACCCGAACTTTCAGCCCATCGCCCGATTCGGCGGCGGCTTCTATGAACTAGGCTTGTTCCGGTTTGACTGCCGGTCCAAAAGCTGCGCCTTGTGACACCTCGGAACAGCAGCGGCGCTGGAGCGTTGCCCCGGCAGCCGAGCGACGACTATTCGGCGGAGACCACAGAACTGGCCTGATGCACTCTGTGTGATAACCGGGTGGCAATCGGCGGTGGGCGTGGAATGGGCCGCGGGCTACGCGCGGCTGCGGGTTCTCAGGACACCTTATCCAGCACGATTTAGACGGAGATTGGGCACAGCGGTCGGACACGCCTTTCCGGACGGTGTTCGTGCTGGATATGCCGGAGCACCTCAAGTCCCGTGGAGGGCCTCGTAGCAGGCCAGTCAAAGTTGTTGCGGCTGATCGACCGCGTTGCAGCCCTATTGGCCAGACACTGGAAAAGCCTGTTCGCATACCAGATTCTCATCGAAGCCACCCGGCCGGAATCGGTTGAGACTCTGATGGAACACACATTTGCGGACCGTCGACGCCAGCAGGCCGGCGGGACATCGCCTGGCGGGACCATCTAGGCTGGCCAACTGGCGCCTGGGAAAATGGTAACGTTACTCTGTAGTTTATGAGTTCTCCACACGAGAGTCCGGGTGA
>OCZT010005782.1_pt1 | contig 12286 bp, 13 predicted proteins | sample 1539031 | NCBI WGS metagenome assembly OCZT01 (sample SAMEA3539308, study PRJEB22396) | soil metagenome | biome: tundra; feature: field; material: soil | place: USA | collected 2010-05 | depth 0.15 m
GGCATACGAGATATTGGCGTGACTGGAGTTCAGACGTGTGCTCTTCCGATCTGTGCTATCGGCGATCGGGCGGGATGAGACGGCCGCGCGATGGTACGGCGGCGAGCACGGGCCCAGCACGCCGCTCGCGCACGCGGCGCCAGCTCCCTGCGCTTCCTGCGGGTTCCTCGTCCGCCTCGGCAGCCCGCTCGGGCGGGTGTTCGGCGTGTGCGCGAACGAGTACGCGCCCGATGACGGGAAGGTCGTGTCCCTGGACCACGGCTGCGGCGCGCATTCGGAGGCGATCACGCCCATCGGCCCGTTCGGCACTATCGCCCCGGTTGTCGATGAGCTCGGCTATGACCTCGTCGACGCGCCGGGCATCTCCATGTCCGAGACCGTCTTCGAGTCGCTGGATCACGCCTAGCCGGACTGCTGCGCGCCGCGCCGCTGTGCGGCACGGATGCGCGACCGCTTGAGCACGGGCACGTAGCAGAGCCCGAAGACCCCGACGCCGAGCCCGGTCGCGCACGTCCAGATCCACCAGCGGTCAGCGCCGGGGATGCTCCCGCGTGCGATCGCCGCGACGATCAGGGCAATCGCCCAGCCTGCGGTGATGACCCCGGTCACCAGCTGATCGTTGGCCTCAAGCGGCGGCGGGGCGGGTCGGCTCGGGCGGCTCACGAATTCCAGGCTAGTCCAGGGCTGGCGAACGCCCGTAACGGCGCCGTCCGTGCTGTACTTAGAGCCCTCCGGTCCGCTGTCGGCCCGGCACCCGCCCGTTCCCCCCGCTAACTGTTTGACGGAATGCCGGACAGCCGTCTACGGTTAGCAAGAGTAATGACTCAGGCTAAAGAACATGACGACTGCAGCGCAGAGCAGGTCGGACGCCGGCCTTGCCACGGCACTACGGATCTCGGTGAGCAGGCTGGCCCGCCGGCTCCGCGTCGAGCGGATAGCGCAGGGGTCGATCCACCAGGCGCTGTCCGACACCCAGCTGGCCGCGCTCGCGGCGCTGGAGCGGCACGCGACGATGAGCCCGGGCGAGCTGGCCGAGCACGAAAAGGTACAGCCGCCCTCCATGACCAGGGTCATCGCCGCGCTCGAGGAGCGCAATCTCGTAACGCGGATGCCGCATCCCACGGACCGGCGCCAGGTCGTGCTGACGGTGACGGCCGAGGGCAGGGACCTGGTACACCAGGCACGGCGCCTCCGGGAGGCGTGGCTGGCCAGGCGGCTACAGGAACTGACCCCGCAGGAACGGGCCACGCTCCGGGCGGCCGCGCCGATTCTGGAGAAGCTCAGCCAGTCCTGAGTACCCCGGAGGCCTCCGGCCACCGGATGTTCAAGTCGCTCCGCACCCGCAACTACCGGCTGTTCGCGACCGGGCAGGTCATCTCCAACACCGGCAGCTGGATGCAGCGCGTCGCGCAGGACTGGCTGGTGCTCGAGCTGACCCACAACAGCGGCACCGCGCTGGGCATCACCACCGGCCTGCAGTTCCTGCCGATGCTCTTCAGCATGTACGGCGGGATGGTCGCCGACCGCTACCCCAAGCGCCGCATCCTGATGGCCACCCAGGCGACCATGGGCGGCCTCGCCCTGATCCTCGGCGTGCTGGCGATCACCGGCGTGGTGGCGATCTGGCAGGTCTACGCGCTGGCGTTCGCGCTCGGCGTGGTCACCGTCGTGGACAATCCGACCCGGCAGAGCTTTGCCGTCGAGATGGTCGGGCGGGACGGCATGCCGAACGCGATCGCGCTCAACAGCGCCGTGTTCAACCTCGCCAGGATCGTCGGGCCCGCCATCGCGGGCCTCGTCATCAGCGCGGTCGGGACGCCCGCCGCCTTCCTGGTCAACGCCGCGTCCTTCGGCGCCGTGCTGATCAGCCTGAAGCTGATGCGGCCGTCGGAGCTGCAACCCGTCGAGCCGGTGCCCAGGGCCAAGGGCCAGCTCCGCGAGGCGATACGGTACGTGCGGGCACGCCCCAACCTGTGGCTGTCCATGGTGCTGATCTTCTTCGTGGCCACGTTCGGGATGAACTTCCAGGTGACCAACGCGCTGATGTCCCGCCAGGTGTTCCACACCGGCGCGGGAGCGTTCGGCCTTGCCTCAGCCGTGTTCGCGGTCGGCGCCCTCGGCGGCGCGCTGCTCGCCGCCCGCCGCGGCCAGCCGAGCATGCGGCTGCTGCTGGCGATGTCGCTCGGGTTCAGCCTGTCCGAGATAGCCGGCGGGGTGATGCCGGACTTCTGGCTGTTCCTCGCCGCGCTCGTGCCGACCGGGCTGACGCTGCTCAGCTTCACCACCGCCGCGAACTCCGCGACGCAGCTCAGCACCACCGCGGCCATGCGCGGCCGCGTGATGGGGCTGTACATGCTCGTCTTCCTCGGCGGCGCGCCGCTCGGAGCCCCGTTGTCCGGCTGGATCGCCGAGCTGTACGGGCCCAGGATTTCGATGATCGCCGGAGGGGCGATCTCCGCCATCGCCACGGTCGTCATCGCGATCGTGCTCGTCCGGGTCCGCGGCCTGCGCGCGCGGTCCTACCTGCGGCCCGCCCAGCTGGCCCGGATGGTCGCCTGACCTGACAGTGCCCGCAGGCCGGCGACGGCGTGCGGCACACTGTGCGGATGACTGAGCGCACCGATCCGCCGCTTGAGGCACCCGAACGACAGATGCTGACAACCTGGCTGGACTATCACCGGGACACGCTGGCCTGGAAGTGCGCGGGGCTGACGGATGACCAGCTCCGCGAGCGTGCCGTCCCGCCGTCCAGCCTTTCGCTGCTCGGCCTGGTGCGGCACATGGCCGACGTGGAGCGGGGCTGGTTCCGGCGAGTCCTGAACGGCGAGGACGCGCCGTACCGCTACGGCACCGACGCGAAACCCGACGCGGAGTTCGATGACGTGGCCACCGCCGACGTGGCCGCGGCATTCGCCAGCTGGCAGGCTGACTGCGAGCGGGCCAGGGAGCTGGTCGCCGCCGCCCCGTCGCTGGATGTCACCGGGGAGCGGCGGGGTGAGCGATTCTCGCTGCGCTGGATCCTGGTGCACATGATCGAGGAGTACGCCAGGCATAACGGGCACGCGGACCTGCTGCGCGAGCGGATCGACGGCTCTGTCGGGGAATGACCGGCGGCCTGGGCGGAAATGACCCGCGATCGCCTCCGGTTCTCCCTGCTGGCGGACGGCGGAAGCCGCAGCCTGCTACCAATGGTTCTCATGAGGTTATTCGTCGCGATCGCGCCGTCCGCGGTGGCGCTCGACGAGCTTGAGGCCGCGACGATGCCGCTGCGAGACGAGTGGCCGCAGCTGCGCTGGACGGATCGCCCCGCGTGGCACATCACGCTGGCGTTCCTCGGCGAGGTGGACGAGCCGGCCGTCGCGCGGCTCGCGCCGCAGCTTGAGGTTGCCGCCCGCGGCAACCCTGCCCTTGCCCTATCAGTGGCCGGATCGGGTGCCTTCCCCGGCCCGGACAGGGCACGCGTGCTCTGGACCGGGATCGCAGGGGACCGGGATGGCCTGGGCGCCCTGGCCGCCGCGGTGGCAACAGGTGCGCGCGATGCCGGAGCGCCGCCGCCCGACGACGGCAGGGGCTTCACGCCGCACCTGACGCTCGCGCGCTGCCGTGCGCCTGCCGACGTGCACTCCCTGGTTGCGGCCCTGGCGGGATACTCGGGCAGGCTATGGACGGTCACCGAGATCCACCTGATCCGCAGCCTCCTCGGCACCCGGCCGAGATACGAGGTCATCGGCACCTGGCCACTGCGCGGCCTGCCGCGAGCCCGGCCCCGCCGCCGGCCAGCGCTCTAGAGCCGCTCGATGACGTAGTCGATGCACGCGGTCAGTGCCTGCACGTCGGCCGGGTCCACGGCCGGGAACATGCCGATGCGCAGCTGGTTGCGGCCGAGCTTGCGGTACGGCTCGGTGTCGACGATCCCGTTCGCCCGCAGCGCTGCCGCGAGCGCGGCAGCGTCCACCGCGGCGTCGAAGTCGATGGTGGCGACCACCTGGGAGCGCTGCTCCGGGCTGGCCACGAACGGCGTCGCGTAGGGCGCCTTCTCGGCCCACTCGTACAGCCGGGCCGAGGAGTCCGCTGTCCGCGCGACGGCCCAGTCAAGGCCGCCCTGGCCGAGCATCCAGTAGACCTGGTCGGCCAGCAGGATCAAGGTGGCGAGCGACGGCGTGTTGTAGGTCTGCTGCAGCCGGGAGTTGCTGATCGCGACCGGCAGCGAGAAGAACTCCGGTATGTACCTGCCGCCGGACGCCAGGTGCTCCGCCCTGGTGAGCGCGGCGGGCGACATCAGCGCGATCCACAGGCCGCCGTCGGAGCCGAAGCTCTTCTGCGGCGCGAAGTAGTACACGTCGAACTCGTCGGCCTGCACCGGCAGGCCGCCCGCGCCGCTGGTCGCGTCCACCAGCAGCAGCGCGCCGGGATCCGCGCCCGGCACCCGGGCGACGGGCATGGCCACCCCGGTGGACGTCTCGTTGTGAGTGAGCGCGTAGGCGTCCAGGCCGGCCTCGGCGCGGGCCGCGGGATGCGTGCCCGGCGCGGACTCGATCACCGCCGGTGCGTCCAGCCACGGCGCGGCGGAGGTCACCTTGGCGAACTTCGCGGAGAACTCGCCGAACGTCAGGTGCTGCGAGCGGTGATCGACCAGGCCGAACGCCGCGATCTCCCAGAAGGCGGTGGTGCCGCCGTTGCCGAGGACGACCTCGTAGCCGTCCGGCAGGGAAAACAAATCGGCCAGCCCTTCCCGGATCCGCTGGACCAGCGAGCGGACCGGGGCCTGGCGATGCGAGGTGCCCAGCAGCGCCGCGCCAGGCCCGGCCAGCGCGGTCAGCTGCTCGGGCCGGATCTTGGACGGGCCGCAGCCGAACCGGCCGTCGGCCGGGCGAAGGCCGGCCGGGATGGTGATGCCCGGCCCGGCCGGGGGGCTGTGGCCGGGCTGTGGGTCAGACATCCTTGTCCAGGACGTCGGCGGCGCCGGGAACGTCCCGGACCGAGCGGGCTTTCGGGCCGACGTAGCGAGCGCTTGGCCGGACCAGCCGCCCGGTGCGCTTCTGCTCCAGGATGTGCGCCGCCCAGCCAGCGGTGCGCGCGCAGGTGAACATCGACGTGAACATGTGCGAGGGAACCTCGGCGAAGTCCAGCATGATCGCCGCCCAGAACTCCACGTTGGTGGCGAGCACCCGGTCCGGCCGCCGGGCGTGCAGTTCCTCCAGCGCCGCCGTTTCCAGTGCCGCGGCTACCTCGTACCTGGGCGCGCCGAGATCCTTGGCCGTCCTGCGCAGCACCCGAGCCCGCGGGTCCTCGGCCCGGTAGACCCGGTGACCGAAGCCCATCAGCCGCTCGCCGCTGTCGAGCGTCTGCTTGACGTAGGCGACCGCGTCGCCGGTCTTCTCGACTTCCTCGATCATGTGCAGCACCCGCGCCGGGGCACCGCCGTGCAGCGGGCCGGACATCGCGCCCACCGCACCCGATAGCGCCGCGGCGACGTCGGCGCCGGTGGAGGCGATCACGCGGGCGGTGAACGTGGACGCGTTCATGCCGTGCTCGGCCGCGGAAGTCCAGTAGGCGTCGATGGCCTTCACGTGCTGCGGGTCCGGCTCGCCGCGCCACCGGATCATGAACCGCTCGGTGATCGTCTTGGCCGCGTCCACCTGACGCTGCGGGACCATCGGCAGCCCTGGCCCGCGGGCGGCCTGCGCCACGAACGACAGTGCCATCACCGAGGCGCGGGCCAGGTCCTCGCGGGCCTGCTCGTCGCTGATGTCCAGCAGCTGGTGCATCCCCCAGGCGGGTGCCAGCATCGCGAGCGCGCTCTGCACGTCCACCCGGATGTCCCCGGAGTGCACCGGAATCGGGTACGGCTCAGCCGGCGGCAGGCCGGGCGCGAAGGCGTTGTCCACCAGCAGCCCCCACACATGCCCGTAGGGCACGTGCGCAACGAGCTCCTCAATGTCGACCCCCCGGTAGCGGAGCGAGCCGCCCTCCTTGTCGGGTTCGGCGATTTCCGTCTCGAACGCGACGACGCCCTCGAGTCCGGGCGTGAAGTCGGACATCTGCCGTGCCTCCATCTCCTTTGTCAGCTGCTGGCCGGGCCTCGGCCTGCTGTCTGGCCGCCGGCCCGGGACTGGCGGCGGGGGCGGCCTTGAGGTGCCAGCCGACCCATTCAACCGCGCGCGGGGGCAATAGGCTAACTCCGCCGTGCGCAGTCCGGCCGATGCCCGTCTGACCAGTGCGGACGCGCGGGCTGCCGCAGAACTCCGGCAGGTAAGGATCACCACTCGTGGATGCTATGCGGCACGACGACGGCCCGGCTGCCCGGCCGGCCGGGCAGCAGGAAGCCATCCTCGAAGCGGCCACGCTGGCCGGTCACCCGGTCACCCAGTTCGCCCGCTGGATGGCTGACGCGGTAGCGGTGCCGCTACCGGAGCCGACAGCGATGGTGCTGGCGACGGTTTCCGGCGACGGCCGGCCGCGCGCCCGGACCGTGCTGCTGAAGAACTACGACGCCGGCGGCTTCACCTTCTACACCAACCGCACGTCCAGGAAGGCCACGGACCTCGCCGCCGTGCCGCGGGCGTGCCTGCTGTTCCCCTGGCACGCCATGCAGCGGCAGGTGATCATCGAGGGCACGGTGACCGCGCTGTCCACCGAGCAGAGCGAGCCTTATTTCCACTCCCGGCCGCGTGGTTCGCAGCTCGGCGCCTGGACCAGCAGGCAGTCATCGGTGATCGCGTCCCGCGATGAGCTCGACGAGCGTTACGGCGCGCTGGCGCGACGGTGGCCGGAGGGAGTGCCGGTGCCCATGCCGGAATTCTGGGGCGGTTACCGGGTTGTACCCGTTACGTATGAGTTCTGGCAGGGGCGCCGCGACCGGCTGCACGACCGGTTCCGCTACCGGCGGGCCGGCGATGAATGGGTATCCGAGCGGCAGGCTCCCTGACGCTGGCGTCGTGACGCCGGGGCGCCGGGTGCCCCGTTCCTCCGGCTGGGCAGATGCTTTCCGGCGGCACGGACTTCACGGCGTGCCGCGTCTTTCGGCCGGAATTCTTCCCGGGCACCTACGGGAGCACGCAGGCATAGCATCGGTGGTGAGGGGAGGATCCTTGACAGCGCACGGGCTCATCGACACGACGGAAATGTACCTTCGGACGATCTTCGAGCTTGAAGAGGAAGGCATCGTCCCGTTGCGTGCGCGCATCGCCGAGCGGCTGTCGCAAAGCGGCCCGACGGTGAGCCAGACGGTCGCGCGGATGGAGCGCGACGGGCTGGTCCGGGTCGAGGGGGACCGGCAGCTGTCGCTGACCGGCCAGGGCCGCGCGCTGGCGGTGCGGGTCATGCGCAAGCACCGGCTGGCTGAGTGCCTGCTGGTCGGGGTCATCGGGCTGCCCTGGGAAGAGGTGCATATCGAGGCGTGCCGGTGGGAGCACGTTATTTCCGACAATGTCGAGCGGCGGCTGGCCGAGCTGCTGGCGTATCCCGTCCATTGCCCGCACGGGAATGTCATTCCCGGGCTGGACGAGCTCGGGATACCGCCCGATGCCAGCAAGCGGGCATTGGCTGCCGGGCGCCAGGATGCGGTGGCCATGACCAAGATCGCGTCAGCGAGCGCTCAGCCAGTAGTGATCCGCCGGATAAGTGAGCAGGTCCAGAGTGATCAGGATTTGATGCTTAGACTAAAGCGCATCGGGATACAGCCGGGACGCGAGGTAACGCTCTCGGCCAGCGCTGATGGTGTGCGGGTGACAAGTGAGGACAGGGTCGATGGTGCCGCGGCGGAATTGCCCCGCAGTGTCGCCGTGCACGTCTTCGTTACGAGGTCGTAAGCGTTGCGGCGGCAAGCACGACAGCGGTGGCGCCCGTGGTATGGCGGCGCCGCGGTGAGGCGGCCGGGTGATGCCGCGGTGGCCGGCACCGCGCGTCTGGGTGCGGATGAGGTCCTTGACCACGCGGAGGCCGCCGTTGTCGTCACTGACCGGCTGGGCAATCTGCAGTACGCGAATTCCTTCGCCGTAACGCTCTTCGGATTTCCCGATGAGGCCGGGCATCTTGTCGGCCGCTCGCTGCTTTCCCTCGGATTCGAGGAAGGTGATCTGCGCAAGGCCAATGACCTGGCGGGCCAGGTGCTGCGGGGCCGGGCGTGGGAGGGGACCTTCGCGATCCTGCGAACCGGCGGCTCGCGCGTATTCGTGCGCGCGCAGGCGGTGCCGCTGCGCCCGGCCGGCGGCGAGATCACCGGCATAGTGATCGTGGCGCGCGAGGCGAACCGGCGCGGCAACCTGCGCGAGCGGGAGCAGATCGGGCTGCTTGAGCAGATCGGGGAGCGGCTGGCCGGGTCGCTTGAGTTCGGCATCACCTTGCGGCACGTGGCCGAGACGCTGGTGCCCCAGTTCGCGGACCACTGCCTGATCGACTTGATCCAGGGCGACAAGCTGGTCCGCCGTGCTCAGTACCATGCCACCGGATGGATGCCCGAGCCGGGCAGCTGGGCCATGGTGGGCGAGCAGATCAGCTACCCGGAAGGCCATTTCTGCCAGCAGGCGATGGCGCGGATGGACACCGTGGTCGTGACGGACATGGGAGCCGAGCGGTTTCCCGCTCCCAGCCAGGCGAGTCAGCAGCTATGCGATGAGGTCGGCGTCAGGTCGGTCATCGCGGCGCCGCTGATCGCCCGCGGGGAACTGCTCGGCGTGATGAGCCTGGCCCTGTCCCGGCTGACGGAGCGCGAGGAGCCGTATTACGACGCCGACGACCGTGACTTCCTCAGCGCGATCGCGAGCAGGGTCGCGATCGCCATCGACAACGCGATGCTGTTCGAGGAAGAGCGGCGCACCGCGCTGGCGTTCCAGACCAGCCTGCTGCCGCACAAGCCGCCGCCCGTGGACGGGCTGGAGATCGCCTATAAGTACGTCCCCGCTAAGCCGCTCGAAACCCACGGCCAGGGCATCCAGACCCAGGTGGGCGGCGACTGGTACGACATCATCCCGCTGTCAGCCGGCCGGGTGGGGATCGTCATCGGCGACGTGGAGGGCCGCGGCGCGCGGGCCGCCGCGATCATGGGCCAGCTGCGGGCGGCGCTGCGCGCGTTCGCCCAGGACGACAAGCCGCCCGCGGAGATACTCCGCCGGCTGGACGACTGGTGCCGGACGCTGGGCCCGTCGCACGCCGAGGCGCATGGCTTCGCGGACACCGATCCGCCCATCGTCAGCTGCACCTACCTCGTCTACGACGCGTGGTCGCGCCGCCTGTCGTTCGCCAACGCCGGGCACGACGTGCCGCTGCTGATCACCGGCACCGAGGTCGGCCAGATGGAAATCGAGCACAAGGGCCTGCTGCTCGGCGTGCGCGGTAAGGGCATCGCCAGCATCCCGTACCGGGAGGAGACCAGGGACCTGGCGCCCGGCTCGACGCTCGTCTTCTACACCGACGGCCTGACCGACCGCCGTCAGCGCGCGGACGGGACCGGGCACTACACCGAGGCGGAGTCGCTGCAGATGCTGCGCGATGCCGTTGGCCTGGTGACCCGCGGCAGCGTCGAGGACATCGCGCAGGCGGCCGAGCAGGCCGTCCCCGGGGACATCGACGACGACATGGCGATCGTCGTGGTCCGCACGTCCGACACCGATCTCGCCTCCTGGGAAGGAAACTTCCCGGCCGAGCCGATCCGGGTATCCGAGGCGCGGCGGCTGGCGCACGACACGTTCGTGCACTGGGGCATGGAACTCGAGCAGGTCGACCTGGCCTGCCTGCTGGTCTCCGAGGTGGTCACGAACGTCGTGCTGCACGCCGCCATCTCGCCGAGCTCGCGGAATGAATTCATGCTGGACGCCGGCGACGCGGCCGCCGGCCGGCCCTCGGACGCGCCCGGCCCGCTGGATGACTGGCCCGACTTGCCGTTCAGCGCGGGTGCCGTGGCGCCTGGCGGCAAGGAGTTCACGCTCCGGCTACGGCAGGGAGTGTCCGCGATCTGGGTCGAGGTCTTCGATGCCGACCTCCGGCTGCCGCGGATCCGCAGCGCGATGGAGACTGACGAGGGCGGTCGCGGCCTCTACCTGGTGGATCAGCTGGCGACCCGCTGGGGTTCGCGGCCCACCGCTGACGGCAAGGCCGTCTGGTTCGAGGTTCCGCTCCGGGGCAGCGCGGGCGGGGCCGCGCCGCCAGCCGGGGCCTGACGGCGTTACCGCTGCGCGGAGGCCCACAAGCCGAGCACCACGATCACGAACACGGCGATGATGACGGCCCAGGTCCGGCCGGTGGTCCCGAGCCCGAGGCGGCGCCGCATCCGGGTCAGGAAGAGCGCGACGAGGATGGCCAGGAACCCCAGCAGGATCAGTCCTGTCGTCATCCATGCCTCCCGGGAGGTTTGCTCCCTTCGAGCATAAAGCCGGATGAGAGGGAAGCGGCGCCGGGCGGAGCCGGGGCTATCGCGTCTCCCGCCGCCCAGGTGTTCCTGGCACTCCCGCTCAGGCGTTCCTGGCACCGCCGCCATCATGCCCTGGCCCCCCGCCATCGCGGCGGGCCGCTGCCGCCATCGCGGCGGGCCGCCGCACCGATTCATGCAGTCCGCGCAGCAGCGTCATCTGCTGGTCCAGCGCCTCGATGCGATCCCCCACCAGTCGCTGCAGGGCATCGCGCTGCCCGGCGCTGACCGGCCGGCCGAGCGCCAGCCTGGCCAGCGACTTGATGTCCTCCAGCCGGAAGCCCATCTCCTTCAGCGCGAGCGCGGTCTCGATGTAGCCGCGGTACTCGCGGGGGTACTTCCGGGTACCGCCGGCCGAGCGCCGGGGCTCGGGGATGATGCCGAGTTCCTCGTAATACCTGATGGTGCGGCTGCTCACCCCGGCATCCTTGGCCAGCTGCCCGATGCTCACCAGCCCCGGAGCATCCTCGATGATCTTGGTCATTGCCCTTGCCCCCTGTGATCTGCCCGCGAGACACCCCCTGCCTCACGCGCCCGCATCCGCCCTGCCCGCCCGCGACGCCGAAACCGCTACGAACCCTTATGTAAACGCTTAGTAGTTCAATATCACGGATAGTAGTCGCACCAGGTAGGGGCGAGGGCGAGAATCCAAGTCCCCGGCGATCAGCCGTCGATCACGTGCTGCGGCATCGGGCGATCGGCCCTATGGCACCAGGCGATCACCGGGGTAATCTCGGAGTGACCGGGCGATCCCCGCGGGTCGCGGACCCACGGCGGTACCCGGCTGTCGGCCGATGGAGGACGTGGTGGCGGAGGCATTCATCGTCGGGGCAGTGCGCACCCCCGTCGGCAGGCGGAACGGCGGCCTCGCGGCTGTGCACCCCGTGGACCTGGCGGCGCACGTGCTGACCGAGCTGGTCGCGCGGACTGGCGCGGATCCCGGCGCGGTCGACGACGTCATCATGGGCTGCGTCTCCCAGCTGGGCCCGCAGTCGATCGACATCGCGCGCAATGCATGGCTGTCGGCGGGCCTGCCGGACAACGTGCCCGGCGTCACCATCGACCGGCAGTGCGGCTCGTCCCAGCAGGCGGTCCACTTCGCCGCACAGGCCGTCCTGTCCGGCACGCAGGATCTCGTGGTCGCGGCCGGCGTCGAGAGCATGAGCATGGTGCCGATGGGCTCGACCGTCGCGCTGCCGCATGCCAACGGCATGGCGCTGCCGTTCGGGCAGGGCTGGAAGGACCGTTACGGCGATCAGGAGATCTCGCAGTTCCGCGGCGCCCAGCTGGTCTGCGAGAAGTGGGGCATCAAGCGGCTGGCCCTGGAGGAGTTCTCGCTGGAGAGCCACCAGCGGGCGCTTCGCGCGATCGACGAGGGCAGGTTCGCCCGGGAGATCACCCCGGTCGGCGGCGTGACCACCGACGAGGGGCCGCGCCGGGACACCTCGCTGGAGAAGATGGCCGGCCTGAAGCCACTGCGCGAGGGCTGGGAACTGACCGCGGCGACGGCCTCCCAGATCTCGGACGCCGCCGCCGCGCTGATGATCGCGTCGCAGGATGCGGTCACCCGCTACGGGCTGACGCCGCGGGCGCGCATCCACACCCTGACGGTGACCGGGTCCGACCCGGTCTTCATGCTCACCGGGCCGATCCCGGCGACCGGGCAGGCGCTCGCCAGGGGCCGGCTGAGCATCGGCGATATCGACGTCTTCGAGGTCAACGAGGCGTTCGCGCCCGTGCTCATCGCCTGGTCGGCGGACACCGGCGCCTCGCTGGAGAAGACCAACCCGAATGGCGGCGCGATCGCGCTCGGCCACCCGCTCGGCGCGACCGGCGCGATCCTGATGACCAAGCTGCTGCACGAGCTGGAGCGCACCGGCG
>OCZT010005783.1_pt1 | contig 12286 bp, 10 predicted proteins | sample 1539031 | NCBI WGS metagenome assembly OCZT01 (sample SAMEA3539308, study PRJEB22396) | soil metagenome | biome: tundra; feature: field; material: soil | place: USA | collected 2010-05 | depth 0.15 m
CCGGTCCTCGCATTCACGCGCGGCGGGGGCGAGGGAATCTTCCTCGAGTTGGGCGGCCTCTCCCTCCGGTTCTACGAGGCCGACCTCGGACTCCCCACGGTCCGTTGCTGGATCGGGGCGCTGGTGTCGAAGGTTGAGCCAAAGCTCGTCGAGATCGCGGCGACCCTGCGCCTCCTGAAGTCATGGGCGGGTGAGCAGGTCCTCGGAGACGTCTTCTACCCGGCGACGGTGCTCTGGCAGGTCGCCGATGCGTCGGACGCTCGGCCGTCGGGTCCCCTGAAGGTCGACCGCGGCCCATTCAAGGGCGAGCCGTGGGACCGGCTCGCGGACGACGCCCTCCAGGCGATCGGGAGACGCTGAAGGGCGGCGAGCCTGGGCATGCCCCCGAGGGTCCGGACCGGTCTATCCTTCGGGGCGGTGAATTCCCCTCTTGGCGCCTGTCCCACGAGGGCGCCCGTCTCCTTCGTGCTGGCGGGCCTCATCGTCGTCCTGTCCGGATGTTCTTTCCGGAAGGCCGCGGTCGACGCGGCCGGCTCGGCGATCGCCAGCGGCGGCACGAGCTACGCGCGGGAGGAGGACCCGGAGCTGGCCGCGGCCGCAGCGCCCTTCGGCCTGAAGACGGTGGAGGGCCTTCTCGACATCTCCGAGCGGAACGAGGGGCTGCTCCTCTCGGCGGCCAGCAGTTTCACTCAGTACGCGTACGCTTTCGTGCAGTGCGAGGCAGATTACGCCGAGGCGAAGGACCTCTCCCGCGCCACGGAACTGAGGGCCCGGGCGAAGAAGCTCTACCGCCGGGCCCTCGGGTACGGGCTGCGCGGCCTGGAGGTGCGGCACCCGGGCTTCCAGGCCCACCTGCGGGCCGACGCCGCCTCGGCCGTCGCCGAGCTCGGCAAACGCGACGTCCCGCTCGCCTACTGGACGGCGGCTTCCTGGGGGGCGGCGATCTCCCTGTCGAAGGAAGACCCGGAGCTGACGGCCGACCAGGGGCTCGTTGAGGCGCTGGCCCGTCGGGCGCTCGTCCTCGACGAGGGGTTCTCGGCAGGGACGCTTCACGACTTCTTCATCGTCTGGGACGGGGGCCGGCCCGCGTCGGCTGGCGGCTCGCCGCAACGGGCGAGGGCGCATCTCGATCGCGCGATAGCGCTCTCGCACGGCCACCGAGCTGCGCCACTGGTCTCCTACGCCGAGTCGGTCCTTGTCGCTGCGCAGTCCCGGCCGGCCTTCGAGGAGACGCTGAAGAAGGCCCTCGCGATTGACCCCGACGCCGCACCCGGTTTCCGCCTGGCCAACCTCGTCGCCCAGAAGAGGGCCCGCTGGCTCCTCTCGCGAGCCGGAGACCTCTTCCTCGACTGACTCAATCCCGAAGGAGAATCATCCGGTGAGAACCAGATCGTCCCGGGCCGTCTCCGCCCTCCCGCTCGTCCTTCCCTTCCTTCTCTCCCCCTTCACGGCGTCGTCACAGCCGGTCGTCGTGAAGATGGCGACCGTCGTCCCCGAGGGGTCCCAGTACCACCTGATCCTCAGGGAGATGGCCGAGAAATGGAAAGCCGCGTCGGGCGGCGCCGTCGAGCTCCGACTCTACCCGGGCAGTGTCGCCGGTGACGACGTCGACGTCGTCCGGAAGATGCGCCTCGGGACCCTGAACGGCGCCCTCCTTACGGGAGCCGGCGTCGCGGCTATCGACAAGGCGGTTTACGCGCTCGAGATCCCGATGCTCTACCGGTCGTACGAGGAGGTCGACTACGTCCTCGGGAAGATGGCGCCGAAGCTCGAGGCGGCGCTCGACGCGAAGGGGTTCGTCGTCCTGAACTGGGTCGATGCCGGCTGGATCCACTTCTTCACGAAGAGCCCGGTAACGACACCGGACCAGATGAAGCCGCTGAAGCTCTTCTCCTGGGCGGGCGACGCGGAGGCGACCGAGATCTGGAAGGGGGCGGGGTTCAGCCCCGTGCCGCTCCCCTCGACGGAGATCTCGACCGCCCTTCAGACCGGCCTGGTCTCGGCCCTACCGACGACGCCCCAGGCCGCCGTCATCCTCCAGTGGTACACGCACGCGAAGAACATGACCGACGTGAAGTGGGCGCTCCTCCTTGGGGCGACCGTGGTGACGAAGGCGAGCTGGGAGAAGGTCCCGGCCGCCTCCCGCCCGGCCCTCCTCGCCGCGGCGAAGGAGGCGGGGGCCCGCATGCGCGAGGCGACGCGGAAGGCTGGGGAGCGGGACGTCCAGGCGATGCAGAAACGCGGCCTCAACGTCGTCAGTGTGGACGCGAAGGCCGAGGCGGCGTGGCGCGCCACGGCGGAAGGCGCCTACGACCGGATCCGCGGGAAGATCATCCCCGCCGAGGCGTTCGACGAAGCCCGGCGCCTCCTGGCCGACTTCCGGAAGCAGAAGAGGGCTGCAGGAGCGCGTTGAAGCCCGGCACGCCTCTCGATCGGCTCGAAGGGGGACTCTTCCTGACGGCCCTGGCAGCGGCCACGGTGGTGCCGCTCATCGAGACGCTCGGCCGCCCGTTCGGAGGAATCCACGTCCCGGGTTCGGGCGAGTGGGTGAGGCAGGCGACGCTCTTCATGGCGTTCCTCGGCGCGCTCCTCGCGGGCCGCGCATCACAGCACCTCACGCTCTCTACCGCGGAGCTGCTCGGCAGCGGCCGGGCCCGGCAGGCGGCGCGCCTCTTCTCGAACGCGATCGCCGCCGCGGTCACGGCGGTCCTGGCGCGTGCTTCCGTGGACATCGTCCTCGCGGGACGCGCCGAGGGAAAGCTCCTCCCCGGCGGCATCCCCGAGTGGGTGCTCACCTCCGTGATGCCTGTAGGTCTGGCGCTCCTCGCGTTTCGCTTCGGCTGGGCGGCCTCCGACGGGACTCCGGGCCGGCTCGCCGCGCTGGCGGCAGTAGCCGCCGCGTTCGGCCTGGGCCTCGTCCCCCCGATCGCAGCGTCCCTGGCCATCCCGCTTGTCGTCCTGATCCTTCTCGCGGCGATCCTGGGAGCGCCCGTCTTCGTGGCGATGGGCGGCGTCGCGCTGGTCCTCTTCTTCCGCGACGGCACCCCGGTTGCCGCAGTGCCGGCCGAGATCTACCGCCTGATCGGCTCGCCGACGCTCCCGGCCATCCCGCTTTTGACGGCGGCGGGATACATCCTGGCCGAAGGGAAGGCCTCTCTGCGCCTCGTCCGCTTTTTCCGGGCTCTCTTCGGCTGGATGCCGGGGGGGCTCGCCGTGATGGTGGCGGCCGTCTGCGCGCTGTTCACGACGTTCACCGGCGGGTCGGGCGTCACGATCATCGCCCTCGGGGGGCTCGTCTATCCGATGCTCCGGGAGGACGGCTACTCGGAGGGGTTCTCGCTCGGGCTCGTGACCGCGGCCGGAAGCTTGGGCCTGCTCTTTCCGCCCAGCCTTCCGGTCATCCTCTACTCGGTCGTCGCGCAGGTGCCGGCCGATGCCCTCTACATGGCGGGAATCCTGCCGGGCCTCCTTCTGGTGGGCATGACGGCGGCCTACGGGATCCGGGAGGGGAGACGCCGGAAGGACGGCGGAGGGGAGCTTCCGCGCTTCTCCGCCGGGGAGGCCGTCAGGGCGGGTTGGGCGGCGAAGTGGGAGCTGCTGCTCCCCGTCGTCGTGGTCGTCCTCTTCGCGAGCGGCGTGGCTTCGATGGTCGAGGCGGCGGCCGCGGCCTGCGCCTACTCGGTCGTCGTCACCTGCTTCGTCCAGCGCGACATCCCGTTCGGGAAGCCGCTGGCGGAGGTGCTCCTGAAGGCCGGCTCGCTCATGGGGGCCGTCCTCCTCCTGCTGAGCGTGGCGATGGGGCTGACGAGCTGGCTCGTCGACGCGCAGATCCCGGCGTACCTCCTCGACGCGGTGCGGAAGAGCATCCACTCACCCGTCGTCTTCCTCCTCGTCCTGAACGTCTTCCTCCTGGTCCTCGGGAGCGTTCTCGAGATCTACTCGGCCATCGTCATCCTGGCGCCGCTCGTGGCCCCGATGGGAGCCGCGTTCGGCATCGACCCGGTCCACCTCGGGATCATCTTCCTGGCCAACCTCGAGCTCGGCTTCCTCTTCCCGCCGGTGGGGCTGAACCTGCTTCTGGCGTCGTCGCGGTTCGGAAAGCCCCTTGGAGCGCTCTACCGGCACGTCCTCCCCTTCCTGCTGATCCGGGCCGTCGGGGTGCTCCTGATCACCTACGTCGCGGCCGTCTCGATGTCGCTCCCGAAGCTTCTCGGCAAGGGGCCTTGAGCTGTTCATGGGGGAGCGGGAGATTTGGCCTGCCCGGCCGGGTTCGAACCGGCGACCCCCGGCTTAGAAGGCCGGTGCTCTATCCAGCTGAGCTACGGGCAGGGACGGCCGATATCGACGGGTCGGCGCTGCAGAAGGGAATGTAGCAGGCCGCTCGGGAAAATGGAGGGGTCGCCTGGCCGGACGGGGGAGAACGGGAGGCCCCCGCGCCGCCGCCCGATCTGTTTTCCCGTGCTTTCAGTACGCAGGACGACGGGAAGGGGGACGGCCGCGGCCCCGCTGAAATAGCGGCTTCTCCAGCTCTATGCGATCAGTACGCAGAGCCGAGAAAAGCCGCCTTGATGGTTCGTGCATTATCCTCGCCCCGATGCGGAGCGAGGAACGGACACGAAACAGGCCACGCCGTGCGGCACGTCCGCCGGTCGTCGCGGCGGACGAGACGCCGGCCGCCCTTAGGCGGAAGCCGAGGCGCGGGACGAGGCCGCTCGCCGATGGCCCTTTCCCGGTTCCCGTCTCCACGCTCGACTGGCTCCTCTCCCGTGAGAACCTCGCGGTGCGATTCGCCACCCTCCGGGACCTCCTCGGCCGCACCACGAAGGACCCGGAGCTGAGAAGGGCGGTCCGGGAGTTTCCGAGAGACCCATATGTCCGGGACCTCCTACCGCTTCTGGCCCGGCGCCTCGCTCCCGGCAGCAAAGCCGAGGAGCTCGAGCGGCGGTACGACGGTGGACTCTGGCAGACCCTCTTCCTAACGGAGATCGGCGGAGGGCTGACGATTCCGGAGATCCGACGGGCCGGGCCGGTCCTCATGGCCCACTGGGAGCGGAGTTTCGTGAAGATCCACCGGGGCGAGCCCTTGTCCGCCGACGTCGGGCCGTTCTCCTTCGCATGCCGGACGCTCGCGCGAATCGGGTTCGCGGAGGACCCCCGCATCGTGGCTGCGATCGACTTCCTCGCGCGGCGCCGGATGACGGCCGACCGCCACGCCCTTCCCGCCTCGAAAGACCTCCTCCTGTTCGCGTCGATCCCAGCGGCCCGACGGACGTCGACCGTCAACGAAGCGATCATTTTCACGGTCGAACGAGCGGTGAGGGACGAGCTGGCCACGATCCCTTCCGACGGCTCCCGCCCGATCGTCTTCCCGGCGTTCGACCAGACCGACCCCCTCGAGGTCCTCGAAGCGCTGGCCGCCGTCGGGGTCGGGAAGAGAGCCGGCGTGACGTCGGCGCTCTCCGTGATCGCCTCCCGAGCCGATCACCGGGCCCGGTGGAGGCTCGAACGTCCGCCGGCCTTCCCCATGCTCCTCGAGCTCGAGACGCCGGGGGAGCTGTCGCGATGGGTGACGCTCCGGGTCCTGAAGGTGCTCCAGCATTTCCAGGGCCTGACGATGAGCGTCACAGTGAGAGGAGGATAGATGGCACGGAGCTCGGGATTCGTCGCTGCGATCAGCTCCGTCGTCCTCCTCCTGACGGGCTGCGGTGTCGACTTCCTCGGGTCACCTCCGAGGGTGAAGACCGACGGGTTCCGGGCGGTCGCCGCGATCACGGAGGGAGGGACGACGAGGTCGTTCGAGATCGCGGTCCGGGGCGGAGACGTCCGCCGGGATCTCGGTTCAGGAACGCCTTGGCCGGTCCTCGTGACCCGCGCGGCGCCGCCAGGGGCGTTCGTGTTCGACCCCGCCGGGAAGCGCTACCGTGACCTCGATCCTGCCCGCGTTCCGCCCATCCTGGGAGAGTTCCCTCTGGCTCCAGGCTTCTCCGAGCACCGAGAAGCGGGTCGCCGAGGACTGACCGAGTTCACCCGTGAGAGCGACACGGTTTTCGCCGGCAATGCCTGCCAGCTCTGGCGATTCGAGGACCGCCCGGAGGACCCCGCCTCTCCGTCGACGACCTTCTGGGTCTCTCCGGCTCTCGACAATCTCGTCGTCCGGGTCGACAGGGAGACGCCCGACGCAACCGGGGCGCAACACAGGCGGACGGTCGAGCTCCGTAATGTTCGACCCGGGGCGAAGCCGGCTTTGTTCGAGATCCCGCCCGGCTATTCGAAGGCGGCGCCGGAGGCCGGAGCCCGTCCTTGAGCCCCCTGGTCATCTCCGGGCCCCGCCCGGTCGTCGTCGACCCCCCTCTCGTCCTCGCGCCGATGGCAGGGATCACCGACATGACATACCGCCTCCTCCTCCGGCGGATCGGGGGGCTGGGCCTGGTGACGATGGAGTTCGTCTCGTCCGAAGGTCTCACGCGCGGGAACCGGAGAACCGAACGGCTTCTCCGCTTCGACGCCGCCGAGCGGCCGCTCTCGATCCAGATCTACGGTGCCGACGCCGCCCGGATGGCCGTGGCCGCGGCGCGTGTCGAGGAGCTCGGCGTCGACGTCTGCGACGTCAACATGGGATGCCCCGCGAACAAGGTCTTGAAGGGGTGCGCGGGCGCTGGATTGATGCGCGACCTGAAGAAAGCCCGCGAGATCATCGCCGCCTGTCGCAAGGTCCTCGTCACGACTCCGCTCACGGTGAAATTCCGGGCGGGGATCGGGGAGGACAGCCTGAACTACCTCGAGCTCGGGAGGATCTGCGAGGGGGAAGGCGTCGCTGCGGTCGCGCTCCACCCGCGGACCGCCAAGCAGATGTACACCGGCCGGGCCGACTGGTCCCTCATCGCGCGGCTAAAGGAGACCGTCTCCATCCCGGTCGTCGGCAACGGCGACGTCCAGACGCCGGAAGACGTGGTCCGGATGTTCCGGGAGACCGGCTGCGACGCGGTGATGATCGGCCGGGCGACTATGAAGAACCCCTGGATCTTCCGCCAGAGCGCCGCCGCCTGCGCGGGCCGCCCCTACCCGGACGCGACCCTGGAGGAACGGAGGGAGATGATCCTGAATCACTTCCAGCTGATCCAGCGGAACGATGCCGACGAGCCGAAGGCGATCATGGGGAAGCTCCGGACGTTTACCGGCTGGTACACGCACGGGCTGCCGAGCGGCCGGGAGCTCCGTTGCCGGATCCAATCGCTGCCGAAACCGGAGGCCTTCCTGGAAGCGGTCGAGGAGTTCTTCGCGGCAAGGAGGCGGGAGGCGGCATAGCAGCGCGAACTCTCACGCCGATGTGGATGCGCTCCTCAGATATGTGCGGACTGTCTCCGCCTACGCATGCTGACCCGCGCGAAGGTCGAGCATCCGGCGAAGCGCAGCGGTGTGTCTGGAGTTCGTGCCGCAGCAGCCGCCCACGATCCTCGCCCCGGAGGAGATCCATCGCTCGGCGAACGCCGCGTAGGCTGTGGGCGAAATGGGCTCGGTATAGAGGCCGGCGGCCTCGTCGAGAGCCCGCCCCGTGTTCCCCCAGGCTGCGAGCGGGCGGCCCGGGAGCGCCCCGGCGATCCTCAGGAGCTCCCCTTCTACCAGGCGTGCGGGGAGACAATTGACGCCGAGCGCGAGCAGCGGGCCAGCGGCGGCGAAGACGGCTCGGGCGGCGTCCTCGAGGCTGTCGCCAGAGAGGAGCCTTCCGTGGCCGTCGGAGACGAAGGCGAGGACGACGGCCAACCCCGTGGCCGTGGCAGCCCGCGCGGCGGCGACCGCCTCGCGGAGGGAGTTCATCGTCTCGACGACGATGACGTCGACGCCCGAGGCGGCCAACCTCTGGGCGTGCTCCTCCTGCTCCCGCTCCAGCTCGTCGGCAGCAGGACAAAGGTCCGGGCGGTAGCAGTCCTCGAGCGGCGATAGCGAGCCCGCCACGAGGACGGGCCTTCGCGAGTCGTTCGCCCGGGCGCGCCCGAGGGCGCCCCCTTCGCGGGCGAGGACAACGGCCTTTCGGGTGAGGAGATCGGCTTCCCACCGGGCGCCGGCGACGCCTGACGCGGCGAGATTCCTCGTGTGCGTCCGAAACGTCGCAGCGGTCAGGATGTCGGCGCCGGCCGCGGCGTCGTCCGCATGGATCTCTCTCAGGAGGGCGCCGTCGCCGCGGAGGGAGCGCGCGCTCCAGAGCGGCGGACTCGTGTCGGCTCCGCGCCGGGACAGCTCGGTCCCGACGGCGGCGTCGAGGAGGAGGACGTCCGCCGACGAGAGGAAGGCGGTCCTCTCGATTGGGCTCACGGTCCCGGGACCTCAATCATCTTGCTAGTATCGCAAGACGATGTCTCAGAAAAAGAAATGGGCTTTGATTCTCGGAGCCTCGTCCGGGTTCGGCGGAGCGGCTGCAATTGCCCTGGCCAAGGCCGGGCGGAACGTGTTCGGTGTCCACCTCGACCGGAGAGCCACCCTGCCGAACGTGGACCGGATCGTTGCGACGATCGCCAAGGAGGGGGCGACCGCCCGCTTCTTCAACATCAACGCGGCCGACCACGAGAGGCGGGCCGAGACCATCGCGGCGATCCGGGAGACCCTTCTGGCGGAAGGGAATCACCCCGGCGGGATCGACGTCCTCCTCCACTCGCTGGCCTTCGGGACGCTAAAACCGTTCGTGGCCGACGACGCCGCGGACCGGATCTCCCCCGCTCAGGTGGCGATGACGTTGGAGGTGATGGCGAGCTCGCTCGTCTACTGGACGCAGGATGTCGTCGCTGCCGGCCTCATGGGAGAGGGCTCCCACGTCTTCGCGATGACGTCGGCGGGGGGGCACCGGATTTGGACATCGTACGGGGCCATCTCGGCGGCCAAGGCCGCCCTCGAGAGCAACTGTCGCCAGCTAGCCGTCGAGCTGATCCCAAGGAAGATCGCTGTCAACGCGATCCGCGCCGGCGTGACCGACACCCCGGCTCTCCGGAAGATCCCGGGGAACGACCAGATGATCGAGCGATGCCTCGCCATTCATCCCGCCGGCCGCCTGACCGTCCCCGAGGACGTCGGCTCCGTCATCACGGCGATCGCCCGGCCGGAGACGGTCTGGATGACGGGGAACGTCCTGGGCGTCGACGGGACGGAGGATCTGGTCGGATAGCGGGGCGGCCCGCGCACCACGGAGGGCCCGATATGCTCGTCATCCCGTCCGGCTCCTTTGCCCTCGTGACCGGCGCTTCCTCTGGGATCGGAGAGGCGATCGCCGAACGTCTCGCGGCGCGCGGTGTTCCCCTGATCCTCGCCGCGAGGTCGGCCCGGAAGCTGGAAGCCCTCCGTTCGGACTGGATGGCCCGCCACGGGGTCGCGGTCGAGACGGTCGCGGTCGACCTCTCGGAGGCGGACGGGCCGGCGCGGCTCTGGGAGGCAACGGAGGGCGCGGGGCGGCCGGTCCACCTACTCGTCAACAATGCCGGGTTCGGTCTCAACGGAGCGGAGGCGGAACTGCCGCTGGAGAAGACGGCCGAGATGATCCGGCTAAACGTCGGGGCGACGGCCGAGCTGACGCACCGGTTCCTCGTCGCGATGAGGTCCCGCCGAAAGGGGTGGATTCTCAACGTCGCTTCAACGGCCGCGTTCGTCCCGGGACCCTGGTTCGGAACCTACTCGGCGACGAAGGCGTTTGTCCTCTCCTTCAGCCAGGCCCTGCACGAGGAGGCGAAGCGGGACGGCGTCACCGTGACCTGCCTCTGCCCCGGCTATACCCGGACGGGATTCCACGCCGTCGCGGGGATGAAGTCCGCCGACGAGACGCCGTTCTTTCCCGTAATGTCGGCCGAGGCGGTCGCAAGGGCCGGCCTCGCGGCCCTCGAGAAGGGACGGCCGTTCGTCGTCCCCCACCTCTTCGACCGTCTCTGGATCGCCTCCCTCCGCTTGGTCCCGCGGTCGGTTCCCCCACGGCTGGCCGCGGCCTTCTTCCGGCGCAGCCGCCTGTCGGGCACATAGGCTGGGCCGGTCCGATAGACTCGAAGGCAGATGCATCCCCGTTTCCGGACGGCCTATAACGCCGCGTTTACGGCGGAGCTCCCCGAGCGACAGCGGTCGATGCTCCTCGACCGGATCGGCGTAGCCCCGGCCTTTCCACTGGCGGAAACTCCTGTGTTTCTGACGGAGGAGCTGGCCGAATCGCTCGCGAGGACGGCGCGGGAGATCATCGCCCAGCTCGCGGAGCCCGCCCGGACGACGCGGATGCTGAAGGCGATCCCATCGCGCTGGAACGTTCCGGGAATGGACACCTTCCCATCGCTCCTCCAGGTGGACCTGGCGGTCGTGAGGGAGGACGGGCGGCTCGTCCCGAAGCTGATCGAGCTTCAGGGATTCCCGTCGCTCTCGGCGTTCGAGGTCTTCCAGGCTGAGGCATGGAGCGACTGCCTCCAAGGGATCCCCGGGCTGCCGGAAGGGTCGTGGAGCCCCTATTTCAGCGGGCTGGATCGCGACCGTTTCGTGGACCTCTTCCGCCGGGTGGTCCTCGGAAAAAGGGACCCGGAAAACGTCATCCTGATGGACCTCTTTCCCGAGCGGCAGAAGACATGGGTCGACTTTGCGGCGACGACAAGGCTCCTCGGCGTCGAGCCGGTCTGCCCGACGTCACTGGAGAAAGAGGGGCGCCGCCTCTACCGGCGCAAGGACGGACGCCGGATCCCGGTGGAACGGATCTACAACCGCGTGGTTTTCGACGAGCTGATCCGGGAAGGGAGCACGCTCCCGTTCGACTTTCGGGACGATCTGGACGTCGAGTGGGTGCCGCACCCTAACTGGTACTGGGTCTACTCGAAGTACTCACTCCCACTGCTCGATCACCCCGCAGTTCCTAAAGCCACCTATCTCTCTGACCTGACCGATGTCCCGCCCGACCTGACGGAGCGGTTCGTCCTCAAACCTCTCTTCTCGTTTGCGGGAGGGGGGGTAAACATCGAGCCGACCCGGCGCGATCTCGAGTCGATCCCTGACGGCGAGCGGGACCGGTGGTGCCTGCAGGAGAAGATCGCGTACGACCCCTGCCTCGTCGCTGGCGATGGAGGAGGGGTGAAGGTCGAGATCCGGATGATGTTCTACCGGCCCCATGACGACGCGGGCCCCGCGGACGCCGTTCTCGGGCTGAACCTTTGCCGTCTCTCCCGCGGCAAGATGCTCGGAGTCGACTTCAACAAGGGCTTCACCTGGGTCGGCTCGTCGGTGGCGCTGTGCCCCTCCGGCCGCTGACCACCCGCCTCGCGAGATGGGCTGGCGTCCTGGTGGCCATCCTGGCCTGCGGACGGGGAGAGGCGTCCCACAGCGTCGTCCGGCACTACTCGATACAGGATGGGCTGCCCCAGCTCCAGGTGCTTGCGATCTGCCAGGACCGATTGGGATACCTCTGGGTGGGGACGCAGACGGGTGGGGTCAGCCGTTACAACGGCCACCACTGGGTGGTGTACGACACCACGAACGGCCTACCAGGAGGCACCCTCTACACGCTCACAACCTCGCCCGATGGCACCGTCTACGTCGGGACGAGCGGGGGGGCGGCGCGTTTCGACGGGGAGCGCTGGATGCCCGTCGGACATGGGCCCGGCGACCCCTCTCTTGCGGTCCATGCGATCCTTGTAAGCAAGAGAGGCCAGATCTGGCTCGGCACCCCGAAAGGTCTCCGGATGGTCGCGCCGGGCGCGGGTACGAGGGCCCTCCCGGCGAGGAGCGCGAGCGCCGAGATCGCCGAAGCGCCGGTCAGCTGTATCGTGTCCGGCCCGGACGGGACGCTCTGGGTTGGGACGGGAAAGGGACTCGCCAGAATCGCTCCGCGCGAGACGCCGACGATCGAGGCCGTACCGGGTCTTCCCTCGAGGGGGATCGCGGCGGTCCTGCCCCTTCCGAGTGGCCGGCTCCTCGTTTCGGTCGCCGAGACCGGTCTGTTCGAAGGATCGCCCGGAAGCTTCTCCCGGGTCGGAGACGACCAGGTCCCGGGCCGCCGGGTGAGGGCGCTTCACGCGGGACCGGCCGGCACGAACGTCGTCTGGATCGGGACGCTCGATCGGGGAGCCTATCGCTGGGATGGGAGGTTCGAGCCGTTCGGCCCGGGACAGGGAATGAAGGACCTGACGATCAACACAATCTTCCGGGATCGCGAGGGGCTCCTCTGGTTCGGAGGCGACTCCGGATTATGGAAGCGGGCGCCGGCGGCGTTCGTGACGTGGGACGAGGCGGAAGGGATACCGGAGGGCGCCTCCGTATTTTCGATGACGGAAGATCGCACCGG
>OCZT010005784.1_pt1 | contig 12284 bp, 13 predicted proteins | sample 1539031 | NCBI WGS metagenome assembly OCZT01 (sample SAMEA3539308, study PRJEB22396) | soil metagenome | biome: tundra; feature: field; material: soil | place: USA | collected 2010-05 | depth 0.15 m
CGAGATATTGGCGTGACTGGAGTTCAGACGTGTGCTCTTCCGATCTAGGGGCCGGGCGGCTCGCGCGCCGGAGGACCCGGCGGGCAGGAAGGAGGGGGCGGCGCGGGCGGCGGTGTGGGCGCACCGGGGCGCGGGGAGAACGGCGGCCGGTCGGGTTCGCGCGGCGGCGGACTCTCGCGCAGGGAAGAGACCGAGCGGGCGTTTCTGGCGCTGTGCATCGCGTCGCCTGCCGAGGGCGAGGCGGCGCTGGCCGAGCTCGACCTGCAGGAGCACTTCTCGAGCGATCTGCTGCGCAGGGCCGCCTGGCACCTGCGCGAGGGCAGCCTCATCGAGCCGATGGCGGACACGCAGGGTGAGGGGGAGGGCCTCGACGGGGATCCCGAGCTGGGACGGCTGCTCGCGGAGCTCGTAGTGGAAGCGGGGCGCGACGAGTCGCACCCCGCGATGCTCGAGGTGCAGCGCCTGCAGCTGGAGCTCGCGCGCCTGGAACGCCTGATCCAGCAGGCGCGCGGCCAGCAGGACGCCGACGTGAGCGCGCTGGCAACGCGGCGCGGGGAGATTAAGCACGCGTTCGATGAGGCCCAATCGAAGGTGCTGGAGGAGACTGGGGAGAGGTAGGGGGCGGCGAGGCGTGCGCTGTTCGGGCCGCTGGAACCGAGCTGGCGGCGCGTCGCTGAGTTGTCACGGTCGGGGCAAGCTGCGGTGTGCATCTTCTCGGGGATGAGATTTCGCGGCGACGACAATGCGGTGTATGGATCGCGAGGTTCTCGAAGGGTTCCTGGCAGAGGAGTTGTCGCTCGCGGAGATAGGTCGGCGGGTCGAGCGTCACGAAGCGACGGTGAGCTACTGGGTCACGAAATACGGCCTGGCGGCGTCGCGCCGCGCCACGTGCGCCGCGAGGGGAGGGATCGCGCGTGACGACTTGGTGGCGCTCGTCGAGCGAGGTGCGTCTATCGCCGAGATAGCTGAGGCTGTCAGCCGCAGCAAGGCGACCGTCCGGCACTGGCTACAGAAGTAGGGCCTTCGGACTGGGGGAGCCGCCGGAAGGCGATCGCGTCCAGGGGCGCGGGAGGCGCTGGAGGCCGGACTGAGCGAGGCGTTGATCATCTGTCCAAGCCATGGCGAGACCAAGCACGTCCGCGAGGCTCGAGGCTACTTCCGATGCTGTCGCTGCCGACAGGAGGCGGTCGTGAGAAGGCGCCGGCGTGTCAAGGAGACCCTTGTCGCGGAGGCAGGTTGGCGCTGTCAGCGATGCGGCTACGATCGAGCGCTATCCGCCCTGGAGTTCCATCACCTCGACCCGTCCGAGAAGCTGTTCGGGATCGCGCAGGGCGGGATGGCTCGCAGCATTGAGCATCTACGTGCGGAGGTCCGCACGTGCGTGCTGTTGTGCTCTAATTGCCACGCGGAGGTCGAGAGCGGTATCGCTTCGACCTCCGGATAGCCCAAATCGGGCGATCTGGGGTAGCTCAATGGCAGAGCAGGACCCTGTTAAGGTCAAGGTTGTGGGTTCGAGTCCCACCCCCAGAGTCGGTCTTCCGATGTCCATGAGGTCCGCGTAGGGGCGGCCCGCCCGGCGTGAGGGCCCGGAAATTCGACATGCTGCCCGGGTGCAGCAAAAGCCGAACCCGGATAGGTTGCTTGCCTCGACACTCTCACCACACAGCGCTTCGCTGCGGGAAAGCAGAGGCATGATGGCCACAGTTCTGATCCTCCACGACGTAGACGACGTCGATCACTGGCTGAGCTCGCCCAAGCGCGAGGAGCTCTTCGGCCCCCTCGGCATCACCGTGCGCACATTCGCGCGCGGCGAGGGCTCCAAGCAGGTGGCGCTGGTCGCAGAGATCCCCGACATGGATGCCTGGCAGGCGATGCTGGACTCAGAGGCGGGAGCCGAGGCGATGAAGTACGACGGCGTGCACCCGGACACGCTCGTCGTGATGATGGAGGGCTAGCGCCGCCCCGGTCGAGTTGCTCACCGTCGTGCTCGTGATCGCCGTCCTCGCCGCGATCTCGGTTCCCCCGTTCCTCAGCCACCCGAAATCGTGCGCCCAGCGGGCGCGTATTCGCCGCGACGGCGATTCGGGAGACTACGGTCACGCGCGCCCTTGGCGCTCGCCGATGCTGTAAGCATGGCATCCACGGCCACACGCGATGCTGACGTGTCGGCATTGGGGGCGGCGCTGAGCGAGCCCGACTAGTTCCTCGAGGTCCTCGACAGCCTGAGCGACGCCGTCTACCTCGTCGATCGCAGGCGCACGATCCGCTTCTGGAACCGCGCGTGCGAGTAGATCACCGGCTACGCAGCCACCGAGGTGGTGGGGCACCACTGCTTCGACAACATCCTGCGCCACATCGACGCGGACGGCAACCGGGTGTGCTTCGGCCTATGCCCCCTGGCACACACGATGGCCGACGGGGAGTCGCGCCAGACTCGGGTCTGGCTGCATCACAAGCTCGGTCACCGCGTGGCGGTGCGTGTTGCGGTGAATGCGATCCGCGATCACGACGGCAAGGTCATCGGTGGGATCGAGACGTTCACCGACGACTCCGCGCTGGCCGCGACCCAGGAGCGCGTCGCCGAGCTCGAGCACCTCGCTATGGTCGACCAGCTCACCGAGGTGCCGAACAGGCGCTTCCTCTGACCCTCTCCAGCCGTCTGGCCGAGCTGCGACGCCACGGCGCTCCGTTCGCGGTCGCATTCTGTGACATAGACCACTTCAAGGGGTTCAACGACGAGTACGGGCACGCCGTGGGTGGTCCTCCGCGAGCTCGTCGCGGCCAGCTCGCTGCCGATACGCGGAGGCGACCTGAGCGTCACGGTGTCGTTCGGGGCAACGCTCGCAACGCCATGCGACTCGCCCGATTCCGTCCTGCGGCGAGCCGACCAGCTGCTCTACCGCAGCAAGCGCACGGGACGCAATCGCGTGAGCAGCGACCTTGACGTGTCCCTAGGCCAGGACCCGTCGGACCCGTAGCCCTCCGTGGCGGTGAAGCTCGTCGCCGCGCCGCGTCGCGCTACGCCGTGCGGGCCTCTGCGCAGAGCTCCTCCACGAGCTCGGCAGCACGCGCCGAAGGGTCGTGCACGGCCGACCACGCGGCGATCTCCTGCGCGCGACCGCGGATCGAGGGGTCCTCGAGCGTGCGCTCGACCGCGAGGCGCAGCGTGCGCGCGGTGAGGAAACGCCGCGGCAGACGCACGCCCGCGCCCGCCCAGTCCAGGCGCGCGGCGTTCTCGTTCATGTCACCCACGGCAGGGCAGGCCACGACGGCGCAGCCGCAGGAGAGGGCGCGCGCGAGCGTTCCGTGCCCGGCGTGGCAGACGACGATGTCGCACTGCGGCATCGTGCGCGAATAGGAGACCCACTCCACCAGCCGCGCGTTCGCAGGCACGGGCAGCGGCCGCGCGGGCAGGCGCCGGTTCCACGTGGCGAGCACGCGCACCGGCGCGTCGGCCAGGCCGCGCAGTGCCGCGGCGAGCATGCGGTGCTCGGCGTCCTGGGCGGTGGAGGGCGCGACGAGCACGAGCGGGTCCTCGCCGGGGGGCAGCTCGACATCCTGCGCGGGAGGCTCCCACATGAGCGGGCCCACGACGTGCACATGCTCGGGCCACGTCCGCGGGTACTCCAGCTGCGGGAACGTGCCCACGATCGCGAGCTCGCGGCTGATGCCGTTGTGGACGTATCCGAGTGGCGGCAGGCCAAGGCGTCCACGCGTCTCGTTGAGCTCGACACGGCCGCGCTCCAGGCCACGCTCCGCGGGACGCTGGGCCAGGCGCCACCACGCGCGCCCGGCGGCCGTGCGGGGCATGCGCGCGCCGAGGGAGTAGACCGGGAAGCCGGGCTCGCCGTGCGGATAGACGTGGGGGATGAGCGTGGCTGTGCGGACGCCCTCAAGCTCCGCCGCAAGGGCGGGCGCGAGCGTGAGGATGTCCGCCACGACCACCTCCGGCGCCAGCTCGCGCACGAGCGGCACGGTGTCGCGCGTGGCGTGCACGACGGCCTCATAGAAGTCCAGAGGCTCGGGGCCGGAGGGGAACACGCGGTACTCGGGCGCGGGCGCGAAGGCGATCCCCTCGGCCTCCACATGCTCGCGCCAGCGCTCCCACGTCTGCAGCGTCACGTCGTGCCCTCGGGCCGCGAGCGCGCGGCCGAGGGCGATCATCGGAAAGGCATGCCCCGGATCGCCGAATGCGCCCAGCAGCACGCGCCTGGGCGGAGCACCGGCGGCGTTCATGCGCGCCCGCTCAGGCGGCCAGCTCGGCGAGCAGCCGCAGCTGCTGCAGGCGCTCCTCGGCAGTGAACGCCGTGGGGGTCACGCCGAGGGTCCCCACGCCCGCATCGCGGTAGACGGCCAGGCGCTCGCGCACCACGTCCTTGGGGCCGCACAGCGAGACGGTGTCGATCAGCGAGTCGGGGACCGCGGCCATCGCCTCCTCGCGCTTGCCTTCGAGGTAGAGGTCCTGGATCTTCTGCGCGTCCGCCTCGTAGCCGTAGCGCTGGACGAGGTGGTTGTAGAAGTTCTGCTTGCGCGAGCCCATCCCGCCGACATAGAGCGCGATGAACGGGCGCATGCTGTTGCGCGCGCCCTCGATGTCGTCGGTGATGCACAGGCTGACGGTGGGGGCGATGTCGAAGTCATCGAGCGATTTGCCCGAGCGGTCCGCGCCTTCCTGGAGCAGCGGGCGCAGCTCGGAGACATGCTCGGGTGAGAACAGCGTCGGGATCCAGCCGTCGGCGATCTCGCCCGCCAGCGCGGTGTTCTTGGGGCCGATCGCTGCGAGGTAGATCGGGATGCGCTCCTGCACCGGCGCGATCGTCAGCTTCAGCGCCTTGCCGGGCCCGTCGGGCAGCGGCAGCTCGAGCGTCTCGCCCTTGAATTCCACGCGTTCGCGCGCGAGCGCCATGCGGATCACGGCGACGTACTCGCGCGTGCGCTGCAGCTGTTTGGCGAAGCGCTGCCCGTGCCAGCCCTCTGCGACCTGCGGCCCCGAGGAGCCGATGCCGACGATCATGCGCCCGTTGGAGAGCTGATCGATCGTCGCTGCCGTCATCGCGGTCATCGCGGGTGAGCGCCCGGGCATCTGGAAGATCCCCGCGCCGAGGCGGATCTTCGTGGTCTGGCCTGCGAGCCATCCGAGCACCGTGGCCGTGTCGGAGCCGTATGCCTCGGCGGCCCACACGGAGTCGTAGCCGAGCCGCTCGGCCTCCTGGACGATGTTCAGCTGGTCCTCGGAGGTGAGCCCGAGGCCCCAGTAACCGATGTGCACGCCGAGCTTCATGTGCAAGTTTCCTTTCAGCGGGAGGGATCCGTTGCCGGAGAGGGACGCGTCACCTACTCTGGGCCGTGCACCCGCCGCGAGCCAACGACCCAGGCGGCGGGCCGAAGCCTATGCGAAATCGCCGCCGACAAAGCAACAGCTCGATCGAGGGCCTGCGCCTGGCGATCGACTGCATGCCGGTGCTCACGCGCGAAGCGATGCTCGAGGGCGTGCGCAGCCATGAGCGCATCCTCGTGGGCGCCTATGTGGACGAGCATGGAGGCGTGTGCCCGATGCTCGCGGCCCACCGCTGCGGGGGGCGCACGGACTTCCTCTCTTTCGCCAAGTCGTGGGACCGCTTCGCGCGCGCGGGAGGGCGCAAGCGCCCGGCGACTGCGCGCGAGCTGCGCATGCTCATCGCCCAGCTCGAGGACAGCCTCTCGAGCTCCGCGGGCCTCGAGCTCGACCGCGCCATCGCCGAGCACCACGAGCTCGTGGGCCGCAGCCGCCGCGGGCGCCGCCGGCTGCCCGACGCAGCGGACCCCTCGGGGGACATCCGCGCGCGCAGGCTGCGCAGGCGGGCCGCACGCGAGTTTCTCAGCGAGACGCCCGCGCCGGGGACCGAGCGGGTCGGGCCGCCGGTCCCCTCCTGCGCCTAGTGCCCGTCGCTCAGAGGGCCTCGCCCGGGCGCACGAACATCATCTCGGGCACCACGCACGCTGGGGAGACACGCAGCAGGAAGCGCACCGACTCCGCGATGTCCTCCGGGCGGATCATCTCATCGGCAGGCACGTGCTCCTTGACGAAATCCGTCATCGGCGTGTCCACGAACGCGGGGCACAGCGCTGTGGACTTGATGCCCTCCTTGCCGATCTCCTTGTTCATCGCTTGCGTCCATCCGACCACGCCGTGCTTGGTGGCCGAGTACACCGACAGCCACGCCTCGCCGTGCTTGCCGGAGATCGACGAGGTGTTGATGACGAGCGCGTTCTTGTGCTCCGCAGCCGCCTCTCGGAGCAGGGGCATGCATTCGCGGTAGAAGAGCACGATCGAGCGCAGGTTGATGTCGAGCTGCATGTCGAGTTTCTTCGTGGCGATGTCCGCCACGGACTCGCCTACGCCCACGCCCGCGTTGTTCACGAGCACGTCCAGCCGGCCGAAGCGCTCGCTGTGGGCGTCGACAACCTGCTTGATCTGAGCCTCATCGGAGACGTTCACCGCGATCGACTGCACGTCGAAGCCGTCCGCCTTCAGGCCCTCCGCAGCCGCCTCGAGCTTCTCCGGCCGCCTCGCCGCCACGGTCAGCCCGTAGCCCTCTTCGCCGAGCACCCGGGCGATGGCCAGCCCGATGCCGCTCGATGCCCCTGTGACGATCGCTGCACGCTTTCCTGACATCTGCCGTCCCTTCCTCTGTTGACCGGTTGCGCCCCGCCGCGAGCCCTGCGGGGGCGCGCGGGAGCATTCCACATCTCGCTGGTAGCGTCTGGCCCAGCGCGCGCGGGCCGTCGGTCCGAATGCGTTGCGGGCCCGTAGCTCAGTTGGTTAGAGCTGCCGACTCATAATCGGTAGGTCGCAGGTTCGAGTCCTGCCGGGCCCATTTATGCCGATCGGCTGACGCGAGCGGACATTCCGCGTCAGGACTGGACATCCGGCCCGTAGCGCAGGGACGGGACGCGACACGAGCAGTCCCGTGGGTACAGGGCCTCCCGAGTCCGGTAAGACGCTCACGGAGGCAGCTCGGAGGCAGCTGGCCGACAAGTAGGAGGCAAACGCACGCGGCAACGTGTCGCGTCCTGAGTCCACCGTCTCCATTGGTTGAGTCTCCTGCGGAGGTCCGCGAAAGGCGGGTCTACGCAGGAGAAACGCCCGCGCAGAAGCGCGAAGGACCGCGAACGGAAAAGTGGCGATTTGCGGCGCGGCGGGCGGGGGGTGGGTCGCAGACGGGTAGCAGGAGCGGTCGTGTTGGGTCGCATGCGACCCAAATGGGAGCGGTGCTGTGGCGCCGTCCCGTAGGCTGGTACTCAGCGAGGCGATGCACCGGGCGCGGACGTTCTCGGGCGGAGAAGTGGTGCGGCGCTGTCGCGGGTGTGGCCGGAGGCTTCACGGCCCTGGGCGGCTGTGTCGGTCGCGGCGCTGCCCTGTGTACGGACTCATCTGGGCCGGGGATCAACGCCAGAAGCTCTTTCGCAACCTTGAGGCGGTCGGTGGCGAGATCGTGCTGAGCGCTGTGACGGCTCCCGGCGCCGGCGAGCTGCCATGGGACGGAAGCGCGTGCAGCGTGCTCGGAGAGCACCAGCACTCGGGGAGTCTCGGGTGCTGCGTCATCGGTAAGGCGGCGCTGGAATGGAACGACAGCGCTCCCGACCGGTGGCGCCGTCTCCATCGACGGGCCTACCAGGACACGGTCACGCGGTGTGGGCGTGACTCGGTCTGGATGGTCGCGCGGGTGTGGGAGATGCAGACGCGAGGCGTGCTGCACGTGCATCCGGTCCTGGCTCACGTGACGGCGAGGCAGAGGGCGGGGACGCGGTGCTATGTGGGGCGGCTGGCTGAGCTGGCGCCGCAATATGGGTTCGGGTTTGTCGAGCGGAAGGTCAAGCCGGAGCCGGCGGTCAACGCGGCGGCGTACCTCTCGTCGTACTTCGTGAAGGGTAGGCGCGGCAAGGCGACGTTGTGGGAGTCGGTGCGCTCCGCGGCGATGCCGCGCTCGATCGTGCATGTGTCGGTCAAGCTGACGCAGGAGACGGCCTGCACGATGAGGCTGATGCGTCTTGGGCGATTCATGTGGGTCAACTGGCAGGTCGCGGTGCCGTACCGGGAGCTACGGGTCATCGATGAGCAGGGTTTCCGCGCGTGGGCCGAACTCGTCACAGAGCTGGTAGATCGGGGGCCGCCGTATGCGGCCGGGTGAGCACGGAGGCACGGCGGCGGGAGGGCGGACGGACGGACGTCCGGAGCGCGGCAGCGCCCCGGACGGACGGACGCCCGTACCGCCGCTCCCGCGCACCCTCGCACGGCCAACCGTGTCCGAGTGGCGAGCGGGGTGTCGTTCCGTCGTTGCGGCGGCGAGGCTGCACTCGCCTGGGCGAGTGTTCGGGAATGTACCTTGAGGGAGCGCTACCGCTATTCGTCCAAACCAGGCACGCGGTCGGTGCGCTGCGAGATGCTCGCTTGGATAGCGAAGCAGGCGCCCAGCGGTCCGTGGCACCCGAGGCGGCCCACCGCTGACGATACCGCTCGAGATCGGGTTGACCGGCCAAACGGCGACACGTCGAACAAGCGTCCAGTTGCCCTCAAAGGGCAGAAGTTCGTGCGCATACTGCCCGAAAGGGACTACACCCAACGACTGAAAAGGGCAAACCCGTCGTGAGGCGGGGACGCAAAGCCAGAGGTCTCTTTCGGCGAGATAGCTCGGCCGCCAGTGCTCACCGAGAAGGGCACAGCGCCATGAACGCCGTAAGCCACGACCAGCAGCCGGGATACGCTCAGGAACTACGGCCATTCTCGCGCCGTGGCGAACACGTTGAGCGGGGGTGTCAAGACCAGCAACCGCCAGATCCGGCACCTCAACCTCGATCGGCGCAGAAGGCTGCCGGATCGGGAGCCGAGCATATGGTCGCCGCGTTGAACCCTGTACGGCTCAGGCGGTATCTGTGGCAGGTTGCGGCAGCGACGTTCCTCGTCGCGGTGTGCCCGATCCTCGTCGTATGGTGGTTGCGTACCTCGGGGACGATCGGAACGGCACCCCTTGGCATGGCGCTCGCGATTGGCCTTTCGCTCGGTGCCTCCTATGTCGGCCGCGCCTTCTGGGAGACACGGACCAGTTCCGGAGGTCTCCTGTTCGGGGAGCTCATGGTCTGGGGGTTCATCCGTCGCTGGCGCAACGACCGCCGCCTGGCGTCTGCGCTGCAGATGCTCGGGCCGATGAACGAGGCGCAGAAGCGCGTCACCGACGGCCTGAGCGCTGAAGCTCAAGCCAAGGCGCTGGAAAAGTTGGGCGCGGCGCTGGAGGCCACGGACCCCTACACCCACGGGCATTCCCGCCGGGTCGCCCGTAATGCCTGGATGCTCGCCAGGCGGATGGGCCTCGGGCGGGAGGAGGTGGCCCGGATCCGCACGGCCGCCGCGGTTCACGATGTCGGAAAGCTCGAGACGCCCACGTCTGTCCTCCGCAAGCGGGGCCCGCTGACCGACGACGAGTTCAAGGTGATCAAGCGGCACCCCGTCGACGGGGCGCGGATGGCCATGGTGCTCGGCGACGCAGAACTGACATCGATCGTCCGCCACCACCATGAGCGGCTCGACGGGACCGGGTATCCGAGCGGCCTGTCCGGCGAGGCGATCCCGCTCGGGGCGCGTATCATCGCCGTGGCCGACACCTTCGACGCGATCACCTCTGCACGCCCGTATCGGCCCGCGCGCTCGCACAAGAAGGCGATCGACATCCTCAAGTTTGAGGCGGGAGTCCAGCTCGATCCGAGCGTCGTACGGGCGTTTTGCGGGGTCTATGCTGGCCGACGTCCGCTCGCGCTTTGGGCCTCGATGACAAGTCTCCCGACGCAGGTGTTCTCGTGGATTGGTGGTGGCGTAGCCGGAGTCGCGACGGCGGCCCAGGTAGCGGCCGTCGCGGCAGTAGCGGCTGTCGGTACCGCGACCATTGCACGGCCAGCCACCCAGCCACATCCCAAGCAGATCGTGTCGACGAAGGCAGTTGCGGCCAACCGGCAGGTGCACCTCGGCTTGGTTTTCGCGGCGCGAGGACCCGCCGTCGCTGGCAGACAGCAAGGCCCGGGTCCCGGTCATGGGACTCGCCGGCGGCCCGTGGTTCCCGGCACTCCGGTCGGTGGTGGATCGCGCACAGCCTTGTCTTCAGCGTCGTCCAGCGGGCCCGGCATCAGTTCGCAGCCCTCAGGGTCGGCCACCACCGGCTCCGGTTACGAACACTCGCCAGGTTCAGAAAGCAGAGGCGGCGGCAAGCCCGAAGAAGCCAAAGGCAAATCCGAAGAAGCCAAAGGCAAAGGCAAGCCCGAAGAAGCCAAAGGCGGCGGCAAGCCCGAAGAAGCCAAGGGCAAATCCGAAGAAGCCAAAGGCAAAGGCAAGCCCGAAGAAGCCAAAGGCGGCGGCAAGCCCGAAGAAGCCAAGGGCAAATCCGAAGAAGCCAAAGGCAAAGGCAAATCCGAAGAAGCCAAAGGCAAAGGCTAGCCCGACGGATCGATCACCTCGGGAAGATGGGCCTGGAGGAGATCCTCTTCTTGCGCTTCGCCCAGAGGATGTTGGAGCCTGCTTGGGACAGCAACCACATCGCGGTGTGCCGCTATTCCTCACCCGCACCCAAGCCAGCTGGGGCCCGCGCGCATATTGCACGCGGCCGGCCCGAGGACCGCAGTAGCGATTCCGCTGGGCTTTCGTGCTCTCGGCGTTCATCACCATGTCGGGCCGACCGACCTCGACCTCGACGCCGCAATCTGGGCACCTCCGGCGGACGAGCCCTCCGGTCTGCCTGATGCTGGTTCGGTCGACAGCGGCCACGGGTCAGTCCTCGCCGCCGAGGCCGCCGAGCGCGCGCTCGAGACGCAACAGCTGCTCAAAGCCAGTTGCAAGCGAAGCGTGTGCGCCTGCTGGTACGCGCTCGTCTGCAGTGTCGAGCACCTGGCGCATCTCAGCTGTGATCACGCGCAGCAGGAACGCAGCCGAGGCGTGCTGCGTCCGATAGCAAACTGGACAAAGCAGAGGGCTGTCGATCCGCTCGGGCAGGTTCAAGATCATTGAACAGCCACATAGCGGGCACAGCAGGCTCGCGACCTTTCGCAAGTCGGGCCCGCTCGGCGCGCGTCCTCGCGCACTCCCACGTACGCTCGCGCGGCACGCCCCTCTGGCGAAACTCCGGCGCAAGCGCTTGCCCTTCGCCATGTCGACTCCCTCCTGGACGCCGCTTGGCGTCCACTCCAAGCATGAGGGATTCGCTGGATCGCTTAAGCCTGAGCGGGCTCCGGTCGATCATAGACTCGCATTAGGACATCGCAATACCTGCCTGCAGCATTGTCCGCGGGCATTACCGGACTGATTCTGTGCCGCGAGCCCAAACCCAAGCTCCGCCGCCGCCGAAGGCTCGGCCTGAGACCATGGATCTCGCTCACGATGCGTTCGATCGGAAACACGAAGAGCACCTGGATGCCAGGGCTTTGGAGATGCTGCTCACGTCGCTGCTGGCTCTGTATCCGGAGGCGCCGGCCGCCGCGCTCAGGCACGACGGCGTCTCGGTTGCGATGCCCGAGTCAGTCCCGCTCCAGCGCAATTCTGTCCTGGAGGCTCGCTCGGGCCTGGACTTGGTCATTCATGACGATCGCGTGAGGCTGCTGACGACTTGGGACCGAGTCCTAGCTGGGGGGGCCGCCCGATGCCTGGTTCACCTGGCGGGCCATCCTGACACCACGGTCAAGTTCTGTGGGCTTGACCTCCGCGAGACCCACGGCGTGGTCTTGGCTGTGTTTCCCCCCGCCGACGCAGTCGACGGCCTCGTCCTTCAGGCCCGCGAAATTCCGGAGGTCACGCCCCGGTTCGCCACCCTCTGCAAGGACGAGCGCAGCTTCATCATCAAGGTCGACGAGGCGATGACGCAGATCCTGGGCTGGAGCGCCGAGGAGATGGTGGGTCGCCGCTCGATCGAGTTCATCCACCCTGACGACCACGCGCTCGCGATCGAGAACTGGATGGAGATGCTCGCATCTTCGGGTCCTGGACGCCGAGTGCGCCTGCGCCATCGCCGCCGGGACGAATCCTGGGTGTGGCTTGAGGTCACGAACCACAACCTGCTCGACGATCCCGACCACCGCTGTGTCGTTAGCGAGATGGTCGACATCTCAGACGAGATGGCCACCCACGAAGAACTAAGAGCCCGCGAGCAACTACTGGACGGCCTTGCCGAGGCGGTTCCGGTTGGGCTCTTTCAAGTCGACGCGGACCGTCACGTCGTCTATACCAATGACCGACTTCACGAGATCCTCGGCGTCGAGCGAGCGGACAC